>Ga0210396_10006129_pt1 | contig 11557 bp, 5 predicted proteins | sample IncBWH17OmetaG_FD_155466 | JGI IMG/M metagenome (GOLD analysis project Ga0210396, IMG submission 155466) | Forest soil microbial communities from Barre Woods Harvard Forest LTER site, Petersham, Massachusetts, United States - Inc-BW-H-17-O ...
GAGCGGTGCGGTCAAACTCGAAGTGTTGCAGTTGCCGAACGGCAAGGGCCTTGCCTTGCCGGCCTATCAAAGCGCGCTGGCCGCCGGCCTCGACCTGCTCGCCGCAGTTCCGGAAGACGCGCCTGTCGTCCTCGCGCCGGGAAAATATGCGCTGGTTCCCACCGGGCTTTCGATCGCGTTGCCGCCGGGTTACGAGGCGCAAGTGCGACCGCGCTCCGGCCTTGCGGCCAAGCACGGGGTTACGGTGCTGAATGCGCCAGGCACGGTGGATGCCGATTATCGCGGCGAAATTGGCGTGCCCCTGATCAATCACAGCGACGTGCCATTTACGGTCCGGCGCGGCGAACGCATCGCGCAGATGGTGATTGCATCCGTGGTCCAGGCGGAGTTCGTCCCGGTGACAACGCTTTCCCCCACCGCGCGCGGCAGCGGTGGCTTTGGCTCGACCGGGCGCTAATCCGTAAAAGACCGGCTGCCTTTTCTTAAAAAAATCACGCGAGCGCTAATTAATCCCGCATTTTTTGGCGGCACGATTCACGTTCACGATCTGGACTCTTACCCCTCGAGTCTCCTTGGCGATATTGTCGCTTGATTCGCGCACGGCGGGGGGTTTCGCCGGGCCCGAAGTCGTGCGGATTGGGGTAAATCATGTCAGGCGTGATCGCGGCGTTGCGCCGGACCTTGCTGTCGTGCACCTCGCTGGCACGCGGCGGGCGGGCAGCCCTGGGAACTTTCGTTGGCGCGTCCGGGCTTGGCCTGGCCCGGCCGGCGCATGCGGCTGACTTGTCTTTCCTGCATAATTTCATCGGCATGAACCATCAGGAGTTCGCGGCGCTGACGACGGCTTTGTCGTTGCTCGGCTTTTCGGTCGTCGCGGCCATCCTGTTGATGCGAACGCGGCTGCGCGCGGCACGGAACGAGACCGGGCTGCGCAGCGACATCCAGCGGCTCCAGAGCGAAGCCGACCGCTACCGTTCACTGCTGTTCGCCGAACCCCAGGTTCTGATTGCCTGGCCCGCCGGCGAAGATCGTCCCGAGATCAGCGGCGACGTCGCTTCTCTCACCTCCCAGGAGCAGCCCTCGCGCGTCCTGGCGTTTGGGACCTGGTTACCGGCGGGACCGGCGCGGCAAATCGATCGCGCGGTCGATACCTTGCGCGAAAGCGGCGAGGGATTTTTGCTGAACCTGACCGCGTCGAACGGGCACACCGTCGAAGTGCTCGGACGCGCCATTGGCGGTCAGGCCATTGTGCGGATTCGCGAGCTTTCCGGCGTGCGGCGGGAATTGGCCGAGACCCATCTGAAGCACAACACGCTGCTGCAGGAGACCGAGATGCTGCGCGGCTTCGCCCAAGCCGCCCCCTGGCCGATTTGGGCCAAACGTGCCGATGGCAGCCTGCAATATGCCAACGGCGCCTACGTCAAGGCGGCGGAAGCCGCCAACATCGAGGACGCCATCGGGCGCAACCTGCAACTGCTCGACAGCGGCGATCGCACCGACATGGAGCGCGCGTTGCAGGAAACATCCTCCTTCGCCGCACGGCTGCCCATCGTGGTCGGGGGCGAGCGGCGCTTCCATGACGTGCAGGCGCTTAATGTCGGCGGCGGCAGCGTCGGCATGGCGATCGACGCTTCGGAAGCCAACGCGCTGAGCGAAGCGCTGGTGCGGATGGCGGAAGCCCATCGCCGCACGCTCGATCAGCTCTCGTCAGGGGTTGCGGTGTTCGACGGCCGCAGGCGGCTTGCGTTCTACAACGACTCCTATCGCCGGCTATGGGACCTCGACCGTACCTTCCTCGACAGCAATCCCGACGATTCGAGCGTGCTCGACCGGCTTCGCGCCGCGCGCAAACTGCCGGAGCAGCCGGATTTCCGGGCCTGGAAGGCCAAGCTGCATGAGGCCTACCGCGCCGTCGAAGCCGAAAAAGACACCTGGTACTTGCCGGATGGCCGGGCGCTCAGCGTCGTCACCACGCCCAATCCGGAAGGCGGTGTCACGTACTTGTTCGACGACGTCACCGAAAGCCTGGATCTCGCCCGGCGATATGACGGACTGATCCGCGTCCAGCGCGAAACGCTCGATAACCTCGCAGAAGCCGTGGCCGTGTTCGGCAGCAACGGCCGTGCACAACTGTTCAATCCTGCTTTCGCCAGCATGTGGAAGCTCTCCCCGGAGGCGCTCGGCGAACAACCGCATATCGACACGGTCGAGACCTGGTGCAGGCCGCTGTTCGACGACACGGCAACCTGGCGCGTCCTGCGCGAGGCGATTACCCGGATCGACAACCGCGTCGCGGTGCCGCTGAAGCTTGAGCGCAAGGACGGCAGCGTGCTGGACTGCATGACCATGCCGCTGCCCGATGGCGCCACCATGCTGACATTCCAGGACATCACCGACACTGAAAATGTCGAGCGGGCGCTGCGCGAGCGCAACGAAGCGCTGGAGACCGCCGACCAGATGAAGGTCGACTTCGTCCACCACGTCTCCTACGAATTACGCTCGCCGCTGACCACCATCATCGGATTTGCGCACCTTCTGAACGATCCGACGACGGGTCCGCTGGTGTCCAAGCAGGCCGAGTACCTGAATTACATCACCGCCTCGACCAATTCGCTGTTCGCCCTCATCAACAATATTCTCGATCTTGCCAGCATCGATGCCGGCGCAATGACGCTCGAGATCGGCCCGGTCGATATTCGCAAAGCCATCGACAACGCGGCGGAAGGAATCCAGGACCGGCTGGCCCGCGACCATATCGAACTCGAGATCGACGTCGATCCGAACATCGGAGCCTTTGTCGCCGATGGCGGGCGCGTGGTGCAGGTGCTCTATAATCTGCTCGCCAATGCCGTCGGTTTTTCGCCACAAGATTCTGCGATCACGCTAAGTGCCAGGCGCACCGACCATCATGTGATCTTTGCCGTGACCGATAGCGGTCCCGGCATTCCGCCCGAGGTCAAGGACAAGGTGTTCGACTGGTTTGAGAGCCACTCCAATGGATCGCGACACCGCGGCGCGGGACTCGGTCTGCCATTGGTGAAATCCTTTGTTGAACTGCACGGGGGCCGGGTGCGCGTCGAATCGATCATTGGCAGGGGCACAACCGTCACCTGCGACTTCCCGATCGACCAGGCGGCGCATCGCAACGCCGCGGAATGACCAATCCTTCGACATTCTCGACGGCGCTGGCGAACGAGTCCGCAACCGCAAACCTGATGGCCGACCTTGCGCTATTGATCGGCGCCGGCGACGTCATCACGCTGTCGGGCGACCTTGGCGCCGGCAAGACCGCCGCCGCCCGCGCCTTGATCCGTTATCTGGCCGGCGATCCCGACATCGAGGTTCCGAGCCCGACCTTCACGTTGGCCCAGAGCTACGACCTCGCACCCTTTCCTCTGGTTCACGCCGATCTCTACCGCATCAACGATGCCACCGAGTTGGAAGAGATCGGCCTGTCACCTTTGCCGGACGGCGTCGCGGTGCTGATCGAATGGCCGGAGCGCGCGCCTTCCGCACTGCCCCCGGACCGGATCGACATTGCGTTCAGCCATCGCCCGGCGCTGGGATCGACGGCGCGCGCGGCCGAGATTACCGGCCACGGCAAGGCCGCCGACCAGGTCACACGCCTGGAGGCGCTACGGCAATTCCTCACCGGAGCTGGTTTGATCGACGCGAAACGCCAGCGCATGGCGGGCGACGCCTCGACGCGCTCTTACGCGCGGCTCTTCAAGGGCGACGACGGCGTCATCCTGATGAACTCGCCGCGACGGCCCGATGGGCCGGCGATCTATTACGGAAAATCCTATAGCGCCGCCGTCCATCTGGCCGAAGACGTCAAACCGTTTGTCGCCATCGCCAATGGCCTGCGCGAGCACGGCATTTCCGCGCCGGCGATTCGCCACGCCGACCTCGGCGCCGGTTTCCTGATCACGGAGGATTTCGGCGTTGAGAGTTTTATCGAGGGCGACCCCCCACACCCGATTGCGGAACGCTACGAAGCCGCCGTCGACATGCTCGCGGCGCTGCACAGAAAAAAACTCCCCGACGTTCTGCCTTTGGCGCCGCAAATCGCCTATTCGATCCCGCCGTTCGACGTCGACGCGATGATGGTCGAAATCGGATTGATGCTCGAATGGTACCTGCCGGATCGCGGCGCCACGCCGCCAAGCACCGTACGTGATGAATTCGTGACGCAGTGGCGCGGTCTGCTCGGCAAGACGGCGGCGATGCCCAAGACCTGGGTGCTGAGGGATTTTCATTCGCCGAACTTGATCTGGCTCGACGAGCGATCGGGAACCGCGAAAGTCGGCGTGATCGATTTCCAGGACGCGGTGCTGGGGCCGGCCGCTTACGACCTCGTCTCGCTGCTGCAGGATGCGCGGATCGACATCCCCGAACAGCTCGAGCTGACCCTGCTGACCCGGTACATCAAAGCCAGGCACGCCGCCGACAATGCCTTCGATCCGGCCGGTTTCGCCGAGAGCTACGCCATCATGTCGGCGCAGCGGAACACGCGGCTGCTCGGCACCTTCGCCCGGCTCAACCGGCGCGACGGTAAGCCGCAATATTTGCGCCATCAGCCGCGGATCTGGACTTATCTGACGCGCTCGCTGGCGCACCCGGTGCTGTCAGGCCTCCGCGGGTGGTACGACACGCAAGTCCCCCCGCCCAAAGCGTGATTCACTTCAACTCCAGATTTACCGGATATTAGCCATCTACCGTCTATTCTGCCGGGTGCCCCTGCCCGCTGGCATGATTACCTTCATGGTGGCGGCTAGGACTGCGTAACAGCGGAGTACATGTGGTGACAGAGCGGCGCAGAGGTGAGCGTGTCACGTTCGAGCGTGGATTTGGTGCGCACATGATGGGCATCGACGGCACGTGGCGACGCGATTGCACCATGGAAGATGTCTCCGAGACCGGCGCCAAGCTGACCATCGAAGGCTCGGTCGAAGGATTGCATCTGAAGGAATTCTTCTTGCTGCTGTCGTCGACGGGCCTAGCCTATCGGCGATGCGAACTCGCTTGGGTAAACGGCGACCAGATCGGCGTCAATTTTCTCAAGACGGGCGACAAGAAGAAAAAAGCGCGCCGCACCGCCGAAGCGTAACCCGTCTTACCCCCGTCATATCGGGTGATTATCGCGGTCGGCTAGTGCTATGATTCGTCTGTCGTTCCGATTTGCCCAACGTCGTCTGGCAAGCAGGATCGACGCCCCTTCCCGCAAACGAGTTGGGAACTAGGTTCGAGAGCCATCCGGAATGCCCGTCAAACCCGACAAAGCCATGATCCTCGCTGCCGGTCTCGGCCTGCGGATGCGCCCTCTGACGGATCAGATGCCGAAGCCGCTGGTGTCCGTGGCAGGCCGGCCGCTACTCGATCACGTGCTCGATAAACTCGGCGACGCCGGCGTGAGCGAGGCAATCGTCAACGTCCATTATCTGCCGGACCAGATCATCGAGCATGTCAGGGCGCGCAAGCGGCCCCGCGTGATCATTTCGGATGAACGCAACGAGGTGCTCGGCACCGGTGGCGGCGTCGTCAAAGCGCTGCCGCTGCTTGGCGATGCGCCGTTCTATCATCTCAATGCCGATACGCTGTGGATCGACGGCGTGCGGCCCAATCTCGCGCGGCTTGCCGAAGCCTTCGACCCTGCGCGCATGGACATCCTGCTGTTGATGGCGCCGACCGCCGGCAGCACCGGATATGAAGGCAACGGTGACTATGCGATGCTGCCCGACGGCGCACTGCGCAGGCGCAAGGAGCATCAGGTTGTTCCGTTCGTCTATGCGGGGGTTGCGATCATCTCGCCCGCTATATTCGCCGGCGCGCCGGGCGGCGAATTTTCGCTGACCAAGCTGTTCGATGCCGCCAACGAGCAGGAGCGGCTGTTTGGCCTGCGGCTAGACGGCACCTGGATGCATGTCGGCACGCCGGATGCGATCGGCGCCGCCGAAGAGGCGTTCTTCGAAAGCGTCGCGTAAGTCTCCTCGCTTTTTCCGACTTGGCGGATTCGCGCCCCAAATAGGCCCATGCCATGATGCAACCTGATCTTCGAATCGGGTAGCCCATGCGCGTCTTCAGCATTCCCTCTTCCGTGCCGTTCCTGCGCAGCGTTGTCGCAGCACTGATCGACGGCCGGCTTATTCAAGGTTTTGCGGCGCGCACGCAACCGGAAAGGCTGACCGAAGCCACGTTCTACCTTCCGACCCGCCGTGCCGGACGGCTGGTGCGGGAAATCTTTCTCGAAGAACTCGGCGCGCAGGCGGTGCTGCTGCCCCGCATTGTGTCGCTCGGCGACATCGATGAAGACGAACTGGCTTTCGCCGAGGAGGACGATTCCCATGGCGGGGCCGCTACGCTGGAGCTGCCGCCCAGACTTGGCGAACTGGAGCGGCGGCTGACGCTGGCGAGGCTGGTGGCGGCATGGGCGAAGAGCCCGGGTTCTGCGCCGCTCGTGGTCGGCGGGCCTGCATCGACGCTGGCGCTGGCGGGCGACCTTGCGCGGCTGATGGACGACATGGTCACGCGCGGCGTCGGCTGGAAGGCGCTGGACGGGCTGGTGCCCGATGCCCTCGATCAATATTGGCAACTCACGCTCCAATTCCTGAAGATCGCGCGAGACGCGTGGCCGGCCTATCTTGCCGAAATCGGAAAGATCGAGCCGGCGGCGCGGCGCGATCTCCTGATCGATGCCGAAGCCAAACGCCTTGCCGCCCCTCACGCCGGCCCCGTGATCGCGGCGGGCTCGACCGGATCGATGCCGGCGACCGCCAAATTCCTGCATGTCATTGCACAACTGCCGCAGGGCGCCGTCATTCTGCCAGGGCTCGATACCGATCTCGACGAAAGCTCGTGGCAAAGCATCGGGGGGATGCGGAACGACGAAGGCCGGTTCACCGAGCATCCTGCGGCGAGCCATCCGCAATTCGCCATGCACGCCCTTCTTGAGCGCTTCGGCATCGGCCGCGGCGATGTCGAGATTCTCCGGCCCCCCGCGCCTCACGGCCGCGACGTGCTGTTGTCGGAAGCCATGCGGCCATCCAACGCAACAGCGCAGTGGCATGATCGCCTGGCGCGGCCGGAAATCGCCGCGCATATCGCCGACGGCATGACAAATCTCGCCGCGATCGAAGCGCCCAATCCGGAAATGGAGGCACTGGCGATCGCGATCGCGATGCGCGAGGCCGCTCATTTGCAGAAATCCGCCGCGCTGGTGACGCCGGACCGCACGCTGGCGCGGCGGGTGATGGCCGCACTGGAACGCTGGAATCTCGACGTCGACGATTCCGGCGGCGATGCGCTGATCGAGACTACTTCCGGAATCTTTGCTCGGCTGGTGGCGGAAACCGCCGCCAACGGCCTGGAGCCGCCGACATTGCTCGCTTTGCTCAAACATCCGTCGTGCCGGCTCGGCGGCGCGGCCGGCGCGCACAGCACGGCGATCGAAGCGCTCGAATTGGCGTTGCTGCGCGGAACGCGGCCGCAAGCGGGCACCAAGGGTCTGGCGCTGGATTTCGCTTGTTTCCGGGACGAGCTCACCAAGCTTCGCAACAAGGAAGCCTCTTCGCTGCATCGATCGGAGATGCGGGCCCAGCTTCAGGATTCGATGCTCGACAGAGTCGACGCGCTGATTGGCGCATTGCAGGCGGCGCTGGCGCCGATGGAAAGTCTTTCCTCGACGCGGCCATACGATTTTACGGAAATCGCCACGCGGCATCGCGAGGCGCTGATCGCTTTGTCGGAGGATGCCGACGGCATTGCGGCGGCATTCGAGGGGCAGGAAGGCCTTGCGCTTGCATCGGCCTTCGACGATCTGCTCGCCGAACAAAGACAAAGCGGCCTCCTGGTCTCGCTGCCGGATTATCCCGAGGTGTTTCACACCGCGTTCGCCGATCGCGCCGTGCGGCGGCCGGAGCGGCCTGGTGCTTCGCTTCACATCTACGGCCCACTGGAATCGCGATTGATCCAGACCGACCGCGTTATCGTCGGCGGACTGATCGAAGGCGTGTGGCCGCCGACGCCGCGCACCGATCCGTGGCTGAGCCGGCCGATGCGGCACGAGCTTGGCCTCGATCTGCCGGAGCGGCGCATCGGGCTGTCCGCACACGACTTCGCGCAGCTGCTTGGCGCTAGAGACGTGATTCTCAGCCACTCCGCCAAGGCCGGCGGCGCGCCCGCGGTCGCCTCGCGCTTTCTGCACCGGCTGGAAGCGGTCGCCGGCGAGGCGCGTTGGGAAGCGGCCACGAGCGCCGGCGAGCAGTATGTCCAATTCGCGCTCGCGCTCGATGCACCCGACAAGGTGAAGCCGGTCGAGCAGCCCGCGCCCACGCCGCCCCGCGCCGCGCGGCCGCTCAGATTGTCCGTTACCGCGATCGAGGACTGGCTGCGAGATCCCTACACCATCTACGCCCGGCATATCCTCAAGCTGGAGCCGCTCGATCCCGTCGACATGCCGCTGTCGGCGGCCGATCGCGGCTCGGCGATCCACAATGCACTCGGCGACTTCACCAAGAACTTCGCCAAGGACTTGCCTGCCGATCCCGTTCGCGTGCTGCGTGAGATCGGTCAAAAGTATTTTGCGCCGCTGATGGAGCGGCCCGAGGCGCGCGCGCTGTGGTGGCCGCGCTATCAGCGTATCATCCGATGGTTTTCCGAATGGGAGGCGGCGCGGCGCGGCGGCATCGCGACCATCGATGCCGAAATCCGTGGCGAAATCCCGATTCACCTCGACGATGGACGAACGTTCTATCTCTCCGCGCGCGCCGACCGCATCGAGCGCCGCGCCGGCGGCAGCTTTGTCCTTCTCGACTACAAGACCGGATCGCCGCCGACCGGCAAACAAGTGAGGATGGGATTGTCGCCACAACTGACGCTGGAGGCCGCGATCCTGCGCGAGGGCGGGTTCGACGGCATCGATGCAGGCTCATCCGTTGGCGAACTGGCTTATGTGCGCATCAGCGGCAACAATCCGCCAGGCGAGCACACGGCGTTGAAACTGAGACTCAAGAACGAGACGCCGCAGCCGCCCGACGAGGCCGCCGATTACGCGCTGGCCCAGCTTGAGACTCTGATTCGCAAATTCGAAAACGAGGCCGAGCCGTATCGTTCGCTGAACCTGCCGATGTGGACCAACCGCTACGGCAGCTACGACGATCTCGCGCGGATCAAGGAATGGTCCGCAGCCGGCGGCCTGGGACTTCCGGAATGGTAAAGGCCGCACGCACGATTCCCCCCGCGGTCCGCGACAAGCAGGCCGGCGCATCGAACCCTGCCGCGTCGGCGTTTGTCTCCGCGAATGCCGGCTCCGGCAAAACCCACGTGCTGGTACAGCGCGTGATTCGGCTGCTGTTGTCAGGCGTGGCGCCGGAAAAGATCCTCTGCATCACCTTCACCAAGGCGGCGGCCGCCAATATGGCGGAACGCGTGTTCACCACGCTTGGTCACTGGGTGACGCTCGACGACGCCGCGCTTGACGAAGCGATCCGCGACGCCGGCGTTCCCCATCCCGACCGGAAGCTCCGAAAAGTCGCCCGCGAACTGTTTGCAAAGGCGCTGGAAACGCCGGGCGGGCTCAAGGTGCAGACCATTCACGCGCTGTGCACGCGACTTTTGCAGCAATTCCCGTTCGAGGCGAACGTGCCGGCACGCTTCGCCGTGCTCGACGATCGCGACCAGACCGACATGATGGAGCGCGCCAACCTCAAAGTGTTCCTGGAAGCCTCGAACGCGCCAGACAGCACCCTCGGCCGCGCGCTACAGACCGCGATGGCGAACGCCGCCGACGTCACGTTCAAGGACGTCGTCCGGGAAGCCTGTCTCAGCCGCGACCATTTCATGGCCTGGACCGATGCCGCCGGCAGTGCGGAGGCCGCGGCGGCAGAGATGTCGGCCGTGCTCGGCGTGACGCCCGCAGACAGTATCGAAGAGGTCGAGCGCGAGATCGTCGATGGACCTTATCTTCCCCGCGCGCGCTGGCCGGAAATCGCGGACGCGCTTGGTGCCGGCAGCAAGCAGGATCAGAATCAAGCCGAACAATTGCGTGCTTCTCTGGCCTTCATTGGCACGGCGCAGGTAGACGAATATCTCTGCGTCTTTCTCACCGATAAAAAAGAACCGCGAGCAGCCGTCCTGACCAAGGCCTTCATCCGCGACAATCCATCAGTCGCGCGCCTGTTCGATAACGAAATCCAGCGCCTTGCATCACTGATCGAAAGGCGCCGCGCCCTGATTACCCGCGACCGCACCGAAGCGCTGCTGCATATCGCCGTTGCCGCGGCGGCAAACTACCGGCGCGAAAAGGAAGAACGTGGCCTGCTCGATTATGACGACCTGATCGACAAGACGCTTGTGATGCTGAACAAGGTTTCCGCCGGCTGGGTGCATTACAAGCTCGACCGCGGTGTCGACCACGTCCTGATCGACGAGGCGCAGGATACCAGCCCGCGGCAGTGGGACATTGTCGAGCACATCATTTCCGAATTTGCCGCAGGCCACGGCGCGCGCGACGGCATCACTCGCACCATGTTTGCGGTCGGCGACGAGAAGCAATCGATCTTCTCGTTCCAGGGAGCGGCGCCGCGCGAATTCGCTGAACGCCGCGCACGTTTCAGCTCGCGCTTCAAGGCCGCCGGGCTCGATTTCGAATCGATCTCCTTTACCTATTCGTTCCGCTCGGGCGCCGGCGTGTTGCGCGCGGTGGAGCGCGCGTTCCAGTCGCCCGACGTCTACAAGAGCATCACCACCGACCAGGACGGCATGCCGCCACATCTGGCGCTCGAGGACGCCGGTCCGAGCCTGATCGAACTATGGCCGCTGGCGGAAGCCGACGATCGCAACGACATCGAAGGCTGGCGCGCGCCGTTTGACGGCGTGTCGGTGACCAGCCCCGAGGTGAAGCTTTCAAGGCGCATTCAGGCCGAGATCAAGCGTCTCGTGACGAGCGGCACCCTGACCGGCCCCAGCGGCGCCCGCCGGCCACTGCGCTATGGCGACGTGCTGGTGCTGGTCCGTCGCCGCGGCAACGTTTTCGACGCGGTCATTCAGGCCCTCAAACATGCGAGCATCCCGGTTGCCGGCGCCGACCGGCTGAAACTGACCGAACACATCGCCATTATCGACCTGATGAATCTCGCCGATGCTTTGCTCCTGCCGCAGGATGACCTTGCGCTCGCGGTCGCGCTGAAAAGCCCGCTGTTCGGGCTCGATGAAGACGACCTGTTTGCGCTCGCATGGGACCGCAAGGGTTCGCTACGCGAGGCGCTGTCAGAGCAGGCTGGGGCAAAGGCCTCACTTCGGGATGCGCTGGGACGACTTGAGGAATGCGAACGCCGTTTCAGGCATGAAACACCTTTCACCTTCTACGCCTGGCTTTTGGGCGGCGACGGTGGCCGGCAGCGCATCCTGCGGCGGCTCGGCCATGAAGCCAACGACGCGCTCGACGAATTCCTCGAACTCGCACTGAACTACGAGCGCAAGGCGCCCGCTTCGCTGCAGGGATTTATGGCGTGGCTGCGCTCGGCCGATACCGAAGTAAAACGCGACATGGAAATCTCGC
>Ga0210396_10006130_pt1 | contig 11557 bp, 9 predicted proteins | sample IncBWH17OmetaG_FD_155466 | JGI IMG/M metagenome (GOLD analysis project Ga0210396, IMG submission 155466) | Forest soil microbial communities from Barre Woods Harvard Forest LTER site, Petersham, Massachusetts, United States - Inc-BW-H-17-O ...
GCTGAGCCGGTCTTCAGGAGGTTAACGATCTCGGCGCCGCCGTTGCGGGTGCGGTCGACGATCTCGTCGATCCGGGCCTGCGAAGTCCAGCCCATCTTCACCAGATCGGGCAAGGGAATGCCGGCCACGGTGGAGTATTTCACCAGCGGCACCATGGTGTCGCCGTGGCCGCCGAGTACGAAGGCGGTGACGTCTTCGACCGAGACATTGAATTCGTCGGCGAGGAAATAGCGGAAGCGCGAAGAATCCAGCACGCCCGCCATGCCCACCACCTTCTTGTGCGGCATGCCGGAGGCCTTCTGCAGCGCCCACACCATCGCGTCCAGCGGGTTGGTGATGCAGATGACGAAGGCGTCGGGGGCATATTTCTTGATGCCGGCGCCGACCTGCTCCATCACCTTGAGATTGATGCTGAGGAGATCGTCGCGGCTCATGCCGGGCTTGCGCGGCACGCCGGCGGTGACGATGCAGACCTTGGCATTGTCGAGTGCTTCATAGGAATTGGCACCGGAGAAATGCGCGTCGAAGCCATCGACCGGCGAGGATTGTGCGATATCGAGCGCCTTGCCCTGCGGCACGCCCTCGGCGATGTCGAACATCACGACGTCGCCCAATTCCTTCAGGCCGATGAGATGAGCCAGCGTTCCGCCGATCTGGCCGGAGCCAATCAAAGCAATCTTGTCACGCGCCATGGGAAATCTGTCCTTTGAACACGAAGGAGGTGGATGGAAGAAGCTACTCGCTGGTTATCCCTTTCGCCTGATACGTTCAAGCCGGGGCATGCTCAATTGTCAGCCCTGCCTTGATTTCGATCAGGAGCGCCCGTCATTCCGGGCGCGTCAAGGACGCGACCGGGGTGACGAGCTTAAGTTTCCACCAGTCCGGCGCTCGACCCGCTGGCCGCGGAATCCTTGTGTCCGTGGGGCAGCGCCAGATAGGATTCCGAACTCATCTCGATCAGCCGCGACGAGGTTCGCTTGAATTCGTTGGCCTCATTACCCTCGCTCGCGACATAGAGCGACACCGGATCGGCTTGCGCGGATGCCAACAGCTTCACGGCATTGTCATAGAGTGTATCGATCAGGGCGATGAACCGCTTGGCCGCGTTGCGTTCGGCATAATCCATCACAGGAATATGGTCGATGATGATGGTGTGATAGTCGCGCGCCAGCCGGAGGTAGTCGGATGCGGCGAGCGGCTTTTCGCAGATATCCGCGAATGAAAATCGCGCGACGCCATGCGCCGAGCACGGCACATGCAGGAGGCGGCCCTTGATCGAGATATCGCGCGGCTTGCAGGGCGCATTGCCGGTCATTCGCACCCAGGCCTGGTCGAGCGCGGCATCGGCACCCGCATCTGCCGGCACCAGCCACATTTTCACGCCGACAAGCTTTTCCATCCGAAAATCAGTCCGCGCGTCGAGCCGCAGCACGTCCATATGTTCCGATATCTGGGCGATGAACGGCAGGAACAGCGCCCGGTTCAGGCCGCCTTTATAGAGATCGTCGGGCGCGACATTGGAGGTCGCGACAACCACGGTGCCGAGTTCGAACAGCCGAGAGAACAGCCGTCCCAGAATCATCGCATCCGCAATGTCGGTGACGTGAAATTCGTCGAAACACAAAAGCCAGGCCTGGTCGAAGATCGCCGCGGCAGTAAGCGTAATCACATCACCGTCGGCGATTTCGCCGCGCGCGATACTCTGGCGCAAGCCAAAAATCCGCTCATGCACCTCGGCCATGAATTCATGGAAATGCGCCCGGCGCTTGTGCTCGACCGGGCTCTGCTGGAAAAACATGTCCATCAGCATGGTCTTGCCGCGCCCGACTTCGCCGTAAACATAGAGACCGCGCGGCGGCGCCTCGTCCTTGTCGGCAAACAGCCGGCCGAGCAGGCCTTGCTTGCGGACCGGCTTGTAGCGCGCAAGCCGCTGCTCCAGATCCGCGAACGCCTCGGCAGCCTCCGCCTGCGCCGCATCGGGCTCGATCGCGCCGGAGGAGACGAGGGCCTGGTAATGGGCGCGGAACGAACTGGGCGGGGTCGACAGCATGGCCCCCTTTACGGCCTCATGCGTGCGCAAATTGCAAGCCGCGAATTGGTGCAGGGGCTATGCGCAGGGATCGTCATATCCGCAGGGCGGAACACCGGTTCGCCGGGTCAAGCCGGGGCGATGACAGCCGTGGGGTGAGGTTCACGCACTCAGCGCGTAGGAATCCTCGACCACATAGGGGCCGCCGCCGGTGGATGCCCGCGACGAGAACAGCACGAACCGCGACGCCGTGAACACCCGGGTCGGGAAATAGCCGCGTACCGACAGATAATCCGCGACATCCTGATTGGACGCGTCGCGCAGCCGCGCCAGCGTCACATGTGGGGTGAATTTGCGGCCCTCGGGATCAAGCCCGATGCGCTGCATCAGCCGTTCCAGTTCGGCCTGCAGCTCGATCAGCGGCCGGCTCGGCACGACCGAGGCCACCACCGCACGCGGCTTTTTTCCGCCGAAGCTTGAGAGGCCCTGCAGCGCCACCTCGAACGGCTTGCGATTGACCCGAAACAGCATCGAGGCGATTTCGTTGGCCGCGATGCCATCGATATCGCCGATGAAGCGCAAGGTAACGTGATAATTTTCGGGGTCGATCCAGCGCGCGCCTGGCAGGCCGCCACGCAAATTGGAAAGCGTCTGGCCGATCTCGGCCGGAATTTCCAGTCCAGTGAATAAACGCGGCATCGCAGGACTCCCGATGCTGAAACCCGGTACGAATCACCGATCGCCATTTTCTAGCTGACTTATGTGACTCTGCGAAGCATCCGGCGTTAACGACCAGGCAACACTTTGGTTTAAGGTTATCGTTGCCCGCTTTTCAACTGTGTTGCCCGGATATCGTCCCGAGAAACGCCTCGACGGTAGGCAAGATGTTTTTGACGATCACGTCAACGCCCTCCGCCGTCGGGTGCAGGCCATCCGCCTGATTGAGCTTGGCATCTGTCGCCACCCCCTCGAGGAAAAACGGATACAGCGGCACCCCGAGCGATTTGGCGAGATCCGGATAGATCGCATTGAAACGAGCCGAATAATCACTGCCGTAATTCGGCGGCGCCAGCATCCCGCACAACAGAACCGATATCTTGCGTGCCTTCAGCCGCGTCACAATGTCTGTCAAGGCCGCGCGGGTGACGGCAGGATCGGTGCCGCGCAAGGCATCATTGGCGCCGAGTTCGACGATTACGGCCTGTGTCCCCTGTGGCACCGACCAGTCGAGCCGGTCACGGCCGCCGGAACTGGTGTCGCCGGACACCCCGGCGTTGATCATATCGACCTCTATCCCTTTGGCTTTCAAAGCGTTTTGCAAGCGCACCGGGAATGCCGCCGGCGCTGGCAGACCAAAGCCCGCGCTCAGCGAATCCCCCAATACGACCATCTTGATGGGTTTTGCCTCACTCGCCTCGGAAGTCTGGGCGACGGCCGGTTCCACCGCCATCAGCGCCAGGCCCAACACGAGCATGTGCACGAACATCCGCAACCTCCTCTCGACCGCGCCGCCGGATGTGCCATATGACCGGTCCATGGACAGTCTCATCGAACCCTCGTCGCTGGCCGGCATCGAGCCAGACACCATTTCCATCTCGAACGTCAACCTCTCGCTCGGCGCGGGCGCGGCACGCGTTCATATCCTCAAGGACATCAGCCTGCGGGTGGCGTCAGGCGAGGCGATCGGCCTGATTGGGCCTTCAGGTTCGGGAAAATCCACCTTGCTGATGGTGATGGCGGGATTGGAGCGTCCTGACAGCGGAGAAGTGGTGGTCAACGGCACCCCTTTCAATGCCCTCGACGAGGATGCGCTCGCGCGCTTTCGCGGCCGCCAGGTCGGCATTGTATTCCAGTCGTTTCATCTGATCCCGACCATGACGGCGCTGGAAAACGTCGCGGTGCCGCTGGAGCTGGCCGGCAATCCCGATGCCGCGCGGCGTGCGGCGCAGGAACTGATATCGGTCGGTCTCGGCGACCGCCTGCATCACTATCCAACACAATTGTCGGGCGGCGAGCAGCAGCGCGTCGCATTGGCCCGCGCGCTGGCGCCCGATCCCGCGATCCTGGTGGCGGACGAGCCTACCGGCAATCTCGATGAGGCCACCGGCAAGCAGATCGTCGATCTGCTGTTCACCAAACATGCCGAGCGCGGCATGACGCTGGTGCTGGTGACCCACGACAGCTCGCTGGCGCAGCGTTGCGACCGCGTGGTGCGGCTGCGCTCGGGCCGGATCGACAGCCCCGTTGCGGAACGCGAAGCTGCTTCATGACGACAATCGTTTCCGGACCCATCGGCGGCGGCCGCGCGGGATCGCTTCCGCTGCGCTATGCCTTACGCGAATTGCGTGGGGGATTGCGCGGCTTTTACGTTTTCATCGCCTGCATTGCGCTCGGCGTGATGGCGATTGCCGGTGTCGGCTCGGTCGCCGCGAGCCTCGGCGAGGGACTGGCGCGCGAGGGCCGCACGCTGCTCGGCGGCGATGTCGCGTTCTCCCTGATCCAGCGCGAGGCCAAACCGGACGAAGTCGCGTTTCTGCGCTCGCGCGGCGAGGTCTCTGTCGCGGCAACGCTGCGCGCCATGGCGCGCACCGGCGACGGCCGGCTTGCTTTGGTCGAACTCAAGGCGGTGGACGGCGCCTACCCGATGCTGGGCGAGCTAACGCTGGCGCCGAAAATGCCGGTGACGGATTTGCTGGCGGAGCGCGACGGAGCCTTCGGGGCGGCGGCGGATCCGACGTTGCTGGCCCGGCTCGACCTGAAACTCGGCGACCGCGTCACCGTCGGCAGCGCAACGTTTCAGATCCGCAGCGTGGTCGACGCCGAACCGGACAAGCTCGCCGGCGGGGTCGGCTTCGGGCCCCGATTCCTGGTTAGCGAAACCGCCTTGCGCGCCACGCAATTGTTGCAGCCCGGCAGCCTGGTGCGCTGGATCTATCGGGTAAAGCTGCCGGACAATTCGGCCGATGATCGCGCCGCCACGGCGCTCGCCGACGAAGTGCGAAACGCGTTGCCGGAAGCAGGCTGGGAAATCCGCTCCCGCAGCAATGCCTCGCCGCAGCTGGAGCGCACCATCAACCGCTTCACCCAGTTTCTCACGCTGGTCGGCCTCGCCGCGCTACTGGTCGGCGGCGTCGGCGTCGCCAACGCGGTCAAAAGCCACATCGATCGCCGCCGCGACGTCATCGCGGCCTTCAAGGCGCTAGGCGCCACCGGCCGCGACGTGTTTGCGATCTATCTGACGCAGGTGACGGTCCTCGCCGTACTCGGCTCGGTAATTGGCCTTGTCGCCGGCGCGGCGCTGCCGTTCGTCATTGTCGGCCTGTTCGGCAAGCTGTTGCCGCTGCCGGTGGTGCCCGCGCTGCATTTCGACGAACTTCTGCTGTCGCTGGTTTACGGCCTTTTGACGGCCCTGGCGTTCGGGCTGTGGCCGCTCGGCCGCGCGCATGATGTCCCGGTGGCAGCGCTGTTTCGCGAGGCCGTGACCAGCCAGTGGCATCGCCCGCGCTGGCGCTATCTCGCGCTGATGGCCCTGGTGATCACGGTGCTGATCGCGGTGGTGATCGGGCTCGCCTACGACAAACGCGTCGCGAGCGTGTTCGTCGCCTCCTCGGTCGTGGTATTTGCCCTGTTGCGCGGCATCGCCGCGGGCTTGATGGCATTGGCGCGCCGCCTGCCCCGGACCCGTCTCACCATGCTGCGGCTGGCGATCGCCAATATCCACCGGCCCGGCGCGCTGACGCCCTCGGTGGTGATGTCGCTTGGTCTGGGTCTGGCGGTGCTGGTCACGATCACCCAGATCGACGGCAATCTGCGGCGGCAATTCCTGGCGGCGCTGCCGGATCGCGCGCCGTCGTTCTATTTTATCGATATTCCCGCCACCGAAGCCGACCGCTTCGGCGCCTTCCTGAAGCAGATCGCGCCGCAATCCACGGTCGAGGACGTGCCGATGCTGCGCGGACGCATCGTCGCGGCGCGTGGCGTCAAGGCCGAAGACCTTAAAGCCTCGACCGACAGCGAATGGGTGCTGCAAAGCGACCGCGGCCTTACCTACACCGGCGAAATCCCCAAGGGCTCGAAGATCGTCGAAGGCCAATGGTGGGGCGCCAATTATGACGGGCCACCGCTGATTTCGATCGAAAAAAAGATCGCCGACGGGCTCAAGCTCAAGCTCGGCGACGAAATCGTCGTCAATGTGCTCGGCCGCGACATTCCGGCGAAGATCGGCAACATGCGCACAGTCGACTGGCAAAGCCTCGGTATCAATTTCGTGCTGGTGTTCTCGCCGAACGCCTTTCGGGGCGCACCGCACACCCATGTCGCGACGCTGACCGAGACCCACCCGGACGCCACCGGCGACGCCCGGATCATCAAGTCGGTGGCTGATGCGTTCCCGATGGTCACGAGCGTGCGGGTTCGCGAAGCGCTGGAGACCATCGGCGCCGTCGTCACCAACCTCGTGCTGGCGATCCGCGGCGCCAGCGCGGTCACGTTGATTTCCGCCATTCTGGTGCTGGGCGGAGCGCTGGCCGCCGGCCATCGCCACCGCGTCTACGACGCCGTGATTCTCAAAACGCTCGGCGCGACCCGGGCGCGGCTGCTCGGCGCCTATGCGCTGGAATATCTGATGATTGGCTTTGCCACAGCTATTTTCGGGGTCATCGCCGGCTCTATCGCAGCCTGGCTGATCGTGACCCGGCTGATGACGCTGAGCTTCATCTGGCAGGCGGGCAGCGCTGCCGGTGTGGTGGTGGCAGCCCTGATCGTCACGGTGGGACTGGGCCTTGCCGGCACCCTGCTGGCACTGAACCAGAAGCCGGCCACCGTGTTGCGGAATTTATGACAAATTGGCATAATCGGTGCGGCCGGGTGAACGCGCACCCGGCTGAAATCGCGCGTGCGGAGCGACATTCAGCCGCGCATGGAAGCTTGCGTGGAATGTGCTAGTTTCCCACATAACAGCTGGGCCAGACGCCGGCTTGATGACACAAAATTAATGTCAGCAATTGGCGGCATCTGGGATAGATTTCTGAGCCTGCGCCGCAAACCCCTTGCGCTCCGCCGGACAACCAACGGGAATTCGACCATGTCGGACCTAGACCGCAACTACGCTTCTCCTTTCGGCCGGGCCGCCGGGCGCGTTGACGCCGCGACCGTCGACGCTGGTCTGCGCGCCTACATGCTGCGCATCTACAACTACATGAGCATCGGGCTGGCCATCACCGGCCTCGCGGCGCTCGGCATCTATATGGCGGCGGTAACGACCGATCCGTCGGGCGCCGCTGCCAAGATCGGCAACGCCTTCCTGACGCCGTTCGGCTACGCAATGTTTGTAAGCCCGCTGAAATGGCTGTTCATGCTGGCGCCGCTGGCGATGGTATTTGTGATCTCGGCCGGCATTAACCGGCTGCGGCCGGCGACCGCCCAGACGCTGTTCTGGGTGTTCTCGGCACTGATGGGCATTTCGCTGTCGTCGATCTTCCTGGTGTACACCCACACCTCGATCGTGCGGGTGTTCTTCATCACCGCGGCCACATTCGGTGCGTTGAGCCTCTATGGCTACACCACCCGGCGTGACATGAGCGGCATGGGGTCGTTCCTGATCATGGGCCTGTTCGGCGTCATCATCGCGAGCCTCGTCAACATCTTCCTCGCCAGCTCGATGCTGCAGTTCGTCGTGTCGGTGGTCGGTGTGCTGGTATTTGCGGGCCTCACCGCCTGGGATACCCAGCGGCTGAAGAACGATTACATCTACGGCTATGCCTCGCAGGGCGGTGACGTGGCGGAGCGTGCGGCGATCACCGGTGCACTGTCGCTCTATTTGAACTTCATCAACCTGTTCACGCTGCTGCTGCAACTGCTCGGTCAGCGCGACTGATCAGCGGCATTTAGCCAACGCGTTCAAGCCCCGGCCTTGCGGCCGGGGCTTTTCTTTTGCGCGCAGCAAAAATAACCTCCGCACATGACCTCGCTTGAAATCAGGGCCGCCGTCGCGGCCGATCTACCCTTCATTACCGGGATTTACGACCATGCGGTCCGCTTCGGCACCGCGACCTTCGAACTGATCCCGCCGGATCTGGCCGAGATGACGCGGCGCTTCGACGCCTTGATCGACGGCGGCTTTCCCTATCTCGTCGCTACCCTCGAAGGCCGCGTGGTTGGATACGCCTATGCCGGGCCATACCGGCCACGACCGGCCTATCGCTTTACCGTGGAGAATTCTGTCTATCTGCAGCCGGACATTCATCGGCGCGGGATCGGCCTGCAATTGCTCCAGCGGTTGATTGCCGAGTCAGAATCCCGCGGCTATCGCCAGATGATCGCGGTGATCGGCGATTCCGCCAACGCCGGATCGATCGGCGTACATACCAGATGCGGATTCCAGATGCTCGGAACCCATCCGAATGTCGGCTACAAGTTTGGCCGCTGGCTCGACACCGTGATGATGCAGCGCCCGCTCGGCGACGGGGCGAGCACGCTGCCCGTCACAACGTAGTCTGGATGTCATTCCGGGACGCGCTCCGCGCGAACCCGGAATCTCGAGCAGCAAATTGCTTTGCTAAACTAACCTCTGGATTCCGGATCCGGCGCTGCGCGCTGGTCCAGAATGACGGGATGGAAATTAAACCACCGCGAGTTTGCGGTCGATCACCAGCAGCACACGCTCAAGCTCGTGGCCGCGGCGCAGAATCAGACCGCTGGCGGAAATCACGCTGTACATTCCCTGCTTGCGCGAAAGCCGCGGATCTTTTTCGATGCGATAGATCGGAACCTCGGAAGCACGGCGGAATACCGAGAACACCGCGCGATCGCGCAGGAAATCAATGGCATAGTCGCGCCATTCGCCGTCGGCGACCATGCGTCCATACAGATTGAGGATACGATTGAGTTCGAGACGGTTGAATGTCACCCGGCTTGGCAAAGCACCCGCAGCGGCATTGCGCGCCGCTGCGCGACTCTCGCTTGGATCGGTTTCCTCCGATATCGAACTCATGAGCATCTCCTGTCATTTTATCTACATGATTGCGCCGACTGACCTCCGCTGCAAGGGGGGCGGCGTACCTTCGCTCGCGACAGATCATCCGCCATCCGGCCAAAACGTACCGTCACGGGATCGTTAGCGGAATTCATAATACGGCCCCACTTCCGCCCATCGACCGCCCTTCTGGATTGCGAAAAGAGAATACTGCGTTGGCCCGGTCCTTTCGGTACCGGATTCCTCAGCCCCCAGCCCCCCGGGGCCGTCAGGATCGGGCCTGTTCGCAGGGTAGTTTATCCCCATACTGGGCCAACGAAAGTTGGTCCTTTTCTTTTTGGGCTATCGGCATTTGCGGTACGGCGATACGCGCTGCCCCAGCCTGATATCGTGATCACTGATACGACCGCCCCAAGCGAAACTGACGCCGTAGGCGTGGTCAATCCCGCCGCTCAACGACCTCGCCATTGTCCTTTTGGTCCTTTGGCAAACAGGGATGTTGCAAACGTGGAAAACCGTGACGATGATGACGCCATGGCGCCGCCCGTTAAGCGGAAGCCTTGATCACAAGAAGCCTTGTGATCAAAAAACGGCTGCGAGGATTTTTGAGAAGATAATCAGTGAAGCGACGTGTACGCCGCACCCAGCATGAGACCGGGCTTGTCGCGATTACCGTCCTGGACATAGACCGCCGCGGCATCGACGCCCTCGCGGGAAATATTTTCCAGCGGCACGGTCCAGCTTCCGGCGCTGCCGTTCCAGTCGCCGACCTTCAAAAGGTTACGCACCACATTGTGGTAGGTGATTTCGCGACCGCGATTCTCGCCGCGACCGATCGCAATCGGCACCTCTTTGGAGATCGAACAGATCCAAACTTCGCCATGCATCGCGGCGGGGCCCTTGTTGGACGCTGCCACCGACACCATAATCTCCTTGCCCACCAGCGCCATCGAAACCGGCACCGACATCACGCCATCGGCCTTCCGGGTATCACCGATCGCGTCCTCGATACCGGCGCGGTCGCTGCCGACCAAATGCGCGGAACCGTTGACGACCACTTGCGGCGTGTAGACTCCACGATCGCCACGCACCCGCGAATAGGCTTGCTGACGCGCGCTGAAGCGTGCATCGGCCAGCGTATCTTTCCAGCCAAGATAGTCCCAGTAATCGATCGGCATGCTCAGCGCGATCACCGATGGATCCTTGGCGAGTTCGCCGATGATCTTGTCAGCAGGTGGACACGATGAACATCCTTGCGATGTGAACAGCTCGACCACCGCGCGTGGTTCGGCATGGGCCGGACGGATGATTGCGACGATGGCGCAGACGCCAAGCGCCCCTGACCAACGCGAAATACAATGATAGGCCATCATCGCTGTCATACTGGCAACCCAGATATTGCGCTGCAGTTGTTAATCCATCTCGTCGTTAACGCGTTGCAGCATTTGAGCACACCTGCCTTCAGGCGCGAGAAGGCGGCTCTTTCTAGGCCGCCTTTACTTTCCTCGCTACTCACTTCGCAGTGAGCCATCGATCACTGTCGCATCATGCCGCGAGCTTGCGCAGCACGTAATGCAAAATGCCCCCGTTCCGGTAATAATCGAGTTCGTCGAGCGTATCGATCCTGCAGAGCAGCGAAACGCGCTGCAACGAGCCGTCGCCGGACACAATCTCCGCCGCCAGTTTCTGGCGCGGTTTCAGATCGCCCTGCAGTCCGCGTATGGTTACGGTCTCATCGCCCTTCAGCCCGATCGACTGCCAGGACGCGCCATCCTCAAAGGTCAACGGCAGCACGCCCATGCCGACGAGATTGGAGCGATGGATGCGCTCGAAGCTCTGGCAAATCACGGCGCGCACGCCGAGCAGCCGCGTTCCCTTTGCAGCCCAGTCCCGCGACGAGCCGTTGCCATATTCGGCGCCGGCGAAAACCACCAGCGGCACTTTCTCGGCCTGATACTTCATCGCCGCATCGTAGATCGACATCTGCTCGCCGTCGGGCCAATGCTTGGTCAGGCCGCCTTCGGGAATGTTGCCGTCGGCGCCTTTCAGCATGAAGTTCTTGATGCGGATATTGGCGAAGGTGCCGCGCATCATGATTTCATGGTTACCGCGCCGTGTGCCGTATTGATTGAAGTCGGCCGGGCGCACCTGATGCTCCGACAGATACTTGCCGGCAGGTGACGTCAGCTTGATCGCGCCGGCCGGCGAGATGTGGTCGGTGGTGATCTTGTCGCCGAACATCGCGAGAATCCGCGCGTCGACCACGTCGACGATCGGCTCCGGCTCTTTCTTCATGCCCTCGAAATAGGGCGGGTTCTGTACGTAGGTCGAGCTCATATTCCAGCGATAGGTTTCGCTCTCGACCGTCTTGATCTTGCGCCAGTTGGTATCGCCCTTGAACACATCGGCGTAACGCTTCTTGAAGATCGCCGCCGTCACGAACTTTTTCATGAAGGCGTTGATCTCCTTGGTCGTCGGCCAGATGTCGCGCAGATACACCGGCTTGCCGTCCTTGCCGGTGCCGATCGGCTCGGTTGCGAGATCCTTCGTCACCG
>Ga0210396_10006135_pt1 | contig 11550 bp, 9 predicted proteins | sample IncBWH17OmetaG_FD_155466 | JGI IMG/M metagenome (GOLD analysis project Ga0210396, IMG submission 155466) | Forest soil microbial communities from Barre Woods Harvard Forest LTER site, Petersham, Massachusetts, United States - Inc-BW-H-17-O ...
GATCTTAAACGATTGATTATAATAGGTTATGGTCGTTTGTGCGGCCAAAGGCGGGGCGCAGAGGCAAAGGCACAGGCAGGCCAATAGACAGGCTGACAGGCCATAGGACCAGGTTTGTTTGGTTTTCATGGGGCGTGGATTATAGGCAGTGGTAAAATAAAGCAATCCTGTTCAATTAAGGTATAGTACTTATTGCAGTAGTTCTACGATTGTAGGGCATTGAAAATGGGTTTATCTTTATGTACCCGGCAGACCGCCCATGCCGGGGCACCGTACTGACCCTATTAACTGGCGGAGCCCAGTTCAAAGACAATCCGATAACCCTTGAAAAAAGGCGTATCATATGAAAACACTTCTACCCTCTAGTTCTGTCGTTGCCAGAATTGCAGGGACATTCATGCTGATCCTATTCTTCCGCGACATGGCGCACTCGCAGGCGACAGCCATGATCAAATGGGGGAACAGCTATGTCAATCTCAGTAAGAAGACAGTCGGCGGCCCCGTGCAACCCGGCGATACGCTGGAGATTCGCACGAACTTCTATGTGAATGGCTCCTACAACGGAACGGGGATGATGTACGACGTCCGCTATCTGGACAATATTCCGACCAATACCACCATTCTTCCCAATGACTCTTTACGGCTTGAAACGAATGAAGGAAAGACCTTCCGTCACTATACCTATACGGCTGGCGACGACGCGGGCACTTATACGGCTACTCCCGCGCTGCCCGGCGACTATCAGATCCGGATCAATATCGGCACCAATCCTTTGGCGCCGAGCGGCGTGGATCCGATGGGTACCACCAATATGAATGGTTGCAGTTCGATCCACGGGAGCGTAAACAAACCTCTGTTTAGTGCCGGTACGATCCTGGTGACGGCTTTCCGCGTGGTGGTGACCGGTACTTACGGGGATACAATCACATTGGGCGATGGCCAGATCCGGTACCGGCAGAAAACTACGTCGACCACCGATACGGCCCTGAATGCGACCCAATACCGGATCTTGATCACCCAGCCGACGTCTCTTTGTACGAGCACGACCAGTACGAACTTCGCGGCTGAATTCGGCGGTACTTTCGGGAATGGCATCGGCCGTAACCGGAGCACGCCGCCGACTTTTCTGATCCCCGGTTACACCTATCTGCCTAATTCGGCTACAACTCCATCGATCAACGACGGCTATTATGCCATTGTCAATAATACCAGTCCGGTGAGCAGTAATTATCCCAATGCCAACCGGCAGCCGACCTGCGGCGGCGCTACAGGGCAGCTGGCCTGTTCCAACCGCGAATTCGGCGGTTTCTGGTTTATCACCGGCGACCATACCGGGACGACGACGGCAGCCGGCAACCCCCCGCCCGACTCCACGGTTGACGCGGGTTATATGCTGGTAGTCAATGCGGACCTGGCGACGAGCGAAGCCTATCACCAGGTGATCTCAGGATTGTGCCCGAATACATATTACCAATTCTCGGTCTGGGTCCAGAATATCTGTCCCAACTGCGGTATCGACTCAACAGGAACGGCGGAGTATACGCCGGGGGTGCTGCCCAACCTGACGCTGGTGGTGGACAGCATCGACCGCTATTCCACGGGTAACCTGGATACGCTCGGCTGGCAGCAGCGCGGTTTCGTGTATCTGACGGGGCCGACCGAAACCTCTATCACGATCTCTGTCCGTAACAATGCTCCCGGCGGCGGCGGTAATGACTGGGCACTGGATGATATCACACTGGCAACCTGTCCGCCTAACCTCCTGCTGACGCCGGACAGGCCCGATACCCTGTGTTATGGCGCCGACGATACGGTCAAATTTGCGATTTCTTCCTATGTGAATAATTATACAGAATGGGAACTGAATAAGAGTATCGATGGCGGCACCACCTGGGTGCCGGCAGGTCTGGATACCCTTAACCGGCCCGACACGGGTTCCGTCGTGCCCGTGTACAATGCGGTGACGGGTCTCTATGTTGACACGGTTACCCGATACTTCCAGGTCCCGGCGAGCACTTCGCTGACGATCTATCAGCTGGTCGTGGCGAGTACGACAGGCAATCTGTCTTCCAGCAGTTGCGCCTATGCGACGACCCAGCCAAAGTATGTCTATGGGATAAACTGTCTGATCGTCCTGCCCACAACCTTGTTGTCCTTCCGGGGACAGTTGGAGAACAATGGGCTGGCCAATCTGCAATGGACGACGACGGGCGAGGTGCCGGGTCTGCAGTTCGCGGTGGAGCGAAGTGATGATGGTACACACTTTACGCAAATCGGGACCTTACCGGGTGCGGCTGCTCCGGGGCAGGGTGCGACCTATCAGTTCACTGACCCGACACCGGTGGCCGCCCAGAGCTACTACCGCATCCAGATGATCAGCAGCGGCTTTTCGCAGTATAGCGGGCTCGTGCTGCTAGGCAATAGTAGTATCGGCTTCAATATCAAGTCTGTTCAGAATCCCTTTTTTGACCAGATCAATATGGAGATGACGGCGCCGTCGACCGGGACGGCCACGATCACCCTGATCGACCTCTACGGCCGTTCGCTGCGAAGGATGGTCCAGCCGATCAATCAGGGATTGAACAGCATTAATCTGTATGGATTGGGTAGTCTCCCCACCGCGACCTATGCATTGCAGATCCAGTATGGCGATCATCTCGTCAGCCAGAAGGTGGTGAAGCTGGATAAGTAAGAGTTGCGCGCCGCCGAAGGCGGCGCGCGCATGAAAAGGCCCTTTGGCGCGCCGCGAGCATCTACCTGTTTTGGGCAGGAATGGAAATTGCGGTACCTTTCCCAAAACCATTTTTTTATGTCAGCAACAACCACGACCATGACGACGGTGGACATCGCCAACCGTCTCGTCGAACTCTGCCGTAAAGGCGACTTCGAAACAGCACAAAAGGAATTGTTTGCGGACGATGCGGTCAGTATCGAGCCGCATGGTACGCCGGACTTCGAGAAGGAGATCAAAGGCCTGGATGCGATCCTGGAGAAAGGGAAGAAATGGGGCGAAATGGTGCAGGAAATGCATGGAGGCGAGGTTTCCGAGCCGCTGATGGCGGATTCGTCGTTTGCCGTTACCATGAGCATGGACATGACCATGAAGAACGGCCAGCGGATGAACATGAAAGAACTCTGCATCTATCATGTGAAAGACGGCAAGATCGTCTCCGAACAGTTCCTTATGTAAACATTAACCGCTACTACACTATGCCTCATCAACTCTGCATTTCCAGGGCGGTGTCATTCGGCATCGCCTTTTTTCTTTTAGTTATTGCGGGCCCCGGAGCCCGGGCCCAGAAGTTCGAAGAGCTGGCGAAGACCCCACCGATGGGTTGGAACAGCTGGAATAAATTTGCCTGCGACGGGATCAATGAAACCGTTATCCGCGAGACGGCCGATGCGATGGTGGCCGGCGGCATGAAGGACGCAGGCTATCAATATATCGTCATCGACGACTGCTGGCAGGTGAGCCGCGACAGCGCGGGGAATATCCAGGCCGATCCGGTAAAATTCCCGCATGGGATAAAAGCGCTGGCGGACTATATCCATTCAAAAGGTCTGAAGTTTGGTATTTATACCTGCGCCGGCCGGAATACCTGTGCAGGGCGCACGGCGAGCGAAGGATACGAATGGCAGGACGCCCGGCAGTATGCGGCCTGGGGCGTGGATTATCTGAAGGAAGACTGGTGTAATGCCGGGACACAAAACGCCCCGGCATCGTATACGCTCATGCGGGATGCCTTATATAAAGCGGGCAGGCCGATCGTCTTCAGTCTTTGCGAATGGGGGTCAAACAAACCCTGGACCTGGGCGAAGGATATCGGGCATCTGTGGCGGTCCTGCGGGGATATAGGGAACACCTGGAACTTCATGGACGCCGGTAATGGCAGCGCCTATGGCGGGAGCGTGATCGGCAACCTCGATCTGCAGAACGGCCTGGAGAAATATGCGGGGCCAGGACATTGGAACGACCCCGATATGCTCGAAGTGGGGAACGGGGCATTGACGACAGAAGAAGAAAAATCACATTTTACCTTGTGGTGCATGCTGGCCGCACCGCTGATGGCCGGCAACGACCTGCGACACATGTCGCCGGAGACGCAACATATTCTCACCAGCAAGGATGTGATCGCGATCGACCAGGACCCGCTGGGGCAGCAAGGTTACCGCGCCGGCTACAACCAGGACCTGGAGATCTTCGTGAAGCCCCTCCGGGGCGGCGATACCGCCGTCTGTCTCTTCAACCGTGGCGATCAGGAAAAAAAGCTGGATGTGTCATGGAAAGACTTGTCGATCGGGCCGAACCATCACATAAAGGATGTTTGGAAGGGCGAGATGCAGGGGACGACCGCGTCGAATTATCACGGGACGATTGCGCGGCATGCAGTAATCCTGCTAAAATTGACAAACTAAATGAAAAAGTTCCTGCTCCTTCTCCTGGTTGTCGCAAGCTGCAGGGCGAAGCAGCCCGCTCCGGCTGCACCCGCGGCCACTGCTTCTGAACCTCCGGTTGCAGCGTCTGATTCGACGGGGGACTGGGCGTTGGCGCCGTTCACGAAAGTGGATAGTGTCAATCCTGTCGCAGGCCCGTCGGGCGCTCTCTTCCTCGATCCCTTGCGGCGCGGAACGGTGAAATGGGAGGAAAAGGATGTATTCAATCCCGCGATCGTAGTGCGAAAAGGAAAATTATATATGTTGTATCGGGCGCAGGACAAGATCGGCAGGCCGGCGGGGACATCGCGGATCGGGCTGGCGGTCTCTGAAGACGGGTATCACTTCGTCAGGCGGCCTGTGCCGGTACTCTATCCGGCAGAAGATAAGCAGAAGATACTCGAGTGGGAGGGCGGCTGCGAGGACCCGCGGGTAGTGCAGGATGAGCGGGGCACTTATTATATGACCTATACCGCCTTTGACGGCCGGACGGCGCGGCTGCTGGTCGCGACGTCATCGGACCTCGTGCATTGGATCAAACATGGGAGTGCGTTCGCCGACGCGTATAACGGCAGGTATAGCCGGGCTTGGTCGAAATCGGGTTCGATTGTTTCGCGTTATCTTGGCAGCAAGGTCGTGGCGACAAAGATCAACGGAAAATATTGGATGTATTGGGGAGATATGAACATTTGGGCAGCAACCTCCGACGACCTGATCCATTGGACACCCGTGGTATCCGGGCCGGAGGCGGCATTGAAAGTCGTCGTAGCGCCGCGATCGGGACATTGGGACAGCAAACTGGTGGAATCCGGACCGCCGGCGATGGTTACGAAAGAGGGCATTCTCTTAATCTATAATGGAATGAACCAGCGAAGCGATGGCGACGCCACCCTCCCGGAAGGGATGTATGGGGGCGGGCAGGTTTTGTTGGATAAAAACGATCCGACAAAAGTGTTGCGGCGGCTGGATCACAATTTCATCCGCCCCGACAAGCCGTATGAGATCACGGGACAGGTGGGGCAGGTTTGCTTCCTGGAAGGGCTGGCAGACTTCAAGGGGCGATGGTTGTTGTACTATGGGACGGCGGATTCGAAGATCGCGGTGGCGGTAGGGCCGGATAAACCGATGGCGTGGTAGGGTCGGTCGCCGCGCCGAACGATCACGGATTATATTGCGTGGTCGTCGGATGAAAATGGCTCCACGAATGCCAGAACTCCTGGTAAGATTGGAGGGGCTGGAGCTGCTGCCCCTTGAGGGGGCCGTCGATACAAAGGCCTTCCCGTGTCCAGAACGAATTGGTGGTCGAGTCGAGGAGACCCTGGAAAAATATCTCGCGGTATGTCGGCTTGAAACTAAGCGCTTTTCCATTGATAACGCGGCTCCAAACATGGAAATTCGAACTATCCGGCAGATAGACCAGGACTGGGATGTTACCAATTGTATCGTTGATGGGATGATAAGGATTTAGCGAACTCCAATCGTAAGCCTTTGCATTATTTCCGGCAAGTACACCGACAACCCAGGACTTGGGTTTCCATGACGCCGAATCCCGGTGCTCAAGCGAACCCTTGATCGTACCATCGTCATAATCTCCCAGGTTGGAATAATGGGCGGTGTCGGCAGGATCGGGCTGCATGATCCGCGAACCAGGATGCAGGCGCAGCCATTCTCCCAAGGTGTATTGTCCCGACGGCAGTTCGGCGAGCCGCTCCCCTTTGAGCGGACCCGCGACGGCGACGCCCGTGGCCTGCTGCCACCAGCTTTTGGTCGTTGCGTCTTCGAACATGGCGTTGAAATGGTCCATCCCGACGAGCCGGAATTCCTCTGCCCGGCCACGGACTAGAGGAACATAGACGCGGCCGGTCCGGCAGACGGTGCAATAGGTGACCATGACCGGGGTGCTGCCCAGCGTATCCCTGACCTGGTGGTGATAGCCGATGAGCTGGATGGGATAGGCTTTGGCCTGGTTGTTAACGACAAGACCGATCACGAGACGATTCGACGGGATCTGGTTGGCTGCACTGTCGGCGAGAGTGAGCTGCTGCGGCTGATGGAACATCTTGTCGGCTTCGAACCGATAGTTGAAGAAATAGAACACTACCGCATACAACATGGCAACGATGAAGAGACCGATCGCCGGCCAGCTGCTCTTCCGGCGGGGCGTATCATAGGGATTGCGGCGTTTGGCTGGGTGGATCAACAAGGCATATCCGACCAGGACAAATCCGGCGATCCGCAGCCAAAGCCGGTTGCGGTCGATAAAGTAGGCCAGGTCGATGGTGTTGCGGTGCTGGCTTCCGGGAAATGGCATGATGAAATAGACGCGAAAGATTTCGGTGGCAAAGAGAAGTAGGACGCCGAGAACAAGCAGCAGGCGTTTCATCTGGCTGGTAGAGTTTCACGGAAGATACAACAAATTTCTCGGTTTCGGCTAACCGAGCTTCTTGCCGTGGATCATCCCCGAGACGATACCCTTGTGGTGACCCAGGTCGGCGCGGATCACGTTGATCAAGTGAATACCGATAAACGCGTAGATAACGTATTGCAGCAGGTTATGCAGTTCCCTGGCCAGCGGACGGATATCCTCCAACTGCCGGATATCATCAAACGCCAGGATGAGCCCGGTAATGGCCATCACACCGACAATGGTATAGAAGAAGAGATACGTGGCTTTGACATTGACATACTGCCGGCGTTGGATCATCTCGATCGGAATGACTGACCGGAACACCCGGGCTTTTTGCAGGCGGATCTGCAAACGCTCGTCCCTTGGCTGGCCGAGTTCGATCAGCCAGCGGCTGACCAGCAGAATACAGAGCCCATAGCCGATCCAGCGGTGAAGGTCCCACAGCAGGTCGTTGAATCCATGGGCGACCGCCCTGGCCTGGTCGGGAGTAGTCGATATCCCTTTCTCCCCCAGCTGCTGTTGAACGAGGAGGAAGGTATTTCGGGTGCGGAAGATGGTGGAGGCCAGCAGGACGACCGAAATAGTTGCGGAGATGAAAAGCACGAACGTCCAGTGCCAGACACGAATCGCCCTTGAATGGGGCTCGAGAAAGGAATGAGGGTTCATACGGGGCTATAGAGTTGCATTAATGTCCGGTTCCCGCCGGCTTGAAGACATGAAAATAAGAAATAATATTTAAAAATAGGCCCTACTGTAAATTGTACACGAGCATTTGGAAATTCGAGAACTTATTGTATCTTTGTTGGGTAATTTGAGTTCGCAGCAGTAATCATTAATTATTTGCCTCGCATTTTAGTTAGTATCGCTTTGCCTTCTCAGTTTAATCATTTTAATTTTTAGTTTTTTTATGAACATTTATGTTGCAAATCTGAGCTTCGCCGTTCAGGATGAAGATCTTAGGGAATTTTTCGCGCCTTATGGCGAAGTGACCTCTGCCAAAGTAATCATGGACAAAGTATCAGGCCGGTCCCGCGGATTCGGCTTTGTAGAAATGGCCGATGATGAAGCTGCCCGCAAGGCGATTGCCGAGCTGGATGGCGCTACGGTAGAAGGCCGCGCTATCAAGGTGAACGAAGCCAAGCCCAAAGAAGACAAGCCTTTTGGCGGCGGTGGAAATCGCGGCGGTGGCGGCTTTGGCGGCGGCGGCGGCCGTGGCGGTTATGGCGGCGGCCGTGGCGGCGATCGCGGTGGCTATAACAACCGATATTAATCGGATTAGGATAAGCTAATTAAGAGACCGGTCGAAACCGGTCTTTTTTGTTTTATGATAATTTCCCAACCATATCCTCCGGCCGCACCCATTCATCAAACTGCTCCGGTGTCACATAACCGAGCTTGACGGCCATCTCCTTCAACGTCGTCCCTTCCTTATGCGCCTTCTGCGCAATCTCAGCCGCCTTGTAGTAGCCTATCTTGGTGTTCAGCGCGGTCACGAGCATCAGCGAATTGTCAACATGCTTTTTGATATTCGCCTCGATCGGCTCGATACCCTTCGCACAATGCACATTGAAGCTGTTGCAGCCGTCGCCGATCAGGCGGGCGCTGTGCAGAAAATTATAGATCATCACGGGCTTGAACACATTCAGCTCGAAATGGCCGGTCGCGCCGGCGACATTGATGGCGACATCGTTTCCCAGCACCTGTGCGGCAATCATCGTCAGGGCTTCACACTGTGTGGGGTTCACCTTCCCGGGCATAATGGAAGAGCCGGGCTCGTTATCCGGGATATGGATCTCGCCGATGCCGCTGCGGGGGCCGGAGGAAAGCATTCTTATATCATTGGCGATTTTCATAAGACTGACGGCCACCGTCTTGAGCGCGCCGTGGACTTCAACGATGGCGTCATGTGCGGCGAGCGCCTCGAACTTGTTTGCGGCCGTTACAAAAGGGAGGCCGGTAAGCTCGGCGATCTTCTTCGCGACGTTTTCCGCATATCCGGGCGGGGTATTGATCCCCGTTCCGACGGCGGTGCCGCCAAGCGCCAGCTCGGAGAGATGGGCGAGAGTATTCCGGATGGCCCTGAGACCGTGATCCAACTGGCTGACATAACCGCTGAACTCCTGGCCGACGGTCAGCGGCGTGGCATCCATGAAATGAGTGCGACCGATCTTCACGACGTGCATGTACCGGCGACTTTTTTCTGCCAGCGTGTCGCGAAGAGCTTCGATCCCGGGGATCGTAGTCTTCATCAGCATCTGATAAGCGGCGATATGCATGGCCGTTGGGAAGGTGTCATTGGAGGACTGGGACTTATTGACATCATCGTTGGGATGCAGGATCTTTTCCTTATCGGTGAGCTTCCCGCCCGCCAGAACATGACCGCGGTAGGCGATGACCTCATTGACGTTCATATTACTCTGCGTCCCGCTGCCGGTCTGCCAGACGACGAGGGGGAAATAAGCATCAAGGGAACCGCTGACGATCTCGTCGCAGACCCGGCCGATGAGGTCGGATTTCTCCTTTGAAAGCACGCCGGCTTCGACATTGGTGAGGGCGGCGGCTTTTTTGAGGTAGGCAAAGGCGCGAATGATCTCCTTCGGCATTTTATTAATGTCCTGAGCGATGGGGAAATTCTCCACGCTGCGCTGGGTCTGCGCGCCATAGTAAGCGTCAATGGGTACTTTGACTTCGCCCATGGTGTCTTTTTCAATCCGGTATTCCATTCTTTATATTTGGGGACGTAAAGATAAATCAAAACGCTTAACGAGCGTTGCGCGGTTCGCGGCAAGAACGGTTTAGGGTTTAGGGGCGGGTAGCAAGCAAGGGTCGGAAAAGGGGGCGAAGGGGTTTGGGGGTGACTGGTTTGTGGAGGAGAGCTAACTTTTTATTTTGCTGAAAGTATGGCTGATAATGATAAAGAGGCCGATGGCGCCAAAGATAAGCCAGTCGCCGGGGACGACGATATAGATGGGTTCCGTATTGTTTTTGTATAAAGCAAAATCGCGGACATTGCCGCTTTTTATTTCATAGACTCCCAGCAAAAAAATGATAAGGATGATTGTGTAGATAAGCGCCTTTTGGAGCCGCATGATATTGGTTTTTTAGCGGATGTAAAATAAGGATTTTTTTGCAAGTAGAGCGCGGAAAGGCGCCAAGCGGACAGCCGTTGTTGCGAAAGCGGACATCTTACCGCGGCACCCCGATGATAAAAAGCTGATAACGAACCGGCTGCAAATCTGGCATCGCGTTGGCCGCATTTCCGGAAAACGATTCCTATGTTGCGTAGCTATCTGTTGGCAGCATTCCGTAACCTCCGGAAGAATAGGGGGTTCAGCATTCTCAATATCGCGGGGCTGGGGGTGGGCATTGCCTGTGCGGCGCTAATCCTCTTTTGGGTGGAGGATGAGGTCACCTATGACCATTGGGTTCCCGATCACAATCATATTGCCAGGGTGTTTGAGACCGAGACGCGGGCCGGCGCGAATCCGGGACCCTATTCTGCGGCGCCCGGACCAACGGGGCCGGCTATCCTGGCGGAGATCACGGGAGTAAAGAATGTAGCTCGGACGACCAACAACACAGCGCTCAATCTGGCGTTTGGGATCGGGGATAAGGTCATTACCAAACAAGGGAATTACGGGGACTCGTCCCTGTTGTCGATGCTTGGGCTTCAATTTGTATATGGCGGCGCGGCCCATGCCTTCGATCAGATCCACTCAGTGGTCCTGAGCCAGGAGTTTGCGGAGGCCTTGTTTGGCGTTGGTGTGGATCCCGTCGGCCGGCAGGTGCAGGTCGACCATAAAAGCAATTTTGTAGTGAAGGGTGTTTATAAGGATCTGCCGGAGAATTCGACGATCCGGTTCAACTGGCTTGCACCCTATGCAAATTTCGAAGCGGCGAATTCCTGGACAAAGGAATGGAACGCGAGTGGGATAGCGACCTATGTTCAACTGGACCCAAAATCCGATCCGGCGGCTGTAAATCGGCAATTGGCACATTTCATGGCAAAGAAGGCAAACGCGCCGACGCAAGTACTCTGGCTCTTCCCGATGAACAGCTGGCACTTATACTCGCATTTCACCAATGGGCGGCCCGATGGGAAGGGTGATATTCGTTATGTGCAGCTATTTACCCTGATCGCATTGATCATCCTGGCGATCGCCTGCATCAATTTCATGAACCTGTCGACAGCCAAGTCGGCGGAGCGCGCCAAGGAGGTGGGGGTAAGGAAGGTGATGGGCGCGCGCAAGGAGAAACTGGTCTGGCAATTTATCGGCGAATCGCTGGTGCTGTCCTTTGTGGCTATGTTGCTCGCCGTGGGGATCGTGTATGCGGCAATGCCGGCCTTTAATCAGTTAGTGGGCAAGCAGCTGACTATTGATTGGTTGAACCCCGTGCATGCGGGGGCCTTTCTGGGGATTGCGCTGGTGACGGGGATCGTGGCGGGGAGTTATCCGGCCTTCTATCTATCCTCGTTCTCGCCGATCTCGGTATTGAATTCCATCCGGCTGCGCGTAGGGAGCCGGGCGGCTTTTGTGCGGAAAGGGTTGGTGGTGGGGCAGTTTGCGATCAGTATATTACTCATTATTTGCACGACCATCGTCTATCAGCAAGTGAATTATACGCGCACGCGGGATTGGGGTTTCAATTGGAACAACCTGGTCGTGACGGAAGTCAAAGGAACGATCCGGCCGCATTTCGAGGCGATC
>Ga0210396_10006136_pt1 | contig 11549 bp, 22 predicted proteins | sample IncBWH17OmetaG_FD_155466 | JGI IMG/M metagenome (GOLD analysis project Ga0210396, IMG submission 155466) | Forest soil microbial communities from Barre Woods Harvard Forest LTER site, Petersham, Massachusetts, United States - Inc-BW-H-17-O ...
AACACGCGTACGAATGCTGGGGCGATTGGGCGCTAACCGGACAAGCAAGGAAAATTCGATGAGAAAGATGCGCGCAAGATGGCTTCCGCCGGCAGAAAGACGAGGAAGGTTGTGAGTGAAGCTGCCCTGACGTACTTCGTGCCCAAGCAGCTCGCGCACGTGCGGACGTCAGCCGCGACGACGTACCATCTCCGGCCGCAGGCCGACGACCACCGCTTCCCGACGGAGTGGGCCCTGTGCACGGTGAACGACGCCACCGGCGAGCTGACCGTGTGCTCGGACTGGGGCAACTTCACGTACCTGTGGAGCGCTCGACCCGAGCACCTCGGCGCACCGTCGCTGACGCACTTCATCGCCGCGCGCGGTGCCGCCCACTACCTGGCGGACAAGCTGACCTCGCACGACCGCAAGCTTCGTTACCGCTTCTCGCCCGAGAAGACGGTCAAGCGCTTCTGCGAGATCGCGGGTGAGCGCTACCGCGATCGTGACGTCGACAAGGCCGAGTGCAAGAGGCTCGTGGAGGCCCTGCGCGAGCTGCTCACGCACGACGTCGACGAGGAGCGCGACTTCGTCGACCGCTTCTACGAGATCGAGGGGCACGACAAGATCGCGAGCGAGCCCTGGGACTGCTTCCAGCACGAGCCGACCAGCGCGTACCTGGTACTGCTCCACTCGATTCTGCCCGCGCTGATCGCGGCGTGCAAAGGAACGATAGCCGGCGAGGTTCGCGATGGACGAGCTTGAGCGCCTTCGCGCTGAGGTCGCTCAGCTTCGCGTCCTCCTGGCAGGCATCACGCGCGAGCGTGACATCTTGCTCACGTGCAGCGGAGCGGCGGCGACCGCCGCCTTCGCGGCAAGTAGGCGCTCGACTGATCGTCGACGATCGCCGCCCGCACCGCCAGCCCCAGCGCCGTCGAAGCTCGTCAAGCTCATCACCGGTCCGAGGCACGGCATCCTGGACCGCAACCCGCACGAAGGCATGATCCTGTGCCAGCTGCACCTTGACGAGCTGAAGCGCGATCACGGCGTCGATCCGACGCACGATCCGATCGCCGAGGATGAGATCGACTTCACGGGTCACCGGTGCGGGCTCTGCGACGTGATGCCGAACCCGGACCTCTACTGCCTCAGCTGCGATAAGCACTTGCATCCGCAATGGCCGGCAGTCTATTGCAGCAGCCGTTGCGCGTTGGATGACCTGTGAAAGATCGGAGGAGCGCGATGAATACGCAGACAGAGCAGACCGCGTCGAAGGGCGAAATTCCAGAGGCGCCCAAGTTCACCCGCGTCAGCTGGGACATTTACTTCATGAGGCTGGCGTACGCGACCGCGATGAGGGCCAGCTGCCCGCGCAAGCAGGTCGGCGCGCTGGTCGTGCGGCCCGACCGAAGGATCGTCGCCAGCGGCTACAACGGCGCTCCGCGCGGGATGCCGAGCTGCGACGAGGCAGGATGCGACGTCCGCGTGCTGCCTGGCGGCAAGCCCGAGGGTTCGTGCGTCAGGACGCTTCACGCCGAGTCGAACGCCCTCGAGTTGGCCGGATCCGGCGCCCACGGCTGCACGCTCTACGTGAGCTGCATCCCGTGCCGGGAGTGCGCCATGCGCATCGTGCAGGCTGGCATCACGCGCGTTTGCTACCACGAGTTCTACGACTCCCGCGGCAGCCACGAGTCGCTCAGCATCTTGCAAGGCCCCAACGCGCACCTGTACAACCCGCGCGTGCACGTGGTGCAGATGCAGGGACCCGTCGAGGCGTACCGCGGCACGTACGCGAAAGTCACAGAGGAAAGGTCGCGATGATCAAGGGACCGTGGCCATTAGCGCCCGACGAGACACACTATGAAATCCCACTCGAGAGACCAATCATCACGCCGATGTACAATGGCGCGCGCGTCGCGTTGCGTGTGAGCAATGCTGATTATCAGGCGCGTCCTAACGAGCCCGACGCCTACGGAATCGTCACTGACCTCGACACCAATAAGCGCTATAGACGCGAGAGTCGTCCGTGCATGCTGAGCTGTCACTGCGACGCCGAGATATTCGACGTACCGATCACCGCAGAGGGTGCGGGTACACTGACTCAACAAGAGGTCGACGATCTTACGCGTCACCTCGATGATGAGACTGAATGGCAAACGCAGAACGAGTTCTATGACGCGTGGAGCCCGAGGCTGAACAACCGCCTCCAGAGGCTGCTCAAGACGGCCAGGACGGCGCTGGTCGACCATGACGGATTGATCATCGCGAGCAATGCGGCGGATCGGCGCGGTCAAGATCGCGTCAAGGAGCTGGAAGCGGCCCTCTCGGCGGCCGTCGAGATGCTCAGCATCGCGGAGTGGCCCGACGAGGCGTCCGAGCAGGCGCGCCTTCCGGGTCTGTCGCAGCTCCGCGGCGTGCTCCGCAAGGGCCAGGCGCGATCGCTGCTCGACTGGGGTCCTGACGGCCTCTATGATGCCACGCGCGCGACGCACCTCACGGGCTGCCACGCGGCGGGCCGATCCGGCGACGGGGAGTGCCGCTGGCGCGAGTGCCCCCAGCTCAAGGACGGTGAGCCCGCGAAGAGCGGTCGCCACTGTCCGCTCGACGTCCGTGACGAGGAGGAGTGATGCGCACTGACGAGGAGGTCACGATGAACCCGGAAGTTTGCGCGGTGTGTCGAGAGCGGAGCGTTATCGCCGTGCCGATCGGCGAGACGGCGATCGCCCTCTGTCGAGCGTGCGGGCACGAGGTGTCGGGCGCGATCCTCGACAAGCTGTCGGAAGCAGGCTACTCGAGGCCGCCACCGGCTGAGCTGACGACGCAGATGGTGGAGGCGTTTGCGACCTATCCGATCGACGCGCTGCTCAACGAGCTGGTCACGTGCACGGTCCGCTACAACGTCGGGCCGCTTGAGGCCGACAACCGTCGGATCGCGACCGCGCTGCTCGAGCGCATGGCCGCGCTCGGGTTCGCCCGCAAGAAGCATCGGGACGGATGCGAGATCTGGCCGAGGTACGGGCTCTGCGACTGCCCGTGGGAGGTTCCCTCGTGAAACCCAACGGTGAAGGTAAAGAAGAGATGATCATGCGTGAAGACGAGGAGATTCCAGAAGAGTTCTTGAAGCAGATGACTGAACGTCATCGCCAGGCGGTGGAGAAGCTTGCGGCGCTCAAAGTCCGAACTACCACTTTAACAGAGCAGGAAGATCGGAAGCGCGTCCTGGATCTCCTTCGCACGCATTCCTTCAAGCGCGGGAAGTTCACGCTGTCGTCGGGCAAGGAGTCCGACTTCTACCTGGACTGCAAGAAAGCGCTGACGACGACCGGCTTGGCATGCATCGGATCCTTGTTCTCTGGGCTCATCGTCAAGAAGTTCGCCGACATTCAAGGAGTCGGCGGAATGACGATGGGTGCAGACCCGCTGGCCGTCGCCACGTGCCTCTGCGCGGGCATGTTCTACGACGTTGAGTGGCAGGCCTTCTACGTCCGCAAGGAGCCGAAGAAGCACGGCACCGAGCAGTGGATCGAGGGTCCCGCGCTCGACGAGGGTGCCCGCGTGGTCATCGTCGAGGATGTCATCACGACGGGCGCGAGCGCGATCAAGGCCATCCAGCGTGCGAGGATCCACCGCCTGAACCCGGTCCTCGTGCTGGCACTCGTGGATCGGTGCGAGGACGACGGCCGGCAGAATATCGAGGCCGAGGGTCTGCCGGTGTGCCCGTTGTTCACGCGACAAGACTTCATCCCGGACGGGGCGTAAACGCCGTGTACCTTGCTTCGTACGGACATATGGTCAACGCCGCTGTCGCAGAAGCGATGAAGGCGGAGCGCGAGCGGTTCAAGCGTGAGCTGGCCAAGGCGCTCGGTTACAACGATCGGCCGGAGACCACGTACCTCGGGACGGTGGAGGATCTCCTCGGCATCGTTCGAAAGGAGCACGCGCAGTTGGTGAACATTCGAGGGTGCCTCCTGTGATGACGCCTGAGAAGCACCTCCAGGTTGGCGACGTCGTGCTCGTGCGCGGGTACGAGCCGCACGGGCTGCGGCGCGTCGCCGAGCTGTACGACCAGGCGATCATCCCGGGTGGCGTCAAGCTCGACGTACCCGTTGACTTGTTTCGCTCGTGGAACGAGGACGAACTCTTGAGGGTTAACCCGTGACGGACAAGACGACGCGCGAGCCCTGCGGCAACGAGGACTGCGATCTCTGCTACCCGGTACCGCGCTGGAAGGCGACCCGCGTGATCATCTGGCGGAAAACGCACCATGGGGAGGTGAAGGCTGCGACCGTGGAGGAGGCGCGGTCGCTGGTGACGGACGACGCGTGGAAAGCTGGAACCATTTCTTATGAGGTTGTCGAGCGCCAGAGCCCGCTGATCGAGCCGCTCGATGCAGAAAGCCTGGCCTGGCACGCCGAGAGCGACGCCGAGTGGTGCCTCCACGCCGTTCGGGAAAGGGTGGCTGCTCAGCCTGAGCGCTTCCCCCGACCGGTCGTGTGCGAGTGGTGCAAGAACCGCTTTCGCTCGATCATCCCCTACGATACGGGAGAGAAGCCGACGCAGGGCGACGACTGCGCGGCAAGCGTCTACCAGAAGGACGGGGAGTGGTACGTCGCTGGTCACTACGGCAGTGGGCACTTCGACATGGATCGGCTGCGCTTCATCGCCAACCACCCGACCGCGCCGCTCGATCCGGTCTGCGACCAGTGCCTCAACGAGAGGATTGCCGTCGGCGATCTGGTCCACGATCCGGTAGATCGCTAGAGGCCTGAGGACTACGCAAACCATGAACGGTCCAATCGTCGTGTGCTCGAAGTGCGACTGCTCCTACGAAGAGCGCCACGTGAAGGTGCAACCAGACGGATCCGTCGTCTGCGTGGACTGTCTTCCAAGCGCCACCGATCCTGAGTACGTCCACGTCACGGTGCTGCGCGCCGCGCTGGACTACGATCCAGATGCCGAAATCAGCGCCGAGCAACTGCTGAAGGAGATCAAGGAAATGGTCCTGAAGGAGAAAGCCCGATGACAGAACTGATCGCCGCCCTTGACGTTCCCAACTTCGACGAGGGGATCGTCTACGTCGCGAAGCTCCTCAGCAGCGAGGTCAAGTGGGTGAAGCTCGGCCTCGAGCTGTTCACCAACTGCGGTCCGCGCATGATGAGCTTCCTCAAGGACAGCGGATTCAAGGTCATGCTCGACCTGAAGCTGCACGACATTCCCGAGACCGTGCAGCGCGCGGCGACGAGCGCCGCGCTGCTCGGTGCAGACATGATCACGGTTCACTGCATGGGCGGCCCCGCCATGCTCAAGGCTGCCAAGCGCGGCACCGAGCGTTGGAGCGTGAAGGTGCTGGGCGTGACCGTGCTGACGTCGCACGAGGAGGCCGATCTGGTTCAAATCGGCTTCGAGCCGACGCCTCACAAGACGCTCGTGTACGACCAAGTTTATCGGCTGTTCCGCATGGCCGACGTGTGCGGGCTCGACGGCGTCGTGTGCTCGGCTCAGGAGGTTGGCAACCTCAAGATGAACACCGATCGCGACCTCCTGTACGTAACGCCCGGCATCCGGCTGCGCGGGGCCGACCAACAGGATCAGAAGCGCATCGCGACGCCGGCCTACGCCAAGCAAGAAGGAGCTACGCATGTCGTCGTCGGCCGACCGATCCGCGACGCGGCAGATCCGATCGCGGTCGCGAAGACGATCAGGCAGCAGCTGGAGACGGGGATCGAATGAAGAGCGCGCAGGTGACCGGAGGATCCGTGAAGATCTGTCCAGCGTGCGCGATCGATCCAGACCCGCGTGGATGGTCCGCGTGCGCGTCGTGCCGCGAGCTGAACCGCGGTGCCCCCATCTTCCCGGACCTCTCCGACGCGCACGTCGATCGCGTCGCGCGCCACCTCTTCCGCGCGTTCGACGACGTGAATCGTGGCCGCGAGCCGCTGCACGACTTCGACGTCCTCACGGAAGACGGACGACTGCCACACTGGTACGCGCTCGCGCGCGAGGCGATCAGGCTCGGTGCCCTCCTTCCAGAGGACGGCTAGTTCTTCGACTTGATGCTGATCGGGAAGCTCGGTGCAACGCCTTGCTCGACCTTCTTGGAGAATTCAGACCATGCCTCGAGCCCGACAATTCGCTCTTCGACGATCCCTACGATCGTCTGAACCTCTGGATCGGATCGACGTACCAACTCACGAACCACGAGCCGATCGATGAGCCTGAGAGCATCCCTGAGCTTTTCGACTTCCTTAGCGATTTCTTCGCGCGCCGCTCGCGGAGGAAGACCAGGTGGCAGGTCATTCATGGAGGTACCATCGCATGAGGTGCCTTGAAGGAGAAACCTGATGACTGAGGTCATGATCGTGGACGCTGATCAGCTGCCTGAGACGCCCAAGGCGTTTCAGGCCTACGTCGAGCGGTACTTCAGGCCGAACACGATGCTCGGCAAGCGGATCTTTCGCGCTTGCCGCAAGCTCTATTGCGACGGCCCTAAAGGCTTTGGCAAGGGTCTGGCGCCGCAGGACAGTCTGGATCTGCGAGCGTTCACCGAGGGCCTTCCGAACGGGCAAGAACTGAGCGACTGGATCAGGAAGCACGACGGCAAGTGCCTCTGGATCTTCGCCGGAGGCTACGACAACGATGACGTCGCAGAGGATGACTGATGAAGACGCTCGGCCGCATCGTCTCGTTCGACGAGAACACGTGCGTCGGTGAGGTGCAGGTTGACCTCGAAGTTTTTCGTTTTCACTCGACGAGCTTCCGCTCTGCGACGTCCTTTCGCTGGCCGCGCGTCGGTGAGCAGGTCGAGCTGGTGCTCAACCAGCACGGGCACCTCGTCTCCGTGGAGGCAGCGTGAGCGACGCCGACGCGTGGCAGCGCGAGGTCATCTTGCGCAACGAGGCGGCCGATCCGCACTACGCGCCGTACTGCCTGCCGTGTCCTGGCCTCGTGCGCATGCGCAAGATCGAGCCGCACCGCTGGCGTTGCCGCTGCGGCGCCGAACTACCGGGCGGCGGTGCCAGACCGCGCAGGCCAGTAGTCGGGCGGCTCTTCGCCGAGCCGGAAGGTTCCTTGCTCGTACGGCTTCGGCAGCGCTCCGGCAGCCTGGAGCCTCTGCGTCGCGGCCAGCGTCGGCTGGTGACGCTCTCTGTTCGCCGCCTCGCAGACCGCTTTCTCGACCGTAGCGATCGTGTGCCGCGCCCACGACGGTGACGACTTGAAGAGGCGCGCGACGTCTCCCCGGCTCACGACGTGACGGAGCAGCCACATCATCACCCTGCGCTTCTGCTTGGGATCGGGACCAAGCAAGTCGTCAGCTACGGCGCGTCGTCGACGGAGCGTCGCCCAGTACCGCCAGAGAGATGCCCTGGACAGCTGTCCCTGCTGCTCGTAGAAGTCGGCCAGCACCAGCGCGTGTCCCCTCGCGGAGGCGTTGCGCGAGTTGCTGATCGCCTGGCGGCGCAGGTGCTGCTCGAGTTGCCGATCGCGATCATTCATCCGGCTTGCACCTAACTCGTTAAGAGCACTGTCGCCAACTCAGGCGCCCTTGCGTACACGCCTTGGTTCCAGATCGCCATGACGACCTCGTGAGACACTCGAAGCGTCGTCCACGTCGGATTTTCGCGACGAATGCGCGCGGTGAGTGGTGGACAGTAGCAGGTGCGACACCGCGGCGGCCCCTTCCAGTGGAGGCTCCAGTCGACGAGGTTGGTGTACGGGATCCAGTACGGCTGATGGCACAGGTCGCACAGGTCGATGACAACCCCGCGCTGACGCTCAGCGATCAGGAACTCTTCGGAGAACAGGGACTCGAACGCGGCGCGATCCGACGCCTGTGCGATCCAACGCCTGCGTGCTCGCAGGTGATTATCCACTTCTTGGATCCGCTGCTGTCGCTCGACTTCGCGCTGAACCTCGCGCTGAACCTCGCGCTGAACCTCGCGCTGTTTGCGTTTCTTCCTGCGTTCTTCGTTCTCTTTTGCGAAAAGCTGACGCTCTTTGGCCTTTTTCTGGGCTGCGCTGGGCTGCGAGGGCCAGCAGTCGGGCGGCTCGGCGCCCAGCCGGAAGACGCCTGGGTCATACGGTTTTGGCAACGCTCCGGCAGCCTGAAGTCTTTGCGTTGCCGCCAGCGTTGGCTGGCGGCACTCCAGGTTCGCTGCGTCGCAGATCTCGTCCTCGACGACGCTAATTCTCCACAACCTCTCCTTGAAGAGGTAGAGGACGTCCGCTTGACTCATGACGTTACGAAGCAGCCACATCATCACTCGGCACTTCTTACTCGGGTCACCTATCAGCAGGTCGTCGGCCATGACAGGGCGCCGTTGGAGCGTCGCCCAGTGCCGCCAGAGGGCCGCCCTGGACAGCTGGCCTTGCACCTCGTAGAAGTCGGCCAGCACCAGCGCGTGCTCCCTCGCGGAGGCCTTGCGCGAGTTGCTGATCGCCTGGCGGCGCAGGTGCAGCTCGAGCTGGTGGTCGTGATCGTTCATCCCAGCAAATCATCACGATCGCGCAACCCCAGCTCTTGGAGCGTTGCCCTCGCGACGCCGACGGCCTGGATGCACCAACCCTCGGTCGAGTCGTCGAGCCTGGCGTCGCGCATCAGCGCGCCCTTGCCGAAGACGCGCTCCCGCAGTGCGGCGAGATGCTCGCGTACTGCGATAGCGGGGAGGTGGAGCATGGCCAGCTCGACCAGCTGCACGACCAGGAAACCGAAGGACACCTTCGACGTGGCCCACATCTGCGGCCTCTCGCGCATCGCCGCGAGCCGATCGTCGATGAAGGTGTCGACGACTGACCGGGAGCGGCCAAACCTGCCGGCTTCGACCGCTCCGTAGTCAGGCTCCAAATTCCTTCGGGCTTCGAGTTCTTGACGTCGATCCGTGCGCGAGCCGAGCGCGGCGGCAACGACGGCCTGGCGGCGGGTGTGCTCTTCGTCGAGCTTCGCATTGCCGAAGCCGTCACCCGCCGACGCGTGCATGTGCCCGACGTGTCCCCACGGCAGGTCGCAGGGGCCGAGGGTTCCAGACGGGATACCGCACGCGCGCCACTCACCAGGCTTCCACGGACGCCGATCTTCGTGCCACTCGGCGTCGTGATCGCCGGTCGTGGTCTTCACGCGGAGCGAGCTGCACCCCTCGCCGGAAGCAGCCTTGCAGGTCGGACACGGCGTGCGAAGGAAGTCCTCTCGCGTCCAAGTCACCGTTGGTGCCTCGAGCCCGCGCCATGCTCCGCACGGCAGCCTGCACGAGATGCCGGGTGCAGAGCCGCAGATTGGGCAGCGCCGGCTGATGAAAGGCATCTCGGACAGGCTAACGATCGTCGCCTTCTTCACCTTGAGGGGCCGATCGGAGAGGTTTCGGAGGCTGAAGCGGATGCTCTCGTTGACCGCGACCGGGATCCCGTCAATCCATCGAACGCCGGAGTACAGCAGCCCACCGTCCTCGCGTCCGACGGGCTTTCCAGGCGAGATGCAGCCGTGCTGGTGCGTCGTGACGCTGACGAGGTCGAAGCCTTCGGAGAGGAGGATCTCGCGCACCCTGATCGGTCGCGACGGGAAGCACTCCTCGTCGTAGGTCTCGCCCGGCTGCACGTCCGGCAGCGGCTGGCGCTTGACGAGCGCGTGGCCGGCGTCCCAGTCGACCGTCACGCTCGCGCGAACGGCCTCTGCCACCGCGTCAGAGGCCAAGGCGGAGCTTCCCGTTGTTGGCGCTGAGGCGGAACCGCCCACGCCCGCGATGGCAGCCGCCGACGATCCGTTCCCGCGCCTCGCGGAGGTCGCGGAGGCGCTCGGTGCTGTCGACGGTCTGCTGACCGGGAGGGCGCTTCTGGATCTCCGCGATCTCGGCGTCGATCTGGTCGAGGGGCGTGGTGACGAGGTCGCGAGACAGCCAGCGGCTCATGACCGAGATCGCTACCATACTGACAGTTGTCTTGACAATGCTGATCCCGTTGTCGTACGAAAGATCCCGGTGCCGACAGCGCGCTCGAACATGGTGCAGTTCCGTGCCAAGACGCGAGAACTGAAGCGGTGGAGGAGCGTGGCCAAGGATTCCGACATGTCGCTCAGCGAGTGGATCCGCACGATGCTGAACCTCCACGCCACTCCCGCGCCGCATCAGGCTCCACCCGTCGTCTCAGGACCGCAGCTGCCGCTGCCGAAGGTCAAGTGAGCCTGAGTGTGCTCACCGTGCCTGAGGGCTGGACGCTTGAACCCATGGAGCGTCAGCCAGACCACGCGTTCCTGTCGACGCCCGCACCTCTCCGCTACTCGGTGACGATCGACTTCAAACTTCGCGGTTTTCGCAAGGGCTTCAGCTCGATCGGCATGCTCGTCGGCGAGGCGTGGAACCAGAAGCGGAAGAAGTACGGCGGTCGCGGCTGGCGGCAGGAGATCGTCGATGATGCGGTGGCGTACCTCAAGGAGTCGTTGCGATGAAGGTCTTCGTCGTTCACGTCTACGACGCCGCCGACCACCAGCACGACTACTACGTGCGCCAGACGGTCAAGAGCGCAGTACGACAAGCTGCCGTCGACGTCGTCACCGGGCGCTTCGAAGAAGCTGATCCCAGCTTCTTCGAGGTCGAACTCCAGCGCGTGATCGACGCGGTCTCTGAGGAGCCCGGCGTGGGGCGCTGGCACGTTCGCTGCGACGCGTGGCGCGCGCACGTCGACCAGATGGAGGTGTTGGGCGACGCGGCGACCCCTCTTCCAGCCGTCGACCGCGAGAGCTTCGGTATCACGTGGCGCCTTCGCAGCTTCCTCGGCGGATCTGGGACCGCGATGACGACGGCCTCCGAGCTGAGGTCCGTCAACGATCCGTCCGCGCCCGCGCTCTACGACGTGCTGCGCGACGCGGCGAACGAGATCGACTGCCTGAATGCTGAGATCGCGACGCTGATCGGCCGAGCAGCCGCTCATCAGCGCATCGACGACGTCGTGATCGATGAACTCGCCAAGGGCAGCGGGGCAGCGGCGGCTGCCGCCTGCAAGTTGACGGCCGCACTTCGCACGAAGGAGCAGGACCACGCGCACCTTCGGCGCCTCTACGCGGAGTCCCGCGACTACGTCGGCGCCCTTCAAAGAGAACGCGACGAGCTTGTCGTCGCGTCGCGGCGCGATGGCGCCGAGATCGACCGGCTCGAGGCCGAGGTCGAGGCCCTGAGGCGGCAGGTCGGCCGATGAGTGAGCTAGTCCCGCAGGACGTCGTCGATCCAGGTGCCCTTGGGGCAGCCCGGCTTGTGCACGCCCTTCTGGAGGTGGATCAGCCCGAACAGGCTCCGGCGCTTGACGTTGCAGGTGCAGCCCTTGTCCCCGGAATCGGCGTACTGGTGCTTCATGGTCCGGTCACCGTAAGCACGACGCCGCTGGCCGGCAAGAGGACCGCGGCATGACCAAGCGCAACTCGCTCGATCCGCGCGATCAGATCGCCGCTGCGCTCGGCGCCAAGCGCGTCTGCAAGTGGTGCGATCCGCACTTCCGAGCCAGGCTGGAAGGTCGCCCGTCTGACCACACGCACTGCGACGACGCTGACTGCGGCTGCCACTGTCAGGACGGAAGGTTGGTGAACTGATGAT
>Ga0210396_10006137_pt1 | contig 11548 bp, 9 predicted proteins | sample IncBWH17OmetaG_FD_155466 | JGI IMG/M metagenome (GOLD analysis project Ga0210396, IMG submission 155466) | Forest soil microbial communities from Barre Woods Harvard Forest LTER site, Petersham, Massachusetts, United States - Inc-BW-H-17-O ...
ACCAGGGCGCTGAGCCAAACAAGCTGGTCACGATCACCGACCCGCTGGGCGCCACCGGGCCCGCCGCGGGCGAGAGCTTCCGGAGGGTCCGGGCGGCCGGCTTCGGCGGGGTGCTGCGTGAGGTCCCTTCTACCCCGGGTAGCCGGTGATTGCTGGCACCATGGCGGTATGGAGGATCCTTACCAGAAGCTGAGCAGATCCGAGGCCTCGGACGCGGTCACCAGACTGGGCTGGCGGCTCGTGCTGGGCGAGCTGAGAACCGAGGTCCGGACCGGATCCCTCGTGCTGGCCGCCGACGTCGCCGCCCGGGCGGCGACGGTAGCCGGTGCCGAGGGGCATCTGCGGCTGGACGTGCGCGCGGACCGGGTACTGCTATCGCTGCAGACCGCGACGGCGGCCTGGGTGACCGAGCGGGACGTCGAGCTGGCCCGCAATATCTCGACCGTGGTCGATGAGACGAGGCTGGAGACGGTCAGCGGGGTGGGGCTAGACGCTGACATTGACGGGGACGGCTCGGACGGCTCGGACGGGGGGGGCGGCTCGGACGGCGGGGGCGAGCGGGCGGTGCAGGTGATCGAGATCGGGATCGACGCGCTGGACGCGGCGGCGATCCGGCCGTTCTGGCGGGCGGTGCTTGGGTACGTGGACGAACCGGGGCGGTTCGGGCCGTGGGACGGGCTGGTCGACCCGCTGGGCCAGGGGCCGGCGGTCTGGTTCCAGCGGATGGACGCGCCGCGCCCGCAGCGCAACCGGATTCACTTCGACGTGTCGGTACCGCACGACGAGGCGGCGTCCCGGATCGGAGCCGCCCTGGCGGCGGGCGGGACCATGATCAACGACACGCGAGCGCCCGCGTTCTGGGTGCTCGCCGACGCCGAGGGCAACGAGGCGTGCGTCACGACCTGGCAGGGCCGGGACGGCTGAGCCCGGTTACGGCTGGACCGGCGGCGGGGCAGCCTCCGCTGGGTCCGGAGTCGCTTAAGCAGACCCGCGGGCCGGCCGCGACGAGGAACGCGGCCGGTCCGCGGAGATGGGCACCGTCAGCTCGGGTTAAGCCGACGCAGCCCGCCCGCTGCGGCGCAGCCGCTCGCCACCGGCCAGGACGAGCAGCGCACCGCCGCCGATCAGCACCAGCCACGGCAGTGGCGAGCCTGCGCCGTGCGGCGCGGTCCCACCGAATCCGGTGGAAACGCCACCCGTGGGCGCCTGGCCAGCCCCGGCGGCATCGGTCAGGTTGACGATCTGAATGCCGCCGCCGGGCGCGTCGATGACGATCTCCGTGTGGACGGTGCCTGCGGTCAGCGTGACCGGCGCGCTGGTCTTCGCGCTGGAGCCGGTCGCGCTCATGGTCCAGGTCCCGGGCGGAATGGTCGCCTGGGGACTGACGGTGCCCGGCGCTGCGTCGGTCGTGATGTTCCCGGGGTCCCCCGGAGCGCAACTGCAGTGGAACGTCACCTGCTGCTGGTTGAGCGCGGCCTGGATCACCCGCACGAAGGACTTGCCCTTCGGCGTGGTCAGGTTATTGTCGATGACCTTGAGTTGCCCTTGCTGGGCGCTAGACCGCAGCGGCACCACCGTGTACGCGCCGCCGGCCTTGACCGTCAGGCTGACCGACCAGACCGGATTGCTCGACGCCGACGACCCGGCGGCGCGCATCTTGACGCTGTAGCCGCCGGCGCTAACGGCCTGATAGGGAAGTATCGTTCCGTAGGCGACATCGTGCTGCACAAACTGAGGGCTGGAATTGCCCGATGAATACAGATATATGTCCACCGGGGACGGAGACTCAGACAGGTTACCGAGGCTGACGAACCCGGTATTCGCGGCCGCGGGGGCCGCCGAGGCGCTGGCCGGAATGCCGACCAGCAGGGCCGAGAGGGCGAGCAACACCGCTGGCCGCCAGGGCATGACACGATACTTCACGTTGGATCCCTCCCACAGTGCGGAAATCTCTTTCCGCCTCCCACTCCCGGAGGCGCGGCGCGCCAAAAATCCCAGGTGACCAGACGAGTCGTTCTGGAACTCGTTGGGGCGCGGTCACTGGGGAACGACTGAGACGCTGTGCCCACAGTAGAGGTCGCATTGCGCTATAGCAACAGGTCCATCTGAGCCTTGACGCGGACGTTATCCACAAAGCCCTCAGATCGGAATTGAAGGCAAACCGCCGACCGGCTGTGCACGCATCCGGACTGTGCGTGCGCGGACAGGGATCAGAGGCCTTTCCCTGGCTTACCAGGCAGATCACCGGCTCCAGGCGAGATGGGGGCCAGAATCTGCCGGTCAGGCGAGCTCGGCGGGTAGGCGGTGCCCGCGCCGACCGACGGGGCAGTTATGCGGGTAAGTTCGCATACCAGAGGAAGACGCTGCCGTCCTGATCGCCAGTGGCCAGTTCCTTGCCATCGGCGCTGAATACCACCGAGTTTATTTCCACATTGCTAAGCTCGCCGAGGGTTGTCAGCACCTTGCCGGTGGCGACATTCCAGAGGTAGGTACGGCCATTGTTGTCGCCGGCCGCCATGGTCGCGTCGTCTGGGCTGAACGCGACCGAGATTACGCCGCTGCTACTAGGGTCGGCGAGGCTGGTGATCGCCTTGCCGGTGGCGACATTCCACAGGTACACGCGGCCGTTGCCATCGCCGGCGGCCACGATCTTGCCGTCCGGGCTGAACGCGACCGAGTTCACCCCCTTGCTGCCAGAGTCGGCGAGGCTGCTGCTTGGCTTGCCGGTGGCGACATTCCACAGGTACACGCGGCCGTTGCCATCGCCGGCGGCCACGATCTTGCCGTCCGGGCTGAACGCGACCGAGTTCACCCCCTTGCTGCCAGAGTCGGCGAGGCTGCTGATTGGCTTGCCCGTGGCGACATTCCACAGGTACACGCGGCCGTTGCCATCGCCGGCGGCCACGATCTTGCCGTCCGGGCTGAACGCGACCGAATACGCGCCATCACTGCCGGAGTCGGTGAAGGTGGCGGTCTGGCTACCGGTGGCGACATTCCGCAGATACACGTGGCCGGTGTTATCACTGGCGGCCAGGGTCTTGCCGTCCGGGCTGAACGAAATCGCGGTTATGCTCGCGCTCCCGAAACTGCTGGTACAGCCGGCGGCGGCGATATCCCACAGGCAGATCTGTTCAGAGGCTACGGCCAGCGTGGTGCCGGACGGGCTGAAGGCCAGTGATGCTATGGGGACGAAGCGCCAGGCAGCCGGGAGAGTAACGGGGACGCGCCGGTAGCTCACGGAGGTACCGGCTGATCCGGCGGAGGCGCCACCTGTGGGTGCCTGGCGAGCCCCGGTGGCATCGGTCAGGTTGATGATCTGAATTCCGCCGCCGGGCGCGTCGATGACGATCTCGGTATGGACGGTGCCCGCGGTCAGCGTGACCGGCAAGCTCGTCTTCGCGCTGGGCCCGGTCGCGCTCATGGTCCACGTCCCGGGCGGAATGGTCGCCTGGGGACTGACGGTGCCGGGTGCCGCGTCGGTCGTGATGTTGCCCGGGTCGCCCGGAGCGCAACTGCAGTGGAACGTCACCTGCTGCTGGTTGACGGCGGCCTGAATCACTCGCACGAAGGACTTGCCCTTCGGCGTGGTCAGGTTGTTATCGATGACCTTGAGCTGGCCTTGCTGGGCGCTGGCCCGCAAAGGCACCACCGTGTACGTGCCGCCGGCCTTGACCGTCAGGCTGACCGACCACACGGGATTACTCGACGCCGACGACCCGGCGGCGCGCATCTTGACGGTGTAGTTACCAGCGTTCACGGCCCGGTACGGAAGTATCGTTCCGTAGGCCACGCTGTGCTGGACGAACTGCGGGCTGGAATTGCCCGCCGAATACAGGTACACGTCCACCGGGGTCGGATTCTCCGACAAGTTACCGAGACTGATAAATCCGGCGCTGGCGGCCGGCGGACCAGCGGATGCCGACCGGCCAGAGGAGGCCGACGGACTCGACGATATGAAGGGAATGGTTATCGCCGCAGCCACGATCGCGCAGGCCAGGCCCAGTACCGGGAGACGGTGGCGCTTGACCCAGACGACTACCGGGCTGCGGCCGGCGGGCGGGCGCTCCGGCGGTGGTGCGGCGTCCCAGGCTGGACCGTGATCGGTTAGCCGGTCTGGTTCGGCGGCCGGCTCGGCGAGCCCGCCCGTCCGTTGCAGGTCGCGGACACCATCGGCGTCGGCGGGGACGGCTGCGGGACGGACGTCGGTCTCGGCAGCAGCCTTGGGACGGACGTCGGTCTGCGCAGCGGCGTTGGGGCGGATATCGGCCTTGGGGCGGATATCGGCCTCGGGGCGGATATTGGCCTTGGGGCGGACATCGGCCTCGGGGCGGACATCGGCCTCGGGGCGGACATCGGTCTTGGCCGCTGGCGGCGTTAGGTCGCGGTCGCCGGCCGGCTCGGTGCCGTCGGGCAGTTCGTCAGGGACCGGCCCGACCGCGGCTGGGAGAGATTCGACCACCGTCGGCAACCGGACCTCAGATGCACCGGGCAGGCTGGACACCGCCGTGGGCGGGGGCGATGGCGTCTCGTCGCCCTGGTCGGGAATGACCATCGCGGCCGCGGTCGGGGTGCGGAGGTCGGACGCGGGGGTCGCACGGGGCGGCTGGTCAACGGAGGTGCGGTCGGGGACGGCGGCCGCGGGCGTCTCGACGGTCCCGGCCGGAGGGGCCTCCACAGCACCGACCGCGGGCGACTCGACGGTGCCGGGTGGAGGTGCCTCCACGGTGCCGGGCGGGAGTGGCTCGATGGTGCCGGGCGGGGTGCTGACGCGGAGGGAATCGAGCTTTCCGGCGGGGGCCGGGGCCGACGCGTCCGACGGCAGCGAGTGCGGAGGCGTCACGGCAGAGCTGCGGCGGTGGTAGGGGGTCAGGCCGAGCGCGTCGCGCAGCGCGTCGGCGAAGTCGCCGCACGAGTCGTACCGTTTCTCCCCGGCCTTGGCCATCGCCTTGGCGACGACCTGATCGACGGCGGCGGGCAACTCCGGCCGGAGGGAGCGCAGGGACGGGGGCGGCACGGTCAGGTGCGCGTAGATGACTGCGGGGAGCGAGTCCCGCTGGAACGGCACCGTTCCGGTCAGCAGCTGAACCGTCACGCAGGCCAGCGAGTACTGATCGGTGCGGCCGTCCACCGGCTGGCCACTGATCTGCTCCGGCGCCATGTAGTCCGGAGTGCCGAGATTGCTGCTGCCCACCCCGGTCAGGCTGCCCAGCGCCGCGCCCTTGACGATGCCGAAGTCCGACAGGTACACGTGATCGGGCCGGCCCGCTCTGGCGTCGACCAGGATGTTCCCGGGCTTGACGTCTCGGTGCACCAGCCCCGCGCTGTGCGCGGCATCCAGCGCCGAGGCTACCGGAGAGACGAAGTCCGCGGCCCGGTCCGGCGACAGCGCGCCCTCCCGCTCCAGCACCTGCCGCAGGTCACCGCCTGCGACGTACCGCATCGCGATGAACAGCACCCCGTCGGCCTCGCCGGCCTCGTACACCGGGATGATGTGCGGATCATCCACCGCCGCCGCCGCGCGCGACTCTGCGATGAACCGCCGCCGGAACTCCGGGCTCGACGAGGCCAGGGCCGGCGACAGGATCTTCAGCGCGACCGGACGGCCCAGCCGCTCGTCGAGGGCCCGGAACACCACGGCGAACCCGCCCCGCCCGACCTGCTGCTCCAGGAGGTATCCGGACAGCACTGAGCCCGCTCGGAACTCGGTCAGCTGCGCCGGGAAATCCTCGCTCAACGCCCCTCCCCCCGGGCCGTCTCGATTATTGCAGCGAATCAGCGGGAGAGCGAGGCCCCCGGCTCGGTGGCCGTCTTCTTATCGTCACTGATCTCGGCCCACAGGGCGCGGAAGGCGAGGGCGGCCTGGCTGCGGGGGGCGAACGCGGTGACCGGGGCGCGCTCCACGGACATCCGCTCGATGAGGGACAAAGCCGGGATGGGGGTCGCTGCCACGCCGGACCGTTCGGCCAAAAGTTTTTCCTTGATCTCCTGGTGCAGTCGCTTACGGCGGTCAACCATCGAGAAGAAGGCGAGGATCTCGGGCTGGCGGCCGTCGAAGCCGGCCACGAACTCGGTGAGCTGGTCCAGGGTGCGGACCGACAGCGTGGTCGGGATCAGCGGGACCAGCAGGACGTCGGCGGCGTGCATGACGTTCTCGGAGACCAGGGAGATGCTGGGCGGGCAGTCCAGGAACACGTGGTCGTACTCGCCGGCCATCGGGCGGAGCAGCTGGGCGATCTGGCGGGTCGGCTTCTTGTTCTTATCGTCTAGGAGCAGGTCCATGTTGCGGTAGGTGAAGTCGGCCGGGAGCAGGTCCAGATGCTCGAAGTCGGTGCCTTTGATCGCGTCGTCCAGGGCCTTGGTCCCGCGGATGAGCGCCTTCCCGCCGCCCTTGACCCGGGGCTTGATCCGGAACAGGAAGCTGGCCGCGCCCTGCGGGTCCAGGTCCCACAGCAGGGTGCGATAGCCGTCGGCGGCGGACAGGTAGGACAGGTTGACCGCGGCGGTGGTCTTGCCGACGCCGCCCTTGATGTTGTAGGTGGCGAAGATCTTCACTGCGCGGGCCTGTCGAGGAGGTCGCGGACGCGCTGCTGTTCCGCCGGGCCGGCGAACCTGGTGAACCGCTCGGCGAAGTCCGCGCGGGCTTCGGCCTGGCTGTGTGCGAGATTTGCGGCGATTTCACCCATGGCCAGCAGCGTAGCGGCCGGGGCGGCGCGCTCGGCCAGCATCTCGTCGGCCAGGGCCCCGATCTCGTGGCGCTGCACCTCGTCGTCCTGGAACTCGCCCAGGCAGTCCTGCAGCTGCTTGAGGTCGCCGACGACCTTGCGGTACGCGACCGGGTCGTGCAGCGGGGCGAAGAACTCCAGCACGTAGCGCAGTTCCTTACAGCGCTTGCGCAGATTGTGCAGGGACTCCGGGGCCGAGTCCGCGGTGATGGCGCCGCCCAGCGCGATGACCCGGCGGTACATCCGGCCGGTCCGGGACACGGCGAGCTCGTCGGCGGTGGGGCCCTTGCGGGGGCGCCCCGCGTCGCGAACCTCGGTCAGCGCCTTGCGCCAGTCGTCGGTGAGGGCCCGGAACCTGGGCGAGCGCAGCCCCGCCGCCAGCCGGCGGAACTCCCGCGTGCGGCGCCGGGCCAGGAAGGCGCGGAACGGCTCGAGGTCGGCCGGGGACGCGGCCACCAGCTGCGCGGCCATCGCGTCGAAGCCGAGCAGGTGGACGTCGAGGTCCCGCGTCGGCGTGGTCAGGTCGCCGAGCCACTTGAACTCGGCCGCGTACGGCGCGGCCAGGCCGTCCGGCAGCACGTCGCCGAGCAGCTTGATCGCCGACCGGGTGCGCCGGGACGCTACCCGCAGGTCGTGCAGGAACTCGGTGTCGATGTCGCGCAGTACCCCGTCGACGTTCTGCTCCACGGTGTCGAGCAGCCCCAGCAGCAACGTGGCGACCGCGACGGAGGCCGGCATCTGCGCGGTGATCTCCGTGGTCACGCCGTTGCTGTAGTCGTCCGGGTGACGGCCGAGGGCGTGCAGGGCCTCGAGGAAGGCGGTTTGGCGCGCCGGGGAGACGCCGGGGGTTTCGGCTAGCAGGCGGGCGGCCCGGCGGGCCTGCCCGGGGTAGCCGCGCACCTCGGCGATGGTCATCCGCGGGGGCAGCTGGACGGCCTGGTCGGCCCGGGTTACGGTTTCCCGGTCTACCACGAGCCGGGCGACGGTCTTGCCGTCCGCGTTGAGCAGGCGGGTGACGCTGAGCGAGCCGGACGCGGTAGCCATGGGCAGCAGGGCACGCGGGCTGGCCAGCTTGAGGATCTGGTCCCGAACCGGCCCGGCGGGCAGGTCCTCGGCCAGCCGGGGACGGCCGGACCGCCAGCCCGAGACGGGCTGCTCGGCCTGGAGTACCTCGTTCCTGGTGAGCAGCAGGCGGCCGCCGCGGTTCTTGTGCTCGTACTCCAGGACCAGGCCGGCGCGGTTCAGCCGCCAGTCGAAGGTGTCCAGCCAGGTGTGCTGGCGGGCGCCGCTGCCGGGCGCCCCTGGTTCGGTGACGACACCGAACGCCTGGCCGAGCGCGTCCAGGACGGCAGATACCGGGTCGTGCGATCCGATGTCCGCGATATCCGCATCCAGCTCGAATCCCTGCAGGTCAGGCGTCATGTAGTCAGGCTCTCCTTTCGGAGAATCTTACTGCCACTCCCCCTATGACCGGTATACACCGCGCTCACGCCGCGGGCCAGGTCAGGCCGGTGGCGGCGAGAATATCGGCGGGGCGGGGCATGGCCGCCTGGGCGCCGGGCCGGGTGACGGCGGCGGCGCCCGCGGCGGCGGCGGCTCTTAGTGCTTCCGGGGGCGGGACGCCGGCCGCGAGCGCGACGGCGAGCGCGCCGACGAACGTGTCGCCCGCCCCGACGGTGTCGACCGCGGTGACCTTGAACCCTTCGATAGTGCGCGCGCCGTCCGGTCCGGCCAGGGCGGCGCCGTGGGCGCCCGCGGTGACCACGGCGTGGCGGGGACCTTTGGCGGTCAGTTCGGTGGCGGCCTGTTTTGCATCGGCTAGGCCACTGACCGGGCGGCCGAGGACGGCGGTGGCCTCGGACTCGTTGACCACCAGCCAGTCCAGGTGCTCGCCGGCGGCGGCGACCAGCTCGGCGGCGTTTTCTGGCGCGGGGGCGAGGTTGAGGATCTTGCGGCCGGGCGTCTGCGCCAGGGCCTGTTCGATCGCGGGGGCGGGGATCTCGGCGCTGATGACCAGGATGTCGCTGCTGTTCGTGGCGGCTTTGTCTGCGTCGGCGGGGCCGACCTGGTGGTTGGCGCCGGAGGCGACGATGATGAGGTTCTCGCCGGCCTGGTCGACCGCGATCATGGCCAGGCCCGTTGGTATTTTTGGCGCCACCCGGACGGCGTCGGCGCCGATTCCCTCGGCGCGCAGGGCGGCCAGCAACTGGCGGCCGAAGTCGTCGTCGCCGACGCAGCCGACCATCCGGACGTCGGCGCCCAGCCGGGCCGCGGCGACGGCCTGGTTGGCGCCCTTGCCGCCCGGGGTGAAGCGGGCCGTGGAGCCGAGCGCGGTGGCGCCGGGACCGGGCAGCCGGGGCACGGTCACCGAGATGTCCATGTTCAGGCTACCGAGCACGGTGACCTGAGGTCGTTTGGTCATGGCGGAACCGTAGCGCGATTGTTCATCCCGGGGCCGGGCACGATTCCCCCGCCCGGGTCGGTCACCGGCTGAGCCTGGTTCATAAGGGGGACGATCGGCGGGCTGGCCGGCGCTGAGTATGATAAATGTATGAAACGGATTACGGTCAGCCTGCCGGATGAACTGGCCGAGCAGGTCAGGCGGGCCGCCGGCGGCGAACGGCGGGTTAGCTCATACGTGGCCGCCGCGCTCGAGGACTACGCCGAGCGGGAGAACCTGGACCAGGTTCTGGCCTCGTGGAATGCCGAGAGTCCCGTACCGGATGAGGTCCGGCGGCAGGTCCGAGAGGAACTGGACGCGGCCGGGGTGGTCGACCGGTCCGGGCGAGAGGGCAGGCTGGCCGGGTGACGGCGGGCAGGGCCAGCGGGTTGACCCTCGACACCGGCGCGCTGCTGGCCATGGACCATCCGAGCAAAGCGATCGTCATGCAGGCCCGCCTGGACGAGACCCTACGACGCGGCGGCACCGTGTGCGTTCCCGCCGGTGCCATCGCGCAGGCGTGGCGTAGTCCCCGTCAGGTCCGGCTGGCTCGCCTGCTGAAGTCACGGGATGTCGACATCGCCATCATGACCCCAAACGTCGCCCGCAGCGTAGGACTACTGTGCGCGCGCACCGGACACGACGACGTCATCGACGTTCATGTCGCGCTCTGCGCCAGGGAGCGCCGGCATGTCGTCGTCACCAGCGACCCCGATGACATGTCCCGTATCGACCCGGGGCTGCCGGTTATCGGGGTGTGATCCATACGTGGATTCGGCGGCGAGGCCGAGGGCGAGCGCCAGGGTCAGGGCCGGCACGAGGTAGACCGGGATGACGATGGCGCCCATGAAGACGAGGCCCATCGCCGCGGCCGACGTGGCCAGCCGGGCGACCCGGGCCGACCTGGTCATCGCGTAGGACGGGAGGCCGGCGCTGGCCAGCAGGCAGACGCTGACTCCCCCGTACAGGGCGGCGCGCGGCCCGATGCCGATGGTGGCCGCTCCGTCGGCGGCCAGGATGGCCAGGTGCAGGCCGGCGCTGGCCGCGGCGACGCCGCCCACGATCGGCAGGTTCGCCGCGGCGAACCAGGCGATCGCGCGGGGGCTGTCCAGGGCCTGGTGGTCCGCCGACCTGACCCAGGCCCACCACAAGGTGGCCAGGGTCACCACCGCGGCGGTCAGGACCACGGCCAGCGGGAGGCTCCACGGCCGCAAGGTGGCCGCGCTGATCAGGCGGGCCACCGACTCGCCGAGCACGATCAGGACGAACAGCTGGAAGCGTTCGGCCAGGTGCCAGGGGTTGAGCGGGACCTGCCGCTTCGGTGCGAGCATACCGAGGGCGCCGGCCGCGTCGGCGGCCAGGGCGGCCGCCCAGACGGCGAACCGGAAAGGCCCGCCGACGGGCAGCGAGGACACCCACAGCGCGCCGCCGATGCCGAAGCAGATGAGGTAACGGCCATACAGTCGCCGGGTCGCGGGCAGGTACTTGCGGGCCCGGGCGTACAAAAGCAGTTGCAGCCCGCGCATGGCCGAGAAGGCGATGACGAAGCCGGCCGGGTCGCCCGCTACCGCCCGTGACACGCTGGCCGCCAAGCCGGCGCCCAGGACGATGGCGACGAGAAACACGCATCGGTGCCAGGCGTCGTCGGACTCGTGCCGGTCGGCGTAGAAGGAGAACTGCACCCACAGCCACCAGACCGGGACGAAGAAGAAGGCGAAACGGCCCAGGGTAACCAGGTCGGGATGATCCTGGAGAGCGCCGGCGAGCTGGTTGACCGCTCCGGCGAACACCAGGTCGAAGAAGAGCTCGACCCAGCTGGCGCGGCGCCGCTCGAGGCTGTGCCCGTCCGCGGTCCGCAGCGCCGGCGGGCTGATCCGGACCGGGTGCAGCGGGACTCGCGCCAGGCGCGTCGCGGCGCCGGGGTGGCGGACCGCGGTCTTGGTGGCGGTCATGGGAGATCCTCCTGCAGGGCGTGCCGGACGGCGCCGACGGCGGTGAGTGAGCGGCCGTAGGCCCGGGCTTGCCGGAAGGCCGTGCCGGTGGTGCAAGCGCGCAGCGCCGCCAGCGCGTTCTGGCCGTGCCGGGCGCGCGGCACGTAGGCGTGCAGCCAGCCGCTGCCCTTGGCCTCGAGTAGCGCGCCCGCGGCGGCGAGCAGGCCGATGGCGCGCTCCGGGTTGTCCTGGCGGGCGGTGAGGTCGGCTAGTGCCTCAAGGTAGTAGGCCAGGCTGGGCTCGTCTCCGGCCTCGGCCGCGAGGGTCAGGCCCTGCCGGAGCAGGTCTGCGGCGTCGTCCATATCGTTGCCAGCCTGGTGGCTCAAGGCCAGGTCGTAGAGCGAGATCAAGATCGTGAACCGGTCGGCCGCGCTATGAGCCGCGCTCAGGCCGTC
>Ga0210396_10006139_pt1 | contig 11545 bp, 11 predicted proteins | sample IncBWH17OmetaG_FD_155466 | JGI IMG/M metagenome (GOLD analysis project Ga0210396, IMG submission 155466) | Forest soil microbial communities from Barre Woods Harvard Forest LTER site, Petersham, Massachusetts, United States - Inc-BW-H-17-O ...
AAAGTGAGTCAAGGGATGCGCAGACTCCGTGAGCCAGCTCAAGCCGGGACGCCGAGTGCGGGTGTTCAGCCAGGTCAGAGGGCATTCAAATCCCCGGACCGCCATCCACTCCGACCGGCTTGATCTAGCCTCCCGGAGCGTTGGGCACGTTCCAAGCAGAACCTCTCGCGCCATATAAGGCATATTTCGATATTCTATCGTATAGCGTCTCTGTTTGATATCGTTGCACCCCATGGATGAGTTCGTACCCATGGATGAGGAATCCTCGGAAACCGACTGGAACTTTGCGGATATCTGTGAGGCCATCGCTCGGCGGGTGCCCGAGCGGCCGGCGCAGACGCAGGGCGGCCGGGTCATCACATGGCGCGAACTGGACTGCCGGGTCAACGCGTTGGCCGCCGACTTTCTCCAGGCGGGTCTGACCCACCAGTCGAAAGTGGTGTGCTACCTGCACAACTGTCCCGAGTACCTGGAAACGATGATGGCGGCGTTCAAAGTCGCGATGGTGCCCGTCAACCTGAATTTCCGGTATGGCACCGAGGAGATCCTTTATCTGTTGGACAACGCCGACGCGGAGGCTGTCGTCTTCCACGCCACGTTCACCGATTTGGTCGACTCGGTGCGCGAGAAGTTGCCGCACGTGCGTCGCTGGTACGTCGTGGCAGATGATTCCGGGGCGGAACCGTCGTGGGCCACACCGTACGAAGCGCTGGTCGCCACGGGGTCGCTGACGCCGCCAGCAACCCCGTGGGGGCGTACCGGCGACGACCTACTGATGCTCTACTCCGGCGGCACGACCGGTATGCCCAAGGGCGTGATGTGGCGCCAGGATGACCTATTCAACGCTCTCGGCGCGGGCGGCAGCACGGTCTTCGGTACGCCGCCCGCGGCGCACCTCGAGGAGCTCACAGCACGCGTCGACCCAGCAGCACCGGGCCAGGTGTTGATCCCCGCCTGCCCTCTCATGCACGGCACCGGGCAATTCTCGGCGCTCAAATCGATGGCGGTCGGCGGAACGATCGTCTTCCTCACCAGCCGCCGTTTCGATGTCGACGAGCTGCTGGCAACTATCGAGCGCCACCGCGCGACGGACGTGATCATCGTGGGCCAAGCGTTCGCCGGCCCGATTCTTGACGCACTCGAGGCCTCGCCGGGGAAGTACGACCTATCCAGTCTCACGTTGATCGTGTCCTCCGGCACCATGTGGGGCCAAGAGAGCAAGGACGGCATCCTGCGGCACATCCCGCAGGCGCTGGTGTTCGACTCCTATGGTTCGTCGGAGGCGATCGGTCTCGGCGGCTCGGTGTCCAGCGCCAACGGCACTGAGCAGACGGCGCGGTTCGTCATCGGCCCGCGCGCTGGCGTTTTCACCGAAGACGGCCGCCGGGTGAAGCCAGGTTCCGGTGAGAAAGGGCTCGTGTCGGTCGGCGGAATCATCCCGCTCGGCTACTACAAGGACGAGGCCAAGACTGCGGCAACGTTCCGCACGTTCGAGGGGCGGCGCTGGAGCGTGCCCGGCGATTGGGCCACGGTCAACGAAGACGGAACAGTCAACCTGCTCGGGCGAGGGTCGCTGTGTATCAACACCGGCGGTGAGAAGGTCTTCCCAGAAGAGGTCGAGATAGCGTTGCGGACGCACCCGGCGATCCGTGACGCGGTCGCGGTCGGCATCCCCAACGCTCGCTTCGGCGAGGCAGTCTGTGCCATCGTGGAGACCGAAGGCGGGGCGACCGTGACGTTGCCTGACATCAACGAATATGTGAAGTCGAAGCTCGCCGCCTACAAGGCGCCGCGCCACCTCGTCGTCGTCGACACCATCGGTCGCGCACCGAACGGCAAAGTCGACTACAGAAGATTGAAGCGAACCGCTTTGGAGCGTCTCGACGCGTGATCCCCCGTTGGCCGGCCAGGCCGAAGGGTGCCGATCCTGCCCGCTGCGTAGAAACACCTACCCGGGCAGGGTCTGCGTGCCGTGGTTCGTTCTCACCATTGGATGTGGGTCTGCCGGATCGCTTCCGGGCCACCGCGGCGGCCCGGATCAGCGCAGCCCGGCGCCTGGCACTGCAACCTCGGTGACAAGGATGTGGCCGGTGCGCTGCTCGGATGCCGTGGGCGCCGCCGCGGTCATCATGAACAGCGTCCGCCCGTCCTCGCCACCGAGCATGCACGCGAAGCATGACTGGTCAGTCGTCACCACGTCGAGCACCTGACCACCCTGGCCAACGCGCACACACTCACTGGTCAGCGGATCGGCAAACCAGATCGCGCCGTCGGCATCGAGGCAGATCCCGTCGGGTCCCCTGCGCGGCACATCGGCGAAGATACGGCGATCGGTGAGTATCCCGTCGGCACCGATTCGAAAAGCCGTGATCCGCTGGCCGAGCGTTTCCGCCACGATCAGCGTCTTCCCGTCCGGGGTCAGAACGCAACCGTTCGGGAAATCGATGTCACTGGCCGCGACCGACACGCTTCCGTCGGGAGCGACCAAAGCCAGATTGGAGAGCGGGTGATCGCGGAGCATCGGGAGAAAGCCGCGTCGCTCGAGATCAGCGTGGATGTCGAAGCCGAAGTTACCGACATAGGCACGGCCCTCGGCGTCGACCACCATGTCATTACAATGGAACTCCGCTACCCCGCTCAGGTCGGCGTGCACGAGGAGTCGTTCATTCTCAAGCCGCAACACAATTCGGTCAAGCATGGACACGATGAGCAACGTGCCGTCTGGGAGCCATCCAAGGCCGCTCGGCTGGCCCGGGATCTCGACCTCCGTCTCGACTCGTCCTCCGAGGTCCACCGTCTTGACGGCATGGTCGTGGAAGTCGGAGAACCAGAGCCTCCCCTCGTGCCAACGTGGCGACTCCCCGAATCGCAGCCCTTCGGCAAGCACCCGTGGCGCAGTCATGCCTCATCCTTCCGCGACACCGCGATCCGCTCCGAACCGTTTGATTTCGATCGGCTCGGCTAGCTTCGATGGAGTCGACGACCCGTTCGCTACTGGGCAGAACTGTGTCGCCGATCAGTTAATGCAGCCCGGCAGAACCCGGGGTAGCCATCAGACAATACTACGAAAACGCATCGCTTAAACATATATAAGATAACATATCGTAGTGCGCGCCGTTGTCTGTCACACGTTCGGTCCCCTCTCGCAACTAATGGCGGAGGAGCGGGAGTCGCCACCGATCACATCGGGCCAGGTCCGTATCGAGGTGGCAGCCGCCGGAGTCAACTTCGTCGACGGGCTGTTTGTGCTGGGCCTGTACCAAACCAAGCCGCCACTCCCCTTCGTCCCAGGTAGCGAGATCGCCGGACGGGTAACCGAAGTGGCACCGGGGGTCAGCACAGTTGCCGTTGGCGACCGGGTGTTCGCCAACATACGGCTGGGCGGGTTCGCGTCGGAGGTCCTGGTGGCCGCCACCAGAGTGCGGCGCACACCGGACACTATGACCGACGGCCAGGCGGCGACGTTCACACAGAGCTACATGACGGCGTACTTCGCCCTCGCCCACCGCGCCGGGGCCCGATCCGGGCAGACGCTGCTCGTCCTGGGCGCGGGCAGCGGCGTGGGCCTCGCCGCGGTCGACGTCGGATCCGCGCTCGGGCTGCGTGTCATCGCCGCCGCATCGACGTCAGACAAGCGCGAACTCGCCCGGTCCCGAGGGGCCGACAGCATCATCGACTCCGCCACCGAAGACATCAAGAGGCGGGCCCGCGACTTCGCGGGTGGCGACGGAGTCGACCTGGTCTACGACCCGGTGGGCGGCGTGCAGGCCGAGCAAGCACTGCGCACATTGCGGGAGGACGGCCAGTTCCTCGTGATCGGCTTCGCTTCGGGCACCATCCCGAGGCTTCCGGCCAACCAGATCCTGCTCCGCAACCGGCGTGTCACCGGCGTCGAATGGGGACCATGGGCCGCTCGCGAAGTCGTCGCCAACAATGCGTTCCTGGACGACGTCGTCGCGCGGATCGAGCGTGGCGAGCTGCAACCGGTGGAGCCCATCGCCTACCCGATCGGCGAGGCGGCGCGGGCGATCCAGGACCAGCTCGAGCGGCGAGTCACTGGTAAGGCCATCCTCCTTCCCGAGCCTCTTTGATCCGACGCCCCGGTGTATACGCACACGACATCGAAGCGGTCATCGGATCCGCCGTTGATCGCAGCGCGCAAACGAATCGACGGATTCCAGCCGGTAGACGCAATCTAAGGAGCGCCGATATGGGCGAGTACGAGACGATTCGGGTAGACGTGACCGACGGAGTGGCGACGATCACCATCGATCGGCCGCACGCCCGCAACAGCATGACCCGTCGGATGGCGAGAGAAATGCTCGACGTCGTGCAACGCCTCGCCGTGGACACGACGATCCGGGTGGTGGAACTGACGGGCGCAGGTTCTGACGCCTTCTGCCCTGGGACCGACACCAAGGCCGCCGCTTCGGGGGGAGGAGACCCCGATTTCGTGCCGGACCCACTACTCGACGCTGCCGTATTCCGGATACCCGTGATCCTCTACCAGATGCCACAGGTGACTATCGCTGCGATCAACGGCGCGACAGCCGGCGCCGGCCTCAGCTGGGCCTGTGCCTGCGACTTCCGGTGGGCGGCGCGATCGGCCAAGTTCAGCAGCGCCTTTCTCGATCGCGGCGTAGCCGGCGACATGTGCTTGCAGTGGACCCTCCCGCGGATCGTTGGACCTTCGATGGCAAGACAACTGATGTTCTTTCCCAGCAAGTTCGACGCCGATCGGGCCAAGGAACTCGGCGTCGTCGACGATGTGTTCGCAGACGACGAGTTCCGTGCTTCGGTTGCATCGCGCGTGGACCGCCTGCGGCGCGCCGCGCCTCTAGCCCTGCGGGCTCTGAAGGAGAACCTGGTCGACGCCGAGCAGACGGACATGCGAACCTTCAGCGACCTGGAGACGCAGCGGCATCTCGTGCTGCTCGAGACGGAGGATTGTCGGGAGGGTTTCGCGGCGTACGCCGAGCGTCGCGAGCCGCGCTTCGTCGGGCGCTGACCGTTACCGTTGAGTGTATTTTGGTGCCGACGCTCACGCGGCGTCCCCTTGCGGGGTTTGGGTTTTGGCCTCGCCGCTCGCGGCCGCACTAGGGCGGGTCTTACGGGACACGGCGACAGTGACTGGGGCGCCGGGGCCTGAGGACTACGAGAGGGACAGCCTAGTCGCAGACCTGGTGTCGATTGTGACGGCAATCTGCGAGAAGCCGGCGGCCATCCATCGGTGCGTGGTGGGCGGTTGACCACGCCGGTCGGCGAAGGTGAGATCGACGGCCTGTTACGGGGTTTGGTCCTGGTGGACGTGGCGCCCTCGATCGAAGTGGCCGGCATCGAGAAGATCACCGCCTTCATGCGCTCGGGCATGGATGGCTTTGAGTCTTTGCACGATGTCGCCGATGCGATCGCTGCCCACAATCTTCATCACACTCAATGGCCGCGAACCCGACTAGCGGTGATGGAAGGCGCCGCCGTTGCGGCGCGCGCAATTCGGGTGCCAACGTTGCTGATTCGCGGCGCCGAGGTGCATGTGAACTGCTCAGCGTTATCCCGGGATCACGCATGGTCGATGTCGCCGACGCTGGACACATGGTCGCCGGCGATGACAACGACGTCTTCTCTGCAGCGGTCGAAGGGTTTCTTCGCCACCCCGAACCGCGCACCTAACGCACCGGTCCCTCGACCCCCAGGATCCGATGCGCGGCCGCCATCGGGTCCATCGCGCCGCGGGCGGTGGCATCAATGATGTCAGCGAAATCGCCACTGGTGAACCGTTGTTGAGCGTTTCGCAGCGCGAGCCGATGAACCGCCGACGTGAGGTTACGCACACGCCGCTCCCGGCGGCGCTGATCAAAACCCCCGCCGACCGTCATATGCCCGCGGTGATCAAGTAGCGCCTGCCACAGCGCATCGACACCATCGCCGGTGTGCCCGACACACTTGACGATGGGTGTCTTCCAGGCACGCGGCTTGGCGAACTCCAGGACTGCGCTGAGCTCCAGCACCGTGTCATCGACACCTGGTCGGTCCGCCTTATTGACCACGAAGATGTCGGCGATCTCAAGAATTCCCGCCTTGCTGGCCTGCACGTCGTCACCCCAACCCGGATTGACCACGACGAGCGTGCTGTCAGCCTGTTCTGCGACGTCGACCTGCACCTGCCCCACTCCCACCGTTTCTACGATGAGCCAGTCGAAGCCGAACGCCTCCAGCGCGCGCACGCCTGCGGGCACGGCCTGTGCCAATCCGCCCAGCTCACCGCGTGTGGCCATGGATCGGATATACACCCCGGGGTCATGGACGTGTTCGGCCATCCGGATCCGGTCGCCCAGTAGCGCGCCACCGGACAACGGGCTGGAAGGGTCGATGGCCAGGACCGCCACCGACTGTTCGGCACGCCGCATGGTGGCGATGAGCTGACTGGTCAGTGTGGACTTGCCCGCGCCCGGGGCCCCGGTGATTCCGACGAAGTAGCTGGTCGACCCGTTCGGGCTGAGAGCTTTGATCGCTTGATCGGCGCGGTAGTCACCTGCTTCGATCCAGCTCATTACCCGGGCCAGCGCGCGCCGATCCCCCGACCGCAGGCCCGCGGCGATCACCTCGGCTGAGGGCATCACTCGGCCTGCCGCCGCACCATCACCGTCCGCCGGAACTCCAGCACGAGATCGCCGAGCTGGTTGTGCACCTGATCAGCGGTGAGGATCAGATCACCCGACTTGTGCGGCTTGGCGATACGGTCGGTGACCGTCAGCGTCGGCGTGACGGTGTCTCCCACCCCAACAGGGCCGCGGAAACGCATGTCGGTGATCCCCACCAGGCCAAGAACCCAATCGTGGAGCAGGTGTTCGGTACCCGCGATCGAGATGCCAAGCAGGGCCGGCCCGTAGAGAATTCGCCGGCCCATCGGCCCGCGCCGGGCCGCCTCCTCATCATGGAATAGCGCGTTGACGGCGCCCATCATCGCCGGCAGCAAAGCCACTTCAGCGTCGGTGATGGTGCGCGCATTGCCGACCAGCACAGAGCCGATTTCCAAACTCGGGGCGCTCATCGATCGTCTCGGACCAACGACTGCACCCGCGGCGCCAATTCGTCGAGTGGTGTGCGAACACCGAAGACATCGGCGATGCCCATCTCGCGCAGCACCCGGGCGTCCTTGGGCGAGATCGTGCCGCCGATCACCACCGGGATCTCGTCTCGCATCTCATGGGCGGCCAACTCGTCGAGGACCTGCTGAGCCAAGGCGATATGGGCCCCGGACAGCACCGACAGACCGATGACGTCGACATCTTCGTCCATGGCCATGGCGACGACGTCGGCGGCCGTGCGCCGCAAACCGGTGTAGATGACCTCCAGGCCGGCGTCACGCAGCGCGTGCGCCACGACCTTGGCACCGCGGTCGTGACCGTCGAGGCCGAGTTTGGCGACCAGCACGCGTGCCTTGCGAGCGCTGGTCTGGACCGGTTCGGTGCTCATAGCGCGGGCTCTCGGAACTCGCCGAACACACCACGCAGGGTGTCCACCATCTCCCCCAAACTCGCATCCGCCCGGGCACAGTCGATCAGCACCGGGATGAGGTTGTCGTCTCCTTCAGCGGCGACGCGCAGCCGTGCCAGACGGCGTTGGGTCTCCTGCTCGTCGCGTTCGGCACGCAGCGCGTCCAGCTGCACCTTTTGACGGTCCGCGACGGTGCGGTCAGGGGCGTGCACGACCAGCTCCGGCGGCTCCTCTTGGCCGCGATGGATGTTGACCGCGACGATCGGTTTGGCTCCACTTTGTTCGCGCCGCTCCTGGTTATAGGCCGAGTTGGCGATTTGGCGTTGCATGTGGCCACTTTCGATCGCGACGACCGACCCACCCATCTCGTCGATCTCCTTCATCTTCGCCAGCACCAGCGTCTCGATTTCATCGGTCATCTGCTCGACGAACCAGGAACCACCCAAAGGGTCGGCCACAGCGGTCGCATCGGATTCGTAGCCGACGATCTGCTGGGTCCGCAGCGCGATGCGGGCGGTGTCCTCGGTAGGGATGTCGAAGGCCTCGTCGTAGCCGGCGAGCAGCATTCCCTGGCAGCCCCCCAGGACAGCACCCAGACAGCCCAAAGTGCCGCGGATGATGTTGGTCTCGGGTTCGTGGACCTGAAAGTGGGTGCCGCCCACCGACGCGGTGATCCGCAGCAGCAGCGACGCTTCTGCTTTGGCGCCGAACCGGTCCCGCAGCAGCCTTGACCAAATCCGGCGTGCTGCACGGGTTTTCGCCGCCTCCTGCAGGAAGTCGCCGTAATAGTAGAACTGAGCCGACAGCCGGGTGGCGATGGCGTCGATCTCCAGCCCGCGCTTTTGGACGTATTCGAGGTAGGTCACCGCATTGGCGAAAGCAAAGGCGACCTCCTGGATAGCGTCGGCCCCGGCATCGCGCATGTCGGGCCCTCGGATGACCAGGGGGTAGAAGCGGGGCATTTCCTTAGCACAAAATTCCAGGATGTCGCCGACCATCCTGATGCCGTGGGCCGGCGGGTAAATCCATGTGCCGCGCGCCACATAGTCTTTGAGCACATCCGTGGTCATCGAGCCGTTGATCTGTCCGGTCTGCACACCGCGTTTTTCCATGGCCGCCAAGAACAACGCCAACAGGAACGGCGCGGTGCTATGAGCGTTCAACGAGATGCCCATCTTGTCCACCGGCAGGCCGGCAAACATCCGCTCGAAATCACGCACACAATCCACCGCAACACCGACCCGCCCGGCCTCGGGAACCGCTTCCGGGGCGTCGGAATCCAAGCCCACCTGGGTCGGCAGATCGAACGCCGCGCTGACACCGTTATTGCCGTGCGACAGAAGGAAATTCCATCGCTCATTGGTGCTCTCGGCATCTCCGAACCCCGAATACAGACGCATCTGCCAGAGCCGGTCACGATACATCGCCGGATACACCCCGCGGGTGTACGGGAATTCGCCGGGCAATCCGATGTCGCGCCGATAGGCGTCGGCATCGGCGTCCTCGTCGCCGGGAACATACACCACGTTGAGCGGCCCGCCTATCAGCGACGGTCGCTCCTTTACCGACGATAGCTTCTTGGCGTGGCGTTCACGCCAGCGCTGCGTGTCATCACTGAAGGTCGCGGTCATTCTGGAGATAGCCGGCCTTTCTGGTCTTCATGCGACGGCCACTCCAATCGAGGAGGGTGGACCAGCGGGGCCGTTCGGGCAGCACATCACGACCCGGGCTAGTCCAACCGCTCGATCACGGTGCCGGTGGCGAGACCGCCGCCACAGCACATGCTCACCAGCGCGAATTGTGAACTCGTCCGCTCCAGTTCGTAGAGAGCCTTGGTCACCAAGACGCAGCCCGTTCCGCCGAGTGGATGCCCAAGAGCGATCCCGCCGCCGTTCGGGTTGGTCTTGTCCAAGTCGGCACCGATTTCCTTGGACCAGGCGATGACGACTGAGGCGAACGCTTCGTTCACCTCGAATAGGTCGATGTCGTCCAGTGCGAGCCCCGTGCGGGCGAGCAGCTTGCGAGTCGCATCGATCGGACCGGTGAGCATCAGCGTCGGGTCGGAGCCCACGAGCACGCTGTCGACGATGCGGGCGCGAGCGTTGAGACCGAGCTCAGCCGCCTTTCCTGCCGTCATCATTAGCACCGCGGCGGCCCCATCACTGATCTGTGATGAATTGCCAGCGGTGTGGACGCCGTTCTCACGGCCGACTGGCTTGAGTACGGCTAACTTCTCCAGCGTGGTCTCACGGAGACCTTCGTCGCGGGCCACGACTCTCGATTCACCCGTGGGCAGGCCGTCTTCATCCAGCCCGGTGACCTCGATCTCAATGTACTGGCCGGCGAACCGATCTTCGGCCCAAGCGGCTTGCGCCCGCTGCTGGCTGCAGAGCCCGAACCGGTCGGCATCTTCGCGCGTCACGGACCATCGGTCGGCGATGCGTTCGGCAGCCTCGAACTGACTGGTTCGCTCGTAGTGATCGAAGAATCCGTCCGAGTACGGGATCCCGAGTCCCAACTGCGGGTTCCCACTGGACCCGATGGGCACGCGGCTCATGACCTCGACCCCGGACGCCAAGGCGATATCGACGTCGCCCGAACGCACCAGTGCCGCAGCCAGAGACGTCGCCTGCTGGCTCGAGCCACATTGTGTGTCAAGCGTGGTATTCGGCACCTGCATGGGGAGACCCGCCCCCAACCACGCCAATCGGCCGATGTTGTAAGCCTGGGCGCCCACCTGACTGACGCATCCAGTCACGACCTGGCCGACCAGGTCAGCGGATACGCCCGATCGTTCGAAAACCGCCTTTTGTACTTTTCCGAGAAGGTCCGCCGGGTGCAAGCTCGACAGGCCTCCGTTGCGACGGCCGACAGGACTCCTGACCGCCTCGACGATGACTACATCGTCGCTCTTGGAGGCAACCATCAGTAAGGACTCGTGGCAGCAAAGATGTCACGCGGATTGCCGACCAACATCCGGTCGATCTCCTCCTCGGTGACACCGCGTTCCATTAGAGCGGGAACTACGGCATCTAGCAGATGCCCCCAGTGGAGGTTGGGCTGAGGCGGGAGATCGGCACTCTCGTCGGGCGGCATGAGTTTGGGCCCGCAGACGACCCCGCAGGCGTCGTGGGATAGCACCATTCGGTCGGCATACCCCCGCTCACACAGCGTCGCGACGGTTGCTACCCGGTCCTCGAACGCGCCGCGCAAATCCCACCCGAACCGGTCCATCCCCAGGTACGAGCCATTGCGAAGAAGCGTTTCGAGATACTCAAGGTCCGTCGAATCACCCGAGTGTCCGATGATGACTCGTGACAGATCCACGCCTTCCTCCCGAAAGACCCGTTGCTGGAGCAATCCGGACTGAGTGCCGACGTCGGTGTGGGTCGAGATCGGCACGCCTGTGCGCCGATGCGCCCGGGCAACAGCTCGCACGATGCGTTCCACACCTGGTGTCATGCCGAACGCATCCGTCGCACATTTCAAGATGCCGGCTTGAACGCCCGTTTCCGCGATGCCCTCGGTGACGTCTCGGACGAAATACTCGACGATCGGATCCGGGCCGGTTTTCGGCGGTTCCATCGTCGGAGCCAGGGTGCCATCAATTTCGAACCGGCGACCGAAGAAGTACAACGGAAGTCCGTCGTAGGTGTAATAGCCCGTCGCTGCCACGATATTGACCGCGGTCTGCTCAGCGACGCGCTGCACCAGCGGGATGTTCTGACCGAGCCCGAGGACCGTCAGGTCGACGATGGTGCCTACCCCGGCTTCTTCCAAGGCGGACAGCTTCGCCACCGCGTTCTTTACCGCCGTATCAGGATCCCAGCTCTTGGGTGAGTTCGCGATCAGATCAGGAAAGAGGACGAACACGTGCTCGTGCATCAGCGTTCGGCCCATCGCGTCCAGCTCGATCGGACCTCGCACAGTGTTCAACGGCACAGCACTCGCCTCCCAAGGTCGGTTACGCCAGCGGCTCGCTGCGGACCCACCTTCCGATGAGCACCGATATAGTTTATCGTGTTATCCGTGGCTGTTCAACCATCAC
>Ga0210396_10006144_pt1 | contig 11539 bp, 10 predicted proteins | sample IncBWH17OmetaG_FD_155466 | JGI IMG/M metagenome (GOLD analysis project Ga0210396, IMG submission 155466) | Forest soil microbial communities from Barre Woods Harvard Forest LTER site, Petersham, Massachusetts, United States - Inc-BW-H-17-O ...
ACCGCCGCCAGCGTGATCGTCATAGCGATGATCGGTCCGACCAACTCACGCGCAGCGTCCCGCGCAGCTTGAAATGGCGTCTTGCCGAGATGGAGGTGCCGCTCGACGTTCTCCACCATGACAATGGCATCATCGACGACCAGTCCGACCGAGAGCACGATGGCTAGGAGGGTCAGAAGGTTGATGGTGAAGCCCGCTACGAGCATGAGGAAGACAGCGCCAATCAGCGAAATTGGAATGGCGACAACCGGAATCAACACGGAGCGGAATGATCCCAGGAAAAGGAAAATAACTACGACGACGATCAATAAGGTTTCGACGAGCGTGTGCAAAACTTCGTTGATGGCGTCCTGAATGTACTCGGTCGAGTCGTAAGGAACACCCAATTTCATGCCCGTAGGCAGCTGTTGCTGAATCGCAGGCAGCTCTTTGCGAACATTCTTAATTACTTCCAAAGAATTCGCGGTGGGAAGCACCCAGATTCCCATGAAAGTCGCGGTCTCACCGTTAAAGCGAACATCCTGATCGTAGTTCTCAGCACCTAACTGTACGTCCGCGATTTCGCCCAGGCGGACAACAACCCCGTTCTGCTGTTTCACCACCATCTGGCGAAATTCTTCGGGAGTACGCAGGTCGGTGTTCGCAATTAGGTTCACAGAAACCATTGAACCCTTGGTAGCTCCGAGCGCGGAAAGATAATTGTTTTTCGCCAGAGCGTCGTGGACGTCAGACGGCGAGACACCCCGCGCCGCCATTTCTTGAGGCTTCAGCCATAAGCGCATGGCGAACGTACGATCACCGAGGATGTCGGCACGTTGCACACCGCTGATCGAACTTAACTTGGGTTGGACAACACGGGTCAGGTAGTCGGTGATTTGATTCTGGTCGAGATCGGGAGAAGAGATCCCGATATACATCGCCGCGAACTCAGTGTCCGCAGTTTCCAGATCGATAACCGGGATTTGCGCCTCTGGAGGAAGATCGTTTCGAACCTGTGCTACTTTCGCCTGGATCTGGGTGAGAGCCGCAGTGGTGTCATAGTTAATTTTCAGGTGCACCTGGATCGTGCTCAGCCCCTGAGCGCTGGTTGACTCCATGTAATCGATGCCGTCGGCGCTGGCGATAACTCGCTCGATCGGCGTGGTAACGAAACCACGAACCAGATCAGCGCTCGCGCCGACATATACCGTCGTCACCTGCACGACCGCAATGTCGCTACGCGGATACTGACGCACACTCAGCGAACGGATGGCCTGCAAACCGGCGATCAGGATCACCAGATTTACAACGATCGCCAGCACGGGACGCTTAACAAATAGATCGGTAAACTTCACACTACACTCCTGAAATCCGATTGCGTCTAGCTATCCTCGGGCTTGGGACTTGGATTATTTTCCGGTTTCACCGTGTTGTTTATCAGGACCGGGGCCCCATTTCGCAGCTTAAATACGCCCGAGCTCACAACTTCGTCTCCGGGATTGATGCCGGAAGTGATTGCCACCTGATCGCCGCGGGAACCTTCCACCTTCACTACTTGCTGACGCACGCCGCGATACGTGTTTCCCTTCGGATCCTTCATCTCCGTGACGATGTACACAGAATCACCGTAAGGGGCGTAGTTGATCGCAGAAGCCGGCAGCGGCACTACGTCGCGAGGTTGCCCAAGCGGCAGTTCAACCTGTACAAACATTCCTGGGCGCAGCCGATTCCCTTTATTCGGGAGAGTCGCCTGCACCTGAATATTTCGCGTCTGCTCATTTATGACAGAATCAAGCGCCGTAATCTTCCCCGTGAATGCCATCCCCGGCAAATCGCCGTTAGTAACCCGCAGTGCTCGTCCGGGGCGCATCTGGGTTGCATCTTGCTGCGGGACCCCGAAGTTCACATAAATGGGATCCACCGATTGCAGCGCGACAATCGCCTGACCTGCGGCCAGATATTGGCCCAAACTTACCTGGCGAATACCCAGCAGCCCGGTGAACGGAGCGCGTATGGTCTTGCGAGCGATTGCTGCTTTAATGTCACCTACTTGAGCTTCAGTCGCCTTCTGTTGCGCGCTGGCATTGTCGTATTCCGAATGAGCAATCACTCCTGCCTTGTCCAGTTCCTGGGCGCGACCGTAGTTGATTACCGCCAGATCCCGCTGCGCTTCCATATTGGCGAGCTGCGCTTTCTCCTGCCGAGTGTCGAGTTCGACAAGAATGTCTCCCTGATGCACCCACTGGCCCGACTCGAAATGAATTTTATCGATCGTGCCTGGCAAATCAGCGCTTACGGTCACGCCCTCGACCGCAGCCGCGGTGCCGATCACCGTCAATGTGGACGGCCACGTCTCACGCTTGGCAACCACGGTAGTAACCGCCGTCGGCGGGATCTGGAACGCCGCACCTTCTGCGATTGCGACCTTCACCTGTTTGAATTTGACGAATCCAAGTGCGCCTAAGATAGCGGCCATTGCTAATAACGTTATGATCAGTCGCTTCGCCATGCATTCTCCAAAGTTTTCAACAAATCGCGGTTGCCGAGATAACCGCAGGACATGAAGACACTCGTACCAAATAGATTTTAATATGACGAAAAGGATTCAGTTTGGGTAGCTCCGATTTCGAATCAAGTCCCTGTGGGCACACTCGACCGGCGTGTCACCCCACAAGGGCTAACTCAATATTTACCTCCGGTTTGCGGGTCATACGTATCACTCCCAAGAAGCCTTGTCATTACCGCGTAGGCAACCGTTTCGGTTAATTCCAGACTGTCGACTGACAGAAGACTCAATCCTCCCCAAAAGTTGGTGAGTCACACTACTTCAAGGGAGAAAAGTCCGTCGGACGCATGTATGTCGAGTCTATTTTTTCCACCAGCTTGTTGGCCTGCTCGGATTTGATCACTTCTTGAAACTCCGGGTCGGCCATCATCGCATCCCAGTTCTTGTTTGCTTCCTCCCGGCTGGCATAGGCCGTAATATCGACGAACGTATTGTCCCAAGCGTGAGCATCCTCGGGTACCCAGTAGCCCACAACCTTCAGGTCGTGTTTGGTGAGTAGCTTCGAGGTCGTGTCGCGAAACCGTGACTCCAGCGCCGGCAGTTTGCCGGGAACCGCGTGATAAACGCGAAGCTCGAAGACGCGATTACTATCGGCCCTCACCTGATTCACGCGTATTAAGCGGGCAGTAATGAGCGATCCAGCGGCAAAGGAAACCAGAGCAACGACGCAAATGGTCCAACGTTGCAATTCCCGGGAGTTGATTTTCATAGTCACCTTCCTGCGGAAGATTCTAGTCAGCGACGAGGTCCGATGGTTCCGGCACAGACTACGTGACAGTTCCTCGTTGCTTTAGGCGTTCAAAGAGTGTCGGGGTGACGACTACCGCCAGAGGCCCTAGAGCGAGAAATCCAAACTGATACCACCACGGCACCGCAACGCTGCAAACCTTGAGGTCGATCAAAATGGCAACCGTAATCATTACCATCAGTGCCAAAAAAGTCGTTGCGCCACGGCGAAGCCGGGCAGCGGCACAACCACCGATTGCGGTTGTTGTGAGAAATACAATCGGCGGAAGAATGACATGCGTCATTTGCTGTGAGGAAAACAACTTCGAGAGCATCAAATCCGCGGCAAACTTTAGCGTTCCCATAAAGATGTACACGCCCATAGCGATGCTCATGCTTATCAACCAGTTTCCGCTCCGAATTGAGGACCAGACGATGGACGGCACAGAACGACAGGTTTGACTCCAAAACCAACGAGACGCAGTGAATCGCGAGGTGGATTCGATGCGAAGCTTGTATTCCTCGATCAGGTCGCCTAATACGGCCTCTCGATAGGGGTTCGGCAAAACGGATTCGAGAAACCAGCAAGCGAACGCCGGCGGCGAACAGCGCCTCATGCCGTCCCCCAGCGGTCTTTTATTCCAACCGTCATGCTACGAATAGTTTGTTCGGACGTCTGCAGCGCTCGTTTACCGGCCGCCTCGACGCGAAAAAGCCTCTTCGCGCGGCCCCCGCGCTCCGGCGTCGGTTCGCCAGTGAATGAGCTGACATAGCCTTTCGCTTCGAGCCGCTCCAAAGTCGCGTACACAGCGCCGATCGAAATATTGCGACCGATACGTTCTTCTATCTCGCGTCGGACGATCATTCCATGAGCGTTATCCCCCAGACGCATAAGGGCGAGCAGGATTATGTATTCCAGTGATCCGAGAAGTTCGCCCCGTTTCATTTCTTATACAATATAGAACAAATAGAATGGAAAAGTCAAGCGCCAAAAGCGCTCAGCCAATATCAGGCTATTCGTTTTCAGGTCTCTCGCATCCAAGAGAGAGGCCATCGAATTCATTGAGCCGAGGCTCCAACCGAGTATTCGCATGAAAGCCGCTGTCCTGACTTCCCCGCAAGACATCTCGAAGCACCCGCTTCGGATCGCCGAGGTTCCCCGTCCTGAACTTGTGCCGGGACACGTCCTGCTGCATGTGCGTGCCTGTGGTGTTTGCCGAACTGACCTGCATATTACAGAGGGCGAATTGCCGCCGCGTCGCGAACAGCTTATTCCCGGCCATCAGATAGTCGGCGATGTCGTTGACGGGGCCACGCGAGAATTCCCGATTGGAGCCCGAGTGGGCGTCTCCTGGCTCGGCGGAGTCGATGGGACGTGCTGGTATTGTAAGAAAAATCTGGAGAATCTCTGCGACTCTCCTACCTTCACCGGGTACACGATCGATGGTGGTTACGCTGATTACGCGCTCGCGCGATCCGATTTCATATTTCCCCTCCCGTCCGCCCTCGATGATTTGCAGGCTGCGCCGCTTCTTTGCGCTGGCATTATCGGCTTCCGAAGCCTCCGTGTGGCTGGGGTAGAAGAGGGAGATCGCGTAGGACTATTCGGCTTCGGAGCCTCGGCGCATTTGGCCATCGCAGTTTTGCAAGCCTGGAAGTGCGAGGTCTACGTCTCGACGCGCGGAGCTTCCCATAGGCAGCTGGCAAAATCGCTGGGAGCCACTTGGGTAGGCAGCGAGATGGACAAGCCTCCGGTCGAACTGGACCGAGCGGTCACATTTGCCCCGAGCGGAGATGTAGTGATTGCCGCTCTGGCCAGCCTGCGCAAGGGCGGCATTGTCGCCATCAATGCAATTCACTTGGACCGCATTCCGGAATTTGATTATGATCGATTGCTCTGGGGCGAGCGTCAGCTTCGAAGTGTGGCGAACATGACTCGTTCCGATGCTCGAGACTTTCTGCAAATCGCGGCCAACATAAGTCTTCGGCCCAAAATCACAGTCTTTCCGCTGACCCAGGTAAACGAGGCGCTCACTGCACTTAAGAGAGATTCGGTGGATGGCGCCGCCGTGATCACGCCATAGCGATCACGCATTTCCGGCCCTGCCATGGCTTTCCCAAATCTATTGAAGAACTGATTGCCTCGGCAGCGAATCAAGAAGACGAACCCTGCACCAATTCGAAGGAAGAAGTGAGCTGGATCGCCTTGTGCAGAGTACGGTAGAGCGGACACTTCATCGGGTAAACCGAATGCGCACGCTCGGCCTTTTCCCGCGCCTCTTCTGGCGCTGCCAAACGCATGGCGACGTGAATCCTGCGAATGACCAGCACACCTTCCTCTTCTTCTACTTCTCCGGTCACATTGGCAATAAGTTTCCCATCGCTGGCATTAATTTGACGCGCTTCCAGCGCGCCTCCGAATGTGCCCATCATTCAACCGGCGGTCGCCGAGATCACGTAGTCGATAGTGGCAGCGTGCGATTCTTTCAGACTCGCGGGATCAACTTTGTAATGCTCAGCAATAGCTCCATGTACGCTGTAGATGACGGGGTTAGGCTCGCCGGGCAAATGCGCGATGCGCAACGGCCCACGTATACGTTCGATACGCGACTTAGAAACGTAAACGACTTCGCTCATGATTTCGCTCCAGCACGTCTTAGATCATCGACCCCTGCGTTCGACTCATGATCGACTAAGAAAACACATCTTTCCTGATCCTCTATTATTATTCGTTCTTGCCCCGAGATGGAAATCTTTTCGGCGCAATGAGGAGGCGATTTGACAAATCAAACGTCGCGAAGAAGTTTTCTCGGAATTTCCGCTCTGGGATTGGCAGCCGCAGTTATTCCTGACATTGTTATGCCGGCGGCTGCAACCGCAAAGTCCGCATCGGGTTACGACATGGCCAGCCCCGAGATTTCCATTTGGGTCACGTCCGGCGAGGAGCGTTTTGCCTCGGCTCCTCGATCAACTTGGCGTCCTGCGGCGGGGACACCGGCGACCGATCATCTTCAATTGAACCCCGGCACAAAGTTCCAGGAAATCCTGGGATTTGGCGGCGCCTTCACCGATGCTACCTGCTACATGTTCAACCAACTTGCGCCTTCCGCGCGAGAGCAGCTCTTCCATGAGCTGTTCCATCCCTCAGAAATGGGACTGAGCACCGGCCGGGTCTGTGTCGGATCAAGCGATTACGCGACCAAGGTTTACAGCTACGATGAAGGCGAGGCCGATCCTGATCTGACACGATTCTCCATCGATCACGATCGCGAATACATTCTTCCCATGTTGCGCCAGGCACGGCGGGTGAATCCAGACCTGTTTCTGTTTTCCACTCCCTGGAGCCCGCCCGGATGGATGAAGTTCAACAACTCCATGCTGGGTGGCTCCATGCGTAATCACTACTTCGCGGCGTACGCGAAATACTATCTGAAGTTTCTGCAAGCCTACGCCGCGGAAGATGTGCCTGTGCAGGCGCTTACATCACAAAACGAAGTCGATACAGATCAGGATGGCAGAATGCCCGCTTGCCTCTGGGGTCAGGAGTACGAAATTGAATTCGTGCGCGACCACATGGGCCCGCTCCTGGAAAGCAGCGGGCAGCCGACGAAGATTTGGATTTTGGATCACAACTACAATCTGTGGGGACGTGTGCTGGATTCACTGCAAGATGACAAGCTTCGCAAATACGTGAACGCAGTTGCGTGGCACGGGTACGCGGGCACTCCTGACATGATGAGTAAGGTCCACGAGGTTTATCCGGATGCAGAGATGCATTGGACGGAAGGCGGTCCAGATTACACCGATGCCGGTTATCTGACGGATTGGTGCAAGTGGGGTGGAATCTTCAGCAACGTTCTCACCAACTGGTGCCGCTCCATCACCGCATGGAACCTGGCTCTCGATGAGCGTGGCCGGCCAAATATCGGACCGTTTCCCTGTGGCGGCGTGGTAACCATCAATTCGCAAACCAAGGAAATCACCCGCAGCGGACAATACTGGGGATTTGCTCACTTCTCGCGCGTGATCCGTCGAGGGGCTCGCCGCTTTGCTTCACAGAGTTCGGCTGCTGACCTGCGGCACGTTGCACTTGAAAATCCAGACGGCCAACAGATTCTGATCGTGACCAACGCCGGACCTGCGCGAACGGTTGAACTAGGGCTGGCGAATATGGCAGCTTCGGTTCCGTTGAAGGAAAATTCAGTAACGACTTTGACTTGGAAGTAGCGTTGCGGAACCGGAATAGACCTGTTTTTTTAACTGTGGTGACTCCTGCCACGCTGTACGCAATTTTGCCAAGGCAGTCTTCGGAACCCAAGACATTCAGCCGGCATCCATAGTGTGAAATGAAAACGCCATGCGACGAATCGATTTTGCAATCGGCATCCGGCACAGTTCCCAGCCCAGCAGAAGCAAGAAACTGGATACTGGCCGCAACCATTCTCGGCTCGAGCATGGCATTCATCGACAGCACTGTCGTTAATGTTGCTCTGCCTGCACTACAGGCCAGCTTTCACGCAACTGTGGTGGACGTGCAATGGGTGATAGAGTCTTACGGACTTTTTCTGAGTGCGTTGATTTTAGTCGGGGGATCTTTTGGCGACCTCTTTGGCCACCGTTTCATTTTCGTGGCCGGCGTCTCGATTTTTGCTCTCGCATCCGTGGGTTGCGGCGTTGCCTCGAGCATTCATCAATTGATCATCGCCAGGAGCATTCAAGGTGTGGGAGCTGCACTTCTCGTGCCGGGCAGCCTGACAATCATCAGTACATCATTCGACGAAAAGAGTCGCGGCCAGGCAATCGGTACATGGTCGGGCTTTACCGCAATTACCACTGCAATCGGACCGGTCCTCGGCGGATGGCTCGTCGGCCATGGTTCGTGGCGATGGGTCTTCTTTATTAATCTCCCTATCGCGGCGGCCGTGATCGTCCTTTCGCTTCGCTTTATTCCAGAGAGCCGCAGTAGCAGTGCGCGGCGCGTTGATTGGCTGGGAGCAATCCTTGCGACTGTCGGATTAGGCGGCTTGGTCTATGGGTTCCTGGAATCAGTAAACCTCGGCTGGAAAAATCCCCTGGTTCTTGGAAGTTTGGTCGTTGGCATCGGATGTCTTCTTGCGTTCGTCCTAGCCGAGGCGCGGGTCTCCGAGCCGATGCTGCCGATTTCGCTGTTCAAATCCCGCAGCTTTAGTGGCGCGAACCTGCTTACGCTATTTTTATACGCTGCGGTCGGAATTTTCTTTTTCTTGTTTCCGCTAAACCTGATTCAGGTTCAGGAATATTCCACCACCGCGACCGGGGCTGCGGTCCTTCCCTTTATTTTGCTCATGTTCTTTCTTTCTCGCTGGTCCGGCGGACTTGTCGCCCGTTTCGGTGCAAAGGGCCCGCTTGTCATTGGCCCTATCATTGCCGCTTTGGGCTTCGTGTTGTTCGCGCTGCCGTCGGTCGGGGACAACTATTGGAAGGCGTTCTTCCCCGCGATCATGGTTCTCGGATTCGGGATGGCGGTCACGGTGGCTCCTCTGACAACTGTCGTCATGAATTCGGTCGATCAGGATCGGGCCGGCGCAGCTTCTGGAATCAACAACGCTGTGGCGCGCGTGGCGGGCGTTTTGGCAATCGCAGTTTTCGGTGTTGTAATGGTGAAAGTGTTTAGTTTCCGATTGAACCACAGCTTGGCTGGCTTCTCACTCTCGCCCGACATTCTGCACGATCTTCAGAACAATGAGATCAAACTTGCCGGGTTGCAGGCACCGAGTGCCCTCAATCCCGCCATGAAAACTATCGTCGAGGAATCCATCAAAGAGGCGTTCATATTCGGATTCCGAATCGTAATGTTCATTTGCGCCTGCCTATCGTTAGCCAGCGCCGCTTTCGCATGGCTAATGATTTCTCAGGATCGTGACCGCCACGGGGCTGCATCCTAAAAAAGAGGATTGCGCGACCAAATTCAAGTTTCTGTAGTCTAAAGAGGTCAGCGGCCAGTTCGTCGCGTAAATTCTGTTTGCTCGATAGCTGTAAACCGGACGAAGAATGCCTAAACCAATATTGCTGAGCGTGGATGACGATTCTGATGTTTTGCGGGCGATTGAGCGCGATCTTCGCTCGCAGTACGGCGCTGAATATCGCGTGATCGGCAGCGATTCGCCCGAGGGTGCGCTCGATTTGCTAAAGCAATTGAAGCTACGCAACGACAGTGTGGCGTTGCTGCTGGCCGATCAGCGCATGCCGCGCATGGACGGCGTTGAATTCCTGCAAGAAGCGATGGCGATCTACCCAAGTGCGAAGCGTGCATTGCTCACCGCATATGCCGACACTAACGCCGCGATCAGCGCCATCAATCAGGCGAGCATCAACTTTTTTTTCCTGAAACCGTGGGACCCTCCCACCGAACACCTGTATCCGCAACTGGATGATTTGCTCGATGACTGGCAAGCTTCCTTCCGTCCAACCTTCGAAGGAATCCGGGTGTTGGGAACCCGCTGGTCGCCGCGATCGTATGAGTTGCGCGACTTCCTGGCGCGCAACCACGTTCCCTATCAGTGGATCGACGTCGAGGCTTCCGCGAATGATCCGGAAACCAAACGCCTCGTGGAAGCGTTGGGTCCAGAAGTGGCCAATCTCCCGGTAGTGCTGTTTCCTGATGGGACGAAGCTTCTTGAAAGTGTCCCCGCGGACGTCGCGCAAAAAGTCGGGCTGCGCACGCGCGCTCAAACTGACTTCTATGATTTGGCGATTGTGGGCGGAGGGCCAGCCGGTTTGGCCGCTGCCGTTTACGGAGCTTCGGAAGGCCTGAAAACGGTGATGGTTGAGCGCGAGGCGCCCGGCGGTCAGGCCGGAATGAGTTCTCGCATCGAAAATTATCTTGGATTTCCTACCGGGCTCAGTGGCGCCGACCTTGCCCGTCGTGCGGTCGTGCAAGCCCAGCGCTTCGGGGTGGAAATACTGGCGCAGGAAGTTGTCGGCGTTCGCATCGAAGGGCCTTACCGAATCATGAAGCTGGCGGATGGGAGCGAGATCTCATGTCACGCCTTGATGATTGCGACTGGCGTGCAATGGCGGCGGCTGGACGCTCCGGGCGTAGCCCGGCTGCAGGGCGCGGGCATTTACTATGGTGGCGGCGCCACCGAAGCTTTGTCATGTCAGGGTGAGATCGTCTATGTCGTGGGGGGCGCGAACTCCGCAGGTCAGGCGGCGATGAATTTCGCTCGCTACGCCGAGCGAGTCGTTATTCTGGTACGCGGTGAGTCGCTCTCCAGCACCATGTCGCAATACCTGATTGACCAGATTAAAGAGATGCCTAATATTCAGCTGTGGACCCATGCCGGCGTTGCCGAAGCGCATGGCGAAACTCATCTGGAGGAGATTTCTGTGCTTTGTTCCGATACCAACACAGTCGAGCGCGTGCCGGCCAGCGCAATGTTTATTTTCATTGGAGCGTTGCCGCGGACGGATTGGCTGGCGGGTATCGTCGAGCGGGACGAGCGCGGTTTCCTGTTGACTGGCCCCGACCTTCTACGTGACGGACAACATCCGAAGGGATGGACGCTTGACCGGGATCCGTTTCTGCTTGAGACCAATGTCCCCGGGATTTTTGCCGTCGGCGATGTGCGCCATGGTTCTATAAAACGCGTGGCTTCCGGAGTCGGGGAAGGATCGGTGGCAGTGCAATTCATCCATCAGTATCTGAGCAAGGTCTAAATGGTCGATAAATCCGAATTACGTCGCGTCCCCGTGTTCGCTGACTTGCCAGACGATCAGCTTGACTGGTTTATCAGCCAATCGCAAGAGATGAGTCTCAAGGCGGGGGACAGCTACTCGCGTCAAGGCGATCCCGCCGATTCGATGTTCGTGGTTCTTGAGGGAGAAATTCAGGGCCGCGGCGAACTTGCCGGCGACACCGTTAACTTTTCCATAGCTGCCGGCAGCGTTAGTGGAGTGCTGCCGTTTTCGAGGATGAAGCAGTTTACTGTGAGCTTGCGAGCCGAGACGGATAGCCGCGCCCTGCGATTTCCTGCATCGCTGTTCCCAGAGCTTATACAGAAAATGCCGGAGCTGACGAAGCGTCTGGTCGGCTTGATGTCCGACCGGATCCGTGAAGTCACTCGGCTCGAACAACAACGCGACCGGTTGGTTTCCTTGGGAAAGCTTTCGGCCGGGCTTGCGCATGAACTCAATAATCCCGCATCTGCTGCAAAACGCGCCGCCAGCCAATTGCGCCCCATTCTAAAGAAAATCAGGGATGCAAGTGTGGAGCTGGGGAAGCGTGAT
>Ga0210396_10006145_pt1 | contig 11539 bp, 13 predicted proteins | sample IncBWH17OmetaG_FD_155466 | JGI IMG/M metagenome (GOLD analysis project Ga0210396, IMG submission 155466) | Forest soil microbial communities from Barre Woods Harvard Forest LTER site, Petersham, Massachusetts, United States - Inc-BW-H-17-O ...
GAGCCTGCCGCACACCAAGTACGCGCTGCCCGCTTATTATATTGTGGCGCCGGCGGAAGCCTCGTCGAACCTCGCGCGCTATGACGGCGTGCGCTATGGCCATCGCGCGAAAGGCGTACACGACATCGTTGACCTCTACGAGAAAAGCCGCGCGGAAGGCTTCGGTGAGGAAGTACGCCGCCGTATCCTCATCGGCACCTATGTTCTGTCTGCCGGTTATTACGATGCATATTATTCGCGCGCGCAGAAAGTCCGCACGCTCATCAAGCGGGATTTCGACCAGGCCTTCGAGAAATGCGATGTGCTGCTGACACCGGCAACGCCCGGGCCCGCCTTCGGCATTGGCGAGCAGACCGCCGATCCGATTTCCATGTATCTGAATGACGTGTTCACGGTGACGGTCAATCTCGCGGGGCTTCCCGGTCTCGCAGTGCCTGCGGGCCTCGACATGAATGGATTGCCGCTCGGCCTTCAGATCATAGGCAAAGCCTTTGATGAAGCGACCGTGTTGCGCGCAGGCCGCGCCGTCGAGAGGGCCGCGAACTTCACTGCGAAGCCGCAAGCATGGTGGACGGCATGAGCGCCTCCAAACTCATTCAGGGCACGACCGGCCCATGGGAAATCGTCATAGGGCTGGAGGTCCACGCACAGATCCTGACAAAGGCGAAACTGTTCTCCGGCGCTTCCACCGAATTCGGCGCGGAGCCGAACAGCCAGGTGAGCTTCGTCGATGCCGCGATGCCGGGCATGTTGCCGGTCATCAATCGCTATTGCGTGGAGCAGGCGATCCGCACAGGCCTCGGTCTGAAGGCGAAGATCAATCTGACGAGCGTGTTCGATCGCAAGAATTATTTCTATCCCGATCTGCCTGCGGGCTATCAGATCTCGCAATATAAGAACCCCATCGTGGGCGAGGGCGAAGTGTTTCTCGATCTGCCGGGCGGTGAAACGGCGCGCGTCGGCATCGAGCGTCTGCATCTGGAGCAGGATGCGGGCAAGAGCCTGCACGATCAGCATCCCGATCATTCCTATGTCGATCTCAATCGCGCGGGCGTGGCGCTCATGGAGATCGTCTCGCGGCCCGACATGCGTTCGGGCGACGAGGCGGCCGCGTTTCTCAAGAAGCTGCGCGCCATCGTGCGCTATCTCGGCACCTGCGACGGCAATATGGACGAAGGCTCCATGCGCGCGGACGTGAACGTCTCCGTGCGCAAACCCGACGGGCCGCTCGGCACGCGCTGCGAAATCAAGAACGTCAATTCGATGCGCTTCATCACGCAGGCCGTGGATTACGAAGCGCGTCGCCAGATCGACATCATCGAAACGGGCGGCACGATCAAGCAGGAAACGCGTCTTTACGATGCGCGCTTGGGCGAAACGCGCGCCATGCGCAGCAAGGAAGAAGCGCATGATTACCGCTATTTTCCCGATCCCGATCTGTTGCCGCTGACATTCGATCAGTCATGGGTCGATGAGATCGCGGCATCGCTGCCGGAACTGCCGGACGACAAGAAAGCGCGCTTCATGCGCGAGCTTGGGCTTTCGCACTACGACGCGGGCGTCATCGTCGCCGAGCGCGAACTGGCGGATTATTTCGAGGCGCTGGCAGACGGCATCGATGCGAAGGCCGCCGCCAATTGGCTCAACAACGAAGTGCTCGGCCGTCTCAACAGGGATGGACGTTCGATCACCGACTGTCCCGTGTCGGCGCGCGACAACAACAATATCCTGCGCATGATCGCTGCGGGAACCATCTCCGGAAAGATTGCGAAGGATGTTCTCGACATCGCGTGGAGCGAAGGCGGCGATCCTGAATCAATCGTAAACGCGCGCGGCCTCACGCAAGTAACCGACACATCGGCAATCGAGAAAGCGATCGACGAAGTGATCGCCGCTCATCCCGACAAGGTCGAAGAGGTGAAATTGAAACCCAAACTCGCCGGATGGTTTGTCGGTCAAGTGATGAAAGCGACAGGTGGAAAAGCGAATCCGGGTGTCGTGAACGCACTGTTGAAGACGCGACTCAATCTTCCCGAAGAGGGGTGATTCGCACATTTACAAGTTCGGCGCGCCAAATTTGCCTCTTGACACAAAAAATAGTCCGTACAAAGACGAATACATTTAACATAATAAAAATAAGGCTTTTTTGATATCGTGCTAAAACTGCTTCGAGCCGCCTAGCAGCCCAGTATTGCAATTGTCAACGCAACTTCTTCATATTGTTGGCGTTTTGGGGGGTGCGAGTCGCCCAACCCGGACAACCAAAGGAGTCGTTTGACATGCCAATGACTGCAAAGAAGAGGAAGAAGCGTACGGTCCGTAAGGCTGCTGCCAAGGGCGCCGCGCGCAAGACGAAGAAGAAAGCGAAAGCCAAGAAGGCGAAAAAAGCCAAAAAAGCGAAGAAAAAAGGCGGACGCAAGAAAGCCAAAAAGGCAAAGGCCTCGGCGCCAGCGCCGATGTGATCTGATGCTGAAGGCAAAGGCCGCGGTGACCGGACGCGCCAAGCGCGCATCAAGGGCAGCCGCGGCCAAGCCCAACAAGAAGAACAAGTCGAAGCAATCGACGAGACTATCCTCCCGCTCTCCCGCAAAATCGAAGAAGGCGCGTCCCATCGCGCTCTATTACTGGCCGACACCGAACGGCTGGAAGATCACGATCATGCTGGAGGAATGCGGTCTTCCTTATGAGATCGTGCCCGTGAATATCGGCAAGGGCGAACAGTTCGAGCCGGACTTCCTCAAGATCGCGCCGAACAATCGCATGCCCGCCATCGTCGATCCCGACGGGCCGGGCGGGCGCGCCATTTCCGTCTTCGAGTCCGGCGCGATCCTGCAATATCTCGGGCGCAAGACGGGCAAATTCTATCCGGCGGACGAGCGCAAGCGTGTTGCCGTGGAGGAATGGCTGTTCTGGCAGATGGCAGGTCTCGGCCCCATGGCGGGGCAGGCAAACCACTTCCGCACCTACGCCAAGGACAACGAATATGGCGTCAAACGGTACACGGACGAGGTCCACCGGCTCCTCGGCGTGATGAACAGGCAGCTCTCGCGAAAAAAATTTCTGGCGGGCGACTATTCGATTGCCGACATGGCATGCATCGGTTGGGTCATCGCCGTCGCGCGCATCGACAACATCCTAGACGAGTTTCCGAACGTCAAAACATGGATGGAGAAAATGCGATCTCGTCCAGCAGTATCAAGGGGTTTAGCGATCGGACGCGAACTTCGCGAGCAACAGGCAAACGATCCGAAGGCGCAAGAACTCGCTAGGAAAATTTTGTTCGGTCAGCGCGCCCGCACCTGATTTGCGAAAGCTGTTCCTTAACAGTGTGTAAATTTCATCCGTTCACCCATTAACTCTGCTTTCACGTGTGACGCGCCAGCATCACATTGCGCGCGGGATTGGGCTTGCGCGCGAATCAAGGGGGAAGGAGAATCAGTTCGCTGGTTCGAATTCCAAATGGGGGTTTTCGTTATGGCATGCATCGATATGGATGCGCTGACGCAGTATGAAGTCGAAGCCAAGCAGGGGCGTGCTGATGCGCTCTACAATCTGGGGCTTGCCTATTCCACGGGGCAAGGCGTGAGCGTCGATTACATCGCCGCGCACAAATGGTTCAACCTCGCAGCATTGCGCGGCAGCGATCAGGCGAAATCCTGGCGCGCTACGCTCAGCCGCGAGATGAGCTCAAGCCAGATTGCGGAGGCGCAACGTCAGGCTCGTGAGTGGCTTTCGGTAACACGCTGAGCAGTCGCTTGTTGATGCGGTTTGGTTGACGATTAAACCATGACCGTCATGGCCGGATTTAATCCGGCCATCCATCGTGTCCGCGTGGGCGGACGCAAAAGAATCTCTTCGGTGCGCGGACGCGCACCGGATGGGTGGCCGCCTCAAGGGCTGCCATGACATGTGCACACGCACCGCTTATTCAGGCTGCTATAATTAATTGTCCAGGGCCGGTTTGGGCTTTGGTTCCGTCGCGGCCGCTGCCGCATCGGTGTGACGTAACGCCGGTTCCGGCGGCGGCGTATAGGCGAGAAGCTTCGCCTGTGGCGCGTTCGGCCGATAGAGATCGGTCAGGATGCGCAAGGGCTGATCGCCTCCCGCAAGCCGGTTGCGATAGACTTCGGTGTTCTCAAGCACGCGCTGCACATAATTGCGCGTTTCGCTGAACGGGATCGTCTCCAGCCAATCGAGCGGATCGCTGCCCGGCGTTCGCGGGTCGCCATAGATGCCGAGCCATTTCTTCACATTGCTCGGCCCCGCATTATACGCCGCAATCGCGAGCACATATGAGCCGCCCCAATCGGCGATGTCCTTCTGCAATTCGGTCTGGCCGAGCTGCATGTTGTATTTCGTGTCATAGAGCACGTCGCTTTCGCGATAGGGCAGGCCCGCGATACTCGCCATCTTGCGCGCGGACGCGGGCATCATCTGCATGATGCCGAGCGCGCCTGCCTTGCTCACCGCGACGGGATCGAACTCCGTTTCCTGCCTTATGAGACCGAGCACAAGCGCAGGCTCCGGCGCTGTGCCGGGTCCCTGATAGGCGGGCACGGCAATAAGTGGATGCGAATAGGCAAGCAGCGGCACGTCGTTGTAGCCCGATGTCTTGGCCGCGCGCACAGCGCCTTCTGGAAATCCGAGCGTGATGAGCAGATGGCCAAGGAACGCGACATGCGCCGCGTCGCCGTTCTGGTTCACGGCATTGACAACAAAGACGCGCAGGAAACTCTCCTCACCGAGATCGGCAAGGATCTTGATCGCGCGGATGATGTCTCGGTTCTCGTAATCCGCGCCGATGATCGCCGCACCCGGATCGGTGTCGCGCAAATGCAGCACCGGCGAAGCCTCGATGTGCGCGAGCGCAAGCTGGCCGTAAAACGTGTCCGGCAAATCCGCGGCCTGGCGATATTGCCGCCACGCGGCCGCAGCATCGCCCAGCGCCTCATTGGCGCGGCCTTCCCAATAATGCGCGCGGCTGCGGCTGATAGGCCGCGTCACCGCATTGTCGAGATGTTCAAAATGCGTGCGCGCCGTCTTCGCCTCGCCGAGGAACCGCAGCGCGATCCAGCCCGCGAGGAATTCCGCTTCGGCGAATTCCTTGCCGCTTGTGAGGCCCGTTTGCGAGGCGAGCGAATAGGCCGTGCGGTATTTCTTATCCTCGATCTCCGCGCGCGCGACGGCGTTGAATTCGGCCCACCATTTGTCGGGATAATCGGTTGCCGGTGTTTTCGCGGCGCGCAGCAGCAACGTCGCCGCATCGTCATCTTCGCCGCGCGCGTGATGCATATGCGCCAAATCGAATAGCAGGCCGGGATCGTCTTCGAACCGATGCGGCAACAACCGCGCCATGCGCACACCCGCACGTGGATTGATGCGCAGCGTAAGCCGCGCTTCGGCGACGCGTTGCGCATCGTCTGGCGCGCGAGACATCTGCCGCTTCGCGCCGGAAATATCTTCGTGCCAGATAAGCGCTGACAGGCGTTGCCGCTGCAATTCCGGCGTCAGAATGTCGGAATGATCGCGGACGATCGCGTCTTCCTGATCGGCCTGCAGCGTGTAGCTTGCCCAGGCCGAGCGGATGAGATCGCGCCCCGCCGCCACTTGCCCCGTTGCGATCAGCGCAAGGCCAAGCCGTATCTTGCCGATGCCCGTTTGCGGCGTTCGACCCGCAAACCACGCCACGATCTGTGCCGCGGGCATATCGTCCGCCATCGCCTGTTCGGCACGCGATTGCAGCACGCTCTGCAACGGCCAGTCGGAATGATTGCGGATAAAGGCATCGATCTCGGTGAACGTCGCGCCGCTGTTGCGATCCGTCAAATAGCGCCATTCGATGATGTGCCGCGCGACGATATCCTGCGCCTGTAATGCAAAAGCCTGCGCGTCCTGCCAATCCTTGCGGTCGGCGGCATCGAATGCCTTCACATAAAGCGCATGATCGGACGCGCTTAAGTAATGAACAGTCGTGTTGCGCCGCTCCGGCGGCTGGGCTTCGTCGTCGCCGAGCCCGATGGAGATTTGCGCAGGCGGCACGTTCTGCGCACCCGCAGCAGCCGCGAAGGCAATCGCCGCCGCTGTGGCCAGCAGGATTTGTTTCCATCGCATGGCAGGCAAAACTCGTATATCTATTATATAGCCCGTGTAGGCCTTCGTGTCGGGCGGCGCACAAGTTCCCCGCCGCAATTGGGGCAGCGGCCGCCCATTGCCTCCGTACACGTCGTGCAGAATGTGCATTCATAGGAGCAGATGTGTGCGTCCTGGCTCTCATGGGGCAGGGCGGCGGCGCAGCGCTCGCATTGGGATCGCATCTCGAGAGCCATGAGTTTTCCTTCGGAATCGCTATGCGTGCATGTTGGCTTGCCGCCCGCCGCGCGCAACGGGTAGTTTGCGCACGAATTTTTGAAGGATTCTCATCATGGCCGCGCTCCGCGACCGCATCAGAGGCTCCATGCCTGCCCTCATCACGCCCATGCGCGATGGCAAGGTGGACGAGGCCGCGTTCCGCGAATTCGTTTCGTGGCAGATCGCCGAAGGTTCCCACGGCCTTGTGCCCATGGGTACGACGGGCGAGAGCGCGACGCTCGATCATAAGGAGCATGGCCGCGTCGTGGAGCTGTGCGTGGAGATGGCCAACGGCCGTGTGCCGGTCATCGCGGGCGCAGGCTCGAACTCGACCACCGAGGCGATCGCCCTCACGCGCCATGCGAAGGCGGTGGGCGCGGATGCCGTGCTGTCGGTTGAGCCCTATTACAACAAGCCGACACAGGAGGGGATCTATCGCCACTTCGCCGCGATTGCGGAAGCCGTCGATATTCCGATCCTTGTCTACAATATTCCGGGCCGCTGCGTGATCGAGATGTCGCTCGAGACGATGGCGCGGCTTTCCAAGATCGCGAACATCATCGGCGTGAAGGACGCGACGAACAATCTTGCCCGGCCTTCGCGCGAGCGCGCGGCGTGCGGCAAGGATTGGCGTCTGCTTTCGGGCGAAGACGCGACCGCGCTCGGCTATATGGCGCATGGCGGGCACGGCATGATTTCGGTGACGGCGAATGTCGCGCCGAAACTGTGTTCGCAATTCCAGGATGCGTGCATGCAGGGCGCGTTTGACGCCGCACTGGCGATTCAGGACAAGCTCATACCGCTGCACGACGCGATGTTCGTGGAATCGAGTCCCGCGCCCGCGAAATTTGCGGCGTCCGTGCTTGGTCTGTGTACGGATGAAGTGCGCCTTCCCATCGTGTCCGCGAGCGAGCCCGCGCGCGCGATCATCCGCCAAGCGATGGCGCATGCCGGCATTGCTTGATGGCGAAGAAAGCCGATCCCGAGCGGCGCGTCGTCGCCGACAATCGCAAGGCGCGTTTTTCCTATAGCATCGAGTCTACATTCGAGGCCGGGCTCGTACTGACCGGCTCTGAAGTGAAATCGTTACGCGCGGGCAAGGCGATGATCGCGGAATCCTACGCGCATGCGAAGGACGGCGAGATTTTTCTCGTCAACGCCTATATCCCCGAATATCTGATGGCCAATCGGTTCAATCACGAACCGCGCCGCACGCGCAAAGTGCTTGTGCATCGCGCACAGGCACGCAAACTTGCCGCCGCCGTGCAGCGCGAAGGCATGACTCTGGTACCGCTGAAGGTCTATTTCAATCCGCGTGGCATCGCGAAAATCGAACTCGGCATCGCGCGCGGCAAGAAAATCCATGACAAACGCGAGACCGAAAAGAAACGCGATTGGCAAAGGGACAAGGCCCGGCTGATGCGGGCGAAGGGGTGAAGGCGAGCGGTGAGTAGCGAACGGCGAAGGGGGAATTGTAGATAAAGAATAGAATGTAGAAGAATAAAAATGAAACCCTCGCCCCCACCGGGGGAGAGGGCAGGGTGAGGGGGATGGTCACTCCAGGCGCAATCGATAAAAGAAAAGCGAAATCGACGAACCGGACTCGTGCGCAACAGATGCGCCATAAACCCGTCGCGATGGAGAAACTATTCTGGTCTATGGTGCGAAACCGAAAACTCGGTGGTCACAAATTCAAGCGGCAATATCTCATCGGTTCTTACATTGTCGATTTCGTATGCCTCGAGAAGAAATTGATTATCGAACTCGATGGGCCGCTTCACGCAGGCCGAAAATCATATGACGAAGCAAGGGACGCCTTCCTTGAACTCGCAAGGTTTTCATGTCGTTCGTCTTGGAAATGAAGAGTTTACGGATAACGCAGCAATAGCGCTCGCGATTGTGAAAGATGCGCTTGAGAAGGCCCCCTCACCCTGACCCTCTCCCCCAAAGGGGGCGAGGGAAGTTTCATTTATGTTTCTCTGTCTAAGCTTTTTGATTATCTCTATTCTAAATCTGAATCATCGCCGCCATTTTGGCTTGCTTCACGACATCGTCGAACATCTTTTCGGTCAGCACGCCCGTGTTCGTGTTGTAGCGTGAGCAATGATAGCTCGCGACGACGGTGAGCTTGTCGGTCTCGAACCGCGCGCCATGGGCGAATTTGAATGCGCTTTTCTTGATGTCGAGCGCCTTGCATAGGCTCTCATGCGCAATCGCGCCGAGGCACAGCGCGGCGCGCAGATTGGGCATCGTTTCAAGCGTCGCCGATAAAAACTGGCGGCACGTTTTTATCTCCACAGGCAAAGGCTTGTTCTGCGGCGGGACGCAGCGCACGGCATTGGCGATCATGCAATCGACAAGCTCAAGCGTATCGTCGGCGCGTTCTTCGTATTTGCCTTTGGCGAGGCCGTGCTTCAGCAGCGTCGCAAAAAGCAGATCGCCGGCCCAATCGCCCGTGAACGGCCGTCCCGTGCGATTGGCGCCATGCAGTCCCGGCGCGAGACCTACAATGACCAATCGCGCGTCGCGGGGCCCGAAATTCGGCACCGGATTGTTGAAATAATCCGGATAGATGCACCGGTTCTCGCGGCGAAATTCTACAAGCCGCGGACACAATGGACAATCGCGCGGCGCTTCGCCTTTGCTCACGCCGTCTGAGCGGGCGCGTATTGCGGTTGACCCTGGCCGACGGAACGCGGCCCGCCTTCGCGTGCAATCGACGCCCGCAATTCGTCAAGCTCGATGAAATTGTCGGCCTGGCGGCGCAGTTCATCGGACACCATGGGCGGCTGCGTGCGGATCGTAGAGACGACGCTCACGCGGCGGCCTTTGCGCTGCGCTGCCTCGACGAGACGCCGGAAATCGCCATCGCCGGAGAAGATGACGATATGATCGACCTGATCGGCCATCTCCATCACATCGATGGCGAGTTCGATATCCATATTGCCTTTCACGCGGCGACGTCCGGCGGCGTCGGTGAATTCCTTCAGCGGCTTCGTCACGACGGAAAAGCCGTTGTAATCGAGCCAATCGACAAGCGGACGCAGCGGAGAGAATTCCTGATCCTCTGCCACCGCGGTATAATAGAACGCACGCACGAGAATGCCCTTGCGCGCAAAAAGCTCAAGCAGCCGCTTATAATCGATATCGAAGGCGAGCCCCTTCGCCGCGCCGTAAAGGTTCGCGCCGTCGATGAAGAGAGCCAGTTTTTCCTGCGGGTAAAATAGCATCAATTCCTCCTTGGTATAAGTTCGAATAACCCCTCAACAATCGGTGCCCGTTTTATGCCATCCTTTCTGCGATGCAAGGGCCTCGTGATCCCATGATCGTGATTGCATTGGGTTCCAATCTATCGTCGCATGCGGGCGCGCCCAAAAACACGCTCGCCGCAACTCTTGCGCGTCTTGCAGATAACGAAGTGAGGTTGCGGAAAGTTTCCCGATTTTATCAGAGTATTGCGTGGCCCGACCCGCGCGATCCATCTTTCGTGAACGCCGTGGCAATCATCGAGACGGATCGCGATCCGCAAAGCCTGATGGCGCTATTGCACGAAACCGAAGATGCGTTCGGGCGCGTGAGAGGCGCGCGCAATGCGCCGCGCACGCTCGATCTTGATCTCATTGACTATAATGGCCGCGTGGAGGCGGGGCCGCCGGTCTTGCCGCACCCGCGTATTGAGACGCGCGGCTTCGTGCTTATTCCCCTGCGTGAGATCGCGCCCCGATGGCGGCATCCGGCTTCGGGGGCGGCGATAGACGATCTGATTATGGCGTTGCCGGACGATGCGCGCGCCGTCACGCCGCTCGACGCCAGCAAGCGAAGATTGTGACAGCGCCCAAAATTAGCGACCACAAATTAACCGTAAGCTCGAAGCGCATCGCGTCCGATGTCGCGAGCATCGCGTAAAGCCCGTTCTCGACATTGAACGTGATGTCCATGCAGGCGAGATAGATGAGCGCGCTGCCTGCGAGCAATCCGGCACGCGCGGCCCAAGCGCTGCCGATCCACAAACCGATCCCGGCAATCGCGCAGCACAATGCCATCCACGCATCGGCGATGGGGAAACTGTCCTCGAACGCGGAATACCAACGCGCATCGACCACACGCACTTGCCCGCCCGTGAAATAGCTCCACCAGTAGAACGCGGTGACGAGGGCAGTGATGAGGAGAATGACGGCAAGGACGCGTTGGCGGTGCGGCATGTGGAATTCTATCACAAGTCACGGATATTCAAGCACAATTCGGGCGTCTTGCAGGCGCGCCCGCAATGCATACCTATACTTGCGACATTTCGCATGGATTCGGAGGCGATCATGGCTGGCGTTTTCCTTATTGCGGTGGCGGCGTTCATTTTCATCACGGGCTTTCGCGTGTGTCAGCAATATGAGCGTGCGCTCGTGTTCCGGCTGGGCCGCTATGTGAGCACACGCAACCCGGGCCTGTTCTGGATCATTCCTTTCGGCATCGAGACGGCGACGAAAGTCGATATGCGCGTGCTCACCGACGGCGTCGAGCAGCAGGAATCGATGACGAGCGACAACGTCCCCATCAAGGTCGATGCGGTGATCTGGTATCGCGTGACGAAGCCCGATCTCGCCGTGATCCAGGTGCAGAATTTCCGCAACGCCGTCATTCAAGTGGCGCTCACGACATTGCGCAACGCCATCGGCCAACACACGCTCGACGATGTGTTGAAGGAACGCGAGAAGATTTCCGCGCTGCTCAAGGATCGCGTCGATCAGGTGACGGAAAGTTGGGGCGTGGAAATCCAGGAAGTCGAGATGAAGAACGTCGAAATCCCGGAATCCATGCAGCATGCGATGGCGCAAGAGGCCGAAGCGTTGCGCGAGAAACGCGCGCGCATCATCAAGGCCGAAGCCGAAATGGAAGCGGCGCAGAAACTGCGCGAGGCCGCCGACGAAATCATGAAGACACCCGCCTCGCTGGAACTGCGCCGCATGCAGATGCTCACCGAAGTGGGCGCCGAGCAGAACACGATGACGATTGTGATGATCCCGTCGGAATTCGTGGAGGCTGCGAAGGCGGTGGCAGGGAAGCAGACTCCCTAGGCCGTCTTGCCATCCCCCTCCGGCCTCTATATGTTCCGCCGCCCTCTGGCATTTTCCGCCTCCGAAGGAGTCTAAATGGCCCGCGTTACCGTCGAAGATTGCGTCGACAAAGTCCCCAATCG
>Ga0210396_10006146_pt1 | contig 11535 bp, 10 predicted proteins | sample IncBWH17OmetaG_FD_155466 | JGI IMG/M metagenome (GOLD analysis project Ga0210396, IMG submission 155466) | Forest soil microbial communities from Barre Woods Harvard Forest LTER site, Petersham, Massachusetts, United States - Inc-BW-H-17-O ...
GGCCGGCCAGCTCGAACACCGTCCACTTGGGCAGACCGGGGTCGACCGGCACCAGGAGCGTCGAGCGGTGCCACTGATCGGGCGTCAGGGCGCCGAACGCGTCCGCCACCGCGGTCAGCTCAGCCTCGAGGATGCCGATCACGGACTCGTACGACGCCATCGCTTGCCTCCCGCGGCTCAGGGCGGACCGGCCGGTCCAGTCAGGAGCCTAGTCCGCGGTTCCGCGACAGGTAAGGCCGCAACCGCACGGCCGGGCGGTGCGTCTAACGGTCCAGACAGCGGGGAGGGAATCATGAACCAGTGGCGAGCCTGCGCCTACGGGCGTTCCCCGGACATCGAGACCGTGACCGACTCGGGTAAGCACCTGGAGCAGACTTGCTCGCAGCCGTTGTCCGTGACGGTGAGCGCCCGGCGCGCCGCGGCCATCTCGGTCGTCTGTATCGTTCCCTGAGCTCAGCGGCTACGACGGGTCGGCGTCGGCCAGCGTGTCGGCCAGTGCGGCCAGGCCGATCGGGCCGAGGCTCAGCGCGGCGGTGTGCCAGCGCTTGAGGTCGAAACCGGGACGCCGCATCGCCTCGGCGCGGGCCGCCAGCCAGCCCCGCTCGCCGAGCTTGTAGGAGATAGCTTGAGCCGGCCAGCCGAAGTAGCGGACCACCTCGGCCTGGATCCGGTGCGGCTCGCCGCGGCCCGATTTTCCCAGTACCTCGCACGACTTGTCGAAGGTCCACCGGGAGCCATCCGGCAGCGGCAGGTCCAGGTGGACGCCGATGTCGATGACCACCCGCGCGGCGCGTAGCGCCGATCCGCCGAGCATGCCCAGTCGCGTGCCCGGCTCGGTGAACCAGCCCAGTTCGTCGGCGAGGCGCTCGGCGTATAGGGCCCAGCCTTCCCCGTGCCCGCTGACGAAGTTGGTTTTCGCGAACCGGGACAGCCGGTCCCCGGCGGTCTTGGCCGCGCCGACCTGCAGGTGGTGTCCGGGCACGCCCTCGTGGAAGACCGTGGACAGCTCGGACCAGGTCTCGAACCGGCCCCGGGGATCCCGTCCGCCCAGCGGCCACCAGGTTCGCCCGGGCCGGGTCAGGTCTTCGCTGGGCCCGGTGTAGTAGGCGGCTCCGGAGGTCGAACCGCGGGCCAGGACCACCTCGATCCGGCGCAGCGGGGCGGGGATGTCGAAGTGCACGCCGTCAAGCTGCTCAATGGCCCGGTCGTGCCGGTCCTGCAGCCAGGCCAGGTACGCGTCCTCCGAGATGACGTACTCGGACTCGTTGAGGATGGCGGTTGCTTCGTCCAGGCTCGCGCCGGGCCGGATGGCGTTCGCTTCGGCCCTCATCTCGGCCTCGATCCGGGCCAGCTCGGCCCAGCCCCAGTCGTAGGCCTCCTTGAGGTCGATGTCCGCGCCCAGGTTGAGCCGGGCCGCGACCGCGTATCGTTCGATGCCGACGGCGTCCACCTCGGTGGCCCGCGGCGCGTAGTCCTCCCGCAGGTAGCGCGCCAGGTCCGCGTACCCCTGGTAGGCCCGCGCGACGGCCGCCGCGAGCTCGGCCGCGAGCGGGCCGTCGCCATAGGAGGCGACCAGCGAGTCATGGCTTCCCACACAGTGATCGGCGGCCACCGCGGCCTGCACCGCTTGCCTGCGCGCCGCGGTCAGGCCCTGAGCTAGCCCGGCGTCCAGGCTGGCTCGCCAGCTGGCGAACATGACCGGGATCGCGGCCAGGCGCGCCGCGATGTTCGGCCACGCGTCGTCGCCATCGCGCGGCAGCAGGTCCACGCTGTCCCGGACCGAACTGATCAGCCCGATCGGGGCCCGCACCAACCGCAGCGGCTCGTTCAGCTGGTGCCAGGCCAGCTGAGCCTCGAGCCGTTCGCGGAGGAACCCGGCGGCCAGCCGGTCAGCGGCCGAGGTCAGGGGCATCGGCTCGAGCGCGGCCAGCGTGGCCGCGATGAGCTCGGCCCGGGCGGCGAAGCCATCCGGGCCGTAGTCGGTGGCCGCGCCGAAGACGCCGGTCAGACCTTGCATCCCCGCCGCGACCGGATCCAGCGCCGCCCACCGCGTCACGTAGTCATCGCAGAGCCCGAATACCGGAGTCATCCCCTTACCTTACGGAGGGCAGGGGTCTGGGGGGTCGTCCCCCCCGAGGACTATAGGTGGAATCGGGTCCCGGTGACCTTTTCCGCGATGCCGCTGCGATCCAGGTACGGAGTGATCCCGCCGAGGTGGAAGGGCCACCCGGCGCCGAGGATCAGGCACAGGTCGATGTCTTCCGGAGCGGCGACCACGCCCTCGTCGAGGATCAGCCTGATCTCCTCGGCCAGCGCCTCCAGGGCCCGCTCGCGCACCTGCTCGGGTGTGGACGGGCGGTCGCCGCCGGCCAAGATGGCCGCCACCGCGGGCACCACCGAGAAGTCGGGTCCGTAGACCGCCGTCTGACCCGCCGCGACCAGGGCGCGGAGCTTCGGCGACACGGCGAACCGGTCGGGGTAGGCCGCGTGGAGCGTCTCGCCCACGTGCAGCGCCACGGCCGGGCCAACCAGCTGGAGCAGCAGGAACGGAGTCGTGGGCAGGCCCAGCGGATCGGGGGCGTGCTCGGCCACCTCGAACGGCGTGCCCTCGTCCACCGTGGCGATGACCTCGCCCAGGAACCTGGTCAGCAGGCGGTTGACCACGAACGCGGGCGAGTCCTTGACCAGCACGCAGTTCTTCTTCAACGCCTTGCCCGCGGCCAGCGCGGTGGCCAGCGCCGCGTCGTCGGTGGCAGCGCCGCGGATCACCTCGACCAGCGGCATCATGGCCACCGGGTTGAAGAAGTGGAACCCGACCACCCGGTCGGGGTGGGCCAGCCCGGCCGCCATCTCGGTCACCGAGAGCGAGGAGGTGTTGGTGGCGAGCACGCAGTCCGGCCGGACCACGGCCTCCACCTCGGCGAACACCTTCTGCTTGACCGTGATCTCCTCGAACACCGCCTCGATCACGAAGTCGGCGTCGGCGAACGCGTCCTTGGTCAGCGACCCGGTCACCAGGCCGGTCAGCCGGGCGGCCGTGTCGGCGGTGATCCGGCCGCGGCTGGCCAGCTTGGCGATCTCGCCGTGCACGTGGCCGACCCCGGCCTCCAGCCGGGCCTGGTCCAGATCAGTCAGGACCACCGGCACCTCAAGCCGCCGCGCGAACAGCAGCGCGATCTGCGCGGCCATCAGGCCCGCGCCCACCACGCCGACCTTGGTCACCGGCCGGGCCAGCGACACGTCCGGCGCTCCCGCCGCGCGCCGCGCCCGCTTCTGGGTCAGGTCGAACGCGTACAGGCTGGCCTGCAGTTCGTCGCTGAGCAGCAGGTCGGCCAGCCCTTCGTCCTCGGCGGCGAAGCCCTCGTCCCGGGTCCGGTCACGGGCCGCGGCCACCAGCTCGATGGCCCGGTAGGGTGCCGGAGCGGCCCCGTGCAGCTTGCCGTCCGCGAAGAACCTGGCCCCGGCGGCCGCGGCGGCCCAGTCCTCCTCCGGGATCGCCCGGGGCACCGGAACCGATCCATTCAGGACGCGGGCGGCCCAGCGGAGCGAGGAGGCCAGGAAGTCGGCGGGCTCGAACAGGGCGTCGGCGAGGCCGAGCGAGAAGGCCTCGGACCCGGCCACCATGCGGTTCTGGCTGAGCGGGTTCTCGATGATGAGCTTGAGCGCCTTGGCCGGGCCGATCAGCCGCGGCAGCAGGTAGGTGCCGCCCCAGCCGGGCAGCAGGCCCAGGAAGCACTCGGGGAACGCGACCGCGGTGACGCCCGAGGAGATCGTCCGGTACGAGCAGTGCAGCGCGAGCTCCAGGCCGCCGCCCAGGGCCGCGCCGTTGACGAACGCGAACGACGGCACGCTCAGCTCGCCGAACCGCCGGAACACCTCGTGCCCCAGCCGCCCCACGGCCAGCGCCTCGTCGCGGGCGCGGATCACCGCGGCCACGCCCAGGTCCGCGCCGGCCGCGAAGATAAACGGCTTGCCGGTCACGCCGACCGCGACGATGTCGGTCCTGGCGGCCACCGCATCGAGCGCGTCGCGCAGCGCGAGCAGGCCCGCGGGGCCGAAGGTGTTCGGCCGGGTGTGGTCGTGCCCGTTGTCCAGGGTGATCAGGGCCATGGTCCCGGCCCCGCCCGGCAGCTGCACGTCGCGGACCAGCGCCCGGGTCACCACCTCGTCGGGGAACAGCGAGGTGAGGACCGAGTCGTCACCGATGTCAGGCATCGAGGTTCTCCCACAAGACGGTGCCGCCCATGCCCAGCCCGACGCACATCGTGGTCAGGCCGAAGCGGACGTTCGGCTGCTCGGCGAACTGGCGGGCGAGCTGGATCATCAGCCGGACGCCGGAGCTGGCTAGCGGGTGGCCCAGCGCGATCGCGCCGCCCCACGGGTTCACCCGCGGGTCGTCGTCGTCGATCTTGAAGTGGTCGAGGAAGGCCAGGACCTGGACCGCGAACGCCTCGTTGATCTCGATCAGGCCGATATCGTCGATGGTCAGGTCGTTGCGGGCCAGCACGGTCTCGGTGGCGGGTACCGGCCCGATGCCCATTACCTCGGGGTCCACCCCGGCGTAGCTGAAGTCGACGAGCCGCATCCGGGCGTCCAGGCTCAGCTCGGCGGCCACGTCCTGCGCCGCGATAACGCAGCCGGTGGCGCCGTCGTTCAGCCCGGCGGAGTTCCCCGCGGTGACCCGGCCGTGCGGCCGGAACGGCGTCTTGAGCCCGGCCAGTGCCTCGAGCGTGGTGTCCGGGCGTGGCGGCTCGTCGGTGGTGGCCAGCCCCCAGCCGCGCTCGGCGCTGCGGATCGCGACCGGCACCAGGTCGGGCTGGATCTTGCCCGCGGCGTAGGCCGCGGCCACCTTACGCTGGCTGCCCAGCGCGTACGCGTCGGCCCGGCCGCGGGTGATCTCACCGAATCGGTCGTGCAGGTTCTCCGCGGTCGAGCCCATCACCAGCGCGGAGGGGTCGACCAGGCGCTCGGAGATAAACCGCGGGTTCGGGTCGACGCCGGACCCCATCGGATGATGGCCCATGTGCTCTACGCCACCCGCGATCGCGGTGTCGGTGGCGCCGAAGGCGATCGACCCAGCCGCCGTGGTCACGGCGGTCATCGCGCCGGCGCACATCCGGTCGATGGCGTAGCCCGGCACGGACTTCGGCAGCCCGGCCAGGACCGCGGCGCTGCGGCCGATGGTCAGTCCCTGGTCGCCGGTCTGGGTGGTGGCGGCGATGGCCACGTCACCGATCCGCTGCGGCGGCAGCGCGGGGTTGCGCCGCAGCAGCTCGCGGATCACGCTGACGACCATGTCGTCGGCCCTGGTCTCGGCGTACAGGCCGGCCGGGCCGGCCTTCCCGAACGGGGTGCGGACGCCGTCCACGAAGACAACATCGCGTGCGGTACGGGGCATGGTCACCCTCCCATAAACGAGAATGCTACTCACCGGTAACAACACTAGGCTATGGCGCGCATGTTCCGGTTCGCGGGGGCGACGGGGTCAGGATGCTACGGATGCCGACCGAGGTAGGCGACCAGCTGGTCGCCCGGGCTGGCCTGGGCCGGGACCTGTACCGGGGTGCCGAACAGGCCCTCGCGCCCGGTGACCAGCAGGGGCGACAGCCGCAACATCCGGGTGGCCAGCGCGGACGGGATCGGGCCGCCGCGGCGGCGCGCCGCGCGGACGTCCCAGCCGTGCACGGCGATCTCGACGGCACCGGTGCAGGTCACGATCCCGGCGGGCAGCGGCAGGCCGCCGACCAGGACGAACCGGTCGGGGCCGTGGTGGGCGTAGCACGCGAACAGCAGGTTCGCGGCCCGGTCGCGCAGCAGCTCGACCGGGTCGTCGCCATCGGGGTCCGGAGTCGCGGCGTCGTCGGGCTCCAAGTCTAGGTGCCCGGTGCGCAGGGCCGATTCCAGGTCGGCCATGGACGCGGCCAGGTGCGCGAGCAGCGCCTCCAGGTCCCAGTCCGCGCACGGCGTGGGCAGCGTCATCTCCCCGGGCGCGACCTGCGCGCACGCGGCCAGCGCGTAACTGATCGCGCTGGCCAGGAGCGCGATCTCACCCGACGGCGCACACCTCGCGCCGACCTGCCCTGCCATGTGTCCTCCTGCGGCCTGCCGGCCGCTTAACCCTATAGACCGGCCGGCGGGCCGTTTCTCACCGGTGGAGGAGCCGATTCGGGTCGTACAGAACCACGGTGCCGGCGAAGACGTCGCCCACCGAGTTCAGCTCCTTGCTGCCCAGCCAGATCAGCGGGCCCATCAGCAGTTCGCCATTCAGGAGCAGCCCGGTGCCCTGGCGCAGCGCCATGTACTTCCGGCCGGCCACCTCGCGGGTATCCCGTCGCCAGCAGCGCAGCCCGAGCAGCCGCTGCGCAGGCGTCTGGCCCTGGTCCCAGACCACGACCTGCCAGATGAGGTAACCGAGCCCGAGGGTGGCGATGAACAGGCCGATGGCCAGGAAGAAAGAAGCGGCCACCCGGCCCTTGCCAGCAGTCCGGACGCCCTGCGGCAGGATCAGCCACGTGTCAGGATCGAACCACATCCCCGGCGGGACGCGCGGCGGGACGAATTGCTCGTAGCCGACCTTGATCGTCACCGCAACCTCGCCGTGTGCTGCTGGCCCTGGTCAGGATTCTAGCGGCCCTTGCGCAGGAAGGCGCGGAGCCGGTCCAGGGGCCAGGTGTTGATCACGTCGTCGGGGGTGAGCCAGCCGCGCTGCGCGGTGCCCACGCCGTACGGCAGGTTGCCCTGGTCGGCCACCGAGTGCGCGTCGCTGTCGATGGCGAACACCACGCCCGCGTCGCGGGCCGCGCGGATGTGGTCCGACGGCAGGTCGAGCCGCTGCGGCGAGGCGTTGACTTCCAGCGCCGTCCCGGTGCGGGCACAGGCCCGGAACAGCTCCCCGAAGTCCACGTCGACCGGCGGCCGCCGCCCGATCCGCCGGGTCAGGGGGTGCCCGATGATGTTGACGTACGGGTTCTCGCACGCGGTGACGAAGCGCCGGGTCATCTCGGCGCGCGGCTGGTCGAAGTTGGAGTGCACTGAGGCCACGCACAGGTCGAACCCGGCCAGGAAGTCTTCGTCCCAGTCCACCGAGCCGTCCGGCGCGATGTTGAGCTCGGTGCCGTGCAGCAGTTCCAGGGGCGCGTCGAGGGCCCGCACCTGCTCCCGCTGGGCCAGCATCTTGTCGTCGGTCATGCGCTGGAAGAACAGGTTGGGCGCGTGGTCGGTGATCGCGTAGTACTCGTAACCCTTCCCGGCCGCCGCGGCCACCATGTCCTCCAGGCTGGCCACCCCGTCGGTGAGGTTGGTGTGCGTATGCAGGTCTCCTCGAAGATCTTTTTGCCGAACGAGCCGTGGTATCTGTCCCCGCGCTGCCGCCTCGACCTCACCGTGGTCCTCCCGCATCGCAGGCGGTATCCAGGCCAGGCCCAGCCGGGCGTAGACCTCCTCCTCGGTACGCGAGACGATCAGCTCCCCTGTCTCGGCATCGAATAGTCCATATTCGGATAGTTTGAGTTTTTGCCGGATCGCGACCTGCCGGACCGCCACGTTGTGCGCCTGGGAGCCCGTGAAGTACTGCAGCGCCGCGCCCCATGCGTCCAGCTGCACCACGCGCAGGTCGACCTGCAGGCCGGCCGGGGTGCGGATGGAGGTCTTGGTCGGGCCGCTGGCAATCACGTCGTGTCCGGCGCTGAACGCCGCCATCAGCGGGGCCGAGTCGTCCGCGGCGGCCAGGATGTCGACGTCGCCGATCGTCTCCCGCCAGCGCCGCAGTGAGCCCGCGTAGGCGCAGCGCTGGCAGCCGGGGATGGCGGACATGGCCGCCACCATGGTGGTCGCCGTGTGCAGGGCCACGTCGAGCAGGACCCGTTCGCGGCCCTGGCGGTACACCTCGATGCCGCTGGCGATGCGTTCTTCGCTGCGGGCGCCGAACCCGGCCAGGCCCTCCAGGCGGCCCGCCTTGACCGCCGCGGCCAGCTCGTCCACCGACGAGACGCCCAGGTCGTGGTTGAGCTGCAACGCCCGCTTCGGCCCGAGGCCGGGCACCCGGGTCAGCTCGAGCACCCCGGCCGGGATCTTGGCCCGCAGTTCGTCCAGGGCGGCGATGCGCCCGGTGGCCAGGTACTCGGCGATCTTGGCCGCGATCGAGGCGCCCACGCCGGGGATGGCGCGCAGGCCCTTGGCGTCGAGCTGGCTGATGTCCTCACCCCAGCCGCGGACCGACCGGGCCGCCTTCTCGTAGTTCCGGGCCCGGAACACGTCGCCGCCGGTGATCTGGGTCAGCTCGGCGTACTCCCGCAGCAGCCCCGCGACTTCTTCATTAAGCCAGGCCACTCTTTTCTACCTCCCACCCACCCCCTCCCAACCAACCCTTAGGCGTGGCACGTGAGCGGACGGCCGCCGTTGTAGGCCACCATGTCGCCCAGCGCCTGGACGAGGTCGATGGGGGCGCCGCGCTCGCCACCGTCCAGCTCGAGGTAGGCCCGGTGAAGGTTCCCCACGATCCGTTCGGCATCAAGAAGATCTTTGAACTCACCCAGGTCCACGGCCCGTGCGGCCTGCAGCGGGGACAGGCCTTCCGCCTTGGCCTCGCGGGCGGTGCGCTGCACGAAGCGCAGGTAGGCCAGCACGTCGTCGATGACCTCGGGGCCGCAGACCGGGCCGTGGCCGGGCACCAGGGTCCGGGCGCCGAGGGGGCGCAGCACGGTCTCCAGCACCTCGATCCAGCCGCTGACCGAGCCCATCAGCGCGAACGGGGTGCCGCCGTTGAACAGCAGGTCGCCGGCGAAGACCACGGACCGTTCGGGGATGTGGACGATCGAGTCGTTGGTGGTGTGCGCCGGGGTGCCCACGTAGCGGACCTCGCAGCGCAGGTCACCAGACCACAGCGTGACGCCGTCGGTGTAGGTCAGGAACGGCGGGGCCAGCTCCAGCGGCCCCCAGTCCACGTCGGTCCACACGCCGGCCGGCGGGGGCGCGGGCGTGCCGAGGATCGCCTCGCGGCACCGTTCGTGCCCAACGATGGTGGCCCCGCCGAACAGGTAGTTGCCGTGCGTGTGGTCGCCATGGTGATGGGTGTTGACCAGGGTGCGGACCGGCCGGTCGGTGACCGTGGCGATGGCGTCGAGATAGGCGCGGGTCCGCCGCTCGGTGGAGGTGGCGTCGACGCTGATCACGCCGTCGCGGCTGGCCAGGAAGCCGGTGTTGTTGAGCCACCAGCTGCCGTCAGGCTGCAGGTAGGCGTAGATCCCCTCGCTGACCTGCTGGATCTCGCCCAGGCTCATCGTCGTGGTCCTTCCTGGCCGCGGGCAGCAGCAGCGAGATGGCCAGCAGCACCCCGAAGATGCCCAGCCCGGCCAGGATGAAGGCGTTGCCGGTGATGAGGTTCAGCCCGTGCCAGTGGTACTCGGGGAACCAGCGCTGGTCGCCGTACCACTGGTACCAATAGGGCTGAGTGTTCTTCGGGATCCAGAGCAGGCCGAGGGAGTCCTCGCCGAGGTTGGGCGGACGGACACCGAACCAGTGCGTCGGCCAGGCCCCGAACCAGGCCACGATGGCCACGGCCAGCAGCCCGCACGCGGTGGCCGTGCGCCGGGCGCCCCGGCGCCAGGCCTGGACCGCGTAGTGCGCGGCCACGATCGCGCCCGGCACGATCCACACCCAGTGGTGATCCCAGCTGACCGGCGAGATCAGCAGCCCGGTCAGGGCGGCCATGAGCAGGCCGAGCACGGCGTGGCCCTTGCGGTCGAGCAGCCCGGCGGCGATCACCCCGGCCACGCCGACCAGCACGGCGATGACGATCCAGGCCACATGGCCGGCGTTGATGCTGCCGGCCAGCCTGGTGATCAGGCCGTCGAGGGACTGGTTGCCCGCCCAGCCGAGGAACCCGGTCCGCCCGCCCTGGGCGAACAGCCCGCCGAACCACCACTTGTTCGAGTCGCCGGGCAGGATGACGAAGCCGAGCAGCACGCTGAACACGAACCCGGCCAGGACCATCGCCGCCTGGCGGAACTTCCTGGCCACCAGCAGGTACGGGATGAAGATCAGCGGGGTCAGCTTGATGCCGGCCGCGATGCCGGTGCCGAAGCCTTTCCACCAGCGGCTCCTGGCCGTGTCGGGCTGGCACAGGTCCCACATGATCAGGGCCAGCAGGACCAGGTTGATCTGGCCCAGGTAGATGGTCCGCAGTACCGGCTCGGTCCAGAGCACCGCGGCCGTTCCCAGCAGGGTCGCGCCGGCCCGGATTACGACCCGGCGATAGCCGAGCCCGCCGAGGGTGAACCACACCACCGCCAACAGCGAGATCAGGTTGACCGCGACGGACAGCTTCAGGGACAGCTGGTACGGGACGAAGGAGACGAGCGCGAACGCCAGGCTCGCGAACGGGGTGTAGGTGAAGGGCAGGTGGAGCTTGCCGTATCCGACCCAGTCGTACAGCGGCGAGGCTAGGTGCGGGTCGTAGTACGGCCTGATGTGCCGGACGATGAGCCCGCCGGACCGGTACACCGCGAAGTCGACCGGGTCCAGGGTGTAGCCCTTCACGTGGCCGACCATGTAGATCACGTAGCTGCCGAGGGCCACTGCGAACGCGATCAGGCCGGCCAGGAGCAGCCAGCGGCCGCGCGCATGGGCGGGCCGGGCCGGGGACTGCGGGCGGGTGAGGACCGATCTCACCTGGCCCACCATAGCCGCTCCGCGGGGCGAGCCTGGCCCCGGTTAGGATTTCACGAATGTCGGAGACACACACCACCGCGCGGGCGACGGGGCAGGCTCAGGCCAGCCGGCTGGTCCGGCTGCGACTGTCCAGCCTCGGTACCGTGATCATGCTCATCGTCCAGTTCATCCTGGGCGTCATCTACAACCTGTACGGGACGGCGCCGACGTCGACCAAGTCCATTGGCCTGTTCTCCAGCCCGGACCTGGCCCTGCACGTGATCCTGGGCATCCTGCTGTTCATCGCCGCGCTGGGCCAGCTGATCCGGGCCATCACCGTGCGGCACCCGCTGTCGATCTGGCTGTCGGCGGTCGGGCTGCTGGCCATCTTGGCCGCGGGCTTCGCCGGGCTCGGCTTCACCGGCAGCGGCGCCAACGGCGCGTCCCTGGGCATGTCGCTGGCCTTCGCGGTCGCGCTGGCCTGTTACGTAGTCCTGGTCTTCGCACTGCCCTCGTCGGCGTCGCCGGCGTCGGCTGGCTCCACTACATGATGTAGTAGCCCGCCGTCGACCGGCTCCGGCCCGCGTGGCATAGTGGGCACATGAGCGGAGCGGCCCAGCTGGTCACCTCCGGCCCGCTGATCCTGGCCCTGCCCGTGGCGGCTGCGGCCGGCGCGGTGACCTTCCTCTCGCCGTGCTGCCTGCCGCTGGTGCCCGGCTATCTGTCGTTCGTCACCGGCATGGCCGGCGCCTCGGGCTCAGCGCCGGCTCCGGCGGCGGCCCAGCCGGCCCTAGCGGCCGAGGGCGGCGCGGGCCCGGCCGTGGTCGTGGCCACACGGCCCGTCGCTCCCGCCGTGCCGGCGGTTGGCGTGCCCCGGGCCCGGGTGGT
>Ga0210396_10006148_pt1 | contig 11535 bp, 10 predicted proteins | sample IncBWH17OmetaG_FD_155466 | JGI IMG/M metagenome (GOLD analysis project Ga0210396, IMG submission 155466) | Forest soil microbial communities from Barre Woods Harvard Forest LTER site, Petersham, Massachusetts, United States - Inc-BW-H-17-O ...
CAAGGTTCAAGAATCTATAACACCGGGACAATCAACCACAATTGGAGTCGCGCCAGTTATGTTCAAGTCTGGCAGGTAAACGATCTGCACGGTCTGCCAGCGCTCTCACTTCCGGCGCACTTGCAGCCAGCGCATACGAAATGAGCCGAGTGGCGTTAGCACGCCACAACGGCCATGAAACAACTGGTACGGTGATCATACCAATTGTGATATAGATATAACAGATGCGTTACTGTCAAAACGGGAGAGCTGGGTAGCAGCATGTCGTCCGTCCGTGTTCTCGTGGTAGAGGATTTCGAACCCTTCCGTCGATTCGTCTGTTCGAGGGTGGGAGACAGTTCGGAATTGCAAGTCATCTGCGAAGTGTCCGACGGACTCGAAGCTGTGCAGAAGGCAGAAGAACTGCAGCCGGACTTGATCCTCCTGGACATTGGCCTTCCAAACCTGAACGGCATCGAGGCCGCTCGCCGAATTCGCAAGCTCTCACCCCAATCCAAGATACTGTTCGTCAGCCAGGAATCCTCTGCTGATGTAATCGAAGAGGCTCTGAGCTTAGGGGCGATGGGCTATGTCATAAAGGCGCATGCAGGAAGTGAATTGCTAGTTGCGATGGAAGCGGTGCGCGAGGGCAGACAGTTTGTCAGCAGTGGAGCGTCGCTCGAGCCGCCGACTGTCTTCGCCAGAAATGAACGAGCTATTACGCAGCAGTAGATGCTGCACCCCTTTTCCCCAGCTGGCGCAATTCAGCTTCAGGAATAGTCAACTCCGCAACGCCGCAATCCAGGCAGACAACGAGCTTGGGAAATACCAACACGGCGGCCTTGTCCTCATCTTTGGGAAGGTGGATGTTGATCTCCGCCCCGTACTCTGTCCGGTTGTTCGATCCGCACGATCTACAAGTCATGACGTACTACACCCCATTCCGGCCAGAAGTGGATTGATTCTAGCAGGGCGCGTAGCGAACCATACAACTTTATGCGGTTTTTCGCCGTTCAGCCTTCTGAGTCAGGCGCCTGTCAGTGCCTCAATGACTGCGTCGTGAAATTTGGGGCGCAGTTGCTTAATGGCTTGATTGCTACAGTCGGGCCAGGTGCGGTTGGTGAGCAGGGTTATGGACAGCTGGCGGCCTGGGTCGATCCACAGTGAGGTTCCGGTGTAGCCGAGATGTCCGAATGAATGGCTTGAGAAGTATTTTCCGGATTGCGACGGGGATGACGGCGTGTCCCACCCCAGGGCGCGCGAGGTCGTCGGCGGGGAAGATTCGCGGCGGGTGAACGCCGCCAACGTTTCCGGGCGAAGGATGGGGCGTCCGCCAGAGAGCATGGCGTGGGCAAAGGTAGCGAGATCCTCGGCGCTGGCAAACACGCCGGCGTGGCCTGCGACTCCGCCCATCACGCTGGCATTTTCGTCTTGTACTTCTGCCTGAATGATGCGATGACGGAACGATTGATCGTTCGCGGTCGGCGCGATGGAAGCTTGCCATGCTGGCGGAGGATTGAACGCGGTGTGCGTCATGGCCAAGGGGCCGAAGACTTCGTGTTGGCAGAAGCGGTCGAGAGACTCTTCGGCGACGCGCTCGAGAGCTGCTCCCAGGATGATGAAACCGATATCGCTGTATTCGGCTCTGGCGCCAGGATTGGCGGTGAGCGGAGTTGCGAAGGCGGCAGAAAGAAGTGCATCTCGCGTCTTCGCTCGCAGAAAAAGCCTTTCGTATGCGGGCAATCCTGAGGAGTGCGCGAGCAACATGCGCAACGTGACTGCGTCCCGCCGGGGATCTTCTCCGGCGAACTCTGCTACGACAGCCACAACGGGCAGGTCGAGGTCGAGGAGTCCGCGTTCGTAGAGCATCATGGCCATGCTGGTTGTGGCGACGACTTTGGTCACGGATGCGAGATCAAAAATGGTGGCGGCGGTTGCTGCGGGCGAATTGGGTTCGTCGGTGAAACGGCCGAAGGCCTGGAGTCCGACAAGCTTGCCCTGGTGCGTGATGGCGACCGAAGCCGCGGGAAACACACGATCCGCGATGGCTTGTTGGATTAATTCAAAGGCCGGAACGAAGACGGCGTCTTGTTGCTCGTGGGCCGGAGCGGGGAAGGGAGTTCCGCTCCCAGCGGCGGAGTTCGTTCCAGGAAAACTTTTCGGAGAAAAGGTTGTGGGTTCGATGTTCGGTTTATAACAAAGTTCCGCATCCGGGTAAAGATGACTAATCACCCTGTACTTAGATACGCATTTTTCCCGACAATCCCTAAATTAGTAACCCGTGATCGGGTGACCATCTGGCTGTTGACCGGTTTTATGGGTTGCCATAGATTTCTATCGGTGGCGCGTACGAAGAAAAAGGGGATCAGCAAATCGAGGTCCACGGTTCGGATTGATGCCGAGTAAATGGAGTACCTGCGGTATTATCACAAGTTGACCGGCCGACGGGTTGCGAACATCCTGCGGGATATGATCGCGCAGCGGGTTGCGGTCGAGTACGCGACCCGCATCCCGACGCTTGAAAAGGCCAAAGGTGCGAAGAAGCACGGTGAGAGGCGTGTGACAGCCAAGAAGCCCTAGGCGGAAGTCCTCCTCAGTATTGTCCCTAACTGTGATGGTTTCGACTCGACGGGCGGGGATGCCCGACTTCCATTTGACAAAGATGGCACCTGCTTACTTCGGTTTGTTGAGCGGCTCGCTGGGCTTGTGTAGAGTCGAAGTATCCGCATGATTAACCTGAATTTGGGCCTCGGACGAAGAGTCTCAGGCTTTCTGTCGATTGTGTTTGTCCTCGGCGCGCTGTCCCCATCTACGCTGCCTGCGACGCAGAAGACCGTTACTTCAACCGGCCGTCTTGGTGTGCTCGATGATATTGTGCAAGAGGCCATTCGCGATGAGCAGGTTCCAGGGGCGGTGGTGCTGGTCGGGCACGACGGCCAGGTGATTTACCGCAAGGCATTCGGCGAGCGCTCGCTCGAACCGCACCGCGAGCCGATGACGGTGGACACAATCTTTGATATAGCTTCGCTGACCAAGGTGGTCGCGACCACCACGGCGGCGATGCAACTGGTACAGAAGGGCCAGGTTCGCGTCAACGAGCCGGTAGCGAAGTACATGCCAGAGTTCGCGGAGAATGGCAAAGAGGAAATCACAGTTCGCGAATTGCTCACGCATTACTCCGGTCTGCCGAAAGATTTGGATCTGTCGCAACCATGGGAGGGACGCGAAACCGCATTGCGCATGGCTTATGCGGAGAGGCCTATCTATGCCCCCGGATCGCAATTCCTGTACAGCGACGTCAATTTTATTGTGCTGGGTGCGTTGGTCGAGCGGGTGTCAGGAATGTCGCTGGAAGAATACTGCCAGAAAAATATTTTTGTTCCGCTGAAGATGGCGCACACGCGCTTTCTGCCGCCGCCATCGTGGGCGCCAAAGATTGCCCCCACGCAGTATGACGAACACGACAAGATGCTCCGCGGAATTGTGCATGATCCCACGGCTCGACGAATGGGTGGAATGGCTGGACATGCGGGGCTGTTCTCGACGGCGGACGACCTGGCGACGTTGGCCGAGGCTTTGCTGGACGGAAGTTCGATTCTGTCTCCGTTGATGATCGAGAAAATGACCACTCCGCAGCAGCCGCCGACATCGCAAGTGCTGCGCGGATTCGGCTGGGACATCGATTCTCCGTTCTCCAGCCCTCGCGGCGATCTGCTGCCGGTGGGTTCATTTGGCCATACGGGATTTACCGGGACTTCGTTGTGGATCGATCCCACAACGCGGACTTATATCATCATCCTGTCGAATGCAATTCATCCTCGGGGGAAGGGAAGCGCGATCGCTTTGCGATCGAAGATCGCAACCGCCGTGGCGGTGGCGTTACCGCTAACAGTCACTGAAAGTGACGAACTGCGATGGAAGAGCATCACTGGTTACAACGAGGCAGAGACGGCGGCGCGTCGATTGGCAGTTCGCAACGGAATGGTGCAGACGGGAATCGATGTGCTCGAGGCTCATGGTTTTGACCTGATTCGAGGCGCGGCAGGGAAGAAAAAGATTGGCCTACTCACCAACCAGACTGGAGCGAATTCACAGGGACGCCGCACCATTGACGTGTTATCGGAGGCGCCGGGAGTTTCGCTCGATGCCATCTTCAGCCCCGAGCATGGGGTGACCGGCTCTCTGGACACGACCGAGATTGGCGATTCGAAGGACGCGGCCACAGGTGTTCCCGTTTACAGCGTCTACGGCGGAACCGGCGCGGCGCGGCGGCCGTCGCTCGACGTATTGAAGACGCTGGATGCGGTGGTGATCGATATTCAGGATGTTGGAGTGCGCTTCTACACCTACGAAACCACGCTGGGATATTTTCTGGAAGGAGCGGCCAAGGCGGGAATCGAAATCATTGTGCTTGACCGGCCCAATCCGATTACCGGGTCATTTGTGCAGGGGCCGATTCCCGATCCCGGGCATGAGAGTTTTACCAATTACGATTCAGTGCCCGTGCGTCATGGCATGACCATGGGCGAGCTGGCGAAAATGTTTAATGGCGAGCGCAACATTAACGCTCGTCTGCAGGTCGTCCCCCTGGCTGGATGGATGCGGGGCGACTGGTACGATTCGACCGGGTTGGCGTGGATCAATCCGTCGCCAAATCTTCGCAGCCTTACCGAAGCGACGCTCTATCCCGGCGTGGCGCTGGTCGAAGGGACGAATGTTTCCGTCGGGCGGGGTACGGATACGCCGTTTGAATTGCTGGGCGCGCCTTGGATCAATGCCGGAGATCTGGCTCAAACTCTGAATGCGCGCAGCATTTCCGGGGTGCGCTTCATGCCAGTCAGTTTTACTCCGAATGCCAGCACGTACGCCGGGGAGAAGTGCCAGGGAGTCAATATTGTTCTGATCGAGCGCAACGCCATCGATGCGCCGGAACTGGGGGTAGAACTGGCATCGGCACTGCACAAACTTTACCCAGAGCAGTTCCACATGGAACGGATGATCGAACTGCTGGTGAACCAGTCGACGTACGATGCGATTGCTAAAGGCGAAGATCCGCGGCGCATTGCGGAAAACTGGCGCGACGCGCTGGAGAAATTTCAGCAGGTTCGGCAGAAGTATCTGATCTACAAGTAAATCAGATCTGCCGAGCTTTGCTCGGCTGCTCGGACAGGGGCTTTCGGGCCTAGGTGAGCTTGACTATGTGAGGGTTGCAGAAGCATCGTGCTTCTAGCTTTGAGATTGGCTAGAATAGGTGCGCGTTATTGCACCTACTCGGCCAGGAGACGTGACCCGTCATGCAAGCCGCCAGCCCCAACTTTCCGACCCCCAATACTTTCTACCGCTGTGCCGGTCCTAACTGCGGTTTGCTGAAAAGTTCGACCGACCGCTGGTGGCTTATGTGGACTTCCTTCGGCGAGTACAACCGGCCGCTGCTTTATCTGTGTCCATGGGATGAAGCGATCGCTGCGCGCGAGGGTACTTTGCATGTGTGTGGGGAACTTTGTGCTCAAAAGCTGCAATCGCAGTACATGGGAAATGTCAGGGAGAACGAGCTCAAGCGATCGGGACGGTGAAGGTCCAATCTTGAACAGCGGCGACTAACTTTCTTCATGTTTCCTGCATCGTACTTTCATCGAGGACTGGTACGGAGCGCGGTAGCGGGCAGCCCGCCTGGCTGCGGAGTAATGTATTCGAAGAGGTGTTTCATGCGCGTCATTTTAGGCGTTCTATTGATGGCTGCGTTGGCCTCAGGGCAATCCACTCCGGCTACGAAGCCGGATGCCGTTGGCGTTACTCCTACATCTGCAACCACCCCCAGCGAGCTGACAATTCCCGCGGGAACCAAATTCCCGGTTGAGCTAAAACATGCGGTCTCGAGCAAGGGGACGCACGAGGGGGATGGGGTCTATGCGGAGACTACGTTTCCGGTGGTGATCAATGGCCGGGTTATGATTCCGGCGGGCACTTATGTGCAAGGGAGGATCAGCCACATCCAGCGTGGGGGACGGATCAAAGGGCGCGCCGAAGTACAGATGCATTTCACGACGCTGATCTATCCCAGTGGTTACACCGTTCTGCTGCCGGGGGCGGTTGAAAATGCGCCGGGCGTGGACCAGACATCGGTGAACGATGAGGAGGGCACCATTCGCGCCGACAGCCAGACTGGCCAGAAAGCCGGGACCGTGGCTACAGCCGCGGGCACGGGCGCTGTGGTCGGCGGGCTGAGCAACGGCGGCAAAGGTGCGTTGGTCGGCGCGGGAGTTGGTGGTGCGGTTGGAACTGCGATCGCGTTGTTGACTCGCGGAAACGATGTGAAGATGGATGCCGGTACGACCATGGAGATCGTCATCCAGCGCGATGTTCCGCTCGACGCCAGTCGTGTGCCTGCAACCACGCGAGCGTACTCGCCGCAGCCGTGAGGGACCGCTCAAATATCCCTCAACGAGTGTAGTGGCCTCTTATCGTCACTGACGGAACTCGGAATCCAAACCAGACGGTTTATCAACACCCTTTACGTAAGTGCCTGTGTCACATGACCCAAAGCCAAGTGTAACGTTGATTTTGGGGGAGCGTTTCTCCTCATCGGTATTGGTGACTCGGATTTCTCGCTTGGCCACGCGGTAACCGGTCGTTTCGGCATGTAGCGTATAGTCGCCATTCGGAATTGAGCTAAACGAGAACGAACCTTTGGTATCCGACCAGGTGGTGAAGAGCACGGAAGCCGTTTCGCCGGTTAGAGTGAGTGCGACATTATTCAGCTTTTCACCCGCTCTATTGGTTACGCGTCCACACACGGCTCTCACCGGAGCAGGCTTGTGGAACATGACACAGGAATCGGCATGTCAAGCGACTGAGCATTCCAGTAAAGCGCAGCTGATCACGAGACAGTGTAGGCGGAAAAAGAGGCCTTGCCTGCCGTGGGTTGTCGGTCCACCTTCCACCTTAAACCCTTATCTCGAATGTGCAGAGATTACTGCCATGACAATGGCGAGTTTGCGCACGAGTAAATCAAGGACCTACGAGCAGCTCGCTATTTTCATGCTGTGTGGTGCGCCAGGAGGCACATGACACCTGTCGATAAATCGCCCTTGCACGAACGGACTGTACCGTTTGATTAAGGAATTGCTGGCGCCATCCGTGTGCTTGATCTGTCGCTGACCGTTCCCGGAGATTTTCTTGATTCAGGTAGGTTGCCAGATGATCAGGTTGCTGGGTACTTCGCTCCGGCCATGCCAGCGGTCACATCTTGCGCCATCTCCCGCCGTCGTTCCGGTCCCTTGCGGCCTTCGAGGACGCGCACGCGCCGCGCGGGCACGTTCGTCGGGTTCAGGCGGACGATGCGTCCGTCGTCAACGTCGATATAAAAGCGGAACCAATCAGTGCGGAACATGCGGCCCGAGGAATAAAAAGTCACCGAGGCGGCGATGAGCCCCTGAAAATCCGGCCCCGTGCACACTACCAGGCGCTTGCCGACGTCTTGAGTCCACGTCATTCCACCGACCAGCGGATCATTGAGGAAACAGCGTTCAAACGGCACGGCATGGGAAATCTTGCGCAGCTGTAGGAGTTGGAGCAGGACCGAGATCTTGGCTAAGTTGGTGACTACGATTCGGGTCTCGCTGGCGGAGAGCCGCTCCAGCTTGATATGCAGTTCGGGCGACCATTCGCGCTCGAACTCCTCGCGGGCGAGGGCCAGACTTTTGTCGGTTGCCTCGGCATAGCGCAGAGTGGCGCGGGCGAGAATCACACTGAGAACGCAAGTAACCACTGTCGCCACCAGTGGGATGTAGTTGACCAAGCTGAAAATTGGAATGTTGTGTGAGCTGATCGACTGCATGTGCATAGAACCGATTGGCTCCTCGCCGTGCAACCGCAATCCTGATTACTGAAGTGTTCGGGGGGATTCCTGCCTGCCATGAACTGCTCATCCAGCCTCGTATCAGCGAAAGTCTAAAGAGCGCGCCGGGCCGGCTCCAGATGCACATGGTACAGAGCCCAGATCAGTGATAAAGCGGGTCTTTGGTAACGGTCAGAGAGCCACATTCTGAGTGCTGATTGCTGACTGCTGAATGCTCACTTCAGCGTGAACATTGCGTTCACGTGAGCGGTGACCGAACTCGTCTGAGGACTGAATTCCTCGGTGGGTGCGGGTGCGGTTGACGCCATTGCGCTCATCTTCGCCATCGGCTGCATCACCATCGGACGGACGTTTTCAAACGTATCCACCGAGGCATAAGACAGCTCGCCCAACGTACGCCCACCGGTTCGAGCTACGGCTTCCGCCGACGCGCGGGCACGTCGGTAGGCATCCTCTACGGCTTTGATCTTGGCAGCGTCGATATCGTCGAGGGTGTAGCTGATCGACTGGTCGCTGGTAATGTCGCTATCGGACAGTTGCTGCACGATGGGCGCAATCTTCGTGAAGTCCTTGAGCTTTAGAGACACGTTCACGTTGACCCGATAAGCAACCAGTTTGCGTTTCGCGTCCTTGTAGTCGTAAACAGGTTCAATCGAGAAGTAGCCCAGTTGGGCAGCCGTCGGTTCAATGCCATTGGAGCGCAGGATTTGGCGGACTTGCTCGGCCGCTTTCGAGGCCCGATCGTAGGCCGCGCGTGAGTTGTTTTCTTGCGCCGAAATGTTGAATTGCACCAGGGCAGTGTCAGGCTGAGCTTCAAATTTTCCGTCCGCTCCAACGAATACGGTGTTGGGTTGTGCGGCGATTGTAGGTCGATCCTGTCCCAGACCAAGCACAGCAAAAAGTAAAACCACCAGCAATGTGGCAGCAGTTTTCATAGTGCGCCTCCCGCATAATTGCAAAGAAAGTTATACGCCAGTGCCTTGACTAAATAGAAGAACGGAAAACTCAGGATAACTTGCGGGATCAACTCTTCGCCGTAGAGTAGGCAAAGCGATTGGTTTGGGAGTCGATGTCTTTGCGTAGATCGATCCAGATATTCTCCGGCATGGAAAGAAATTTCTGCACCACGTCGGGATCGAACTGGCGTCCGGACCACAGCTCAATTTCCTTCCGCGCCTCAGCAATAGACCGCGCTTTGCGATAAGGGCGGTCGGAAGTAATGGCGTCCAGCGTATCGGCAACCGCGAAAATGCGTGCTCCGAGTGGAATCTCCTCGCCCTTCAATTTGCGGGGATAGCCGGTGCCATCGAAGAACTCCTGATGAGAGTAGACGATCGCCGCCGCCTCAGTGAGGAAGGGAATTTTCTTCAGCATCTGGTAGCCGCGAAGCAGTGTTCCCGCATTTCGGTGATTTCGTCCGGGTCCAACTTGCCAGGCTTGAGCAGAATCTTGTCTGGAATCGCCATTTTTCCGATGTCGTGAAGAAAAGCTCCGCGTGCGATCACGGCAATCTGATCTCTGGGTAATCCCATGGCTCGGGCAATGGCGATGGTGAATGCGGTAACGCGTTTGCAATGGCCTTGGGTCTCGGCGTCTTTTAAGTCCAGGGCATCGCCCAGAGCTTCCAGCGTGATGTCGTAGGAGCGCTCCAGATCGGCCATCGCACTCTTCAACTGCTCGGTACGGGCTTCGACCATCCTTTCGAGGTCAGTCTGGTACGCCCGGTTCTCCATCTTGAGGCGCCGATTCTCCAAAGCCCGGCGCACGGTCGCCAGCAGTTGTTCGCGTTCGAAAGGCTTCAGCAGGTAATCGTAGGCGCCGTTGCGAATGGCGGCCAGAGCAACCGAAATGTCGTGCACCGCGGTCACCATGACCACGGGCATGTCCGGATACCCCTCCTTGGTGCGTTCGAGCAGGCCAATGCCATCCAGATCGGCCATCATGAGGTCAGAAAGCATAAGCTCGAATTCCTCGCCGGCATCGAGGATCGCCAGCGCCTTCAGCCCGGAAGAAGCCTGTCGGGTCTTATAGTTGGCAGCGGCCAGCATGGAGCAAACGATCTCGCGGATGGGGTCTTCGTCGTCGACAACCAGAATGCGCTCGACTGGCATGGTGCTGCTAGTGTACCGCGAAATATGCCCGGATTTAGCGTTCCTGGATTTGAAGTTGCTGACCCGGAAGTTCCTAAAGTAATCACTCATAAGGGGAAACCTCATTGGCTGCAGGGATCGGCATGTTATTAAGAAAAGTGCGCTCGGCCCCTTTTCGCGATGAATAGCTCTGCCCTATTTGCCTGGTACGCTTTGGTGGAACTCCCACTGCCCAAGTTCGTGGCGGTGGAATCCGCTGCGCTGGTCATCCTGGCCGCGGGCCTGCTGGTGTTCCGGACTTTTCGCGAGCGCTACCTGTTGATCTGGATTCTGGGCTGGCTGGCATACTTCGTTTCCAATTGGACGATTCACCACCCCGGCGTCGACCCGAGTTCCCGCTATGCGGTCGCCGTTTCCCAATCGCAATTCGTCCTGGCGTTGTGCCTGTTCTCCGCAGCGGTTTTTGTCTATAGCCATGCCCGCAAAGTTTTGACGCCGCTGCTGGCGTTTTCCATCGCAGTGGTCGCCTATGCGGCAGTGCGCGCGCTGTGGTGGCCGGACTCGTTCGCTCTTCGCGTAGTGCTCGAAGTTTCCTACCGGGTCATCACCTTTGGCGCTGCTCTGCAATTGATCCGTTTCCGCTGGGCACGCTGGGAGATCGGTCCCTGGATGTTGAGTATCAGCTTGCTGGCGGTGCATCTCGACTGGGCTCCCTTGAACATGCATTTGCCGCCAGGGTTCAGCCTCGCGGTCGATCTGCTGCTGGGACTGAGCATGCTCCTGATGGTGTTCGATGACTCTCGAATGCGGGTTCGGCGTCTGGGTGTGCTCAATGCCCTGACCACGACCATCACCCGTTCGCAGCAGCATGGACCGATGACCGAGACCGCCCTCGGAGAGTTGAAGACGCTGATGGGAGCTAAAGCCGCATGGTTTCGCCTGCTCGAAGGCGAGAGATTGGTCCTCACCACCCAGATCGGACTCTCTTCGGACTATGTGCGCGATCGCTTTTCTGTCCCCCTGGACGAATCTACAAAAGCCATGCTCACCGAAACCGTGCCTATGGTCATTGAAACCTCCAGCGCGGCCGACAGCATACGACCACATCTGAAGCGGGAACGCTTTCACCATGTAGTCATGCTGCCGGTCCTGGGCAAGAAGTCGGTGATTGGAACTTTATCCCTAGGCAGTCCACATCGCTTCTCTTACACTCCCGACGATATGGAGTTCCTGGTCACCAGCGCGCATCAGCTGGGACTCGCCGTGGAGAATCTCCGGCTGGTGGAGCAGATTCTGCGCTCCCATCGCCAGTGGGCGAATACCTTTGACTCCATTCAAGACTTAGTCCTGGTACATGACGCAGAATTCGTGGTCATGAAAGCCAACATGGCTCTGCTCCAGCGCCTCGGACAAGCTCCCGCGGACGTCATCGGCCAGCCCTGTGAATTCGTGCTGCCTGGCAAAGGCGAGTGGTCGGGATGCCCCTACTGTGTCGCCGCCGAGGAAGGCATCCAAGAAGCCCAAGACCCGTGCTTCGGCGGCAATTGCATGATTTCCACCTCGTCCTACAGCGAGCACGGAAGCCAGCAAAAGGGCACAATTCACGTA
>Ga0210396_10006151_pt1 | contig 11532 bp, 5 predicted proteins | sample IncBWH17OmetaG_FD_155466 | JGI IMG/M metagenome (GOLD analysis project Ga0210396, IMG submission 155466) | Forest soil microbial communities from Barre Woods Harvard Forest LTER site, Petersham, Massachusetts, United States - Inc-BW-H-17-O ...
CCTCATGCATCAGACGGCCTACCCGATCCCGCGCCATCTTTACTTGAAGATGGGCGATGCATGGTCTCTGCCGCAGAATTATGTCGGCAACGGGCCGTACAATGTGAAAGACTGGATACCCGGCGATCACGTCACGCTTGTGAAGAACCCGCGCTTCTACGATGCCGCGAATGTGCATATTCCGACTGTCGTCTATTACTCGCGCACGGATTCCGAAGCCGCGCTCAAGCAATACCGCGCAGGCGAACTCGACACGCAAAATCCCTATCCCGCCGTCGAAATCGACTGGATGAAGCAGAACATCCCCAATGACATAAAAAGCGTGCCGTATCTGGGCATTCAATATGTCCTTGTGAATTACCAATATGCGCCGCTGCGCGACAAGCGCTTGCGCGAGGCGATGGAGCTGGCGTTCGACCGCGAGGCGCTCGCTTACAAGATTCGCCGCATAGGCGAATTGCCCGCTTACGCAATGGTTCCGCCCGGTGTCGCCAATTATCCGGAAGGTCAGGCGCTCGATTTCAAAACGCTGCCGAACGACGCGCGCATCGCAAAGGCGCAAAGCCTCATGGCCGAACTGGGCTATGGTCCGGATCACCATTTCCAGCTCGACTATCTGACAAGCACAAGTCCCGACGCCACGCGCAGCGCATCGGTCATCCAGCGCATGTTCGCGAAAATCTATATCGACGTGAAGCTCGATCCCGTCGAAGGGCAAATCCTGTACCAGCGCCTGCAACAGCATGATTTTCAGCTGGGCTCGGCGGCGTGGATCGCCGATTTCAACGATGCGAGCAATATCCTCGATCTGTTGCGCTTCAACAGCGGCAACAATTATGGACTTTATAATAATCCCGCCTATGACGCGCTGCTCGACAAGGCGCAGATGGAGCCGGACCTGAAGGTGCGCGGCCAATTGATGGCTGAGGCCGAGCAGATGGCGCTCAACGATTATGCGTGGATCCCCGCTTACTTCCTCGTGACGCAGGACATCGTGCAGCCTTACGTGAAGAACTGGATCGCCAATATCCGCGGCTTCAACCGCACGCGCTGGCTCACGCTTGAGGGCAAAAAGCGGCCGTCGTGAGGGGAAAATCTTGACGAAACCCGCGCAGGCTCAAAACGCTCCCGCGCGCGACCCTATGACTCGGCAGGATAGAGCGGCAGATTTCTAAAAAATTTGATGTCTGCTCAATGCCGAATATAGCCTCATTCGCCGGCATAGCCGGCGTCTACCGGCGGGCATAACTTCATACCCTAGATGCGGGATGCCGTCGCACGATGGGAGCGTCACATCCAACGACTTGAGCACAAACAATGGGCGACGGTATCAGCTGGCAAGATGCTTGCGCGCTGCCTGGTTGTTGTCCGCGCGGCGGACCGGCGACTTCAACGCGCTTGTGAACTATCCGCCGATCCCGATGCTAACGCCGGCGAAGGGACCGTAGAAACCGACATTCTCCGTTTTGCGGATATCGATGCCGCCATCCATCGCACCGAAGAACATGTCGGCGCGATAACCAAAGCTAATTTTCGCATCAGAATAGAGGAACGTGACACCGGCAAAGCCGCCGACATTCGGAACGGTAACGGATCGGACTGTGTCGTGACCACCGGAATGCTGATAGTTGGTAGAGTAATACTTATCGAAGAGATGGGTCTTGTAGTGTCCAGATTCGTGATGCTGAACGCGCCTCTTCTGTCTGCCGAACAGGACGGCGGCGTTTACGCCCCAATCAAGAGAGATTTCTCCGTCTTGCGGATGCCCAGCGAGCGGTGTTGACGCTTTCCAGGAAAGGGATGGACCAACTCCCCGAAAACTGGCTGCTCGTCGAGCCGAGCCGAAATAGACGTGAAATTTGCTGTTGGGAATTTGAAAACCGGAAATATCCGTCAAAGCAAAATGATCGTCCGGGCGCGCGTGTACGGTAAGGTTGGATTTTGTGATGAATTGCGCGAAACGGACTCCGAAGCCGATGGTCGAAGTGCTGGCGCTGCCGAACATTCCCAGACCGGCATCTTTGCCCGCCTGAAAATCCGCGATGAGATGCGACTCGGAATTGTTAGCCCTGGTTTCGGCGTAATTCGGAGGAGCCATTTTATATTTGGTGGCGCCGGTACCAATAGAAACATGGGTACCAAAAGCCGGGTCCTGTTGATGCAGAAATCTGTGGCCTTCTGAACGGCCGTAGCGAACGGAGCCTGAGAAGATCCAGTTCGAGGCCTCCGGCATAAAAGAAATCGAGCCTTCGAGACCGTTGCTGTAGATGGCCTGCTTGCCTATCTCCAACGGAGATTTGAATCCGCCCTTTGCGATAGCGTCAAAGAATGGCGGCGCGAAAGGCGCCTGCCCGTCATCGAGACGCTCCAGTTGTCCACCCAACTCGACCCAAACTACCGGATGATCGGCGTCGTCATCCGATGCTTGTGCGGCCCGTCCGCCGCAAACGGATGTCATCAGCACTGTCACCGAAACCGTCGTCAGAAGATGCCAGCGGAAATCCCGTCCGTTTACACGCGCGTTTATCAATTCGCTCATCGGTTTCCCCCTACCAATTCTTTGTGATGCGAACGCCGATCAGCTTCGGATCTGTTAGGAACACGTTGGTCGTGAGCCCGGAATCGTCGCTGTTCAGGAAGTCGCCGGTGATCGCCGTCGTGTCGAAGACATTCTTGTCATAGAGCATCACCTGCCAGCCGTTCTGGTTGGTGAAGATCAGCGTCAGGTTGACGTTGGTGTAACCGCGCAGACGATCGTAAGGATTATCATTGAACACGCGCGCCCAGGAATAATCCTGCCAATAATAATCACCGCGCAGCGTGGCCGCCCAATCCTGCGTAATCGGAATCGTATATTGCGTACCGAACGATACGGTGAACGGCGGTGCATTGGGCAATTCCTTGCCACTCAAATCCTTGTCGAAGCCCTGACCGTCATTGGGTGCAGTTGCGGGATCGAATCCTGGATAGGGTCGTCCCAAGGGATCAAGAATCGGATTACCGTTGATGGTCGGACTAGCCACATAAGGGGCGTTGGTTATCGGGTCACGGTCACCCTGATATGCCTCGGCACATAGTTGGAAGATTTGTGAGTTTAAGGGATTGAATGCTGCAGCCACGACATAGGCAGGAAGAATGCAATTCGACGCTTGCGTGATAAAGGGTTTAACCAAAACCCAATCAGGATTACCAGCCGTGCGATCCATCAGATCGACAGCCTGCGAACCTTTGGCTAGCGCGGTGTCTTCCCAACCACCAGCGAAATTAAAGCGCAACCCGGGCAACGGCTCCCATGTTGCTTCCGCTTCAGCACCCTTCACATGCGCGTCGAAGTTCAGATTGATGGCACTGCGATCGACGATCTCCGAAATCTGATAATTTTCGTAGTTGTAATAGAAAACATCCGCATTCAGCGTTAGCGCACCGTCAAGCAATGTATTCTTGGACCCAAGTTCGAAGGCATCGATAAATTCTGGTTTGAAGGTCAGTGGATGAATCGGATTGGTATCGGATTGACCAATGTCGCCATTGATACTGGCCTGGAGCAGCACGGCGCCCGGTGGGTTGGCGCCACCGGCCTTATAGCCGTGTGAGTAAGACCCATAGATCAATGTCTGATCCGTGAAGTCGAGTTTTGGTGTCCAATTCGCGACGGCACGGCCCGTCAACTCATCCCATTGCTGATTCACCACGCCGCTTACCGGATAGCCGTACCCTCCCACCAGAAGTTCGCTTGGAATATCGGTGAAATGCTTCTTGTCGTCCGTCCAGCGCAAGCCGCCGGTTAGCTTCAGATCGGAGGTCAAATTATAATAAATTTCTCCGAATGCCGCATAGGAATCGAGCAGATATGGATTCTGACTCAGAAAATAGTTATGCCCTTGATTGTTGACATTGGGGATCGAATTGGTATCGACGTAGATGCATTGGCCCAAAGCTTTTCCCACACTCTGGGGGTTCGGGTAAGCATATCCCATTCCGTTCGCTGCCAACGCTAAGCACTGATGATTATCTGAAGAACCCGGATTCCACGGTGGAATAAGACTTTGGTTTCCAACAAAAGAAGTGGCGGCATAAGCGGTGAGTGTGTTTATAAAGACGTAATAATTTTCCTCGGTCTCATAGTGCAAGAAATTGCCGCCAACGCTGAAATTCAGCGGGCCGTTAAAGTTTGAAGCAAGACGAAATTCCTGACTCAATTGCCAAGCATGCTCATCCGACAAATCCTGAGCCACAAGCCGATCGCTACATCCCAACTGGGGGTCGCAGAAAAGGCCGTAGGCCAAACAACCATTCAATCCCGTTCCTCCCGTGCAAGTGGCACCTCCTGGCTGGCCGCTATCACAGCCGCTCGGCACGCAAACTCCGTTACCATTCGGATTACTCGGATTGGGCGAAATGAGCGTTGTATAAACAGGATGGGAAGTACCAGGATCGGTGAGGTCTGGCTGCGTGAAATAGTTGGGTCTTGTCGCGAACCGGTTGTAATCCTCCGTAGACCAAAGAAAGTCGTGATCGAAACCGCTCTGGGAGGTAGCCGTGAGAGCCGATGTTGCATCCCAATCCGCATTAAGTTCGACGACGTCGTTTTTGGCCTTATAAGCAGGATCCAATTGTGATTCTATGACGCGCAAATTGCGAGATTGCGTAGCATTCAAATAGGCGTTGGGATCATTACCCTGCCCATCAATGATCCCCGTATATTCACCCGCCAGAACATAAGGCAGTCCAAGTGCGTTGGGCACTTCAAATGCTTGCGGAGAGTAGGGTGATACTGGAAGACAGCCTTGAGTTAGATATGGAACGGTAGCTCCATAAAGAAAATCGTTGCCGCTTTGAGGGACAGGGATACCGTCGATTTCCGAAGGGCCTGGATCAGTTTTGCAAAGTTGTTTGGCGGTGCGCATACGGTCGTCGTCTTCTGAAAAATGTTCCCAGACAAGGTTGGCTTGCACCTTCTCGAACGGTTTCCAGCCGATCGAGACGCGGCCGGACCACAAATCGCGTCCGTCGATGCGGCTGTCTGTGAGAGCATTGAAGGAATAGCCCTGACGCTTGGTCCACTCGCCGGCGATACGCACGTCCAGGCGATCGTCCACGATAGGAATATTGATCATGCCTTCCGGGCGGCGCTCGCCATAATTGCCGACTTCTAGAGACGCCATTGCCTCGAATTGGTCGGTCGGTTTGGCGGAATTTAAATTGACGACGCCCGCCGTCGCGTTGCGGCCATAGAGCGTGCCTTGCGGACCGCGCAGAACCTCGACCTGCGAAACGTCGTAGAATTCCTGCTCAAAGAAGTGATTTCGGATGAAGGGGATATCGTTGAAAGCGACCGCAACGGCCGGATCGGTCGTCACCGAAATCGCTTGCGTGCCGATGCCGCGCAATTGGATTGAGTAACCGGAGAAATTGGTTTTCGTGAACGTCATGTTCGGAACCTGCTTCACAAGGTCAGGCCCGCCCGCTGTTTGCGTGGCGGTCAACTGTTCCTGCGACAGCGCGGTAATCGAAATCGGAATGTTCTGTACATCGCCGCCAATCTTCGAGGAGGTCACGGTTACCGTTTCGAGTGCGGTGTTGGCGGACGTGGCAGCGGTCGCCGCTAGATCGATGGAGGCTGGAGCGTCGGCTCGCGCATTTTCGCGGACGATGGCTATGGATTTGCCCCCATGATGCTGCGCGATAAAACCCGTTCCCGAAAGAATATGAGAAAGCGCGGCTTCCGGCGATAATTCGCCTTTCGCACCTTTGGTATGTATGCCTTTGACGGCTTCGTCTGAAACGATCAGGGCCACCCCCGTCTGTGTCGTATAGGCGTCGAGCGCGGCTTCGAGGTCGCCGCTCGGAACGTTGAAAACTTCCGCGAAAGCTGCCAAGCCGAATGTTGCCGCACAAAGGCTGCCCAGGAATATAGATTTCGTGTATGTGTATATTTTCATTCTTTCCCCCAATTTCACTCGGTCCGAGAAAAACCCCTAGTTTCTAACGAGAGATCACCGTTACTCCGCCGCGCCGTTCCACATGCAGACCGAACACCGCCTGTGCAACTTCAGAAAACTCCCGCACGTCATTCATTGGAAATGTTCCGTCGATGGTGAGATGTGCAGCCGCCATATCGCCTATGATAATTTTCTCATGATTGTAGCGATTGAATTCCGTCGCCGCATCGGCGAGTGCCGTGTGACGGAATACAAGCATGCCGCTGCGCCAGCTTAGTTCGCGTGCCAATTCCTGGACGGACTTTTTTTCCACCGATATTGAATTCCGCGTTACGATCACGCTGTCGCCCGCATCAAGAAGCAGAGGTTGAGCACTTTCGCCTTTCGCGGAAAAACTCACTCGGCCTTCGACGACGACGACGTTCAACCTGTTCGCATCCTGACGCACGATAAACTTTGTGCCCAGATCGGTAATGCGGAGCGCGCCCGCCATAACCACAAACGGATGTTTCGGGTCATGAATAATCTGGAAATAGGCTTCACCTTTGCGAAGCCAGATCTTGCGTTCATCATTTACCGCGACTTGCAGCATCGTGCTGGTATTCAATTCCACGCGTGAACCATCAACGAGGACGAGGGTTTTGTGTCCACCAATTGCCGTGTCGTATGTATGTTTCTTTGCGCCCTGCAATGCGAAGGTGGCGGCGCCAGCTAGAATCGAAATAGCGAGAATTATAAAAATCGAACGAAGAATGGCTGGCCGTATGCGCCTAGCCGTTACATCTGACTTTTCTGGTGCGGCAGGACGCAGAATCGCGAGCCTGCCCGTACGTTCCCATGTCGTTTCCATGCGGATAAAAGCGATTTCGTTCGCCGTCGATTCCGCAAGCCAATTCTCGAGAGCGGCCTGCTTGTCTTCGTTCCAATGTTCCGAGAGCGCACGCTCGGCCGCCCAATTGGCGGCACATGCACGGGTTGCGACCGCATCCGCAGAGAAGCCCGTATTTTCGTTAGGCTCACTCATATATTTTTCCTTATGATTTCCGCTTCGCGGTAAAGCATGTCCGAAAGCATGTTCACCGCATCGGCGAGATAATCCTTGACCGTGCCCTCGCCGATCTGCATGCGCATGGCGATTTCGCGCCGGGATAACCCGTCGACACGCCGCAGAAGCATCGCTTCACGAACACGCGGAGGCAAACGGTCGAGCGCGGCTTGGAGTTTACGAAGTTCATCACGCGCGATGACACCTCGCTCCGGCGTTGGTTCGCTCGCGGGGATGCTCAAGGAGTCTAGATCAGCTACTGATTCGATAGGCACGACTTGGCGCTGTCGAAACCGATTGATCAGGAGATTGCGCGCAGTTGCGAAAACGAAGGGCTTCACTTGGGCCGGAATTTCTTTTCTCGCCGCCTCGAACACCCGCACATACACTTCCTGCAGCAGATCTTCGACCTCGGCCTCATTGCGCCAATTGTTGCGCAAGAAATGAATTAGAGATTCTTCCAGCGGCAGAATTTCGCGCCCAAACCATAGCCTCGCGTCAGACGCAGGCCAAACCCCGCCCAATCGTTGCAGGCCAGTCTCCTCCGCACCAATTCCTGGCTTCTCAACCATCCCGTAAGGACTGCTCAAAGGTCAGCGTACGTTTATGGAGACAAGATAGCTCTCAAAACGGGAGGGACATCGCATCAAATAATTTCGCTTGGCAAATGGGCATTGCCGGACCAAGTCTATGAAATTAAATTGCCGTTCGAGTTCGAAGGGTGTTTTTTGACATCCGTTAAGCGGCGATGGAGTTGCTGGATTAGCTGAAAGCGCCCGCTTCACCTCTTACTTTTTTCCTGGGCACGCAAGTATCAAGAAGAAACAGGTCGCAGGGGCACGATAAATATAGCGCTCCAGAACGTCGCTTTTTTGAGCATCAAGGTTAGCCACCCGAATCCTACGCCGATCGTAGCGAACGAGCCATAGAAGCCGACTGTTTTCGTTTTTCCGTCCTTTGTCCGTCGCTCAGCGGCCAAAGACCTGGGAATTACCCGCCTCCGTCGCGGCGGATTTGGAGCGGGTGTGAGATGCAGCGCCCTGACGAGTTGCGCGAGATGACCTCACGACGTTCACCGTGCCAGTCTATCCTCCCAGCCCAACGCTGACGCTGGCAAACGGACCATAAAAGCCCAGCGTTTCCGATTTGCGCGCGTCGATGCCGCCGTCGATGGCGCCGAAGAAGAAATCGGCGCGATAGCCGAAGCTGATTTTGGCTGCGGCGCGTTGGATCGAAATCCCCGCAAACCCACCGACATTGGGAACGGTGACGGAGCGAGCAGCGGTGCGACTAGCCGGAGGATGCACATAGACCGTGTGGTATGTGTGATGGAACAGATACTTCAGGTTCTGATAATGTGCGGATTCCTGATGTTGCGCGCGCGCCTTTTGCCGGCCAAACAGAACGCCAGCGTTGGCGCCCCAATCGAATTTTATCTCGCCATTCTGAGAGTTGCCGATCAGAGGCGCCGAACCGTTCCACGAAAGTGACGGCCCCACTCCATGGAAGCTGCGCGAAGCGTTGCCTGTCGCATGGTAGGTATGGAAGAGCGGGATGGGAACGCCCGGAAGAGCTGAAAGGTATTTGAAATGCAAGTCAGGCCGCGCCCTGACATCGAACGTCTCTTTGGCCGCAAACTGCGCAAAACGTACTCCTAAATTTAGGATCGATGAGCTGTCTCTTCCAAAAAGTCCCAGGCCGACATCCTTGCCCACGGCGAAATCGAGAATGGCGTGGCTTTCCCGACGGTGGACCTGCGTGTTCGCAAAATTCTCGATAGTAGTGATGTTATAGGGCGGCGTAACATGCGTTCGGTTCGTTTGATGATCCACGTGCTTGAAATTGCTCGACCGGCCGATGCGAGCAGAAACGGAAAAAACCCAATTCGAGCTTTCCGGCTGGAACGAAATTTTCCCTCCCTCGCCGAATTCGAGCGGAGGCGGATTCTGCGCCTGTATTGGCGACACCGGATGCAGGACGACAGAGTTGGGATTCGCCGCCAGGAACCCAGGCGAAAAAGGATCTCCCTGCCCGCCCGCATGTTCCAATTGACCGCCAAGCTCGATCCAGACAGTGGGGCGATCCGAATCTTCGTCTGCAGCCATCGCGTCATGCATGTTGACGGACGTGACAAGCGCCAATGCGGAAACGGTTGTCAGCAAATGCCAGCGGAAATCTATCCCGGCGGTCCGCTTGTTTACCAATTCGCTCATGGTTTCCCCCTTACCAATTCTTTGTGACGCGGATGCCGATCAGCTTCGGATCGGTCAGGAAGATGTTGGTGGTCAGACCGCTATCGTCGCTGTTCAGGAAATCGCCGGTGATGGCTGTCGTGTTGAACACGTTCTTGTCATAGAGCATCACCTGCCAGCCGTTCTGGTTGGTGAAGATCAGCGTCAGATTGACGTTTGTGTAACCGCGAATACGGTCATAAGGATTGTCATTGAAGACGCGTGCCCAGGAATAATCCTGCCAATAATAATCGCCGCGTAGCGTGCCCGCCCAATCGATCGATAGCGGCATCGTATATTGCGCGCCAAACGAAACCGTGAAGGGCGGCGCGTTGGGCAATTTGTTGCCGCTAAGATCCTTGGCAAATCCCTCACCATTGTTGGGCGCTGTCGCTGGATCGAACCCGGCATAGCCGCTGGGGATGGGAAAGGGGCAGTACCCGGCGAGATCGCAATTTTGAAACCCGACGCCACCCATTCCGCTTGGATTGGCTGCATAGGGATAGAGCGTTGCTGGATCCAAATGCGCATTATATGCCTGTTCACAAGAAAATGCGGAGATCCATGGATCGTTTGATTCATTTCGGCTTGGTTCTTCCAATAATGCTTGCACGACATAGATAGGAAGAATGCAGTTTGAGGCTTGGGTTACGAAGGGTTTGACCACCATCCAGCCGGGCGTGCCCGCAGTGCGATCCATCAGATCGATGGAGCGTTGTCCATTGTCGATCCTGGTATCCTCCCAACCGCCCGCGAAATTAAACCTGAGGCCGGGCAGCGGCTCATAAGTTGATTCCAGTTCGGCGCCCTTTACCGTGGCGTTGAAATTCAGATTGATCGATGTGCGATCCACGATTTCCGAAATCTGATAATCCTTGTAATCGTAATAGAAGACATCGCCGTTCAGCGTCAGCGCACCGTCGAGCATTGTATTCTTGGATCCCAACTCGAACGCACTGATGAATTCCGGCTTGAAAGTAACCGGATGAACCGGAAACGGAATCTCCACGGTATGTGAGTTATCAGCTTCATCGAACACCGCACCCGGTGGATTGGCGCCGCCCGCCTTATACCCGCGGGAATAAGACCCATAGACCAGCGTCTGATCGGTGAAATCCAGTTCCGGCGTCCAGTTGGCTACCGCGCGGCCGGTGAGTTCGTCCCATTGCTGGTTCACCGCGCCCGCGTCGTAATAGCCATATCCCTGCGTAAGAAGTTCGCTGGGAATATCAACGAAATGCTTTCGATCTTCTGTCCAACGCAGGCCGCCAACCAGCTTTAAATCGGTGGCGATGTTATAAGTAGCTTCTCCAAATCCCGCGAACGAGTTCAGCGTATAAGGATTCTGGCTTAGGAAATAATTATGCCCCTTGTTGTTCAGGCTGGTGATTGGATTGGTATCGATATAGACACAACTTTGTATGGGTTCTCCACCTCCCGTAATGGGATTTGGATTTTGATAGCCCACCCTACCGAAGCCCGTCTGTAGACAGTTGCTGTTACTGCCGGCAGGATTACTTGGAAGACCGTCATTGTTGTTGTCTCCGGCCATAACTGCAAACGCTGAAAGCGCGTTGATGAAAACGTAGTAATTTTCTTCGGTTTCGTAATGCAGATAGTTTCCGCCAACGCTGAAATTGAGAGGGCCGCTGAAATTCGAGGCAAGACGGAATTCCTGACTCAATTGCCAGGCATGTTCGTTCGACAAGTCTTCGCCAACCAGCCTGTTGCTGCAGCCCAATTGCGGGTCGCAGAATATAAATGTATCGGATGGTATTCCGTCGGTACCGGCAGCGGGATCTGGATGGAAGTACGCAGAGTTTAGGGGACCGCCCTGGACATCCGAAAATATTCCCGGAGACGTATTGAACCTGTTGTAGTCTCCGGTGGCAGAGAGAAAATCCTGATTGAATCCGGTCTGCGATGTGAACGTCAGCGATGGCGCAATAGCGTAGTCGGCGTTCAATTCGACCGTGTCGTTCTTGGCTTGATAATGCGGATTCAACGTCGACTCTATAACTCTCAGATTTCGCGATTGTGTCGCGCTTGCATAGGGATTGAGATAGGGATTGGCCGAGAATGCGGCCCCTAAAGCAACCGCGTAGGGAAGCGAAAAGCCATACGGCACTTCGAACGCTGATGGCGAATAAAGCGAGGTCGCCTCACAACCCTGGCTCAAATAATCGGCATCAAGCAATTCGGCACCGAATATGCTCAAATTTCCTGATGGCACCGATACGCCGTTGATTGATGTTGGCGCTTGGGCCGTTTTACAAAGCTGCTTGCCGCTGCGCAGACGGTCATCGTCTTCGGA
>Ga0210396_10006152_pt1 | contig 11532 bp, 14 predicted proteins | sample IncBWH17OmetaG_FD_155466 | JGI IMG/M metagenome (GOLD analysis project Ga0210396, IMG submission 155466) | Forest soil microbial communities from Barre Woods Harvard Forest LTER site, Petersham, Massachusetts, United States - Inc-BW-H-17-O ...
TGCCAGCATGCCGATTGGATCCTGGCAGCATGCGTGATGACCAAGGATGGCCAACCGCTTCCTGGACCGATCGATGGTGTTCCGATGACGCAGTTCGTGTTTCTTCCGGCAACCTGCTGGCAGATCGAGGATACTTGGCATTCCGCCGGGCTGAAGGGGACTGGCAGCCACCATGTCGTGCTCCGCGACACGCTGGTCCCGGTGGCGAATTTCGCAGATCCCAGCAGAGGTATTTCCTGCCTTCCGGGACCACTTTATAATGCGCCGCTGCGGTTCATTCCACTGATCCATGCTCCGGTCGCGCTGGGTATCGCCGAAGGCGCCCTAGATGATCTCGCCGAGATGGCTGGAACCGGACGGCGGCAGTTCCGTGCCGCCCGTGCAATGCGGGATTCGGAAGTTTTGCAGTACGAGCTTGGTTGTGCTCAGGCCAACTTTCGGGCAGCCCGATCCTATCTTGAGATCCAGGCGGCCAGCCATTGGAGCCACGCGCGTGCCGGCACTCTGAGGGACGAGGCCCTCATGACGGAAGGTATTCAGGCTGCCGTATGGATCACCAATGCATGCCTGCGCGTCGCCGAGATGTGCTTCGCGCTCGGCGGCGGCTCGGCCGTTTATGAGGATTCGATGCTGCAACGGCGGCTCCGCGATCTCCATGTCGCAGCCCAGCACGCCTTCGTGCAGCGGCGCCACTACATTGACGCGGGAAAGCTGTTTATATCGATGACTTCCGACGGCTGACGCCTTGTACCAGATCCGCCAGCTCGCAGAGGCGTACATTTGGCGGTGGACATAGATCGACAGCCGGATGCTGGCGCAATTGGGTTGCGTGCGTCAATTCGGGGTCGTCGCCAGCCTCGGTCAGCCTGCTGGTCGCATCCTCCCCTGCTAGGGTGGAAGTCGGCCAACGAACATTGCGTCATCAGTAGCCGCGGCCATCAACGGGGTTGCGGCCTGCCGGGAGGTCTTTACGGCCCGCCGACAGATAATAGTCGACCCATATGAGCGGCGTCAGGAGGAAAAATGGTTTGGCACAAGACGATCGGCAACGGCCCGACTAAGGTCATCGTCATTCACGGCTGGTTCTGGGATCATCGGGTGTTTACGCCGATCTTCGACTGCCTCGATACCGCCAGCCACACCTACGCTTTCGTCGATATCCGCGGATACGGCAACTCCCGTAACGCTTCCGGAGAATACACCATCGGCGAAGTGGCGGCGGACGCCATCGCGCTCGCCGACCAGTTCGGATGGCGCGAATTTCATGTTGTCGGCCATTCCATGGGAGGCAAGGCCGCGCAGAAGGTGGCGATGGATGCCGGCTCACGTGTCAAGTCGGTGGTGGCGGTCACCCCGGTGCCGGCTTCTGCTCTGCCATTCGATGATGGTGTATTCGGGTTCTTTGCAGCGGCTTGCGAACAGGACGAGACGGCATTAGCGCTAATGGGCGATTCCCTCGGCAACCGCGTCTCCAAGACATGGCTGGAATTGATGCTGCGCCGGGCGCGCGAAACCGCAAATCCGGCAGCGTTCAAGAGCTATATGCGCTCTTTCATTAAGGACGATTTTGCGGCCGATGCGGCTAAGGTCAAGGCGCCCATGCTCGTGCTGTACGGTGAATTTGACAATGGCGTCAGCGAGGGTCTGGTGCGGAGCATCTATCCTGCGCTCTACCCGCACGCGGAAATTGAGCAAATCGAAAATTCCGCGCATTACCCGATGCAGGAGACGCCGGTCCATTTTGCGACCCGGCTGGAGAGCTTTATTTCCAAATCGGCCTGAAGGCGCGGACCAGCCGGCTCGCTCTCTACGCGTCCAAGAGATGCGGGAAAGGCACAATGGTTGATTTGACCGTGCGCATCACCATCGCATGTGCGACCGCGGTGCGGACGCCCGTCTTGTCGAAGGGATAAAGCGTCTGCATCTCAAACCAGGGATACTTGTTCCTGGCATGGTGAAGCATTTGCACGCCGAGCGCGAGGTCGTTTTCCGTGAACGCCCATGACTTCTCAGGAAGTCTAGACATGATGCTCGGCGTCAGCCGTCCAACGCTCAATAAGGAAATTGCAAGCCTTGCCAAGCTGGGCGCCATCTCGTTGCATTATGTTACGTTGAGATCGGCGAGATGCGGCTACAGATCGGCGGCGGCGCGTGGGTCGCAAAGATTGTAACACGGGTCGGGCCAATGTCCGTTAATGGGAAGGTCCGGCCGTGCTCCTACCCCAGCAGCAATAGGATCTTGGGAAGGGGCGCCAAAGACAAGGAGCACGCCATGTCCGAGAAGTTGGAGAGCGCAATCGCCGTGATCGGCATCGATATCGGCAAGACTCATTCCATGTTGTGGGTCAGGATGAGCGCGGAGCGATCGTGCTTCGGCAGAAGTGGTCACGTGGCCAGGTAGAAGCACGCTTTGCCAATCATGCCGCGGTGCCTGGTCGGCATGGAAGCCTGCGCCGGCGCGCATCATCTCAGAAGGTCCGCCGGTGCGCGCGATCGCCTCGAGATTGTCGAGAGCGATGCGCGCCTGTTGCTCAAACGGCGCCCCAACTAACCGTTGGCCGTCGAACCCCCTCGGCGTCTGTCCGGAAATGAACGCCAGCGGCCCATTGTTTCTGATGGCCTGGGCGGCGGCGCGGCGGATGTAACGACGGCCCCGCGACTCATGCCGCCCGCTCCGGCAATCCGTGGCGCTGGGCCAGTCCGTCAAGAACCCCCACCATCCGGTCCAAAGCGAGTGCCCACTCCGCTTCGTCGCGCGCGTAGCACAAGCGGAAATGCCCGCCGGACGCAGGTCCGAACTGATAGCCAGGGCTCACCAGCACCCCCGCCTCGCACAACAGCGCCTCTGCGACATCAGGAGCCGGAAGGCCGAGTGCGGAAACATCCGGCCAGACATAGGCAGTCCCGGCTTGAGGCTGCAGCTTCAGCCATGGCAGGCGACGCAGGCTTTCTACCGTCAACGTCCTCAGGGCGGTAAATTCCTTCAACCGTTGAGCAAGCCAGTCGTGGTCGTCGCGCAACCATGGAACCAGAACGTGCTGAGCGTAAGCGGGTGCGCGGAGCGCCATGATCGACAGAACATTCTCGACGTGGCTGATGATTTCCGGCCGGGCCACCACGACGCCGAGCCGGTAACCGCTCAGCGATTCCGTCTTGCTTGGCCCGAGCAATGTCACGGTGCGGGCAAACATCGCGGGTTCGGCCGCAAGGTGCGGGAAGCTGCGGCCGTTATGAACGAGCCGCGCGTAGAGCTCATCGACCAGGACGGTAATGTCGTAGCTATTGGCAAGCTGGGCGATCCGCGCAATGACCTGCGCCGAAAACACGGCCCCCGTCGGATTGTTCGGGTGAGAGAAGACCAGATAGCGCGCGCCCTTGCGCTTGAACTCCGTCTCCAGCGCATCGAAGTCCGGGGATGGTCCGTCCGGCGTAAAGAGAAGCGGGACATGGCCGATGTCGGCACCCAGGAATAGCAGGATACGCGCACTGAACAAATAGTCGGGATCGATCAAGGCGACGCGATCGCCCTCCTCGATCAACGAAGCCAGGCTCGCAAACAAACCGGCCTGCGTTCCCGGGGTAAGGATCAGGTGCTGTTGGGGGTCCAGCGGCAGATCGAGAAAGCGGCCAACAGAGCCGGCGAGCACGCTCAGCACCTCGCTGTTACCACGGTAGCCGGTATAGGCGAGTGCACCGTCGCCGGCAGCGCGGGCGAATTGCTCGGCGGCCCATGGCGGTGGCGGAAAGCGTACGGTGTCGAAATGCGTCGTGTCGAGAAAGTCGGCCGGCGCCTTCGCAAGCAACGCAATGTCCGCGCGCCGTGCACTCATTCCTGCAATGGAGGTACGCTCGGGGAGTTCGAGGCGCTGCAGGCGCGCGGGAGCCTGCGCGAATTTCGACACGCGAGATTCGAACATCTCTTTCCTTCCTTTTTTAACGGTTGTGAATCCGGAACTCGGCATGGGAACGGCGAACTCAGGCCGCCGCACGATCGCTGGCGGACTGCAGTGCCCGCATGAACAAGGCAGTGTCGACGTTGCCGCCGGACGCAATCACAATGGCGGTGCGGCCGTGCAACGCTTGGGGATCGGCGAGGAGTGCGGCAAGGCCGACCGCGCCACCGGGTTCCACCACCACGCGAAGCTCCTCATAGGCAAACCGCATGGCCCCCAGAATCTGTGCGTCATCGGCGACCAGCACACAGGACAATCGCTCTCGATTGATCGCGAAAGGAAGCTCCGCAGGCGTCGGCGCCAGCAGCGCATCGCAGATCGATCCGTCGAGCCGCGGGTTTTTCTCGCGCTGCCCTGAAGCGAGAGAGCGCCTGGTGTCATCGAAGGCGAGCGGCTCCGCGGCCCAAACCTCAGCTTTCGAGCGGAATGCCTCCACCGCAAGGCAGGTGCCTGCCGCAAGGCCGCCGCCACCGCACGGCACTAGTACGACGTCCACATTGGTTCCCGACAATGCCTGAAGCGCTTCGCCGGCCGCGGTGCCCTGCCCGGCAATCACGAACGGATTGTCGCCAGGCGGGATGATCGCCACCGGGTTTGCACTGGCGATGTGCGCCGCGATCTCTTCCCGGCGCTCAGTCTGCCGGTCGTAGAGTACCACTTGCGCTCCTTGCGCCCGCGCCTTCGCGATTTTTACCGAAGGCGCGTCATACGGCATGACGATTGTGGTGGGCAGGCCGAGCATTCGCCCAACGGTCGCGACCGCCTGTCCATGATTTCCGGTCGAATAGGCCACCACGCCGCCCGGATAAGCTTGGCGGTCCAGCCTCGAAAGACAATTATAGGCGCCGCGAAATTTGAACGCGCCTGAACGCTGCAGGCTTTCGCATTTGACGAAGACTCTTCCACCCGCACGCGCGTCTAGTTCATCCGAGTGGAGCAAAGGCGTACGAATGGCAATACCGTCCAGACGTTCGTGTGCGTCAAGAACGTCTGCCGCTTCCAGGCGTCTCAGATCCATATTGGCTCTTTCAGTGCGAGAGGATACGGGAGAGGAAGAGTTGCGCACGTTCCGCACGCGGTGCGTCAAAGAACTGCTTCGTTGGCGCGGTTTCGACGATCGCACCTCGATCCATGAAGACCACGCGGTCGGCGGCCTTGCGGGCGAACCCCATTTCATGCGTAACGACGATCATGGTCATACCGTCCCGCGCCAATTCCAGCATGACCGCGAGCACCTCGCCTATCATCTCCGGATCGAGCGCCGACGTTGGCTCATCAAACAGCATCGCCACTGGATCCATGGCGAGCGCCCGCGCAATCGCAACGCGCTGCTGCTGACCGCCGGAAAGCTGCGCGGGGTAAGCCCTTTCCTTGTCGGGAAGACCTACCCGGGCAAGAAGTGCGCGCGCCTTTGCTTGCGCATCACCTTTGCTGCGCTTCAGGACATGGACCTGCGCGAGGCAGATGTTCTGCAATACGGTGAGATGCGGATACAATTCAAAATGCTGAAACACCATGCCGATGCGCGCCCGCAGCCTCGTCATGTCGGAAACACGGTCGCCGACAGCGACCCCGTCGACCGCCAGCGAACCACGGTCGAAAGGTTGAAGGCCATTCATACATTTGATCAGGGTGCTCTTGCCGGAGCCCGAAGGTCCGCAGATCACCACCACCTCGCCCCGATCAACAACGAGATTACAGCCTTTGAGGACCTCGAACCCGCCGTAACTCTTGTAAAGACCCGATATCGCGACCATCGGGTTGCTGTGCCCGGAGTCTGTCGCCGCAGCGCGCGCAGCAGGCGTAATCTGGACGATTTCGACCGGGGAACGAAATGCAGGAGTCGAAGCCTTGATCATGCAGCCCTCCCTGGCGCGCTCAACCTCTTGGCGGACGCCACGCCGATCGCGCAGACGACAAAATAAACCAGCGCGGCGAATAGGTAGGTTTCAATTTGCCGGTTATCGCGATTGGCGACGATGCTCACGGAAGTCATGAAATCGCGCAGCGAGATCACATAGACGAGTGAGGTGTCCTGAAAGAGCACTACCGCCTGCGTGATCATCAGCGGCATCATGTTGCGCAGCGCCTGCGGCAGAATGACGAACCGTAGCGCCTGAAAATAGACGAGGCCGGAGGCATAGGCAGCTTGCCACTGACCGGGACGGATGCTCTTAAGACCTGCCCGGAATATCTCCGAGTAATAGGCGGCCTCGAACAATATGAAGGCTATGATGACCGATTGTAGCGCACCCACGGAATGGCCGAGAGCCAGCGGAACCAGGAAATAGAACCAAAAAATCACCAGCACGAGCGGAATGGCGCGGAACCCGTTCACGTAACCGGCAGCCAGGATCGCAGCGACTTTCCAACCCGACAGCCGAACGACGGCGAGCGCGAGTCCGAGGACGATTCCACCCAGCATCGCCACCGCGGTCAGGAAAAAACTGAGCGCAAGGCCCTCCAGCAGGAACGGCAGCGCGCGTTGTATGACGCCGAAGTCAAGCCCAGCTATCGTCACGACGCGGCCCCCATGCTATCCGGCAACGAAACCCGCCGTTCGAGCGCGCGCATGAAAAATGTTACCAGCAAGGCAATCACGAGATAGACAAGCGTTGCGGCCGTGAAGGCCTCAAAGCCCTGGAACGTGAAGCTCTCGATCTGTCGGCTTTGCGCGGTCAGTTCGAAAACTCCGATCGTCAGCGCGAGCGACGAGTTCTTGAACACGGTGAGGAAATCCGACGTCAGCGGCGGCAACACGATGCGGAACGCCTGCGGCAGCAGCACCAGCCGATAGGTCTGCGCCACGCTCATGCCGCTGGCAAACGCTGCCATGCGCTGAGCTCTCGACACCGCCGTAATGCCCGATCCGACCTGAACCGCAACGCGGGCGGAGGTGAACAATCCAAGCGCCAAGATGGATGTCCAGAACTCCGGAAACGGCAGGTCGCGCTTCAGCCAATGCCCCCATCCGCCAGGCACTAGCTCGGGGACGACGAAGAACCACAGGAAGAGTTGGAGCAGCAGAGGAACATTACGAAATAGCCCGACATAGATCACAGCCAGCGCCCGTGGAAGACGATGGGGTAATGTTCCGACGACACCGACCAAGGTGCCGGCGATCAGCGCCAGGACCCAGGCGGAGAGCGAAATGACGAGCGTCAGCTCTAGTCCGGAGATCAGCCAGCCGAGATAGGGCTGCTGGATTAGGATCGACCAGTTCCAGGAATAGTTCATGGCACGCGCTTTCGATCAGCAAGCGAACTATTCAGGTGTGGCTTCGAGCTTGAAAGCCGCGGCAAGATCCGGTGACAATGCGACCGAAAGCGGCGTGAACCACTTTGCATAGAGCGCCTGCATTTCGCCCGAACGGATGAGCCGCGCCATCGTCGCATTCACGGTGCTAAGAAAGACGGTGCTGTTCTTCTGCACTATCAGGCCGTAGGGATCGAACGATAGCGGGCGTCCGACCACCTCGTAGTCGGTGGGATTGGGTGCGGATTTGCGCAGGCCGAACAGCAGAATGTCGTCAGTGGAAAACGCATCGGCGCGCCCGGTGGAGACGGCAAGAAATCCTTCCGAATTGTCCCGTACCGCCACGACCCTCACTTTCAGCTTCTTCTCCTCGATCAGGCCCTTGATCAGCCGCTCCGGCGTGGTGTTGATGGGCAGCGCGATCGCCTTGCCGTCAAGATCCTCCACTTCCTTGATGCCGGAGTCTGTCTTCACCAGAAGGCGCGTTGTGGAGATGAAGTGTGCGGCGCTGAAGTCGGCCTGCAATTGTCGGGAGATCGTGTTGACGGTGGAACCGCATTCGATATCCACCGTGCCGTTTGCCACAAGAGCAATTCGGTTTTGCGGATTGACCGCGACGAAATTGACCACCAGATCGGGCATCTCCAGCTTCTGCTTTACGGAGTCAACGACCTTCGTGCAGATGTCGAGCGCATATCCTACGGGCTTGCGTTCATCATTCAGGAAAGAGAACGGGATCGAGGCTTCACGGTAGCCGATCGAGATCTGCTTTTTCTGCTTGATGCGATCGAGAATGGCGTCGCTCGACTGAGCATGCGCCGTCGTAATGCTCGCGCCGAGCAGGCCCACAACCGTCAACATGATCTTGCGCATGGTAAGCCTCCGGAAATCTGTGACTTGATCAGGCAACGTCTCGATTGTTCGCGGTAATGGCGCTGACGAGCTCTTGAAGGCTTAAAACCGTCAGATCCGGTTTCGCTTCGGCGGCGCCCTCACCGGACAAGCCGAGCAGGCGACCGGGACGATTGATCCATGCGCATTTCAAACCCAATCGATTGGCTGGGGTGATGTCCGCTCGCAGGCTTTGCCCGACGTGGAGAATACGTTCTCGGGGAATACCGGTTGCTGCGAGATCGGCGATGCCGGCCTGAAAGTGCGGCACGTCCGGCTTGTAGGCGCCGACGCGCTCCGCCGTCACGATGAGGTCGAAGCGGAAGTCGAGCTTGCGGCACGAACTTTCAAGCGACGCATTGTCGATATTGCTCAAAGCCCCGACCCGGGCATGCGCCTGCAGCGCCTTCAGACCGGCGTGACTGTCGGGATAGGCCGGCCATTGGTGGGGCGTGGCGGCAAAGGCCTCGCGCTCTCGCGGATTAGCAGCGACATCGAACTCGGCAGAGATGCGGTCGAAGCAGCGGCGTAGCACGTCGGGATAAAGATGTGCGGGACGCTCCTTCTGGATCTCGGCTCGCGCCCGGTCGAACGCCATGAGTAAATCCTGCGCAGGAGCAGATACGGCGTTGCGATCGGCCCAGCGGAGCAAGAAGTCGATAATGGCGGGCTCCCAGTCGATTAGGGTCCCGTAAACGTCAAAGGTCACGGCGTCGAAATCAGAAAGGCTCAGCGGCATGATTTCCTCGGCTGCTGCGATTGCATAATTAGCGATAATCGCTTATCGATAATATGTCAACCGGTTTGTCGGCGAATTCCGTGGAATGGTGGCTGGCGCTGTCGTGCTGTCCGGCAAGAGGCCTTAAGATCAGGAATGGCACCGGAGAATCGATCCGCCCAACGCCCGCCCAACGCAGGGAGAAAACCGTGCTGCGATCATCGTCGCTCAACCCCGCGCCCGACGAAGCCGTCGAGAGCCGATCTGCGTCGGCGGTCGTGACCGATGCCCTACGTGAGGGAATCCTTCATGGGGCGTTGCCGGGAGGGGAGCGCCTGCGGCAGGACGCGATCGCCACGCGTTTTGGCGTCAGCCAAATGATCGTCCGGGAGGCGTTCAGGCAATTGGTCACCGAAGGCTTCTTGAAGGCCGAGCCCCGTCGTGGCGTTAGCGTCGCCCACCTGACGGCAGAGGAGGCTCAGGAGATGACCGAACTTCGGAGCCTGATCGAAGCGAAAGCCCTCGAATGGGCTATTCCGCAGATGTCGAAAGCCGATCTGGAGAAAGCAGCACGTATCCTTGCCGAGCTCGACAAAGCGAAGTCGACCGACCGCATCATCACGCTAAACGCGCGCTTCCACGAAGCGCTCTACACCCCTGCCCGCAAGGACCGAACGCTGGCGACGGTCGCCAATCTTCGGTTGAACTTTGAGCGCTATTTGCGTTTTACCTGGCAGGAAACGCACCACCTCGATCAGTCGCAGAGAGAGCACAGACAGATTCTGGATTTGTGCGTCGCCGGCGACGTCGAAGCGGCATGCACGTTGCTGAAGCAACACATTCTCGGAACGGGAAGGCTCTTGGTGGAACGCTTGCAATCACATCAGCCCGGATGAGGCATGATGCTCGAGATAAGCGCTGGGCCCGAGTTTGATTCACGTTGCAGTAACACTCAATACAGCATTCACCCGCCGCGCCGACCGCTAGTTCTTCACCTGCTCACCGATCTCAGAACAGACCTTTGTGCCGAATGACCGCGTTGCGTCGTGGACTCTGATGTCCCTAGTCAAGCGCTGAGCGCGATGCCAACGAACAATAGTGTCGGGCTGCACGATCGCCAGCGCATCGCAAATCTTTGAAAACAACCGATAGAGACCAACGAATACCAAGTGGTCGAAGACGCTGAACGAAAGTCTCTTAGGTGCAGTCCGCTCCAGAACGTTAATTTGCTGCCGCAATGTCCAAATCTCTGCCTCAAGCGCGGCCCGCGACCGATCCAACCAATGAGCCTGAAAAGATCCCTCATTGAACAACAGCATCGCCCGATCCTCGGTCAACAGCCAGCCAGATGAGGTTTGCGATAGGGACAACGCCCGAGATAAATTTTACCGCCCCTCCGTTGAAAGGTCTGAACATGGTTTCGAACAATTCTCGGGCGCAACAGCAAACAACAAGAACGGTTTATTCTTTCCGGCCCCCCGGCAAGCGAGGCATACGCGTGGTTAGTTCGACAGCTACGCAGTGAGTTTTTTCAACGCCGAAGATTTTAGACGTTCAAGGTCCCGTTCGCCGGTCGCAGCTTGTGCAAGTATGAACTCTGCAATCTCAAGTGCGGACGTCGAGGTCGACTTCAAAAATCGATGATCGCTCAGCACCTCATCCAGTGCGCGCCGCAAAACTGCAAGGGTCGGTGGATCGTAGACTGGTTTCGAATTGCATAAATCCATCACATTTTGCTCCTTAGAGCACCTGTGTGTACCGGCACCGGAAGTGGGGAGCTGAATAACAGGCGACGGAGCGAGCTGACTAGAAACTCAAGCTGCCAAAATACTGGGAGAGTGAAATATCCCCCACCATTGTGGGGAGTACTTGCAACGGCGGCTTGGCAGCCGTCGGTATCTCGATCGAAGAAGATCGCGACTGCAACATCGTGACCACAATCAGAGCGGCAACCGCGATAGTCATTCGCATCCTGGCCCCGCGACTTTTTGGCCGAGATTGCGCTTGGTGCGTCAAACCATCTGTTGAAGTCATTGGCTGCTCTCCCGTTGTTGATATGCGCACCCAAATTGAAGGGGCTGCGTTACGGCGCTATTTCAGCCTCGGCAAAAAAGGTTGCGATTGTAGGCGAGCGGCCAAAACGAAGCGACACACCTTGAAACTCACTCATATTGAATTAAAACTCACTCATAAATTTGCTGAGATGACGCCAGAAAAGCGCCCGCAAGACCCGAGCCTGGACGGGATTCACCAGATCCCCGCTTCATGCCAGTAGTCTTTCGCCCGTGCTGGCCTCGCCATTCAAGTCGAAAAGCCGGCTTGAGGCGCAGAATGCGGTTCTCCGACATCAGTTGATCGTCTTGCGGCGTAGGCTGAAAGGCCGGGCTCGGCTCACAAATAACGACCAGGGTTCCTCGTCCGCAGGATCCGAAGCAGCAGGGACAGCCTACCGGCTCTACATTTTCATCATGTTTTCAGAATGGCTCGACCGATAGCGCGAAGACATAGCCGACACCGCGCTCAGTCTGGATCACGCGCGGTGCACCCGCATCGATCTCCAGTTTGCGCCGCAGCCGGAAGACCTGCACGTCGATGCTACGGTCGAAAATATCCTCGTGAATTCGCGTCGCCTGCAACAGGTGCTCGCGCGTGAGAGGCCGCTGCGGTGCTTCGAGAAAGGCGAGCAACAAGGCATACTCACCTTTGCTCAGCGGG
>Ga0210396_10006156_pt1 | contig 11528 bp, 11 predicted proteins | sample IncBWH17OmetaG_FD_155466 | JGI IMG/M metagenome (GOLD analysis project Ga0210396, IMG submission 155466) | Forest soil microbial communities from Barre Woods Harvard Forest LTER site, Petersham, Massachusetts, United States - Inc-BW-H-17-O ...
AGGCTGTCGAGTTGGGATTCGGCCCATTCAATTACGGCGCACGCGTCTAGGAGATCGTCGTGCATGGCATTTCGCCCCGCGCTCACGCTGAACCTTTTGGATCCTCAATTATTCCCCGCAAAAGGTCGTGCGCCGCTCTCTGCGTGGCGGTCTGACCAACCCCACGCTCTCGATCGGATTGGGCAGCTATCGCTCGACACCAAGCGTCAACGCGATCCAGATCAACGGGATATTTCTCGACGATCGCCCCAAGAACCGCAGTCAACGCGGCGTGCTTCACCGCAAGCTCGTCAAAAGCATCGGCCAGTGCGTTTATTCGGGCATTGGTTAGCTCGTCTATCATCAGTGGTTCGCTCCCAGTGTGACTCGACATCCCTAGCCGATCTTGGCCGATTGGGGCAGGTTGCACAGTCTAAGTGATTGACATCTTTCAAGCGGACCCTCGAAGGTCTTCACTACACGGGGGATGGCGGGGCGGTCTGAGCGGCGCTGATTTTGGGCTCCGGTTGGGCGGGCAGGACGAATTTGAGCTTATCGAGCAGGAGCGCGAGTTCGGGTTCTGGTTCGGTGTAGCGGGTCAGCAGCAGCTCTCGGCCGTCGGTCGTCGGGATATGCAGATCAATCATCTGCACGGCGGCGAACTTTTCGATGGCGCTGCGCGGCGTGAGGCCAGGCGCCAGGGCATGGAGGCGCCGGCCGAGTGTGACATGGAGGCAATAGGCGAGGAAGGCGATGAAGATATGCGCCTCGATGCGCGCTGCATCCTGGTGAAAGATCGGCCGGATGGCGAGGTCGCCTTTGAGGTTCCTGAACGCCTCCTCGACGCTGACAAGCTGGAGGTACAAGCCCCACAGCCGCGCCGGATCGTCGTCGGTGAGATTGGTGCGCAAGAGATACCGGCCCTCGCGCCGCCGGGCGCGGCGCAGCTTCGCGCGATCGAGGCGATAGCTGAGTGCGGCGCTGTCCGCAGCGACCTCGATTGCGATTAGACGCCAAGCCGTCCGGGCTTGCTTGCGCGCGGCACCGAGCCGCATCAGCAACTCTTCGCGACTGAGCTTCATGCCGGCCAACTGCTTGAGCCGTCCCCACAACCATTTCAGCTGGCGACGGCGTATCGCCCGTTCCTTGGCAACCCGGTCGGTGCTTTGGGCGAAGACATAGAGCTCGCCGTCCTGTGGCAGCAGCTTGACTTGTACGCCCGGCCGGGCGTCGTGCCAGGGCTTGTCGACAAGCCCCTTCTCCAGCCGGGTCAGACGCCCCTTCGGCGTGCCGACCAGATACTGCACCGGCGGATCGGCAGCGCGCATCTCGGCCAGCACCGCTTCGGTCGGCACGCCTCGGTCCATCAGCCAGATCCGGCGCGCCTTGCCGTATTGCGCCACGATGCGGGCGAGAAAGTCCTTGAGGGTGGTGTTGTCCGCGGTATTGCCCGGCAGCACCTCGTAGGCGAGCGGCAGCCCTTCCGGCGTCACGACCAGTGCAATGATCACTTGCACGCAGTCGCCGCGGTGGTCACGCGAATACCCGTGCCGACGCTTGTCGCCTTCCGGAAACGGCGGATCGCTCTCGAAATAGGTACTGGTCAAGTCGTAGAGCAGGACGTCGAACGAAACGTTGAACAGGTCGCGCCAACGCCCGACCAGATGGTCGAACAGCGCTTGTTTGTGTTCGAGCAGCCGATCGTGACAGCGGTAGAGCTTGTGGATCTCCGCCAGTCCGACATCCTCGCCCAGCAGGTCGGCCATGGCGCTGCCCTCGAACCATTGGCGATGCAAGCGCCACTCGCTACCCGGCGCCAGCAGCCGGTAGGTCGCCAAGAGCAACAGCACCTGGTGCCAACGCGTCCCCTTGCGGCTCGGGCCGAGCCGCTCGGCCCAGAACCGGTCGAGCGCCAGTTCGCGCCACAGGTTCACCGCCAGCCAGCACCCGCCCCACTGCCGCGGCCGGCACAACCGCAGCTCGGCAAGCTTCAGCCGGACGACCGCGGCGTCGGGCAGCACCCCCTCGCAGCGGTCTTCCGGGAACAGCGACAGGGGGCGCGGCGCCGCCGCTCCTTCCTCGAGGACGGCGATCGACTTGCGCCAAGCCAGTTCCTGCGAATCGTTGATCTCGCCCAGGTACAGCAGCGGCCGCTGCACCACACGGCCTCCGCCTACCCGGCGATTCTCCACGATGCTCCAGTAACGGTGCTCTTTGCCGTCCTTCTTGCGCTTGGTGTGACGGAGAAACATGACGCCGCGCATGATACCCGCGGTCGCCACCCGGAAAATGGCCTAGGTCTTCACTACAGCCGTTTCTCGCCAATTTCTGCTGATCGGCTCCTTTTCCCTCAATTACTTGCTGGATCCAAAATCGGAAACCCCGCCGCCAATCGGCCAAGTCAGGCTAGGATAGCGGAGCGGCGGGGCGGCTGAAATGGTCGCCCCGCCGTGCTATATGGACGGCATGGAGGATCAGAAGCCTGCGCCAAATCGCGACGATATCGAGCTGCACCGGACGCTTGGGATCGTTTTGTTGATGCGGTCAAGAAGGTCGCGCGGCGGCCGATTCCGCAAGCCGAGGTAAAGGGGAAGCCTGCGAAGCCAAAGCCTCGCTCTAATGGTCGCGGCGCTTCTCGCGCCTAGTGTTTAGAGTCATTCAGAGGATTCACAAATGCATCGGGATATGCGATACTGGGCCATGGCTTGTTGGATGGGGGCCATGGCACACCAAGTATGTGTGGTTTTGAGCACTGCGGAGCGCGAGCGGTTGGCAGCGATCGTGGCCGACCGCAACCGGCCGCGCAAACAGCGCGTTGCCGCGGTCCGAAGCCAGCTGGACGATGTTAAACGAGGTGACGCCGTCCGGGCCGGCACCGCACAATTCGCCACCGAGATAGGCTTGGCGCGCATCGAGCGCCGCGACGGCTTTGGCGATCGCGGGATATTTGTGGGTCCAGTCAAGGCCAGTGCGCGTCAGCAGCTTGACCGCGCCGCGGTCGAGCCGCGCATGCATGCGATAGCCGTCGTATTTGATTTCGTGCAGCCAGCCCGGTCCGTCCGGCGCCGCGTCGACGAGCTCGGTCAGCTGCGGCCGGATCCAGTCCGGCAGGGCAGGCGGAGCAGCGCCACCCCGGCGGGCTACGGGGCGCGCCACGCCGGAAGCGGGCAGGGGTTACTGTGCGGGAGCATGGCCCTCTTTACGCCTGGGCAAGCTACGGTGGTCCGATATCGCCGTAGGCTGCCAATTCCGACAACAGGCTCGCCAGACTATAGGACGGTTTGTAGCCCAGCCAACGAACCGTCTCGGAAATATCCAGCCTGGTTGGCTTCAAGGCCGGATCGAGTCCGTAAGAGAGCGCCAAATCGTAATATTCGGGATAGTATTTCTTGAATGTCGAGCCCGCCCCGTCGGCATCCCAATGATCCAGATCGGCATCTGTGTATTCATAGGCGCTATCAAGCGTGAGGATGAGGTGTTGTGTGAGGCGCTGCCGGGAAATGAGATTCAGACTGAGGATGACTGCGGCGGCAACATCGTCAATGTGCACAGCTCCCGTCCAGAACCATCGCGCCCAGTCGCTATAGTTGGCGTACACGTCGCGGTTCCAAAATGGAATAAATCCTCGCGGACGAAGGGTGATCACATTTATATCGCGGTGTTTTCGGTAATCCTCGGCAATCAATTCGGCCAGAATCTTGCTGCTCCCGTACTGTGAATCCGGCCGATAAACGCTGGTTGTGGAAATGAAGACGATCTTGTCGATACCGAGAGAAGCGGCCGCTTCAAAAACCTCGAAGGTGCCGCGCACATTCAGGTCAAAAAAATCGTAGGCGTTTTTCTCGCCACGATCTTCGTGGATACCATGCCACGCGGCTATGTGAACAATGCAATCGCAGCCGCGAAATATTTCCGTCAACTTCGTCCGGTCCAGAATAGACCCTTCGATAAACACCGCGCCCTGTTTCAAATCCCGTGGCGCACGAACATCCAGAATGACAGGCGTATCACCCCTGTCGAGCAACCCGGGTACGAGAGTCCGCCCGAGATCTCCGGACCCTCCTGTCAGAAGGACCTTCATGGTCTTCCCCGTCGTTGCGTCTTTTCGCCAAGCAATACCCATACACGCAGGAGCGTTCTATCGGCCTAGAATAGGGGAACCTTGCGCCCCGCGCCCTGACTTGACGAGGAGGAACGGGATGGCCCGCCGCCGCCCGCCTCACGTATTTCGAACCGGTTCCCCCGCGTCTCGCCAGCAACACCATCATCGAATCGACGTTCGAGGTCGGCCGCCGCTTCCGCTGCATGCTGCGAGTCGACTGCGGCCAACTCGACCCCGGCGCGGTGAACCGGACGGCGCTCGGCGAATGGCACCCGCGCATGCCGGAGCGCCTCGACGACGAGGAGCTTGCCAACTGGCGCGCTGGCCGCAATGCGGTCTATCAGCTCGCCGCGCTGACGGTCGGGGAGCGCCCGGCGGTGGCCGACGGGTAAAGGCCGTCGGAGAAAACCCCGGCAGAGGGGGCCGGGGTTTCTGAAGGGACGATCGGTATTTGGGGGGCTTCGATCGTCACATATGCTAACGCAGGCCGATCGGCGGCCGTTCCGTTCCTCAGCCGCGCGCAAACGCGCGAGCGGCCGTCAGGCGGCGAGGCGTTCGGGGTCGAACGGCTGGTCCGGCGCGGTTTCCGCGGTATCAGCCGCCGGCGCGGGTCGTTTTTTCCCGATCTGAGCGAGCAGCCAGGTCTTAACCGCGGCGGTCGCCCGCTCTTGCTCCGCATGATCGTCGGCGAGACGGCGGGCCCTGAGAATGATGGAGCGCAGCTCGGCGACGCTGCCGCAACAACTGTCGTTGAAGTGCACAAGCGGAAGGCCGGGCCTGGGCATCGCATCCTGCAGGAGCGCGATCGCCGGTGCCCTCGGCAGGCGATGCTTGCGGCTCAGGAGCAGAAGAGCGCCGACAAGGCAGTGGCCGCCGTTTCCGTCATCATAACGGCCGCGTGTCCACTGACCGTCGTCGGCAAAATGCTCGAGCATCAGGTCGAGCAGCTGCACCGCTTAGGCGATTTGAGGTTCCGGCATTGATTTGAGCGCTCTCGATCCGGGCAACGAACTCACCGTATCACGGCAAATGAATGGGCTCGACCAAATCCGGACTGTTGTTCTGCCGACGCGCGCGCTCACCGGCCAGCAGATCATGTCGTCGGCAGGGTAGCGGGCGAGCAGTGACTTCAGATGCTGCACCTCGGCCGGCTCCTCACCCAGCCATCGCGGCTACTGCTGAGCAAGATGCGGGTCGCGCCAGCCAAGCCGCTGCCATGAATCGCATTTGTAGACAGCTAATTAAGATTTGTAGACAGCTAATTAAGAGAGCATGGCGTTGTCGAGATGCTGTCCTAGCCCGCAGCCCGAATCTTTTTCATGAGTCCTATCGCCATCTCCGCAGCGGGGCCGGTCGCCAGTTCCACTGGCGGGCTGAGACCAAGACGATAATCGTCGAGCTCTGCCGCCTCGCAGCCGATGACCCGGACGGGCTTTGTCACGGCAATGCTAACGAGCACGACAAGAGAGGCAAGACTCGCCAAGCCTCATGCCGCTGCGACGGCACCTCGCCACTGTGCGGCAGCTTCTGCTCGGAAGATCCGCAATGTGGATCGGGAGATGAGGTGGCGTTGCAGGTCGAAGGTGTTGTGGACTGGGGCGTGCATTCCGAGGAAGCGCTGGGCAGAGCGAGGCGACTTGAACCGCTGTAGCTTGCGCTCGCGTCGTCGCACTGCCTGATGCGAATTCTCCGCCCTATTGTTCTTTCGGAGCCCCTGCTCATGCCGACAGGCCAGACGGAGACGGCGCAACGCCGAAGCGTAGGAGCGCAGCTTGTCGGTGACCACTAATTTCGGGGCAAACCCTTGCTTCTTGAGCAGCTTGCGCATCAGCCGCAGCGCCGCTCGGGTATCGCGTCGGCGCTGAACGAGCATGTCGAGAACCTCGCCCTCGTGGTCGACGGCACGCCAGAGATACATGCGCTCACCGGCGATCCGCACCACCATCTCGTCAAGATGCCAGCGGTCGCTCGGCCGAGGGCGACGCTGGCGCAGCCGTCGCGCGATCAACGGACCGAACTTCAGCACCCAGCGCCGCACGGTTTCGTAGGAGATGGCTAGCCCTCTTTCGGCCAGCAATTCCTCGACATCGCGGTAGCTCAGGGTGAAGCGGAGATAGAGCCAGATCGCGTGCTGGATGATCTCGGGCGGGAAGCGATGACGGCGGTAGCAGAGCGGAGCCATGCCGACATTCTACCCTATAACGCCGCCGGCTCCCGACCCGGTTTCCATGACAACGCGGAGACGACCAACCAGGTCTGCGCGACCACGTCACGGGTGTAGTGGCGCGCAGCGATGGCGCATTTCTCCTGAAGCCGAAGCGCGAGCCGGGGCGATAGTCGGCAACGCCCCATACGCCGAACGGCGCCTGCGTCACCCGCGCCGTCGCCTCTTCCTTCGCGCGGGCGAGCGATCCGCGCTTGCCGACGGCCTGCCCCTCGTCCGCGTGAAAGATTGTGTGCTGGGCGCCGACCCTCCGGCCATCGAGATCGAAAACAACGTCCAGGCCCCGCTCGACTGGACCGAGCGCGGTCTTCGCATCACGAATGTTCGTGACGTTCATGCCACACAAAGCGGCGAGATGCTGAACAGCCCAAAGCTCGGCGGCGAGGTCCGGCATAGTAATGACTCCAGGTCGCGTCCCAAATCTGGGCGCTCGAAGCACGGGGCCATCCCGGCGATGCTATACCCTGGAAACGCCAGAATATTGCCGAGAGCCGCGCCAGTCAACGACGCCGCCTGTAGGCAAGGCCGAGCAGGATAGCGGTGAGCATCATGGATCGCCAGTCAGCACGGCCGCAGTCATCAGAGGATCGCCGGCCGTAGCCGATAATCTTCGGGTTGTCATCCGCTCCCGTAACTGACGCCGCGTAACTAGCAGCGAGCTCTATGCCTTCTCCTCGAGCGCACGATCGGCCGACGAGAGGTTCTCCAGATAACTCCAGAGATCGGAATTTGAGTCCCTGGCTCCGCCGGCCTGTCGCCGGTGAAACCATTTGGGTCCCGGCGCTCGCGGCGATCACTTCCGCCGCGAGCGCCGACAACCAATGACGTTGTCGGTCCGGCGCCGCCAAGCCGCCCATAACCGTGATTATCGGTGGTCGAGCACTCCTGATGCTGGTCGCTGCGCGGTTTTCGGGATCCGGCTCGGGCAAAGACCTTCTGAGCCGCGCGATCTCGCTGATCGCCTCCGGCCTGCTGCCATTCTCCAGCTTCTACCCGTCGCGCCTGACTCGTATCGAGGACGGGACCGCCCTGCTTGCAGAATCCCGTGTGCTCGAAGAGGGATGGCCCACAGGGTGCTGCCGCAGTGAGATCCGATACTCGTAATCTGGCGAGGGCTTCGCTTGTGGCACTGAGCAGCATCGAAGGACTATTCTTCGATAGGTCGGCTTTGTGAGGCTGACCTGACCAAGCCGGGACATTATCAGACCGCTGCTGGTGCCCCAAACCGGTCGTCCGGCAAGACGCGAGGACCGAGCGGGAAACCGGTTTTGAAAGGCTCAACTATCAGTGCCTTCGAGACTTGTCACCCGATAGACACAGCGTCGCCCAATTTTTAACTCTTCACCCTCGTTAAAGGCGGTTTTTGATTTTGGGCTGGTGCTTCGCTCAAAGTGCCGGTGCGCAGGATTGTGCGGGGATCTTAACCTATGCCAGCCGTGATTTGCGGCTCAGTGCATTCTGCATGTGATCGCTGGCTCGCGCACGCTTACCGGCCTGCAGCCTGCTGCGGGGCCTGCCTTCCAAGGGCAGTTTCGAGCTGGCTCAGCTCGTGATCGTTGCCGCACTGGTTGAGAAGTTTGCCAAAAGCTTCCTGAGTGGCCCGTGACAGGACCCAGCCAAGCGGCGGTTGCACCGGTGCGGGCTGTCCTTCCTCGCACATCGCCAAATGAGCGAAATACGGATTGTCGTGGCTCGCCTTGACCGGAGACGAGTTGGTGACCGTCTCGTTCTTTGCTTTGTCGAGCACGGCGGCGGTTTGCGTCTGTGGCGACTGCGAACCGGCGGCGGGCGGGGTCGACGCGGTCGCCGGCCCATTCCCACTCTTTGCCGGCTCGGAAAATTCGGCGCAGATTTGGACCGCAAGTTCGGCCGCGGCCCGATTGCCGTGCGCCTCGCGCACATGGGTGATCCCCTGGACGGGCGCCAGAAACTCGTTGAGCCAGGCGTTTTGGACCTGCTTTTTGTCGATCGAAAGATAGTTTGGTGATAAGGCGGATTTTGCCGAACCCTCGGTATCGGCGGAGGTGGTACCTTCGCGCTCGGCGACGCTCACCAGGCATTTCCCGCCATCCTTAGCCTCTTTGATCCGCACCAGCGCGTGAGAATGGGCGAGACCCGGATCGCTGCTGATCATCAGGATGACGAGCTTGACGCCCGGTGGTTGACCTTTCAGCGCAAGTCTCGCCGCCCGTTCGAGTTCGAGCGCGGAGAGCGCGCCATAATTCTCGAAATAGCCGCCGTCGATCGCCGAACCGTGTTGGTCGCCGAGATCGCCGGCTGGCGAGATGTAGGTAAAGCGCGCGCTGTTATGAGCCGCGGTGCTCGCCCGCATGTCCTTGCCCAGCACATGCAGCGCGTCGAGGCTGTCGATGAACACGTTGCGTTCGATCAGGACATGGCCGGTGATGAGTCGCTTGCCGGTTTCCTCATGGGTGGCGTTGAGCAGAAGGATCGGGCGCCAGGGCGCCCGCCCGGTCGCGGCGGGATCCTTCGTGTAGGGAAATAGGCTCAGAAAAGGTCTCGTCAGCAGGCCTCCGCTGGCGGTCTCGAAGGCTCTTTCGAGCGCCGTGCCGCGGTCGCCCTGACCCAGGTCTGGGAGGAAGCTCGACGGGGTATCAACAAAGACCAGACTCGCGAGAGCCGGCGCGAGGAAATCCGCGGTCAGAAATGTCGTCGCGGGCGGACATGTCCCATGGCCTGCTGTGCATTGGTTCTCGTCGCGTTGCGCCAGCGCCGCCTCGAAAGCGGTGGCGCCAACGCTGCCGCCGGAAACCCCGCTGATGGCGAAGAGATAGGGCCGAACGCCCCCCTCCGCCGCGAAATCCTTCTCGAGTTGCTCAAGAACCGTCGCCGTCCAGTAGGCGGCGCGGATGCCGCCGCCTGCCGTGGCGACAATGATCATCGGCACGGGGCCGTCCCGACCCGCGTTTTTGTGGGCGGTCTTCGCCTGCTCGTACCAGACGCTGGCCGCGGCGGCGACCGTTGGGCGTTCATCCGGCAATTTCGCCACTGGGACACTGGCGGCCGATGGCGGCACGACGCAATCGCCGCCATCACAGGGGCGCACCCGATGAAAAGGATGCAGCCAGGCATTGAGCACGGCGAGACCGATCACGAAGGCGACCGCATAGGCGCCAACGACACGGGGCCGGGCGCCGGGACCGAACCATCCCTTCTGGGTGGTCCAAAAGATGGCGGCCTCGCAGGCATTGACGAGGGCGAGAATTGCACCCAGGGCGAAGTAAGCCACTACCATCGAGCCAAAGAAGCGACCCACGGCAATCGGGTTGATCCATGTCGCTCCGGCAATGGCAACGGCTATGGCAAAGAGTCCGGCGGTGAAGACCGTAATTTCTCGGTTCTCGCGCCGGTCGTCCGTTTGCCTCTGGGCCGCGGTAGCGTTGGGCCCAAGCGGGCTCCTGCGCCGCAGCAGGCTGATGCCGATCAGGAAGACGACGGCGGAGGCGCTGATCCAGACCGTTCCCCATGAAAATCCGCTCGGAACCGAGCGCACAGCGAAGGCGACCAGTGCGACGCCGCCAAGCAGGACGACGGCGCCGGCCGCGGCGGCGATCCACGCCAATCTTGTCCGTTTGGGGGACGGTCGCTGCGACAGCGAAAGACGATCGAGGGCCCACACCAGCGCCGTCGTGAGAGCAATAGCGAGCGGCGCGGCCCAGACCACCGGCCACAGCGTGCTGTCGGCGAACTCCGGTTGGTGGGCGGCGGCGAGGGAAAGATTGATCGCGGCGAATAGATGCGCGCAAACGCCGAGAAGACGCGGCGGCCAGAAGAGCCATTTGTCATTGCCCCGGGGAACCGGGATGCCACCACGGTGGACGGCGGCGCGCAAGCCGAGCCGAGCCGTGTGCCAGTTGTTGGCCGCCCAATAGATCAGCGCCAGGAAAAGGAAGAAGAGTCTCAATGCGCTGTTCTCGGCCATCAGGCTGACGCCGAGCTCGCGTCCCTGGTCATTTGAGAACAGAAGATAGGCCGCGGCGAGAACGAGGACGAGGGGCCGCCACATCGCGCCGAGCGCCTGCAGAAAGTAGGGTGCGTTTGACAGCAACCGGAGCAGCAGCGCGCATAAAGCCAGGGCGCCGGACCATAGACCGATCCCGGGGAGCAATCCGATCCCGGTTGCCGCATCCGGCTGCCAAAGTGCCTTGATTCCCCCGGCGACCAAGCCAAGGATCAGCAAAAACCACATTACGGGCCAGAACCGAAATCCCGTATTGGGGCGCTGCGGCAAATTTCCCATTGCAACCACCTCGCGCATGCAACTGCATTCGCCCGATGAGCGGCCGATCCGCCCACGCTCAAGCAGCATCAATCAGGAGTCGGGCCGATAAGTGTGAGGCAGTTCACAGTGAGGAAAGATTCCCGCGGATTACGGTCAGGCGAGCGTCATGGCCTGGTTTCGGTCGGGATCGATGGTTGTCGGCTAGCGCTTGTTGCTTTGCACCCGTTAGGACATCCCTGCATCGCTGTGTCTTCGACCCCAAGTTCGGCTGCTCGATCGCTCCGCCACTCTCACCGCAGGTGCGTCCGGTGACACACTGCGATTTTTGTCGCGATTGCCACCCCTCGACCGCTTGGATAACGAACCGGACTCGCGCATCCCAACCCAATGCGAGACTCGAAACCAGTTCGCCTCGCCGACGAGGAGGCCCGGCTGACCCTTAAAGGGTGCCAGGTCCCTTTCCCCATCGGCCGGCCGCTCTACGTGATAATCCGGTTATCACGTCCGCCTTGCCAAGGGGCGAATCGGGAGCTAGGAGAGAAGGTGAAGCACGGGGCGCACATGATGGACGAGATCAGCACCTTGCCGGTCGCGGCCGATGCCAGGGATGACGCGGCCCCAATTGAGGAAGCTCAACTCACCGACCGCCTCGACGACGCAACGCCTGTTGCACCGGCAGCGCCTACGAGGGCGCCCGCAAAAATCTTAGCAATGTCAAGGAAAGGTCCAAGCGACTTTGTGACCTCGGGATCGACTTTCCCTGACCCGATCAAAACACCAACAAGTCCAAGGAGGCCAAACACGAATGTGAGGACAGCCAGCACTCCAGTATTTGTCCAACCGCCAAATGTAATAATGCGCGAGCGAGATTTTTCCTCTTGTTGTGGGAAGGGGACGCCAGGTGCAAACTTCAACGCAGCCTGCCAGATGTCTTGTTCCCTAAGTAGGCTGGCTGCACCCGACACATTTGCAGCTTGGTT
>Ga0210396_10006158_pt1 | contig 11526 bp, 14 predicted proteins | sample IncBWH17OmetaG_FD_155466 | JGI IMG/M metagenome (GOLD analysis project Ga0210396, IMG submission 155466) | Forest soil microbial communities from Barre Woods Harvard Forest LTER site, Petersham, Massachusetts, United States - Inc-BW-H-17-O ...
TGTTGCCTATCGGGGCCCTTGTGGTGGCCGGATGGGGCCTGCGCTGGCGCGGTCACTGTCACGTTCCAAGCGGATGACCTACCCGCCGGCCTATTCGGCCTGGTGTCATACGCCGCGGGCCGCATCGCCGCCGCCCTTCAGCAACTAAAGGAGAAGTAACGAGGTTCGCTCTCGACAACGTGCGCATCGGCCCGCATGCGGTGTCGGACTGGCAAAACCAGGCTCGGGCCGTCTGATCGAAGACCGCCCCTCAGCATCGACCACAGCGCGGGCCCGATAAGTCGATAGGAGCGGCCCCTGCCCACCCCTATATCGGATGACCCGTCCGTGTCCCACTGTCACTCCTACGATCTGCGCCGAGGGGCATCTCGCCCGTAACGCCGCTGGGATTGGCGCCCCTAGGCTGTGGAGCAATGCCTGCGGCCTCCTCGTGGCTGGGGGTCTAACCGGCCACGACAACCAGGCCGCGATGTCCCTTGCCCAGGACGTCCCTTGCCCAGTGGGATTGGCGCCCCTGCATGACACGGCCTGGTTCGGTCCACTCAACGGACCAGGTGCTTGCCGCCGCCAAGGTGCTGTTATCAACTGGGACAGCGTGCTGGGAATCGACGATCGTCGCCATTCGCGGAGAACACCGACCGCGACCAGCACGACCCGGAGGCGAACGGAGTCGCGCATGCCTACCTATGTGCCCCGCAATCAGCCAAATGCGCGGCCGATCGGACCGACCGACCCCCTCATTAGCGCCTCCCGCGGCCACGTCTTGATCACGGGCAGCGGATTCCTGCCCAACCGTTCAGTCACCATCCGCATCACGTATATCGGCGAAGATGTCGTGGACTACCTCACCTACATCAGCGACGCCGACGGGTACCTAAGCGCACCGCTGCCGGAGACCGCAGTTAGCGAAACCGGGCACATCGCTGTCACCGACCACCGCCCCGACCCCGATGGTGACGGGGGCCTGCTATGGAGCAACACCGTCATCGTTACCCACACGGGCACGTGAAATACAGCACGGCGCACACCCGCCCACAAAACGCGAGCAACCCCGACAGGGTGTCGTTGAGGGTCGGTCCGCTCAGCGGACCGGATTCTTGCCCATCCAAACCGCCTTGGCGTGCAATGGAACGGGCATTTCTTCTCGCTGGCCAGTCGTCATGGCTAAAGGGGTGATCCGTGGACAACGACCCGTGTTCGACGAATGTGTATTGGAGCGGCATAAGTGCTGCCACAGCAGATTCGGCTTTTGCCGGTGTGCTCGCCGGCTTGCTCATCGCCGCCGTCGCGGCGCTGCTCGTATCGTGGTATCAGGGAGCAGGTCCCCAAACGATAGCGTTGTTCGGTTCCGGCGTGCCGGTTCTGGCGCTTTCTACCTATCTCTTCACCGTGATCGGCGCACTGCGTTACCCCGCATACGACCCACAGAAGCCACCAGGCCCGAAAAACTTTGACTATACGACACCCGGAGGCACGGGTGAACTCCTTTGCAACCAGTTGTGGAGTGAATGGCTCCTAGCAACCGCTTCGCTTTTCATCGGTAGCGCTGTCCTTGTCTGCGGGCTAGGGTGGGCGCTCGTAAGCTACGCCGATAATCTCGCGGTAAAGCTTTGTGAAACAAATATTGCGATTGAGAGGGTAGAGTACGGTCGCAATTTCTTCATCCGTTTAAATGCGTGGCTTTCAGCCTCAGTTACAACAGCGGCGACCGCTTTACTTATAGTGACAAGCGTAATTTACTTGGCGGCCATAGGCCAACAGAACATGCACAGTGGGTACCTCCTGTACTTCGTTTATTTATCTGGCCTGTATCTTATCGGCCGCGCATCGTATGTAATTTTTAGTCGCACAAGCAGCGCTAGGCGTGCGAACAAGAAATCGTGTGCCGCCTATGCCGCCGGCGGCCCACCTGTCGCCACAGATAACAAAGGCATAAAAGCTGGCGTAAGCCCCGTGCGTCCACCCGCCGGAAAAGATCCAACATTCGCACGGCGTAACAAATTAGCAATGCGTGCCGCGCGCGAGTTTGGCTTCGTGGCGTACGTCGCGTTCGCTGCGTTACTGGCCGTTCCTATGACATCAGGGGCAGCTTTTAACCGGCGACGGGAAGGGATCGCGGTCAGCCTCGATATAGTCATCAAAGTGGTTGTCCTCTACATTGTCGTCCGATCGATCTATGTCCTGATTGCGGGTATCGTCGAACTGGTATCAGCTAAAAAGGACGACACCCCCACCCATAACGACGCTATCCCACCGGCGAACGCAAAATCGGTAGAGCGCATCCGGATGGCGTACGACCCTGGAAGACTTCACGCGACGACATACACCGTTGTCTTTTTGGCCGTATTAGAGACTTTCTTCGTAGTCGCGTTGACACAGGGACCTTTATGGCCCGTTCCGCGGATTTTCATATCGCTCTTCCTCGGCGGTCTTTATCCAGCCGTTGTCCTCTCCGGGCTTAGCTCTTCAGTCCCCGCCGCCGAGGATGTCAGGCCGCCAACGTGGGAGACGGTTCCTTGGTTGGGGTTTATACCGTGATGCTTTATCAAGCAGAGGTTTGGATTGACGGGCCTTCGCAATGAGCATGGGCAGCAGGAGACTTCGAGATCCCTTGCGGAGTGAAGTTGGCAGTCGATCGGATTCCGGTCCGCAGCCAGACAGACAAAAGCACAAGCCGTTGTGACCAAAACATGTCTGCCCCAGGAGAACAGGAGAGTGTAATGGCAGGGAACCGACAACCAATCAATCAGCCGTCGAACGCACCCAGCACGAAGGTCGCAGGAGGGGGCCTCGCCGGCGCCTTCATCGTCCTGGTGGTGTGGATCCTGGGTCTACTCCACGTGGCCGTGCCCCCTGAGGTCGCCTCAGCTCTCACGGTCATATTTTCATTCGCCACCAGCTACCTTGTGAGAGAACGCGTTCCGGTGGCTGCCAACAACCCCAACGCAAGTGACAGCTGAGCGGCCGACCATAAAAGCAGCGGGGCGACAGGGCCGCCTTTGCCGAAGGCTCCACCAACTGGGCTAGCTCCGGTGACGGTATCGGCATTAGCTTGGGGGCGGCGAGGCAGGACCTTGGGTTCGAGGCGCAGAACAACACGAGGGTTTCGCACCGCCGCCCTTTTGGTGCGACCGGGTGCGGCTGCTCATTTCACTCGGGGGAGTAGAGGCCGTCCTCGCAGGATGCGTTGGCCGCCAATGGTTTCCAAACCTCGAAGGACAAAGCGGTCCCTGCCAAGCTTGCATCGATATCAAGCAACCGCCGGAACGCGTCCGTCCAGGGTTCAAAATCCCCTAGACGGGCCGCCGCCCGCGGCTCCTCCCGCTGAGGCCCCGACGCGGCCGCATGGTCAATGTGCCACGACACCGAAGTCTTGCAGAGGTGACCGGCCCCCGCCGCTGGCGGCGGGCATCGTAGCGGGATAACGTTGCCCGCCTTGGTCTTTGGTGTCGAGCAGGGTGTAGACACTCAGTATATTGAGTCCTGACTGGTCGACAGGCCGTTGTCGCAAGTCACGGTGACGTGAAAGGTCGACCCTGTTGCGGGTCCGTTATAATCGATCCTCGTCTCCGCCGAACCGGTTACGGTGAAATTAGCGGAGCGGTCGTAGTTGATTATCTTGGCTTGACCCGCCACCGCAACCGACCTATACACGCAACCCACCGCAGGCTTGTTTGCGTTATTGGTAATCGACACAAAGGCCGCCCTCAACGAGTTGTCGCGCCGTAACACCAGCTCCGATGGCGGGGGAGGCGGAGGAGGTGGCGGTGCCGCCGCTGGGGGTGCCGTCGTGTGGGGTGCCGCGGCTGGGGGTTCCGCCGCTGGGGGTGGCGCCGGTGGGGGTTCCGCCGCTGGGGGTGCTGTCGGATCCGGTGTCCACCACCCGGTCGCAATGAGCGAGAAGGTCGCCGACCACGGGGTGCTCGTCCCGGTTGTGCGGCCAGGCGCGGTGCCCGGCTCGCCCGGCCCCGACACGGTAATTCCGACCTGAGCGATTAACGCAGCAAACGCAGCCGCAATGAGTACCCCGCGGCGCCGGTACCACGGCGGGGGCGGCAGTGCCTGACCTGGACCGAGTTCGTGGTCGGCGGGAGGCGACGCTGGCGCGGCCTCCTCCGGCGGCGGAACGCCAATGCGTTCGCCGCGGTTCCGTGTTACCTCCAGAGCGGGCATGACGTTGCCGATGGTCTTGGCGTCCATGGCTACTCCTTTGATCGGGGTGGGCTCGCGGTGATATGAGCGGCCGGTCGCGCACAACCGGAAACGTTTTCAGCTTCTTTGTTCACACGCACCGGTGGCCAGGGGGAGGTCCTGACGCGTGGGTGTGGTCACTGTTCGCTGTCCTTCCTGGTCTCGCCTACACATCTTCGCTGAATCGGGCAAGGCGCGGGTGAGGCTTGGCGGTCATTTATGCCGCCGCTTTGCTGCTGGTGTGGGCCGCGACCCTGCTGCAGGCCATCGCCTTGTGGGGTCCGAGGTGTACGAGCGGCCATGGCACGACACCCGGATCCATGACAAAAGGACCGCTGATGACAACCGTAAGGTGCACTGGCGGGCAGGCCGCCTGGGCTGTTCGGCGTTGGCACTACCGCGGTTGTCGTAGGCGGCTTCTCGGACGGAGCGAGCGAGATGGCAGCGTCGCGATTGCGCAGCACCCCAACAGAAGTCGTGCGCCCGGTCGACGTGGCGGTCATAGATCGCTGCGAACGCTTGTCGATCACCGGTGGCGGGGCGGCACGCGAGAGCCCGCCATCGCTGTCCACCTGCCCATCAGGTAGGACGATCATGGCATCGCCTTCTGCGAGTTATCGCCGGGCACCATCGCTCGGTTTCCACATGTCGAAAGTGTGCCTTCCAGGTACAACCCTGTCATGAGTAGCGCACTACCCGAAAGCCCTCTAGTGGTGCCCGCGCCGGTGGCGCACACAACGCATCTGTACGACCCGCATGGGCCGTCGCGTAATCGCCGCGGCAATGAGTGAAGCCGCGGGTGTATCAAGGCGTGATCGTGGTCTTCTGGCTGACCACGACGGTCGCACTCCGCAACGCGTCGGCGTCGGCCTGCGGACCCTCGGCGTGGAGCTGCAGTACGTAGATGCCATTTTTGCTTTGGATGACCACCGTCTGCTGGGCAACCATGCGCGCCACGCCATTCTCGGTGTACGAGCCGCCGAGTTGGTATGCGGGATAGCCACTCAGTTTGTCCTGACCGCCGTCGCCGCTAAAGCCTGGCAAATTCTTGACCCCACCGGGTGCGACGGCCAGTAGCTTGTCCGTATCGACATTGCCCGTCAACTTCTCGACGATCGCGATGATCTTGGGCGGATCGTTGGGATTGGTCGGCGTATTAAAGACGATCCCGCCATACGGAGCGTCGGCGCCTTCGGGAATCCGTGTCCAGCCCTCGGGAACTGCGAGGTCGATCATCGGGGCGCCCGGTGTGCCGTGGGTGATTGTCGTCTCCTGGATGTTGTTTTGCTTGATGTAGTCGGCGATCGACTCGTTGGGACCCGACGCCTGAGCGGACGCGATCCGGCGCGTCGAGGGAGCCGAAGTGGTTGCCGTAGACGTTGATATTGAGGTCGGCGTCGACGTGTTCGACGACTTCGAGCGTTGAACTACGGCCACGATGACAACGAGGGCCACGCCGATGACCACGATGGAAACGGCGGCGACAAGCCAGCGGCTGGTTCGCCAATGTCTTTTGCCGGCCCCTGGAACCGGCGGTGTAGTGGTTGTCGGGGGCGTTGGCGTCGTCTGGGGTAGTGGCGGTGGGCTAGCTCGTTGCGTGACTTCTGCTGTCCCGTCCAGTTTCTTTCGGGCTGTCTTGATCAGCGCGTCGGCGTCGCGGTAGCCGGGCTGCTCCTGCTCGATCGTGGCTAGCAGGTTGGCGGCTTGCTGCCACTGTTCTTGGTCTAGGTGGTTGAGTGCCTGCGCATACCGGTCGGGGAGGTCGGCTTCGCGAATTTTGGCCTGTGCGTCGGAGACGATCCCACCCGGGTCGGAGTTGTCCGGGTCGATTCGAGCCAGCTCGCGCGCGGCGGCCACGACGGCATTCCATCGCCCGGCCCGATGCAGGGCCGTCATCTCATCCAGCAGTGCTTTCCGTCGCTGGGCCGTGCGTGCCTGTTCAAGCCGAGCACCGACGTCGGGGGAGGCTGGGTCGAGGGCGGTCAGATTTTCCAACGCGGTCACCACGGTGTCCCAGTCACCCTCAGCGGCGGAAGCCTCGGCCTTGCTCGACCACACGTCGATGTTGCGTTGTCGGCGTGCCTCTTTCAGCCTTGTCTCGACCCGCGCCTCACCCGGATAAGAGGCCTGCAGCGTCTCGAACCGTTCTGCGGCTTCGGCCCAGCGTTCGGCGAAAAAGGCGCTCAGTGCATCAGCCCACTGGGTGGCATCGAGCGTAGGTGTGGCTGCGGCCGATCGTGCATCCGAGCCCGTCGGCGGAAGGTTGAGGGCCTCGGTCGCGTCGGCCTGGGCCCCGGGCGGAGCTGGGGCCGACGGCGCGGTTATTTGCCGGGTGGCGTCGACGGGGGCGACGGTCCCACGCGTGTAAGGTCGGTGGCTCGCTCGGCTGAAAGCCTCGGCGAAGTCGAGGCAGTGCGGATATCGCTGATTGGGGTCTTTGGCCAGCGCCACTGACAGCACGCGATCCAAGTTCGCAAGATCAGGGCGGCGCTCGGAGAGCACCGGAGCCGGAGTGGTGAGTTGCTTGCTGATCACGGCAGCCGGGTTGGAGTCCCGAAATGGCATCGTGCCGGTTAAAAGGTGAAAAGCCGTGGCCGCCAAGCTGTATTGATCAGTTCGCCCATCGATCGGTTCGCCCATCAGCTGTTCGGGCGCCGCGTAGCCCACAGAGCCGATCGTCATGTTCGTGCCGGTGAAACCACTGACCTCATCGACTTGACGGGCGATACCGAAGTCGGCCAACAGGATCCGTCGGCGAGCCCCCTGTGCTTTTGCCAGCAGGATGTTGGCCGGTTTGACATCGCGGTGCAGCAGGCCGCGCTGATGGGCGACGTCGAGTGCTTCGGCAACAGCGGTGACGATTTCGAGCACCTCGAGCATCGGCATGCCCGTCGGATAACTCTCCTCGACCAGCCGCTCGGCGTCGGTGCCATCGACATAATCCATCGAAATCCACAGTTGGCCGTTGAATTCACCGCGATCATGAATGCCGACGATATTCGAATGCCACAAGGTCGACGCCAGTTCGGCCTCGCGGTTGAACCGGTACCTGTACTCCGCATTGGCTGTCAGGGCCGGCGGCAAGACCTTCAATGCGTCAAGGCGCGGCAGACGTGGATGCTGAACTAGGTAAACCTCGCCCATCGCACCAGCGCCGAGGAATCGCTGAATAACAAAGCCAGCGAAAACCTCACCATTTTTCAACGGCATGCGCGAAGCCTACTGCCGACCAACTCCTGGTGTTCTTATTCGCTGTGTTCCTTTTCGCCGTATTGAGGGCAGCTTCGGAACCCAAATCAAGCTCAGCACGACGGGTGGTGAAGCTCGGCGGGTGGGTCAGTTTGAATCACCGAGCGCAGGGCCAGTGTCCGCGCTGTACTTGGCCGAATGTGACGAACTTCAACCGGCAAAAGTGAGCTACGTCATAGCCTGACCAGCGTCAATAGGTGATCCTGACCGTTCGTTTGTATATCTAATGGCTGGGAGCGCGATGGCCGAGCTTGACTTTGCCTATGACCTGACCCTCGACGAGGCGCGTCGACGCAGCGCAGTGCTCGAAGCGATAGGTGACGACTGGGATCCCATGGCCGTGCTCGCCGAGGAGCAGAAGGCCTACGACATGTTGTATTCGGATCTGGACGAGGAGCAGCAGCGGGTCTACGACGAGCTGGTCCGCGCCGGCGTTCTGCCCGAACGGACGGCTGATCGTGTTACCGATTGATCCGACCGCCGATCGCAGCCGCCGCGCATGGCTGTCCTGCCCGTGTTGCGATCACGGCGCCAAATGTGGTGATTGCCGTGACAGCCGAAACTGCGCTACGCACTGGCAGTACCTGCTGAGCAACAAGGGGACGTTGGTGCACTTGCAGTGCTCGGATTGCGGTTATCTCTGGTCGACCGACACGCATCGCCGTACGCGCCGCCTGAGCCGCTAGGGGGCGGCTTCTGGCCCGCGGCCAGTGTGCGGGCCGTGGCTACGCCCCGGGCTCGGGGCGTAGCCGACCAACACCGGTCAACGTCGTATCCCAATAGCCCCCCCGCGCCCCAAGATAATTCGTCACAGTGACGTATTACGCGGTACGGGGAGAGGGAGAGAGGTGGCCGATTGCCGACTGGACGGCCTTCCAATTTTCACCTGCCAATTTTCACCCGACACCCATTTATTAGTGATTGGACCGCACGCAGCTCGGCAGCTCGACGTAGCCACACCACTAGGCCGAATGCGTTAGTGCTGGCTGTCAAAGAGCGGTCAACGGCGATGCTTCTGGCGGCGTTACCAGTACAGATGATCGATTCCTTGGGCGGTGCGAGTACTTGCATCTAATGCAACTCGCAATGGTTGTTTACCGATAAGCGACATTATGTCAGGTTGAAGTCTGGATGACCCGTATTAAGCCGTAACACAACGTGATACGCACTCTCTTAGTGCGCCGATAAGATCGCTCGCCGGGACGGACCAGTCCCGCGGTCTAGACCTGTTTGCTTCTCGGGAAGCCTGGGCCCATGCGCCGTCGTCGCGGCATCTGGTCTGAATCCGGTCCGGTTCGATGGCGGCGACATTTCGCCTCGCGATGGCCTCCGACGCCAATAGCATCGAAGACCGAAACGCACTCTCTCCCTGACAATTACGTCACTGTGACGTTTGTTATCGGCTCCCCCAGTCCACTCACGCTGTCGCTGAGCATGTTTCACCATCATGGATAATCTTTATTATCCACGTCATCGGACACAGAGCCGATGAGCCGGAGCCCGTTTTGGTTATAGCCAACCGCTTGATCGTGGTTGCGTTACCGGTTGTCGTGGGATGGCGACGCGAGTTGCGGGTAGTGCTGGCTCAGGTCGTGCAGGTACTGCGGGGATGTCTGCGTGGCGACTTCGAGGAAACAACGCACGCTTGGTGACTGGTTGGTGGTGCGCCATGCCAGGGCGAGCGGGCGGTGCGGAAGGGGCCCGTGTAACGGAATGAACCGGACTCCCTTTCGGCTGAGATTTATAAACGATGTGGGCAGCAAGGCGATTCCCGCTCCGGATGCCACAAGCGCGAGGATCGTTTGTATGCGGGGTGATTCGTCAACTATTGGCGGCTGGATTTCGTGTTGACGGAACAGCTCTACGACGTCGGCGTAGGTGGTGGGCGCTGCGCCTCGAGTCCACAGGATGATCGGTTGATCTCCCAGAAGTGCCGGAGCGATCCGCTCGTGCTCGGCGAGTGCATCGTCCTCGCTAACGACCGCAGCGAGCGGGTCTTCAATCAGCATCTGGATAGTCAGCGACGGTTCATCGACAGGCCCGCGCAGGAATCCGACATCGAGGCGGTGTTCGACTAATTGGGTTACCTGCTCGGTGGTGTCCAGTTCGATGAGCTCGAGTTTGACGTCGGGATAGTCCCGGCGATGAGCGCGCATGACGTACGACAGGACGCCGTCCACGGCGGCCTGCAGGGCACCGATATGAAGATGACCGAGATGACCGGTGGCCGCCCTGCGTGCGGCGGCAAAGGCCCGTTCGCCGTGCGTGAGCGCCAGCCTGGCCTCACCCAGAAGTGCGGTGCCGGCATCGGTGAGTTCGATCGGGCGGCGCGACCGATCGATGAGGTCTACTCCCAGTTGGCGTTCGAGCTTTTGAATCTGCTGACTCAGCGGTGGTTGGGCGATGTGGAGGCGCTCGGCGGCGCGGCCGAAGTGTCGCTCCTCGGCCACGGTCACGAAGTAGCGAAGTAGGCGCATCTCCGGATCTGTCATATACACAGAATATAAAAGCTGACTGAATATGTCTTGGACGATGAAGATGTAGTGGACTTACGGTGGTCCCAACGGTGACTAGATCGACCGAGGAAGGAAACCCCATGACTGCTGTGGCCGCCCGCGCCGACGAGCGTGATCTCGTGGAGCACTACTTCGACCAGCCGTGGAGCGACGGGCTACCTGTGGTTCCACCAACCCCGGCCCGCGTCGCCGCTGTGCTCGATGTTCTGGGTGGACACCCCAAGGAACTTGTGGCGCGTATTCCACCGCGTTGGGGCAGCCTGACCCGTGAACTTCTGGCCGTCAACATGGTGATGGCCGGCTGCAAACCCGAATACGCGCCAGTCGTGCGGGCGGCCATTCTCGCCCTGGCCGACGCGCGGTTCAACCTCAATGGCATCCAGGCGACCACTCATGTCGTCTCACCGCTGATCGTCGTCAACGGCCCTATCGCCCGCCAGATCGGGATGAACGCCGGCGGCAACGTATTCGGTTCGGGTAACCGCGCCAACGCCACCATCGGCCGCGCGGTTCGCCTGATCTTGCTCAGCGTCGGCGGCGGCATTCCCGGCGAGCTCGACAAGAGCACCCTTGGCCATCCCGGTAAGTACACGTTCTGCATTGCCGAGAACGAGGAGGCCAGCCCGTGGGCTCCGTATCACGTCGAGCGCGGATACGCGCCCGAAGACAGCACCGTTCTGGTGATCGGGGCCGAAGCCCCGCACAGCGTCACCAATCACATCTCAGATGACCCTCAAGGGATTCTGGACTCCATCGTCTCGGCGATGAGCACCATCGCCCATAACAATGCGGTGCTCGGCGGCTCCTGCACCGTCGTCATCGGCCTAGAGCATGCGCGCACCATCGCCTCCTTCGGCTGGACCCGCGACGACGTCCGCCGCTACCTGTGGCTCAACGGCACCAACGACTGGGACGAGGTGAGTTACGGCAACCGCTACGCCCCTCCCGGAGGACTCACCTACAACCGCAATCTGCCGAAATGGTATCCGCGACAGGCAGGCAGGCAGGTGCCGATCGTCTTCACTCCCGACGACATCCACCTATTCGTCGCGGGCGGAGCCGCCGGTCGATTCTCGGCGTTCCTGCCGGGGTGGAGCACGGCGACGACACCGGTGCTGCGCGCGGTTCACGACGACGTCCTCGGCCCCAGCGGCGACGGCCGCGAGCTTGGGTGCTCCGACGGCTCCTGCCGACTCTGAGACCCACGACATGAAACGTCAACAAAAGAAAAGGAAGAAAAGAAATGACCGACTTTGTCTATGACCCGTGCGGTGTGATCGAGGTGGAAGCCATCCCGATGGCCGCCCGACCGACCAGCGCCGAGGGCCTACGCCTGGGCGTGCTAAGCAACACCAAATGGAACGCCGCCAAGTTGTTGCGTGCCACGGTGCGCGAGCTGGCCGATCACGGGCTGACCTTCGCCTCGGTCACCTACTACGACAAGCACCACTTCTCCTCGGATGCCAGTAACGAGGTGATCAGTCAGATCGCGGCCGAAAACGACGTCGCGCTGACCGCGATCGGGGACTGCGGCTCATGCTGCTCGGCGTGTGTCAACGACGCGGTGCGT
>Ga0210396_10006160_pt1 | contig 11525 bp, 8 predicted proteins | sample IncBWH17OmetaG_FD_155466 | JGI IMG/M metagenome (GOLD analysis project Ga0210396, IMG submission 155466) | Forest soil microbial communities from Barre Woods Harvard Forest LTER site, Petersham, Massachusetts, United States - Inc-BW-H-17-O ...
ATCGATGTGAGCGGCGTGACGAACCCGGCGCCCATGGCGGTGTACCAGACGGCGCGCGACGGCACCTTCACGTACACGATCCCGGGCTTCACCGCCGGGTCGAGCCACACGGTGCGCCTGCACATGGCCGAGACGTACTGGTCGGCCGCGGGTGCGCGCCTCTTCAACGTGTCGATCAACGGCACGCAGGTGCTCTCGAGCTTCGACATCTTCGCGACCGCGGGCGCGAAGAACAAGGCGATCGTCGAGCAGTTCTCAGCACCGGCGAACGGCGGCGGTCAGTACGTCATCCAGGCGACGTCGGTCAAAGACAACAGCCTCATCTCGGGCATCGAGATCCAGTAGGCGCTCAGTTGCAGCCGATGCGCTGCGGGCCGACGGCCAGATCGTCGATCCACCAGTTCGTGACCGTCGTCAGCCCCTGGTACAGGTAGATGCCCGCTTCGAGCACGGTGAAGTTTTGCGCCTTCTCGTGCTTCGGGCGGGCGGCCCCGTCGGGATAGATGAACGTGTCGGGCCACGCGAGCTCGACGCCGTCCAGCCACATGCGCGGGTCGGCGGCCTCGGCGGCGGTGCCGTTCTGGCCGTCGAACTCCCACTCGAGGCAGGCCCACGCGTCGAGCACGATCGGCGTCGTCGTGACCTGGACGTCCTCGGGATAGCCGGGCGGCTCGGGCGGGTGCCAGATGCTCATGTACGTGCCCATGTACGTCGCCGTCTCGTACCAGTCGAGCGCGTCGAACGACGTGTCCGTCGACGCGGGGCGCGGATAGCGCGCGTTGAAGAACCCGGCGTGCGACGCGGCCCGCGCCGGCGTCGTGTAGATGAACGCACGTCCCCACAGCACGGGGCCGAAGCCCGCGGGCAGGTTGTAGCGGATCGTCTTCTTGGGGCCGCCCTGGTCGGCTTCGTTGCCACCCTGAAAGTCCTTGGCGTGCAGCGCGTAGGTGCCGCCGTGGGCGCGCGTGTTGTCGACGAGCAGCGTGCCCGTGAACTCGTTGCGATACGCCGTCCAGCCGTCGGGGATCCTGCCCTCTTCGAAGTCCCAGCACAGCGTGCCGGGGGACCCGCATCCGACTCCCACGGGACCCGCGTCGGCGTCCCCGGGATTCGTCGCGAGGTCGGACGAGCTCGCGTCGACGGGTGACGTCGCGCCCGCCGTGCCCTGCCCGGCCGCGCCCGCGGCGCCGTTCACCCCGGCGGTCCCCGCGCCCGCGGTCCCCGCGCCCACGGTCCCGGCGCCCGCGGTCCCAGCACCTGCGGATCCGCTCCCCGCGGTGCCGTTCATGGTTGCGGCGTCGGCGCCCGGCGCGCGCGCGCCGTGACTCGAACACCCGCTCGCCACGGCCGCGCCGAGCGCGAGCGTGACGAGCGAACAAGACCCGCGGGCGCCTCGAAGAAGCTTCACGCGTCGAGAGTAACGCGAGCGCGCGCGCCGCGTGTCGCACCGACGAGGCCGCGCACGCACGCGCGCGCCGACGCGCGTCAGTCGCAGCCGACGCGCTGCGGGCCGACGGCCAGATCGTCGATCCACCAGTTCGTGACCGTCGTCAGCCCCTGATACAGATAGATGCCCGACTCGAGCACGGTGAAGCTCTGCGCCTTGTCCTGTACGGGCGCCGCGACGCCGCTCGGCGAGATCTCCTTCGTGGGCCACGCGAGCTCGACGCCGTTCAGCCAGACGCGCGGGCTGGCGGCCTGCGCGGCCGTGCCGTTCTTGGCGTCGAACAGCCACTCGATGCACGCCCAGTCGTCGACGACGCCCGCCGTGTCCGAGATCTGCACGGCCTCGGGCGTGCCGGGCGGCTCGGGCGGGTGCCAGATGCTCACGTACTCACCGCCCGAGGTCGCGACCTCGTACCAATCGAGCGTGTCGATCGGCGTCTTCGTCGAGCCCACGGGCTGGTAGCGCGCGTTGAAGAAGCCGGCGTGCGACATCGGCGTGGCCGGCGTCATGTAGACGTAGGCGCGTCCCCAAAGCACGGGACCAAAGCCGGTCGGCAGGCTGAACTGCATCGTGTGCTTGGGTCCGCCTTGCGCGGTCTCGGTGCCGCCCGAGAAATCCTTCGCGTGCAGCGAGTACGCGCCGCGGTGCGGGCGCGTGCCGTCGACCAGCAGCGACCCCGTCGGGTACTCGTCGCGATACGGCGTCCAGCCCGTCGGCAGCCTGCCCTCTTCGAAGCCCCAACACAGCGTGCCCGCGCCCGCGCAGCCCGTGCCCGTCGGAGGCGGCGCGACGTCGGCGCCCGCGTCGACGTCGCCGGTGTCGCGCGCGGCGTCGGTGCTCGACGCGCCCGCCTGGCCGCCCGCGCCCGATGCACCCGCCGTCGATCCCGCCGCGCCGCCGCCGCCCTGGCCCGCCCCGCCTCCCGCGCTCCCCGCGCTCGCGCCCGCGGACCCGCCGCTCGTGCCCGCGCTCCCAGCGCCGGCCGCGCCGCTCGCGCCCGCCGCGCCGCTCGCGCCCGCCGCGCCGATCGACCCGCCGCCTCCGCGCCCGCATCCAACGAGCGCGACCACGGCGAGCGCGGCCCCGAGCGGGTGGCACCGACGAACGAAGCTCATGCCGGGCATCTTGCCATTGATCTCAGCCGCCACGCCGCCAACCTCGCGCGGCCGAGCGCCAACCTGGTTATCGGTCGCGCGGCGCGACCCGCGGCAATCGGCCGTCGCGGCTTTGGTCCTCGGCTTGCTGTGTCCGCCGCCCGAGGAGGACACGCATGGCTTTGATCTCGGGGCGCGCGTTGCGTTGGGCGTTGTTGGCGGCCGCGGTGCCGACGGTGTGGGCGTGCAACGCGCGCCCGCTCGCCGCGCCCGAGCCGCGGCTCGATGATTCGACGTACGACATCTACCAGCAGTCGATCAACCGTCGGCTCGACGTCGTCTTCATGATCGACGACTCGTCGTCGATGACACCCCTGCAGAACAAGCTCACGGCCAGCTTCCCGGCCTTCATGCACGTGCTCGAGGGGATCCCGGGCGGCCTGCCCGACGTCCACATCGGCGTCGTGTCGTCGTCGATGGGCGCGGGCCGCAACCCCGACGTCGCCCAGTGCCCGACGGGCGGCGATCGCGGCGTCTTCCAGAGCCGCCCCGTGGGCGCGACCTGCGCGGCCGGCAGCCTCAACGCCGGCCAGCGCTACATCTCGAACGTCGGCGGCGTCGCCAACTACACGGGCGACATCGCCGACGTCTTCGGCTGCATCGCCGCGCTCGGCGACGCGGGCTGCGGCTTCGAGCACCAGTTCGCGTCGGTGCTGCGCGCCCTCGGCGCCGACGGCCAGCCGCCGCCGCTCGAGAACAGCGGCTTCCTGCGCGACGACGCCGCGCTCGCGATCATCCTCATCACGAACGAGGACGACTGCTCGGCGCCGCCCGACTCCGCCCTCTTCGATTCATCGTCGCAGCTGGTGTCCGATCCGCTCGGCCCGCTGCAGTCGTACCGCTGCAACGAGTTCGGCCACCTGTGCGGCGGCCGCCCGCCGCCCCGCACGCCCGCGGGTCCGACGGATCTGTCGGGCACGTGCGTCTCCGCCGAGGACGGCCGCTTGCTGCGCGTCGCCGACGTCGTCGCCTCGCTGAAGAAGCTCAAACCGGGCAACCCGAACAAGGTCCTCGTCGCCGCCATCACGGGGCCGCCCGACCCGTATGTCGTCGACGTCGCCGCGCCCGAGCTCGCCGACCCGCACCCGTGGCCGTTCGTCGAGCACTCGTGCACGACGAAGGAGCCCGACGGCTCGGTCACCTACGGCGATCCGTCGGTGCGCATCCGGCAGTGGGTCAGCGCCTTCGGCCAAAACGGCGTCTTCGAGTCGATCTGCGGCGACACGTTCCAGCGCGCGTTGACCGACATCGCGAGCGGCATCGCCGTCGACATCCACCCGCCGTGCGTGCGCGGCCAGGTGCTCGACACGACGGGCGCGCCGTGGACGGGCACGACGACGCCCGACTGCGCGATCATCGACCACGGCTCCAACGATCAGAACGTCGCCGTCGACTCGGCGCTCCCGGCGTGCGCGCCCGGCCAGGAAGAAGGCCCGACGGCGTGCTGGTACCTCACGACGAGCGCCCTGTGCACGACGGGCCCGCTCGTCAACATCAACCGCCCCGGCGGCCCGCCGATCCACGACCTCGACAGCACGGTGAGCTGCTCGGTCGAGCCGTGAGCGCGCCGTGCGCTCAGGGCTCGGCTTCGATCGCGGACACGAGATCGGCGACGTCGACCGGCTTGACGAGGTGGACGTCGAAGCCGGCCGCGCGGCTCCGCGTCAGATCTCGGTCGAGGCCATAGCCCGTGAGCGCGATCAGTCGAGGAACGGCGACGCCCTGCCGCTCGCGCACCCGGCGCGCGAGCTCGAAGCCGTCCATGACGGGCAGCCCGAGATCGAGGATGGCCACCTCCGCCGAGAACTCTCGGAGCTGTTGAAGCGCCGTCGGACCGTCCTCGGCCACCGCCACCTCGTATCCGAGGCTGCTCAGGAGCTCGGCGAGCAGCTCGCGGGCGTCTTCATTGTCGTCGACGACGAGGACGCGCCTCCCTCGAGACGCGCCGCTCGGCAGGTCTCGCAGCGGCGGCGTCGCCGTCGCCGCGACGCCCCGGAGCGCGGGGATGCGCACGACGAACTCGCTGCCTTTGCCGAGCCCTTCGCTCGTGGCGACGACGGTGCCTTCGTGAAGGGCGACGAAGCTCTTGACGAGCGCCAGACCAAGCCCGAGGCCGCCCTCCGAGCGCGCGGCCGTTCGCGAACCCTGCACGAACAGATCGAACACGCGCGGCAGCAGCTCGGACGAGATGCCGTCGCCGTCGTCACGAACGCGAATGACGACGCTGTCGTCCTCCAACGTCGCGGTCAACCAGACGTGCCCGTGAGGAGGCGTGTACTTGGCGGCGTTGGACAGCAAGTTCGCCAACACCTGCGCGAGGCGCAGCGGATCGGCGTTCACCAGCAAGTCCGGCTGCGCCACCGAGACCACGAGGTTGTGCGCGCGCTGCTCGAGGAGCGGGCTCGCCATCTCGACGGCGCGCGCGAGGACGTCGGGCACCGCGATCGGGACGCGCGACAATGAAATCTGTCCGCGGGCCACGCGAGACACGTCCAACAGATCGTCCACGAGGCCGCTCAGGTGGGCGACCTGACGTTCGATGATCTCGCGCTCGCGCGCGGCTTGATCGCCGCCACGCAGCTTCATGAGCTGCACCGCCGTCCGGATGGGCGCGAGCGGATTTCGCAGCTCGTGGCCGAGCATCGCCAAGAACTCGTCCTTGGAGCGGCTCGCGGACTCCGCGCTCGCGCGCGCGGATCGCTCCGCCTTGAACAGCCTCGACCTCTCCAGCGCCTGCGAGCACAGCTCGCCCATCGTCGAGATCAGCGCCCGATCACCGACCTCGAAGCGGCGCCTGTGATCGAAGCGAAGCCCGAGGGCGCCCACGAGCACGCCGTCCGCGACGAGCGGCAACGCGATCGCGGCCTCGAACTCGTCCGGGCGCACGCTCTGACGAAGCGCGGGGTAGACCTTCAAGAGGCTCTCCTGGCTGTCGAAGTAGAGCGCCTCTCGCGCCCGCGCCGCGTCCGTGACCGGCGTCCGCGCCTCGAGCGGAACCGACCGGAAGCTCGCGAGCGCCTTCGAAGAAAACCCGCGTTGGTCAAAGAGCTCGAGGGCGCTCCCGGCCGGCGCGAGCAGGTAGACGGCGCAAGTGAACGCGCCGAGCGCCTCGATGAACTCCTCCAAAACGACCTTCGCGACCTCCTCAGGCGACAGTGAGTCCGACAGCGACGCCGTCAGGCGTTGGAGACGGCGCAGCTTCTCTTCGCTCGCGCGCAGGCGCTGCTCGGCCTCTTGCGCGGCCTCGCGCGCCGTCCGCTCGATGATGAGGTTGCGCTCGTTCTCTTCGGCGCGCCGACGCTCCGTGAGGTCACGCGTGACCTTCGCGAACCCGCGGAGCGCGCCGCTCTCGTCGCGGATGACCGTGAGCGAAGCGTGCGCCCAGAACCGCGAGCCGTCCTTGCGGACGCGCCAGCCCGTCGTATCGAGAGCGCCCTCCTTCGTGACGCCCGCGATCAGGGCCGCGGGGACGCCAGCCGCGCGGTCCTCGGGCGTAAAAAACACGTCGTACGGCTGCCCGAGGATCTCCGTGGCGTCCCAGCCCTTGATGCGCGCGGCGCCCTGGTTCCAGCTCGAGATGCGGGCCTGTGCGTCGAGCATGAAGATCGCGTAGTCGCGCACGCCGTCGACGAGGAGCCGAAAGCGCTCTTCGCTCACGCGCAGGTCTTCGCGCGCGCGATCGAGCTCCACGCGATCGCGGACCGTCATGACGAAGATCGGCGTCGCGTCTCGACGCGCCGATCCGAAGCACCACTCGACGGCCAGCTCTTGGCCGTCGCGCATGAGGCCGGGGAGCTCGACCTGCATCAGATCGGCGGTCGCCATCATGGGTGGCGCGTCGGGTTGCCGCAACCGCTCGGGGATGAGCAGGTCGGTCGAGCGGCCCATGAGCTGCGCCGGCCCGTACCCGAACATCGCCGCCGCGCGCGCGTTCGCGTGGAGGATGCGCCGATTGGAGCCGAACGCCACCAAGGCCTCCGACGCCCCGTCGAGGATGGCGATCAGATCGGCGGGCCGCGCCTCGACCTCCGCCAAGATGCCTTGAAGCGTCTGCTGAATCCGACGCCCTGACGAGCGCCCGTTTTCATCAGGTCCGGGGGTCACGACCGCATCTCCCCTAAACGCTTACGGGAGACGCGCGGCGGATGCAACCCCTCCGGCGCGATCCAAAAACTCAGCTACTTCTGCGGGATGGACGGGACTTGAACCCGCGGCCTCCGGCGTGACAGGCCGGCGTTATAACCAACTTAACTACCACCCCAGAACTGCAGGCGAACGTATCTACATGGCCTCGACGGACGTGTCAACGGCGGAGCGCCAGGCTTTTTCACGAGCGGCGACGGGCGGATGGGCTGTGATACCGTGCCGCGCATGAAGACCTCGAAGATCATCCTCGGAGCCCTCGTGGGCGCGTCGATCGGCTTCGCGGCGGCCGTGGCGCCCGGTCGCGTGGCCCGCGCCGACAAGCCCGCCGCCCCCGCCCCGACGTGCAAGTCGCACAACGGAAAGCCCTGCTGCGACCCGGCCGTGACGGCGCACCTGCCGCTGTCCGCCGTGTTCTCGGCCTGCGGCAAGTCGGACGCCACCTTCCTCGGCGAGGAGGGCTCGAAGGAGACGTGCAAGTACGTCTTCAAGATCGAGGGACAGCAGGAAGACGCGACCTTCGTGCAGGTCTACGCGCCCGCGCAGAAGACGGTCCCCTCCGAGCCGGAGGATCCCTTCTTCTCGTGGAAGAAGCTCGGCAAGGTCTTCATGGCGGACAAGGCGAAGTCGCCCAAGGCGGCGCCCATGATCGCGAACGCGACCGGGCTGTGGATGCCCGGCAAGGGGTTCTTCGTCAGCGTGAACGCGTCGACGAAGGTCTGCGCGAAGCCGCAGGCGAAGAAGCTCGCCGCGTCGATCAAGTAACGACGAGCGACAGGCGCGGCTAGCGGCGCTCGTTCGTGCCGAACAGCCAGTCCATGAGCGGCACCGTGACGTTGAAGTTCACGGCGGACATCCTGCGCAGGACGTGGTGGTGGGCGTGATGCGCCTGCATGCGGCGGAAGACGGCGCTGCGGCCGAGGAGCACGCCGTTCAGCGCGGCGTCCGGCAGGTGATAAAGGGCGTGCGTCGTCTCGTAGAAGAGGAAGTAGAGGACGGCGCCCAGCAGGAACACGCCCGCGAGGCCCGGCCCGCGCAGCACGCCCGCGAGCACCATGACGGGCGACGCCACGATGAAAAGGCCGATCATCGTGTACCAGGGCATCATGACGAGGCCGAGCTCGCGCGTCGTGGCGACCGGCATGTTGTGGTCGGTGAAGGCGATGTGGTGGAGCATCGCGTGGTTCCGATACATGAGGCGCGGCTGCAGCGGGTGGTGCATCGGGAAGCGGTGGACGGCCCACTCCATGAAGTTCGCGACGACGAAGAAGACCGGCATCAGCACCCAGTCGACGGCGCGCGCGTGCCGCGCGAGCGCGAGGCCCAGCGACGCGAACCCCGCCGCGATCGTCGCCGTGAGCGCGATGTGCCGCCAGGGCGAGTAGCCGTCTGGCAGCTGTCCCGCGCGAACGAAGCGGTCCGCCGCCGTCGTGTGCGACGCCACGTCTTCGGGGGGCGCGACGGCGACCTGTGCGAGGGAAGCCATGCTCGATTATGGGCTCACTCGGGCGCTCGCCGCCACTCCGCGGAGGCCATTGCCGCATCGCACATGCGGCGCGGATCGCGCATATGGCGCTACACTGCCGGCCATGCCGTCCTTCGACGTCGTCTCGAAAGTGAACCTCATGGAGCTCGACAACGCGCTCAACACCGCCGCCAAGGAGCTGGCGCAGCGCTACGACTTTCGCGGCACGAACACCACGATCGAGCGCGGCGACGACGGCATCACGATCCGGTCGGCCGACGAGCCGCACGCCGCGGCCGCGCTCACCGTGCTGCGCGAGCGCATGTCGAAGCGCAACGTGTCGCAGAAGTGCCTCGATCCCAAGGACGTCGAGGCGGCGGGCGGCCAGACCGTGCGGCAGCTCGTCACCATCAAGCAGGGCATCGAGATGGAGACCGCCAAGAAGATCGTGAAGGCCGTCAAGGACGCCAAGCTCAAGGTGCAGGCGCAGATCCAGGGCGACGAGCTGCGCGTGACCGCCAAGAGCCGCGACGACCTGCAGACCGCCATCGCGTTCCTGCGCAAGGGCGACTACGGCATCGATTTGCAGTACGTAAACTTTCGCGACTGAATCCGTCGGCTAAAATTGCCGCGTGACGAAGCTCCTGCCCGCCCGCCTGGCGGCCGCGTCGCTGGTCGTCGGATGCGTGCTGGCCGCGGCAGGCTGCCGGCGCGCGACGAAGCCATCGGCGACGACCGCCCCGACGCCGCCCCAACCGGCGCGGCCGGCGATCCCGAAGCGCGCCGCGATGGCGGCCCTCGGGCCGGGTGAGACGTACCGCTACGACAAGGGCGTCGCGAAGAAGGTGACCATCGCCGAGGCGCGCGCGGCGGGGCTGCTGGACGTCGACCTCGGCGACGACTGGGCGCCGTTCATCTTCCAGGACACGTCGGGCGACCTCGTGAACGATCCGCCCAAGCCCAACGCGTACCGCGAGACGTTCGTCGCGCTCGCGAACGATCGCGTGAACGAGGACGGACAGCCGACGCGCGCGGGGGAGCACAACTTCCTCGAGGTGTTCGGCATCCCGCCCACGCTGACCGTGCTCGCGGCGCGCCTCGAGGCCGACGTCGCGCCGGCGCGCGAGGCCTGCTACGACCGCGTCGACCGCGCCGGGCTCGAGGCGTGGACGGGCAACATCGGGTACCTCGATCGCGATCGGTCGAAGCGCGAGTACGTCGAGGCGCTGCGCGACGCGGACTGGGTGCGCAAGGAGACCGAGGCGCGCGCCGCGGCCGACGGCGGCGTGGCCGCCGCGGGTGGCGTCGCGCCGCCCACGCGCGAGCAGGTGCTGGCGGCGCTGCGCGCCGATCCGAAGGCGCGCGGGCGCGTCGATCGCTTCCTGCGCGGGCAGGCGCGGCTGCGCGCCGTGCGCGCGGCCCAGGCGCGGCTTTCATGCGAGGGGTTGCTCACGACGCGCAGCCGGTTCGTCGATGGGCAGTACGACCTGCCGACGCACGAGGCGCTCGCGACCTGGGAGCGCGAGAACGACATCTTCGGGTGGGGCATGCTGGGCGGCGAGACGCTGGGCGCGCTGCTCGAGCAGACGCGCGGCCTCTTGCTCGAGGACTTTCGGCGCGTCGCCGCCGAGCGCCTCGCCGACGCGGCCGGCATCGTCGAGGACGGCTCGATCAACCAGGCGCGCCGCAAGAACCCGCCCACCTACCGCGACGCCAGGGGCGCGTCGCACGTCGTGCCCGATCTCATCGGCGATCACGTGCGCGCGCTGCTCACGGCCATCGGCGTCGTGACGCCCGAGGATCTCGTGGCGTTCCTGCGCGCGCACGGCGCGGGGCTCGCGAGCCTGCACGTCGCGTTCGCGCCCCCCGCCCTCCCCGATTACTACTTTGTCGGGAACCCCCAAGGAGATCCCGAACCCTCCGCGCCGGTCTCCGGCGAGCAGCGCTCGCCTGCGCCCCGAAAGTCTTTCTCGCAGATGGCGATGTCCGTCGAGATCGATCGCGGCGACGTCTGGTACGACGTCCCCTTCGACGCGCGCGGCCGCCCCCTCGTGCAGCGGCGCGACCACTACCCGCACCTCACGCTGTTCACGCACTGGCACGGCCAGAAAATTCCGCTCTGCTGGTGGCGCACGACGATCGGGTCGTGGCGCAGCGAGGTCCACGCCGACGGTCACGTGTACATGAAGTACAAGAACTCGGACATCGGGCCGCGCGTCTGGAAGAACATCGTCGCGGCGCCCGTGTGGGTGCCGCCCGACGGCACGCCCAGCAAGGATCTGCTGACGCGCAAGGTGCTCGACCGCAACGTGGGACCGGTCACCGTCGTCAATACGGACGTCATGGGGCCCGGGTTTCAGTCGGCGTACGGGCTCGTGCTCGCGATCCACGTCGATCCGAAGCGCGGCGGGTTCGACAACCAGATCCGCACGCACGGGTCGGACGACTACACGTCGATCGCGCGGCGCTTTTCGCACGGGTGTCACCGGCTCGTCAACAACCGCGCCGTGCGCATGTACGACTTCGTGCTGCGGCACCGGCGCTTCTCGCGCCAGGGCAACGTGCCGCTCGCGCTCAAGAAGCGGCTCGAGGTCGACGGGCAGGTCTATCGTTACGAGCTCAAGACGCGGGGGTACTATTACGAGCTCGATGAACCCGTGCCCGTCAACGTGCTCGAAGGGCGCATCATGGGCGCCGTGAAGAAGCCCATCACGGCCTACGTGCGCAAGCCGGGCGTCGACTACAGCGACGTCGACGCGCCGTCGACGGGCGACGCCGCGACGTCGATCGGGCCCGCCGCGCCCGGCGGCGACCTGCCGCCCGACACCACCCCCGAGCTCGGACCCTGACGCCGGCGCGCCGCCCCCTCGCGCGCCGCCTGGTGGCGCTCGCGCTCGCCGCGCTCGCGCTCGCCTTCGCGCCGCGCGCGCGGGCCGCCGCCGATCAGTCGGTCACGCTCAGCGTGACGCTCGACCTCGACGGCGGGCGGGTCTTCGGGCGCGCGTGGCTCGCGATCCGCAACACGAGCGCGCAGACGCTGCCCAGCGTGCCGCTGTGGCTGTACCCCAATCACCTGGCGACGCGGCCCGCGTCGCTGGGCGACGTCAACTTCCACTGGCTCTACCCGGGCCTGTTCTCGCCCGCGAGCATGGAGATCGGCGACGCGCGCGTCGACGGCGCGCCCGTGGCGTTCACCGTCGAGGACACCGACGCCGGCGCGCGCACGCTCGCGCGCGTGACGCTGCCGCAGCCGCTGCCGCCCGGCGCGACCGTCACGCTCGAGATCGCCTTCGAGACCATCGTGCCGCGGCGCTTC
>Ga0210396_10006163_pt1 | contig 11522 bp, 9 predicted proteins | sample IncBWH17OmetaG_FD_155466 | JGI IMG/M metagenome (GOLD analysis project Ga0210396, IMG submission 155466) | Forest soil microbial communities from Barre Woods Harvard Forest LTER site, Petersham, Massachusetts, United States - Inc-BW-H-17-O ...
TACCCGGATATTGATGGCCCGCATGCGCATGACTGGGGTCGCCCCGCAGATGGATCTGCCCCGACTGCCGATGATCGGGGAGACGGCAGGCCTCTGCAGCCAGGTGATCCAGTACGACCTTAGTAGAGGAGCTAATGACAGTGAATGTGATGCCGGATTTTCATGATGGATCTTTTGACGGGCTCTGGATCTCAGATAAGAAAAGGATCCATTTATTTCTCAGCACTATTGACAAGAGACGCTTTACGCTAGTGCTGCACGAAGTAAAGCGGTTCAACGCATCGAACGTGAAGCAAGGGAATATTATTCTTGATCTAACTCTCCTGGATACCCAACAGCTCACGAGCGCCATTGTTAAGAACGTCTACGACCTAGTTGGGGTGCAAGAAGAAGGCCGAACGGATCAATTCCTATCCTCTGCTAAGCGAGAAGGTCTAAAAGCACTCGAAATCAGTTCTTCGTACGGTGCCGAGTGCACGGCACTCTTTGGTCGTGCCGAGTGTCATCCGGATCACTTCTGTGGGGACGAAACGGGTAGCGGAAAAGAATGAGGATGTGACTGCCACTACAAACTATGAACAGCTGTTCCCCAGACACCTCCCTTTTCTTTGTGACCTGCTCACTCTTTCGCTCTTTCGACACAAAGAGCGAGGATGATTTCGGCGAAAGGAAAGGAAGGAGGTATGTCGAAGAGGAAGCACAAAGAGGGGCATATGATCGAAGCGTTGAAGAAAAGGGGCTGCTGGGCGCAGAGCGGAGGGCGTTGCGGAGGAAGTAGGGATATCAAAGCACACGATCTGCGGGAAGTACGGCGGGCTGGATGAGAGCCGCCGATTGGCTATGCTGAACTGTGAGATGGCACACCTCGAATCACCGCCACAACCATAGGACGGCGGTTAGCCCATTACGCAGGTCATCCAGGTGCAGCACGTTTCAGCGTTCGAAACGCCATCTGCCCGGGCCAGACGCCCACGCTCCGTAACGGAATCGTGATAAGTGACTTCTAACGATAGTGCGCGGCGCTAAAATTGCTGACCTGCACGAATGGACAACGACGTTCGCGAACCTCCGCTATTTTGGGTTTGACCTGAGGTTTCGTTTTCTCTCTTCCGGTCCCTTGGCTCGTGCATAGCAAAGCAAGGTCCGACGTCGTTGGTCTTGAGAGAACTTCAGTTTGATTGGAGAACCTGGTTGCGAAGATGGCTCCTTGCCTTGTGTCTATCAGCGATGTCACTAATAGCGCGCGGTCAGCTCGACACATATCCTCGCAACGCAGCGACTTGCGGTCGCTGCCACAATTTACCGATTAAGTTCGGCGGCAGTTCGATGACCGTGCAGCGGGTTGGCGCGTCGTTTGAGGGAAGGTTGACACCGGCTTTGGAGGGCGGGATTCACCACCGGATCGGAGAGTCTGCTCAAAGTTCAGCGTCGACAAACCTAATCGTCGGCGTGCGAGTCTCCCTCAACCTCTTGGGCGATGGCTACATTGAAGCCATTGACGGTCGTAACGTCGCGCAAAACGTCCAACAGCAACGCGAAGCCAACGTGGGAATTGTAGGCGTGATCATCGGCGCTCCGGTGCTTGAAGCCGCCGGGTCAACCAAAATGCAAGTGGGACGTTTCGGCTGGAAGAGCCAGCACAGCAGCTTGATGTCCTCCTGCGCCGACTCGCTTCGCAACGAACTCGGTATCCGCAACCAGCTCTACCCGGACGAATATCCCACTCACACTCCCGGGGACAGCCCCACACCCTTCGACAACCCAGACGCCAAGACCCACAAAACCGAACTGGAGCGATTGGTCGACGAAATCCGCCACACCAGTCCGCCAGCCCGCGACGCCAACCTTGCTACAAGCCCAGACGCGCAGACAGGAGAGAAGCTTTTCACCCAGATCGGTTGCGGGCTTTGCCACGTCCCAACCTACAAGACTCTACCCCCAGGAACGCGCACCAACGGAGGCACGTACAAAATCCCCAAATTCATCGGCAACAAGGTCATTCACCCCTACAGCGACTTCCTTCTGCACGATGTCGGCACGGGAGACGGCATCCTGCAGGCCGCCAAGCCCGAATTCCTGGACCAATCCACGGCCAACAAGTTCCGTACTCCACCGCTCTGGGGCCTCCGTTTCCGCGCGACCCATCTGTTGCATGACGGCGACACTCCAAGCCCAGAGCAAGCCATCAAACGCCACGGCGGAGAAGCGACTAAGGTGCGCGACCGCTACCAGCTACTGTCGCCAGAACAGAAGGAACAGCTACTTACTTTCTTGAGCTCACTGTAATGAGGAGTTGCAGTAGACTAACTAAGGAACGCACACTGTCTTGCTTCGTATAAGCTTGTGGTCGAGGAATGGAACGCGATCCGCGCGCAATCCGTTTTCTGTCTTTCCGCTACGTTCCATGAACTTCTATGCCATCCGTGGCCTTGCATTGTGTTGAGTTTACGTTCTAAGGCGGGTTCGAATCCCTCCCTCCTGCATTAACTAGCTCGGCGAAGTAAGAATCGGGCCTTTACCCGAAGATCTCGTTCACCTTCGCGCGCGTTTGTTGACTCCGCGACGGCTTCAAAATATCGCATCGTGGATTCCATGTCGGAGTGCCCGAGCCACTGCTGCACGGTCCGCAGATCCACTCCAGCCCACAGGCATCGAGTCGCAAAGGTCGACCGGAACTTGTGAAGCCAGCAGTCGTCTTTGTCGAGCTTCGTCCGTTCTGCGCATGCCTTGAGGCAATCGAGAAAATCCAGCTTGGGATTGCAACCAGAGGTTGGGAAGACCAGCCCGCAGGTCTTATCAGATTTCGCCTTCCGCGCTTTCAGTTTCTTCACCAGCTTCGTCGGAATCGGAATCTCGCGTTCCTTGTAGGCCTTCGGCGTCCATCCACGGTCGGGCTTGTAGCTGACTCGTACGGTGCTGGCGGAAAAGTTCACATCGTGGCCAATCATTCTTTCCCACGATCCCGCGAATCCCATTCGCCTTCAAGAACGTCATCACGGTTTCGAACTTGTTGTAGACCGACCGAGGCGACTGCTTCTTCTCCTCGCGCTGAAATGCAGAGAACTTTAGCAGATCATGCCGCTCGATCTCATGCAGGTAGAGCTTGCGGCAGGACCCAGTGAAGTAGTTCAGCGCGGTAGTGTATGCAGCCAAGGTCTTCGGCTTCTTCGTGAGTTCCGTTTCTTCAAGAAACGTGGCGACTGCGGCTGCGACCGAAGGGTGGCCATTACCCGCTTCTGGTAGGACGGCCACGCCGTTGTTGAGGGCGTTGAGTTCAGCTTCCTTGCGCTGGCGACGAGCTGCGGCGTCCTGTGCGTCCTTACCGACGGACAGTCGAATCCGCCTGCCTTTTTCGCGCCACTCCAAGTAGTAAGTCCCTTCGGGATGGCGCTCGGGGCGGCCGTTTACGAGGACGAGGTCGGGCCGGATTCGACCATTTGAAGCAAGAACGATGGGGCAGTACCGCGGTTTAGCAATACACAAGCGGGTTCTGAACCGTTATGAAAATCTTCTACTCTATTCCTCTTTTCAACGGGTTACAAATCAGTCGATTTGATCCGTTCAGCTTGGAAATGATTCGTTCTGATCGTGCAACCATTACATTTTCATGACAGGTCACACACTCCTGTATTGGAGAGAGGGCAGCGCCGCATCTCTAGTCGCAATCTGGATCGTCACCGTCTGTAGAATTCCGGTCTGGGTCATTGCAGGTCCCAGACATGGGCGGAACCTGTATCGGATGCGCTGAGTCCAGACCAGTAAGGTCTACCACTTGCGATGCCAAGCCTGTATTGGTATCAAAGTCGAATGCCACAATATCCATATGCGCGTAATCAACTCCTGGAATCTGTAATGGGACAACAAGATCGTAGCTTCCACCTGGGTCCACTACTCCAGTGATGTTGAAATTACTGGTGCAACTGGCCCCGGAGCATTGTTGTAACTGGATTCCTGGCAATGAGACCGATGGCCCTGCAGTGTTCGAGATGTTTGCAGCTCCCTTCAAAACGCCAAGCAATGAAATCGCAGTTGGAAATTGTGCATCGTGAACTGCGGTTGATGCCGCGTTCCAAAAGTTCGCAATGTCACCGTTTTTGATTGCTTGGTAGACCGAAATCGAACTTGCCAGCGACTCGCTGCTGCTCTGTAGTCCGCTAGATAGGAAACCCGCAGCCCACGAGCTTTGGGCCACCGCGCTCATGTCAGCCAAAACAACGTTCTGGCCGTTTGTATCCACAGCGTTAGCCAATTCCGAAGCATTATCACAGGTCAATGGTGATCCCACGCACGCAGCAATTGGCGTAATGCTATTCAGAAGAGTTGAGATTGCAACGGCAACCTTCGGAAACGCAACCGCAAGACCGACAGAATCGGAAAACTCGGTGGCTCCTAGACTCTTAGCAACTGTGCTCATCCCATCCGCGGCCGTTATGGCGTCTGCCTGAGCACTTTCGCCAGCGTTTCGGATCCCGTCCATTAAGCCAAGCGCACTGTCGAGATTCGTAATCAGGCCCAATATCGTCTGCAGCGGACTCGAAGGCGTTCCGGCATTTGCCTTCGAGCGTTTGCGTTTAACTTTGGCTGCTATCCTGTCGCTGGCTGAGGTCACAGCTGGTGTGTTGCCGAATTGCTGCAGAAGGTATACACCCAGAACTCTGTCCATGAACTCGAGTTGTTGGGAATCGAATTGAATTGCATTCCCGTTCAAGGTCCCCCACGAAAACGAGGCACTGTTGTTGGCAATAATCTGATCCACCTCACTTCGTGCCTTGTTTGATGCTGGGATCAATGTGGTATAGAGGGTGTACGCAGCACGCTGTGTCTCCGCAACTGCATTTGAGTCATTTGCCAACGCTTGTTGCATCGTTTGCATCTCGTTGAGGCTATGTCCCAGCATCAGGTTTTCAAAAATCATAAACGCATGCGTGACTTGTCCAAGAGAAGTCCCGTAGCTACTGATTGGTGGCAGATCCTGAATAGTGAAACTTACCGGTGCGGAGGATAGACCGTTCTGTGAAACTACGATGGAAACTGCTCCTGTGTCGGTACTCTGAGTCTTTGGGTTGATGTATATGGGAACAGAAGTTGTGATACTGTCGGCGTTAAACGTGATCGCATCTGCGGAGACTGAAAAACCCCCGCCATCCGAGTAGGTTACGGTGACGGGATTCGAGTCGCCACCGATTGTGGTGATCTTCAGTGGGGCCAGCGGCAAAGATGAGTTCGTCCCTACGGATACGATCTGAATGGGATTGGCGTGAGTTCCCCCAGATGAGCTTCCTCCCCCTCCGCATGATAGAAGCGTAACAGCTAATAGGAGATGTGCCGCGACCTTCTCCACCGTCTTAGTGAATTGCGACATGTTTCCCTCCCTTTCATTTGCCGTCGTTCACTCTGTGGCCCAAGAAATCAGCCATCTCAGCATCACTTGCTGAAGCACTGAGACCTACAGGCCTAATTGACTGTCCGCATTGGTTACAAGCAACTTCGATCTGTGGCTACCGTTTCTACAGTTTCCCTTATTCGCTGGAGTTCCGCGTAAAACGGTATCAGCGGTATCACATTGTTAGCGAATCGGGAAATCTGGTTTTGCCTTTAGAAGGAGTCCGTGGCGAGCCCTTTGGACGACCAGAGCTCCACGCGGAATATCGTCTCCTCTTTACTAGTCGTGCAGGAATACTTTGTTTTCCCTGCAAGCGTGGTGATGTCTAAGGTTTCCGGCGAGGCGACTCTCTCGTCAAAAATCTCAGCAGCCACTGGGATTCCAATTGATGGACTCCGTCGCGAGAGCTGTTATTCCGCCTTCCTGAAAGGCATCTACAGTTGTGGGATTGAACAGCTGGCACGCGATTGAGTTTCCGCCAACGGCAAAAGTTAACTGTGAAGAACCGTTGGCCGTAGCTATTGCCGACATAGAACTCGCGTTGAAAACGAGATTAATTGTGCCCAAATTACTCGGCAGTGCAGGGCTGAACGCAAACGTCATGGTTCCGCTGTAAGAGTATCCGAAACCAGTTGGGGTAGGAGTAACATGACCGTTAACGATCGTCATGCAATAGGGGAATCCGGTACTGCTACACCCACCGGGTTCTCCCGCAGAGGCGGTGTTACCGCAAGCCAGAAGCTGCAACGAAGCCAGGACAATGAGCAAGAATAAACCTGATAGTTTCATATCTCAATCTCCTTTCGTATTGCGTTTCCGTCGCGATACAAAGCACTGCGGCATAGCTCTCCGGATATGGGAAAGGGGGCTCGGGCCCCCTTTGCATACTTTGTTTACGGAATCGATGGACCAATGATGAAGTCCTGATTTGTGTTAAGCAGGAGACCATTGCTGGATCCCCCCTCTACAAAAACCAGTCCATAAACCACGACTGCGCCCGCGCTATTCCGAGCACTAGGCAATGAGGCGGTGAGCACCTGCCACGAGTTTCGGTGCGGATCGTAGACCTGCACAGTAGTCAAATCGCTGGCTCCGTCACTTCCTCCGAACACATACAACTTCCCGCTGAGGGCTGCACTCGAAGGGTTGACAACTGCGACGGGCATCGGCGCGAGCGTCGTCCATCCGTTTGTCTGTGGGTCAAAGACCTCTAGGACGTCAGTGATCCCCGTGACTCCGTCCTCCCCTCCGGCGACATAGAACTTGCCGTTGATGACTCCTGCGGCTGGTGAGCCGTGCGCACTTGAGGACCCGGGTAAGCTCGTCCATGTGTCCGTTAGTGGGTCGTACACATCCAGAAAGTTCCGGTATCCGCTAAAACCATCACACCCAGTCGTGACATACAGCTTGGAGTTGATCACACCCGTCGAACCACAGGCGCTCAAGTGAGGCATGTTCGCCTTCGTGGTCCAGCTATTCGACACGGGGCTGTAAACAAAGAGCGTGTTATTCGGCAGAGGTGGGTTAATCGTCCAACCACCAGCGACGTACAGCTTGCTGTTGATAGCCCCAGCCCCGTCACCGGAATACCGCCCTCCCGGCATGCTGGCCAGGATTTTCCACTTGTTCGTAGTGGGGTCATACGCTTGCAAAGTGGGCGTATCTCCTGCGTTGTTGCCACCCGCTACGTAAACGATCCCGTTGATCGTCTCGACTGCCGAACCTTGGCGTGCATTGGGCATTGGTGCCTTGCTGCCCCAGCTGGCGGCAAAGGCAGGGCTTGCCAAGCCCAGCATTAAACCTGTGACCAGAATGCGTAACTGAACGTCAGTCGTCTTGGGCTTCATATCGATTCTCCTCAATAAGTTTTTGGAAGGCCTTTTTTGCCCTTCACTGACTAACGCGATAGTCGGTAGCCAAACCCGTCATCGAGCGTCTGATTCACAGACCTCGGTGCTCGGTGTACAATCCTTTGCCGGGTATCGCAGCTAGCCAAGCCCGTGGAGATTCAGTCAGGTGGAGTCTTCCCCCTCCGACGTGACGTTATTGCTCGCCCGGCTCTCAAAAGGCGATCACAATGCCGCTTCCGAACTCATGCCTGTCGTTTACGACGAACTCCGCCGGCTAGCAGCTCGTTATATGCGACACGAACGGCCGGACCACACGTTGCAAGCGACGGCCCTGGTGCACGAGGCATATCTTCGGCTCATCGAGCAGCGCCATGCGAACTGGCAGAATAGAGCTCATTTTTTCGGTGTTGCGGCTCAGTTGATGAGACGAATTCTCGTCGATCACGCTCGTGGCCATTTAAGAGTCAAACGGGGAGGCGAACAGCAGAAAGTATCATTGGACGATGTGGTGCTTTTCTCGCCTGAAAAATCAGCAGAATTGCTTGCGGTCGACGAGGCTTTGAGGAAGCTAGAAAAACGGGACGCCCGACAGAGCCGAGTCGTTGAGCTCAGGTTTTTTGGTGGGCTGACGACCGAGGAAACAGCAGAAGTACTGGGCACGTCGCAGAGCACCGTGGAGCGAGAGTGGGCCCTTGCGAAAGCTTGGCTCTACATGGAATGGCAGGAACATCATGGACATAGCCTCTGACCAATGGGGCGAAGTCAAACGGCTGTTTGAAGCCGTCCTGCAGCAAGAACCAACTGCCCGGTCGTCATTCCTCGCGCAAAACTGCCCCGATGATGAGCTGCGGGGTTTCGTGGAGAAACTCGTTGCTTGTCATCAGCAGGCCGGCAGCTTTCTTGGCAATCTCGCGATTAACGACCAGGGTTCCCCTTTCAGCGATATGCGCGCCGCAACGTTTAACTCTGGTGATGTCCTGGCATCTCGCTTCACGATAGTTCGCTTGATTGCGAAAGGAGGCATGGGCGAGGTTTACGAGGCCAAAGATCTGGAACTGCACGAACATGTTGCCATCAAAACAATCCGCCTAGACATTCTGCGGCAACCCCGCGCATTGGAGAGATTCAAACGTGAAGTCCATTTAGCAAAACAGGTCACCCACTCAAATGTTTGCCGAATATTTGACCTAGTTCGGCATCGGCCGCCCGGCGCGATGGCAGAGAGCGATGATGTCTACTTTGTGACCATGGAACTGCTCGAAGGGGAGACGCTGGCACAGCGATTGAAGAGAACCACGACGATGACGATGGAAGAGGCGCTTTCTGTCGTATCTCAGATGGCCTCTGCGCTAGGAGCTGCCCATGACGTGGGGATCTTGCATCGAGATTTCAAACCCGGCAATGTGGTTCTTGTGCCCTCAAAGGAGCGCATTCGCGCCGTGGTTACCGATTTCGGTCTAGCCCTCAGATCAAGCGGTGATTTCAGCGTACTCCTAACGCCAACCACAACAAATGAAGCCTTCGGTACGCCAGCTTACATGTCTCCAGAACAGATCGAAGGTAAAGAGCTCACTCCAGCCTCTGACATTTACGCACTTGGCTTGGTGATCTACGAGATGGTGACCGGGGCACGTCCGTTCGAGGCGGAAACGCCGATCTCGATGGCTGTTAGACGGCTAACCGAGGAGCCGATGTCTCCAAGGAGCCTCTCTCCAGGTCTTGACGCCGTTTGGGAAGCGGTCATTCTGAAATGTCTTCAACGCGAACCAGCGAATCGATTTGCCAAAGCAGGCGAAGTCACTAGTGCGTTAACGGGGGAAAAAGTTGCTCCGCCACGCAAGGCCGGTAAAGAAGCCACTCTCAAGTTGACTGTGATCCTTATGTTGGCAGCGATGTTCAGCCTTGCCTCCTACGCGTTTCACCTTTGGCACAGGCATGAAGGAGTGGTGATACCCACTAGCGCACCGATCAAACCGCGCCGTTCAGTGGCGGTGCTAGGTTTTAAGAATCTCTCCAAGCGTACGGAAACAGAATGGATATCGACGGCGCTCGCAGAGACCCTCACTACGGAACTTGCGGCTGGAGAGCAATTAAGGACAATTCCCGGCGAGGAAGTGGCACGTGTGAAGGTGAGCCTTTCCCTAGTGGACGCGGACAGCTACGGCGAGGATACTCTCAGCCGAATCCGCAAGAACCTTGGCGCGGATTATGTAGTCCTCGGCTCGTATCTCGACCTCGGCAAAGAATCCGACAGCCAAGTCCGTCTCGACTTGCGTCTCCAAGATGCGGCCGCTGGAGAAACCGTGGCTGCGGTTTCGGAAACTGGATCGGAGGCACAACTGCCGGATCTGATCTCTCGAACCGGGGCAGTGCTGCGCGAGAAACTCGGCGTAAATGAGGTGTCGGCAAGTGAGGCATCCAGGGTGCGCGCCGCACTTCCTTCGAACCCCGAGGCAACGCGAGTATATTCTGAAGGTCTAGCAAAACTGAGGGCCTTCGACTACCAGGCAGCGCGAGATCTGCTTCAGAAAGCCACTACCGCTGACCCAGCATTTCCCCTCGCTCATTCAGCCCTGTCCTTCGCGTGGGAGAAACTGAGCGAGAAGGAGGAGAGCGCCAGGATGTCGACGGCCAGTGAAGAAGCCAGCAAGGATGAAGCGGAGCGTGCATTCGAACTCTCGGCCGATCTGTCCCGAGAGAATAAGCTTTGGGTCGAGGCACAGTATCGTAAATCGAAAAAGGAATTCGACAAAGCCACTCGTATTTACCAAACACTTGTCAATTTGTTTCCGGATAATATTGACTACGGCCTGGCTCTCGCCGATGTGGAGAGATACCCAGACGCCCTCGTCACGATAAAGGCGCTGCGGAAGCTTCCCGAACCGGCCCGCGATGACCCGCGCACTGATTACACTGAGGCCAGCGTGGCCTACAATGCACTGGATTTCAGACGAGCGCAAGAGGCGGCTAACCGAGCGGCGCAGATGGGGAGTGCTCAAGATGCAAGGCTACTGGTGGCTGACTCACGCAGTTTGGAGTGTCAGGCATTTCTCGAGCTTGCGGAGCCGAAACTGGCGCTAGCCTCCTGCGAAGAAGCACGACGGGTGTATGCCGAAGTGAATGATCGAGGAAGTCTCGCAAGAGTGCTCCGACATATAGCGCAGTCGCGTCGGCGGCAAGGGGACTTGGCAGGCGCGACGATGACGCTTGAGGAGGCACTAACACTCTCCCGTCAAGTCGGTAATGACTTGGCTGTCAGGAGAACGCTCGTTCAACTTTCCAGCGTACTTATGGACCAAGGAGATCTCGCCGGAGCAAAACGGCGATTGAGTGAGTTGGTGATTTCCCAACCCTTCTCTCGCTCCTACGCGCTCTGGAGGATGGCCGAAGTCCTGACCCTCCAAGGAGATCTCGCCGGAGCAAAGATGAGACTGCAGGAAGCACTGCCAACTGATATCGGACCGGCAGACATCGGTGCCGCGGGGCAGCTAGTGGATCTTGCGCATATCTTGTACCTCCAGGCGGATCTGAACGGGGCAAGGAAGAGATTGAATGAGGCATTGCCAGTCATAAAACAGCTCCCCTCGATCTATGGTGAAGACCGCAATGCGGAAGCGCTTGAGCTTTCGTTTCTGCTTACTGACAGCGAGCTCTCTATCGAAGAAGGACACGCTTCGCGGGCCGAAGAGTTGGTGAAGAGAGTGCTCGCTAAGTTACTTGCATCCCCCGACCTTTCTCCGTGGTACGACAGATGGGATGTTTGGGATACCCAAGTCGAAGCGGAAACGCGTCTGGCCGTGACTCTTATTGCGATCGGGAAAGTTGTAGAGGCGCGGAACGAGATAGACGGCATTACCGGCGTCATGGCGAAGAGCATGAGTCGCAGAAGGCGTTTAGACTACGAAGTGGCCGCGGCTCGCATCCTCGCTGCGTCGGGGCATCCGACCGAAGCCAAGAAGAAGCTCGAGGCCACGCTCAGCGAAGCGGCGAAATACGGGTTTGTTGGTTCTCAACTCGAAGCGCGCCTCGCGCTGGGTGAAATTGACATGAGATCGGGCGGACTTGCGGCTGGCGGCGCGCGTTTGGCGGCACTCGAAAAGGACGCCCAAGCAAAAGGCTTCCTGCTTATCGCCCACAGGGCCGCCGCTGAGGCTCACTGATTTCCGAGTCATCGAGCCCAGGTCGGGGACGAGATTCGCTTACCGGGGCGAAATTGTTGCCAAGAGTGGAGTCACTTGGGAACGGGATAGCATAAAAGTGGGCCTCGAAACGCAGCATTACTTTGTGTG
>Ga0210396_10006164_pt1 | contig 11521 bp, 1 predicted proteins | sample IncBWH17OmetaG_FD_155466 | JGI IMG/M metagenome (GOLD analysis project Ga0210396, IMG submission 155466) | Forest soil microbial communities from Barre Woods Harvard Forest LTER site, Petersham, Massachusetts, United States - Inc-BW-H-17-O ...
CGCTTCGCAAGATGTCGCGCAATATGCGCCGCCGCGGCAGCCTCCAGCCGTTGCGCAATACGCTCCGGCAACCAAGCCTGCTCCGGCACGGCCGCCTGCGGCGCAGGCCGCCGCACCGACCTATCCAGTCGCTCCGAGCGCCGCGACGCCGGCGCCGGCGCAGCCTGCGGTCGCGCAGATCAACGGCTTTCGCTCCGCCCATTTCGGCATGACCGATGCGGAGGTGCGCGGCGCCATCGAAAGAGATTTCAATCTGCGCGGCGACGCGATCCAGGCGCAGGAAAACAAGGCTGAGCAGACTCATGTTCTGATCGTGCGCGCGGCCAATGTGCTGCCCGGTGGCGGCACGGCCAGCATTTCCTATGTGTTCGGCTTCAAGTCGAAAACGCTGATCCAGGTCGGCCTGTCATGGTCGAAAGCCACCGACGACGCGATGACGCCGGAGCAGCTGTTCTCCAACGCTAATGTGCTGCAATCGCACTTTCTCACCGAAGGCTACAAACCGGATACAGTCGCAACCAATATGCCGATCAATGGCGGCGTGTTGATGTTTCGCGGCAGCGATGCCGAGCAGCACACGACAATGCTGATCCTGCAAGGCACGTTCACCCAGGCCGAGAACAATCAGCGGCAGATGACGCCGACGGCGCTGTTGCTGTTCTATATCGCCGACGCCAAGGCGCCGGACGTCTACCGGTTACCGCCAGGGTCTTTCTAAGCAGGTCTTTCTAAGCAGGTCCTTCCAGGCTTCTTTCGCAAAGCCGCCATCGCGCAGCCGCAATTTTCACGTGAGTGTGTTTCCGGCGCTCGGGGGGCGAGGTGCCGGGATCGTCGTTCGCGCGTGGCCAAGTTTCACGCCTGAACGGCGTGAAATAGCGCAAACAGCGCGGGGCCGGGCCGATGCCGATAAGTCACAGTCAGGGGAAAAAGCGCCTGCGCTTCCTCTCCTACCTCCACGTCCACGTAACCCACTCACGAAAAAGCCAATTTTTCGTTAACCATGGAACCGCTCATGCATCTGGGCGGGGGCGCGTCCATGGACCGTGTGCAACGCGATAGGCTAGCTTTTGCCAACGGTTTGAGGGGACCGCGGGGTGGTGGTTTTTACATCAAGAGTTGCGTGCCGGGAGCATACCGCGTGTGGAAGTTCGCTGCTTGAAACCGAGCGGCGGAATTTGATTGCCGGCGAGCGGTCGTCCTTTGCCCGCTCTGCCCGTCCCAGCCGTAGCGTCAGAGCTGCGTTGATCGGCACCACCGCGCTTGTGGCGGCGGCGCTCGCCGCCGTGCCTGCGCGCGCGCAAAGCGTCTGGAACGGTTCGACCAGCGGTGTCTGGAATACGGGCACGAACTGGACGCCGTCGGGTGCCCCAACCGCATCCGGCACGGCGACATTTGGCGCGTCGGGCCAGCATAACGTTACTTTCAGCACTACCCCCACCTCGGTCGGAACGCTCGAGATCAGTACGGGGCTGAACAATTATTCGTTCAATCTAAATTCCAGCCAGACGCTCAACCTCACCGGCACCGGCATCGTCGATGGGTCCTCGGGCACCGTCGGCTTCTACGGCGGCGTGGTTTCGGGCGTGATCAGCCAGAACGGCCCCGGTACGCTGAGTTTCAACAGCACCGATAGCGGCGGTTCGGCGACGGTCATTGGTGGGGGCACGCTCGAACTTGACGGATCGATCGGCGGCGCCGTTCAGATCGGCCTCTCCAATACGCTCAACGGCAGCGGCACGCTCGACGGCACCGGGACCACAGGCAACACGCAGATCACCATCGGAACGCTGGCGCCGGGCACTGCCGGCAACCCGACCGGCACGCTCACCATCAACGGCAATCTGTTTTTGTCTGCGGTCGCCACCTATCTCGCCACCTTCAACGGCGCCGCGAGCAGCACCACCAACGTCACCGGCACCGCGACGCTCGCCGGCGCATTCACCGCCGCGGCCACGTCAGGCTCGACCTATTCGACCTCGGACCTCTTCACCGTCATCAATGCCGGCAGCGGCATCAGCAACAAGGCGACATTCTCGCAGTTCAAGACATCCGGCAGTTTCGGCAATGTCGTCCCTTATCTGATCTACAACGCCAATAACCTGCAGGTCGGGTTCACCGCCGGCACGGCGTGGACGGGCACGACGGCGGCCAACGGCAATCTATGGAGCACCGCGACAAACTGGGCCGGCGGCGCGGTGCCGGTGCAAGGCGGGGCCGTAGCGGCAACCACGGTCGCGACCTTCGGCAGCACCTCAGGCACCACGCAGGTGGCAATCAATTCCGCCGCGAGCGCCAATACTATTCTTCTGACCTCGAGCGCGACAGCGCCGTTCACCTTCACGATCAATTCCGGCGGCTCGCTGTTGCTGACCACGCTCGGCATCGACAACAATTCCGCCTTCGCGCCGGTGATCAACGTCGGCGACGGGACCACCGGCGGCAGCTTGACGTTCGCCAACGGCGCCACCGCGGGCAATGCGACAATCGTCACCAATACCGGCGGCACGACGACGTTTGGCCCAACGGCAGGCGGTCCGGATACGGCGAGCGCCGGCACCGCCAACATCACCAATAACCTGGGCGGCTCGACGAATTTCAACGGCCACACCACCGCAGGCTCCGCCACCATCACGACGAATTCGGGCGGCGCACTGGCGTTCAATGCCGATGCGACCGCCGGCAATGCGACAATCATCACCAATACCGGCGGCACGACCACATTCAACACCATCAGCAACGGCGGCACCGCCGTGTTCGTCACCAATTCCGGCGGTCTCCTCAATTTCTCCGGAACCTCCGGGCCGTTCAACACGCCGAACGCGATCACGGCCGGCGCAATCGAAGGCACCGCCGGCTTGGTTGAGCTCGGCTCCAACACGCTGACAATCACCAATGGCACGGACAGCTTCGCCGGCGTCATCAGCGGCGGTGGCGGCCTCACCATCTCCGGCGGCACGACGACGCTGACCGGCGCCAACAGCTATACCGGCGCGACCACGATCAATGGCGGCACGCTCGCGGTTGACGGCACCGGGGGGAGCATCACCAGCGCCGTCACCGTCAATCTCGGCGGCACGCTCACGGGCAACGGTACCGTGGCCGGCGTGACGGTGAATGCCGGCGGCACGCTCTCGGTCGGCGCGAACGGCAGCGGCACGCTCACGTCGAACGGCAATGTGAATCTCAAACTCGGCGGCGATTACGCGGCCACGCTGAGCAGCACCAATGGCGTCAGCACGTCGACATCGGTGACGGGATCGAGCACCGCCTCAGTCAACGGCACGTTCACCGCTGTGGCGGGCCCAGGGCCTTATATGGCGGGCAATCTATACACCGTTCTCAGCACAGCAGCCGCGAATGGCGTGACCGGCACATTCTCCGGCCTGTCGGTCAGCGGCAATTTCGGGAATGTCGTTCCTTATCTGATCTACACCATCCCGAACAAAGTTGAGGTCGAGTTCACGGCTGGCAACGTTTGGACCGGCGGAACGTCAACCTGGGATGCAACGACAACGACCAATTGGTCGCTCAACGCGGTACCGACGGCAGGAACAACGGCCGGAAGCGTTGCGACTTTCAATAGTGGCGCGCCCACCGCCATCACAGTCGGCACCGCGGCGACCGCGGGCACGATGTTGTTCAATGCGCCCGCCTACACGTTTGGTATCAGCGGCGGCAATTCACTGACGCTCAGCGGTATTGGCATTGTCGATAGTTCTAACACCTCGGCGAATGCCCCGACTTTTAACGTCGGTGCCGGGGCCAGCAGCGCTGGTACTTTGGCGTTCACAAACGCCGCGACGGCGGGCGACGCCACTATCAACACCAACACCGGCGGCACGACGACTTTTTCAGGCACCAGCAACGGCGGCACTGCGATCTTCGACACGACCGGGACTGGTGTCGTCAATTTCTCAGGCACGACTGGCCCAAGCGGTAATGGCAACGTTACGGCGGGCGCTATTGAGGGTAACGGCGAAGTCGTTCTCGGCGCCAACACGCTAACCGTTAGCGCACCGGGCACGTTCTCCGGAACGCTCGGCGCCGTGGGCGACACGGGTGGATTCACGGTCGAGAGCGGCACACAGACGTTTAACGAAGTCACGGGGAATTACACCGGCGCGACCACGATCAACAGCGGTGCCGCGCTGACGCTAACAGGCGCGACGACGATCGCGAATTCGAGCGTGGTGGTTGACAATGGGGCCTTCAACATCGTTGGCAATGGCAATACCTCAATCTCGGGATTGTCCGGCACCAATAGCAGTGCCAGCGTCGCGCTCGGGGCGAATACGCTGACGATCACCAGCGGCTCCTCCACGTTTTCAGGCTCCATCACTGGCAGCGGCATGAGTGGCCTGACGGTTTCCGGCGGCGGTCAGACTCTTGCCGGCGCCAGCAACGGCTTCACCGGCACGACGACGATCGCTACCGGCGGCATCCTGACGCTGGCGGCGGCGGACGCCATCCAGCACTCCGCGGTCATGATCAACACCGGCGGCACTCTTGCGCTCGGCAGCGACGCACAGAGCTTCGCATCGCTGACCTTGAACGGCGGTACACTCGCAGGCGGCGCGCTCAGCGGCATAGTCACATCGAACGGCGGCACGATCTTCAGCGTCGGTAGCAGCACCGGCGGCACCGTTACGATCAACGCGATGAGTGGAACGACCACATTCACCGGCAGCAACACCTATGGCGGCGCAACGAACGTCGGCACGAATGCAGCAAACGCAATAGCCACGGCTGGCGGCGCCAACGCCTTCAGCGCCAGCAGCGCGATCGTTCTTAATTCAATCTCGGTTACTTCGGGGTCGACGCTCGATCTCGGCGCTGCAAACCAAACCATCGGTTCACTGGCCGGCAGCAGCGGATCAACGGTTACCAGCCTGACTAATTCCACCAGCGCAGGCGCTGGCAGCACTGCCGTACTCACTGTCGGGACATTGGACACATCGACGACCTTTAATGGCGTGATTGCCAACGGCCAGACAAGCCCGTCTCCTGCTCCTGCCGCCGGCGTGCTGACCGGCTTGAACGTCGTCGGCGGTACGCTGACGCTGGGCGGCGTCAACACCTATACCGGCGCGACGACCGTTGGGCCGGATATCGCCGGCGATACGGCCACACTGATTATTGCAACAGGCGGTTCGATCGCGGACTCGAGCGGCGTCACCGTCAATTCCGGTGGCACTCTCGGCGGTAGCGGTTCTCTCGGTGGCACCGCCGTTGTGCCCGTAACTGTGAACGCCGGCGGCACGCTGGCGCCGGGCGTCGGCGGGGCGATAGGCACGCTGACTGTCAACGGCAATCTTACCCTGGCCGGCAACTATGCCGTTCAGCTTACTAGCGGCAGCAATGCCAGCAGCAAGACGGTCGTCGCCAGCGGCAGCACCGCCACGCTTGGAGGAATATTCACCGCGGTCAGCGATGGTGGCAGCTATTCGACTACTAACCAGTACAGCGTGCTGAGCGCAGCGAGCGGGGTAAGCGGGACTTTTTCGGGTCTTAAGATGTCCGGCAGCTTCGGCGACGCGGTGCCGTACCTGATTTACAACTCAAATAATGTCGAGGTGGGACTGACGGCCGGCACCCTGTGGACCGGAGCAACATCCAACTGGAATACTGGCACAAACTGGTCCGGCAACACGGTGCCGACCGCAAGCGCCAATGCGCCGTTGAACGTGGCAACATTCGGTGCCAGTGGGACCGCTAACGTCAGCATCAATACCGCCGCAACGGTCGGCTCGATGCTGTTTATGACCGGCGCGCAGGCCTACAATTTTACGATCAGCGGCGGAAACTCGCTCACTCTTAGTGGCGTCGGCATTGTTGATAATTCGGCAACCGCACCGCAATTCACCCTCGGCGGCGCCAGCGCCGGCACCCTCACCTTCCAGAACGCCGCGACCGCCGGCGACGCCAATATCAATATCCAGAGCGGCGGCCTGCTTCAGTTCCAGGGCAACAGCAGCGGCGGCACGGCTGCGCTCAATCTCAGCGGCACCGGCGTTGCGAGTTTCTCCGCCAGCCTGGGGCTCGGCAACAACGGCATCAACACCATCGGCGCCATCAACAGTACCGCCGTCGGCGGCAACAGCGGTTCGCTCTATCTGGGCGACACCACGCTGATTGTCACCAATGGCGGCACGTTCGGCGGCACGATTTCCGACTGCGGCCCTACCGGCCGGCAATGCACCGGCAACGCCAACGGATCGACCGGCGGGTCGCTGGTCGTTAACGGCGGCAACCCACTGACGCTGTCGGGCGCCAACACCTATACGGGCGGAACGACGCTGACGGCCGGTACGCTGATTATCGGTGGTGCGACGACATACGTGAACGGAGTCGCAGCTGATGGCATTGCCTCATCTGCCGTCGGTACCGGCACGCTGATCTTCAATGGCGGCACGCTGCAGGCCGGCGGCGCCTATACCATCGCCAATGCGGCGCAAATCACCGACGTCGACAGCACAATTGACGCTCACGGAAATGTTTTCACCATTTCGGGCGCCATCAGTGACAACGCCCTCACAAAAGGCGGCACATTGAATGTCGTCGACAGCACAGGCGCCAACAGCGTTGTGGTGTTCAGCGGCGCCAATACCTATTCCGGAGCAACTGTGGTGGGCGACGGAATGAATGCCGTCACACTCGAAGGCGGCGTCTCGAATGCATTCAGCCCGAACTCAGCGATGACGGTGAGCGCCGGCGCCACGCTCGATCTCGGCAGCCTCAATCAAACCGTCGGCGCCCTGAACGGCTCGGGCACGGTCACCAACCTGAGCAATCCGACCACGGTCACTGCACCGGCCACCGCCACATTGGTTGTCAACAACGGCGGTATGTTCAGCGGCGTGATTTCCGACGGCTCGGTCGCGAACGTCAACACCGCGCTGACCGTTGCCGGCGGTAAGCTGACGCTGAACGGTGCCAATACGTCTTATACCGGCGCGACTACCATCAACACTGGCGGAACCCTGACGCTCACCGGAAGCACGAGCCTCGCCACTTCGAGCGGCGTCACCAACAACGGCACGTTCGATGTTAGCGGTGTGACCACCAGCACCACGACCATCGTGTCCCTGTCCGGTACGTCGAGCACCGCAACAGTCATCCTTGGCGCGAACGGGCTGATTATCGCGGGCGGAACGACAGCAACGACGTATGACGGGTCGATCACCGGTACTGGCGCCACTGTGGAGGTCGCCGGCGGCACGCAGGTGCTGAATGGAAGCAGCAGCTATACCGCCGGCACCACGGTCGACAACGGCGCGACACTTCTGGTTGGCAACAATAGCGCCCTTGGCAGCGGGGACCTCGAACTCTCCGGCACTCTGCGGTCAGGCGCGGCTAATCTGACGCTCGGCAATGCCATTGTTCTCAGTGGCACCGGCACCGTCGATGCAAACGGCAACACGCTGACGCTCAACGGCGTCATCGGTGGCGGCGACTTGGCGGTGGAAGACACGAGCGCCACGGGCGGCGGCACGATCGTCGTCACTGCCAACAGCGCCAATGGCACGACGACCATAAATTCCGGCACGCTGTCGGTTACGGGTGATCTCAATTCCTCCGGTGGCGTGAACGTCAACGGCGGCACGCTGGCCGGCACCGGCACGGTGTCGAGCGTCAGCGTGGGCAATGGCGGCACGCTCTCACCGGGCGTAAGTGGCACCGGGATGCTAAATATCAGCGGAGGTCTGACGCTGAGCTCTGGCGCCAATTACGCTGTCACGATCTCCGGTGCCAGTAACAGTGAGACGATTGTTTCAGGCGACGCCGCACTTGCTGGGACCATCACGATTGCGGGAACCGCCAGCAGCGGCACCTACACGGTCTTGAGCGCGGCAGATCTCAACACCACGACATTTTCTGCAGTCAACATCACGGGCAGCTTCGGCAACAGTTTGCCGACCGTGAGTTACAACGTCGGTGATACTGCGGTCGTTGTGACCTTGACCCCAGGTACCGTATGGCAAGGCGCATCCGGCGCTAACGGCACCGACTGGAACACCGCCGCCAACTGGCAGGGCAGTCCGCAAGCCGTGCCAGGTACTACGGGCGTCGCCGCATTTGATGACACCGCAGTCAGCAAATCCATCAGCATCACCGCATCGACACAGGTAGGCACGATCCTCTTCAATGCCAACGCGCCAGCGTTTACTTTCACTATCAATAACGGCGGCACCCTTACCCTTAACGGCGATGGCATCGTCAACCAATCAACTACAACGACGCCGACATTCAACGTCGGCACGACAGCCAGCAGCACCGGCGCTTTTGATTTCGAGAATTCATCTACTGCCGGCAATGCAATAATCAATACGAATAGCGGTAGCACCACCGCGTTCTTCGGCAACAGCACCGGCGGTAATGCGCAGTTCAATACGCTAAGTGGCGGCGTTGTAGATTTCTCTAGCAGCAAAGGCCAAGGCGGCCTGAATATGCTCAGCGCCGGCTCGATTGCCGGCGCAGGTGATTATTACCTGGGCAGCAACCAACTCACTGTCGGCAGCAATAATCTCTCCACCACGGTCAGCGGCATTATCTCTAATTGCGCTGGTGCTGGCACTGCGTGCGAGCAAGTCGCGAACACCGGCGGCTCTTTGAACAAGGTCGGCAGTGGAACGCTGACGCTCTCCGGCCAGAACACCTATACTGGCGGCACGACCATTACCGCCGGCACGCTTAATGCTGGTGTAGATTCGGTCTTCACTACGCCTGGCGTGCCGAGCAGCGGCATCGTCTCGTCAGCGATCGGGACCGGAACCCTCACCCTCAACGGCGGCACATTCCAGACTGGCGGCAACTTCACCTACGCCAATAGCGTTGCTCTCAACAGTCTGGGCGGCGCCATCGACGCCTTCGGCAAATCGCTGACGCTCACCGGAACGATCAGCGGCACCGGCCCACTCAATGTAGAAAGCAGCATCGGTAGCGGCACGCTGACGCTCAGCGGCACAAGCTCCTATACCGGCGCAACTAACGTCAATTCCGGCACCCTGTCGGTGGCAACCACCGGCGATATCAGTTCGTCGAGCCTTGTCACCGTCAATTCCAGCGGCACCTTGGCGGGCGTCGGCACCGTCGGCGATGTATTGGTCAACAGCGGCGGCACGTTCGCGCCGGGCACCAACACCTCGACGGCAGCGCTCAACGTCCATGGCAATCTGACGCTGTCGTCGGCGGCGACCTATATGGTCACCATTCAAGGCGCGAGTCCCACGTCCAGCAGCTTCGCGAATGTCACGGGCACGGCCACGCTGGGCGGCGCGAACCTGATCGCCAACAGCAATTCGACCAACATTGCGATCGGAACCAGCTACATCGTCTTGAAAGCAGGCACGGTCGCGACGACGTCCACTTTCTCCGCGCCCGTGTTCAACGTGCAGGGCGAGGGCTTGCTGCAAGCGACTGACATCACTAACAACGGCACGAATGTCACCGCACAATTCCAGCGCGCCCAGCTCGTCCCCGGCGTCGCGCCCTCGATCTACAATTCGCTGATCAACTCCATCAACAATTCCTCGGCGAACGGCACCCTGTCGCCGCAGTTCCAAAACCTGTTCAACCTGCCGGCGGGCCAGCAGACGGCCGCGTTGCAGCAGCTGTCCGGCCAATCCAATACCGGCGGCGTGGTGTCGGCCAACAGCATGCAGACCTCGTTCGCGACCACGCTGCTCAATCCGGGCGGCGACGGCCGCTCGGGCGGGTTCGGCGGCTTCGGCCCGGTGCTCGGCTATGCGCCGGAAGCGCCGATGTCGGCGGAACAGCAGTCGGCCTATGACGCGGTGACCCCGCATGACGCCGCTCAGGCGGTGATGCGGGGGATGAATCCGGAATACAATCACAGCGTCTGGGCCTCGGCCTATGGCGGCTATTCGAGCCTGACCGGCACCGCGTCCAACAATCTCGGCACCGCGACCGCGACCTCGGGCGGCGGCGGCATCGCCTCGGGCATCGACTTCCGCTTCGGGCCCGACACCGTGATCGGCTTCGCGCTCGGCGGCGGCGGCACCAGTTGGAACCTGACCCAAGGCCTCGGCGGCGGCAACAGCGAGATCTTCCAGGGCGGCTTCTACGGCTCGCATCGCTTCGGCAATTTTTATATTTCCGGCGCGCTGGCCTTCGCCTACGACTGGATGCACACCAACCGCACCGTCACCTCGCCCAGTGTCGCCAACCTGACGGCGAGCTTCCAGGCCCCTGGCGCCACCGGCCGCCTCGAGGGCGGTTACAATTTCGACCTCGGCGCGGTCTCGGTGACGCCTTATGTCGCCGGCGAATTCAGCGCCTTGCGCGTGCCGGGCTATACCGAAAGCGGCAATCCGGCCTTCGCGCTGTCCTACCAGGCGGCGACCCAGACCAACGAGCGGGCCGAGCTCGGCGTCTGGGCCGGCAAGTCGTTCCAGCTCAGCAGTGCGATCCTGTGGCTGCGCGGCCGGGCCGGCTATGCCCACGATTGGTGGAGCAGCGATAATTTCACCACGGCCTTCGCCGACCTGCCGACGCAGAGCTTCACCTCGACCGGCATCACACCGCCGGCCAATGTCGGGCTCGGCTCGTTGATGGCCGAGGTGAAATATCCGAGCGGCGTGTCGTGGAGCGCCCGCTTCGACGCCGAGGCGGCCAGCAGCTACTACAGCCTCGCCGGTACCGGAACTTTCCGCTATGCTTGGTAGGCCCTGTTGGGCGGGGGCCCTTTATGCGTGTCAGAGTTATGCGTGTCAGAGTTGGGTAGCGTCATGCCTCGTCTAGCTGTGTTTTGCCGTGTCGTCTTTTCCGGTGTCGCGTTTTCTTTGGCCGTCTGCGGACTTGGCGCCGGCGGTTCGGCCGCTGTCGCGCAAGTCAGCCAGGGCGATATGTCGCCCGCCATGCAGGACGCTGTCGAGCAGAGCCGCCAGGCCATCAACGATTGCCGCGACAAGCGGCAGCGCGGCGAATTGCCGAGCTACAAGGCCTCGGCCCAGTGCTCCAACCCGAGGATTTTCGCCGCCTGGCAGGCGGCGCAGTACCCCCATATGGACCTGATCACGCAGTGGCTGAACGCCCGCGAGGCGGCCTCCGACAGGGTCGACCAGCATCAGCTCTCGCCCGACCAGTTCGAGCAGCAGATGGACGACGTGACGGTGCGCCTGACCGCCGAGGAACAGCGCCGCCGCAACGGCGTCGTCGGCGGCAACGATGCCGACATGCAGCTGCAATTGCCGCCGGCCGGACAGGTCGTGGGCGTCGCCACCCCGCCGGGTCAAGAGAAACTGACAGAAAAAAAAAGCGCAGCGGCACGGCAGCGAGCAGCCGCTAGCTGGCAATCCGCCGCCGCGCCGTCCGGAATAGGCCATCTTGCGGCCCTCGCCTCGCTCGACGGCCAGAGCGCGCATGGGATCGGCGGGCCCTTCGTCCCGGTCAACCCCAACAGCCCGGCGGCGCGCGCTGCGTTGGCCGCGGCGGCCCCTGGCGAAGGCAGCGACGGGCTTTACGCCCACCTCGCCTCACAGCGCAGCGAAAGCGATGCGCG
>Ga0210396_10006165_pt1 | contig 11520 bp, 7 predicted proteins | sample IncBWH17OmetaG_FD_155466 | JGI IMG/M metagenome (GOLD analysis project Ga0210396, IMG submission 155466) | Forest soil microbial communities from Barre Woods Harvard Forest LTER site, Petersham, Massachusetts, United States - Inc-BW-H-17-O ...
CTGCCATGATCGCGCTCCTCGTTTCGCCAATCGCAAACGAGGAATCCGCAACCAAACCATTAGTTCCATGACGCAGGTTTCATGGAATCGATCGTCTAGATGATACGCGTAAGCGTCCTAATCAGGATTGCGCGTGGGAGGATTTTTTTGCGCTGATCAACGCAACGCGCATCCGAGCCGGACCCAAGGATTTTGGTAGGTTGCCAGTAAACGCGTACTGCTCTGGAGCAGGTCATGGCAATGCCGGGGGGCTATATCGAACGCAGCGATCGGCAGGCGGAGGACCGCGAGACCGACAACATGGTCCGGATTCCCGGCGGTACGTTCCGCATGGGTTCGGACCATCATTATCCAGAGGAGGCGCCGGCGCATCGGGTCTCGGTCGATAGCTTTTGGCTTGACCGAACTCCCGTGACAAACCGGCAATTCAAGCAATTCGTAAAGGCGACAGGCCACAAGACCTTCGCCGAGATCCCACCCGATTCAAAAGATTATCCCGGCGCGCTCCCGCATATGCTTTACGCCGGCTCGCTCGTGTTCATCCACCCGCCGTCGACCTTCGACCTGCGCGACTGGAGCCAGTGGTGGACCTTCATGAAGGGCGCCGACTGGCGGCATCCCTCCGGCCCCAAGAGCAATATCAATACATTGGACGATCACCCCGTGGTGCACGTGTCCTATGCGGATGCGCTGGCCTACGCCAAATGGGCCGGCAAGGACCTGCCGACTGAAGCCGAGTGGGAATTTGCGGCGCGCGGAGGCCTTGATGGCGCGGAGTTCGCCTGGGGCGACGAATTTACGCCCGGTGGCGTACACATGGCCAACACCTGGCAGGGTGATTTTCCGCTGCACAACCTTCATCTCGACGGCTACGACCGCACCTCGCCGGTGAAGGCCTTTGCTCCGAACGGCTACGGCCTTCACGACATGATCGGCAATGTCTGGGAATGGACCTCGGACTTCTGGTCCACGAAGCACCAAGCCGATGCGCCGAAGGCGTGCTGCATTCCCGAAAACCCGCGCGGCGGCCGCGAGGACGCCAGCTACGATCCCTGCCTGCCGGATATCAGGATACCGCGCAAGGTGCTCAAGGGTGGGTCGCACCTCTGCGCGCCGAATTATGCCGCCGCTACCGGCCCGCGGCGCGTCATGCCGAGCCGATCGATACGTCCACCAGCCATGTCGGATTCCGTTGCGTGAAGAGGATAAAAGCCGCGGAATAGCTGTCAGTCCTCACCGTGAAGAAGGAGCCAAGATGCCCGACGACACCAGAGAACGCGACCGACACCAAGCGTCATCGCACGAGACCGAGGACAACGCCCTCAGCCGCCGGAATATTCTCCTGGGCTCATCGGCGCTGGTAGCAGCAGCGACACTGACCTCCGCGGCGCTGGCGCAGGCTCAGACGGCCGCGCCGGCTGCGACCACGCCTACGGCTGCCGCTTCCTCGGGCCGCAAGCCGAATATCCTGATCATCTGGGGCGACGATATCGGCATTGCGAATATCAGTGCGTACTCGAACGGTTTGATGGGTTACGAGACCCCGAACATCGATCGCATCGCCCGCGAAGGTATCAAGTTCCTCCATTATTACGGCGAGCAGTCGTGCACCGCGGGCCGCGCGGCATTCCTGACCGGCCAGCACGGCATTCGCTCGGGCCTTACCAAGGTCGGCTTCCCCGGCGCGCCGATGGGCATGAGCCAACTCGATCCCTCGGTCGGTGGTTTGCTCAAGAATCTCGGCTACGCCACGGGGCAATTCGGCAAGAACCATGTCGGCGATCGCAACGAGTCGCTGCCGACCGTAAACGGGTTCGACGAGTTCTTCGGTAATCTCTATCATCTCAACGCCGAGGAAGAGCCGGAACTGCCGGATTATCCAAAGGACCCGGCCTATCTCGCCAAGTTTGGTCCACGCGGCGTCCTCAAATGCAAGGCGAGCGATCGCGACGACCCCACGGTCGATCCGCGCTTCGGCAAGATCGGCAAGCAGACCATCGAGGATACCGGCGCGCTGACCAAGAAGCGCATGGAAACGATCGACGACGAGACGTCGAGTGCGGCGATCGATTTTATGAAGCGGCAACAGGCCGCAGGCAAACCGTTCTTCGTCTGGTTCAACTCGACGCGCATGCACTTGCGAACCCATGTCCGCGCCGATCACCGTGGCCGTTACACGCACGGCGACAGCGAGTATATCGACGGCATGATGGAGCATGACGATACGGTAGGGTCGCTTCTCAAAGCACTTGACGACATGGGCATCGCGGACAACACCATCGTCGTCTACTCCAGCGACAACGGGCCGCACATGAACACCTGGCCCGACGGCGCGATGACCTGGTTCCGTTCGGAGAAGAACACCAACTGGGAAGGGGCCTTCCGGGTGCCGTGCCTGGTCCGCTGGCCGGGTGTGATAAAACCCGGCACGGTGACCAATGAGTTGATGAGTCATAACGACTGGATACCGACGCTCTGCGCTGCTGCCGGCGAGCCGGATATCGTCAACAAGCTCAGGGCAGATTACACAGCGAACCGCATTACGTACAAAGTACACCTCGACGGGTTCGACCAGTCCACGTTCCTGCGCAACGTCAGCGGTAGCGCCGGAAACAACAACGGCACCAAGAGTGCCCGCGACAAGTTCTTCTACTCCGACGACGACGGCCTGCTGGTCGGCCTACGCAAAGGCGACTACAAGTATGTTTACGCGGAGCAGCGCCTGCCAGGGACGATGGGGGTATGGGCCGAACCCTTCACGAAACTGCGCCTGCAGAAGACCTTTAATCTGATGCAGGACCCGTTCGAGCGTGCCGACATCACCTCCAACACCTTCTGGGACTGGCAGATCAACCATGTCGGGCAGGTCTACGGCGCAATGGATGATGTCGGCGCGTTCGTGATGACATTCAGGGAATTTCCGCCGCGCGCATTCCCGCCCAGTTTCGTGCCGGCCACCATCATGGAAGAGACGCTGGGCGACATCAGGGATGACAGGGCGAAGGCGGGGCAACGGGCCCAAAGCATCGACAAGATCCGCTCCGGCATCAATCAATTGATCGATCAGCAGCTCCAGCAGCGTGGCATCAAATAGTCGCGGTGCCACGTTTACATCCGGCCCACCCACGGGTGGGTTCGGAAATATCGGGAGCAGAACAATGGCGCTGATCAATCCACAGACCCCGGCGAGAGGCGATCCGGTCCGGCTCGGCTACAAGGCATCGGTAATCGCGCTGTTCGTCGCCATCGTTCTCGTCATCGGCTTGACGCTCGTCTATCTCAGCTTCTCGCGCATCACCGCGATCACCAACTCGGCGGCGAGCAAGTTCATCGGCGAGGTGGCGGAGCGATCGGCGGACCGAATTGGAGCCCAGTTGAAGCGGGTCAGGGGTAACCTTGAAGTCCTGAGCGCGATGCCGTCGATCCAGTCCGGGAAAATCGAGGACAATCCCCCGCTAAACGCGCTGCTAGCGGCCATGCTCAAGAGCAACAGCCAGCTGTTCAACCTCTATGTAGGCTATGATGACGGCTCATTCATCGAGATGGATGCCATCGAGGGTGCTGGACGACAGACGCGCGCGAGGCTGGAAGCCCCTGAGCAGGCTGCTTTCCGGCTTATCGTGATCTCAAGATCCGATCCCGCGCAGATCAGATCGAGAAGGTTTTTTCTGTCCGATCAACTGGAACTCGTCAGGGAACTGCCGGGTCCGCTCGACTACGATCCGCGCGAGCGGCCCTGGTACAAGGACGCTGATCGGCGCGACGGCAGCTGGCTGACCGGGCCGTACGTGTTCTTCGCAAGCGCGAAGCAGGGCTATACCGTTCAGCGGGCTATGGAACGAGGCAGGGCCGGCGTCATCGCGAGCGATCTGTTGCTGGAGGTAACGCAAGAGCTTCTGCAGCGCGAGCAACTGACCCCGTCCGCTGTCGCATTCCTGTTCGACGACGATGATCGCATCCTGGCCCATCCCCGGATGTCGGAACTGATGGGACGGGAGGTTTCGGGCACGATCCCTCGCCTTCGCGAGACCGATATGGCCGGCGTGCTCAAGGTGATCCGCGCCTGGCGCACGAACGGAATTTCCGAACAGTTCTTTGCAGACCCCGCTGGCCGGCTGTATGCCGCGGCCTTTCAGACGATTCCCCAGTCAGGGCCGGCCAATCTACGTGTGGCCGTCGTGGCGCCCGTCGACGAGTTCTTTGCCAACATCCTGTCCGAGCGTGGACGGTTGTTTGTCGTCACGCTCGCATTCGTCGCATCCATGGTTCCAATCGTGTTTTTCATCGGCTCGCTGCTGTCGAAATCGCTCCGGGCGCTGGCCGACGAAACCGACAGAATTCAGCGGTTCGAACCTGCCACCGGTCCCCCCGTGCGCTCGACGATCCGCGAGATCGACGAACTCGGCCGGTCGGTCTCGACCATGCGCACGGTCGCGGAAACCTTCTCGCGCTTCGTGCCGCGGCGGCTGGTCGAACAGTTGATAGAAACCGGAACGCCGCTTCAGCTGGGCGGCGCGCACAGGGAAGTCACGCTGTTCTTTTCGGATATCGTCAACTTCACCGAGATTACCGAGAAGGCCGACCCCGCCAGGGTCATGCAGTATACCTCACGCTATTTCGCCACCGTATCGGAAGAAATCATGAGGCATCGCGGTACGGTCGACAAATTTATCGGCGATGCGATCATGGCGATATGGAACGCGCCTGCGGACGATCCCGATCATGCCGTCAACGCCTGCGCCGCCACGCTCGCGTTTCAGCGCGCCAACGATCGCCTGAATGCCGAGTTCGAGCGCGAAGGATGGCCGGTCTACAAGACCCGATGCGGCCTCCATACCGGACAGGCTGTCGTCGGCAATGTCGGCTCCGTCGATCGCATGAACTATACTGCGCTTGGTGCGACCGTGAATCTCGCCGCGCGCCTCGAAGGCCTCAACAAGAATTATGGCACGTCCATTCTGGTCAGTGCGGCGCTCCGGGAGCATGCGGCCGCCCGATTTGTCTTTCGCAGCGTCGACCGCATTAGTCCGAAGGGTTTTGCCGAGGCCTTCGATATCTATGAGCTGATATCCGAGCAGGATGGCCGGGATAGCGCCGATTTAGAAATCTGCCGGGAGTGGGAGATCGTCTATGTGGCGCTCCGGAATGGACATCTGGCCGTCGCGGAGCGTGAACTTGCGGCCTTCCTGATGAAATATCCCGATGACGGGGTCGCGCGGTATCATATGGGGCGTCTCGGCCCGGATCCGCGCGGGGCGCGATTGCGGCAAGTTCCATAGTGGTGAGGATGCGGGGTTCGAGCTTTGGGCGGCCATCGGAAAGACGGTTGTCGTAATTGGCCTGCGCTGATCGGCGGTTCGTGCGATACTGACGGCCGACAGCAACGGGTAAGCCTCAAAGGGAGCGTTTGTTGTCAACGGGCGCGGAACACAGGGTAACTTCGGCGAAACCGTCGCCGATCATTGGCATGCCGGTTCACCAGCAGCCGGCGCTGCAACTCATCTATGACACGGCGCCGATAGGGTTAGCGGTTCTTTCTCCTGACTGCCGCTATCTGCAGATCAACCAGCGCCTCACCGAGATATGCGGCATCTCGGTTGAGGATCACTTGGGACGTTCGGTTCGGGACTGCGTTCCGGCGCTGGCGGACGCGGTCGAAAACATTGTCCGTTCGATCATGAATACAGGTGACCCGGTTATCGGCGTCGAGGTCGCCGGCCAGCGCGCCGATCAAACGGATGAGCGCTCCTGGGTGACCTATTGGCATCCGCTGCGCAATTCAGCCGGCGATATCGTCGGCATCAACGTCGCGGCCGAAGAAGTCACTGAACGCAAGCGCGCCGAGGCTGCGCTACGCGCAAACGAACGGGAACTGCGCAGCGCGAGGGATGCGGCTGAAGCGGCCTTGCGTCACATCAAGGAAACCCAGAACTTCCTGATCGAAGCGGAAAAACTTGCAGCCCTCGGGCGGCTGGTGGCGGGCGTTGCGCACGAGATCAACACTCCCGTAGGTACCAGCCTGACCGTGGCGTCGTCGCTGGAACGCAGAACTGCCATCATCGCCGATGAATTCGCCCACGGCAATCTCAAGCGATCCGCCTTGAACGAATTCCTTGAAAGCAGCCACGCGGCGTCATCGCAACTGGTCGCCAACCTCAATCATGCGGCCGAAATGATTCAGTCGTTCAAGCAGGTGGCGACCGACCGGAATTATTCCAACCAGCGAGTCTTCGATCTCGGCGATCTCACCGAACAGGTCATCCGGAGTCTGCGGCCGCGTCTGGCGGATCAACGCGTGAGCCTGCGCGTCGATTGCCAGCCGGATCTGACCATGAACAGCTATCCGGGACAATACGGGCAAGTGCTCACCAATCTTTTCCTCAATTCGGCAACCCATGCATTTCCTGAGGAGACCGAAGGGGCCGTCAGCGTCGAGGTGCGGGCGTCAGGTGACGATAATGTTGAAATCCTCTTCTCCGACACCGGCTGCGGCATGAGCCTGGATATCCGGCGCAAGGCTTTCGATCCCTTCTTCACGACGCGGCGCGATCAGGGATGCACGGGTCTCGGCCTGCACGTCGTCCACACCATCGTCACGAATTGTCTGGGCGGCCGGGTCAACCTCGACAGCGAACCCGACCAGGGAACGAAAATAACGATCGTGCTTCCGCGCGTGGCGCCGAAGGCGTTGCCGCCGTCATGATGGTGCGCGCACTGATCGGCGGTGGCCTTCTCGCGGTCTTGATGATGCATCCGGACGGGGTTGCGGCAGAGACCGCACCACCATCCCAGGATGAGAACGCCAATAACGGCAACGACCTGTTTCGGCCTCCGGCCAACCTTTTCCAGATGATGTATAATTACAGGACGGCGCCCGGAAGCGGCAGCACGCCGGGTTCCACGCGCGACGTCACCACCGAAACCCTCCATCTGCGGACGGATCATTCGCTAGATCTGGCGCCGTCGTGGATCCTGGCGTTGCGCGCTGATCTGCCGCTGATCGCCAAGAATCCCGTCTCGTCCAGCAATCCCGAGGGTGATTACCTCGATGGCGTCGGCGATGCCGATGTCCAGGCTATCATCATCCACAATTTGAACCAGCGCTGGACCATCGGCTTTGGCGCTCGTCTTATCACCCCCACGGGCGGAGACACTTTCGGCGCGGGAAAATGGCAGATCATGCCTGCTGGCGGCTTCCGCTACGCGTTGTGCGAGATCAATTCCTCGAGCTATTTTGAGCCGATAGTCCGGTACGACGTCAGTTTCGCCGGCGATCCGACCCGGAAAAACATCAGCAACCTGCAATTCGCGCCGATGTTCAACCTCGGCCTTCCCGACAAATGGTTCCTGACCTTTTATCCAAGCCCGGACATCAGGATCAATTACGGCGACCCGATCACCGGCCAGACCGGCCGTCTGTTCCTGCCGTTCGATGTCAGAATCGGACGACAGTTGTTGAACAATGTCGCTCTCTCGTTCGATCTCGGCGTACCGATCATCAAGGATTACCCGCTCTATAATTTGAAGACGCAGCTAAGGCTAAACGTGACCTACTAGGCTCACGGCGAGGCAGCCCCAAGTTGAAAGGGGTCAATCGGCCATGAGCTTGGCCGTATGTTCAGCGATCACAGCCTCTTCATCGGTCGGGATCACCTGAAGGGATACCCTGCTCTCCGGCGCCGAAATGCATTTTGCGCCCTGGCGGTTGGCGGATGAAGAAAGTTCGAGGCCCAGCCATTTCAGTCGTTCGCAAATGCGCTCGCGGATCGGTGGGCTATTCTCGCCTATCCCGCCAGTGAATACGAGCGCATCCAATCCGCCAAGACTGGTTGCCATTGTCGCGACATGTTCGGCGGCGCGGGCGCAGAATTGCTCGACCGCCAGCATCGAATTGGGATCGTGCGCCGAGAGCAGCGTCCTCATGTCGGCGGAGACGCCGGAGACACCGAGCAATCCCGATTTGTGATAAAGCAAATCCTCCACGTCAGCGACTGCAAATCCCATCGATTTTTGCAGGTAGAGCAGCAGTCCTGGATCAACGGCGCCGCATCTGGTCCCCATCATCACGCCGTCGAGCGGCGTGAGGCTCATGGTCGTATTGATGCTACGGCCATCGCGTACCGCACAGATACTGGATCCGCTTCCGAGATGCGCGATGACGATGCGCAACCCGGGCGCTGTGACCTTACTCGCGACATGTTCGAACGACAGCCCGTGGAAGCCGTACCGGTGGATGCCGTTGCCGATGTCGGGAATCGGGAAGCGCCGATAGACTGGCTCAAGTCCACGGTGAAACGCCGTATCAAAACATGCGACCTGGAACAGTGCGGGCCGCGCCTTCAACAAGGATCGAACCGGAGCAAGAGACCCCAGCTGGTGAAGCGGCGCCAACGGCGTCAGCTCGTCAAGCTCGTGCAGCACGTCCGGCTTGATGATGACGGGATCGAAGAAACGCGGCCCGCCATGCACAATCCGGTGTCCAACTGCCGCCAGTTCGTCGTTCTCGAGTAATGGCTGAAGCCGTTCGATCAACGCCAGCGTCAAGTCCGCGCCGTTGTCTAGGTCGGGCTTTTCATCGTCGATCGTTTTGCCTGCTGCATCCCTGATCGTAAAATGGCTGTCGGAAACATGCTGGTCGAGAAGCCCTTTGCAAATCAGGGATAGCTCGCCATCGCCGAAGCGGTAGGCGGCAAACTTGATGCTCGACGAGCCAACATTCAGAGCGAGAATGGCCTTGGCCATTGCTAGTTCGATCCGGTCGCATGAGGCCACCGCCAATTCTGAACGTCGGGCATGTCCTCTCCGTGCTCGCGGACATATCGATGGTGCTCGGTCAGCTTGGTCTGATAGGCCTGCTTGGCTGCCGCTCCCCTCGTTTGCAGCCCGGGAACACGCTCGATCGCCTCCATCGCCAGATGATAGCGGTCGAGTTCGTTGAGGACGACCATGTCGAATGGCGTCGTTGTGGTGCCCTTTTCCATGTAGCCGCGCACATGCATGTTGTCGTGGTTCGCCCGGTTATAGGCCAACCGATGGATCATGTAGGCATAGCCGTGATAGGCGAAAATCACGGGTCGATCCCGGGTGAACAGGCGATCGAAGTCCTTGTCCGAAAGGCCGTGCGGATGCTGCTCGCGCGGCTGGAGCGCCATGAGATCGACGACATTGACCACGCGGATTTTCAGATCGGCGAATGCGTCGCGGAGCAGCGTCACCGCGGCGAGGGTTTCCAGAGTCGGGATGTCGCCGGCGCAGGCCATCACCAGGTCCGGCTCATGCGTTCCTTCCGTTCCCGCCCAATGCCAGATGCCGATCCCGTCCTTGCAGTGCGCGTCGGCCTGCCCCATCGAGAGCCATTGCAGGGCCGGCTGCTTGCCAGCGACGATGACATTGATGCGATCGTAAGTGCGAAGACAATGGTCGGTGATCCAAAGCAGCGTATTCGCGTCGGGCGGAAAATAGATTCGGACTATATCGGCATCCTTGTTGGCGACGAGATCGACAAAGCCGGGGTCCTGATGTGTGAATCCGTTGTGGTCCTGACGCCAGACGTGGGAGCTGAGCAGGTAGTTGAGAGACGCAATCGGTTGACGCCAAGGAAGGCGGCGCGACACTTCAAGCCACTTCGCATGCTGATTGAACATGGAGTCGACGATGTGGACGAAGGCCTCATAGCAATTGAAGAAGCCGTGGCGACCGCTCAACAAATATCCCTCAAGCCAACCCTGGCAAAGATGCTCGCTCAATACCTCCATGACGCGACCTTGCGGTGCCAAATGCACGTCGAAAGGTTCGATGTCCGCCATCCAGACGCGATCCGTCGCTTCAAAGACCGCGCTGAGCCGGTTTGAATCCGTTTCGTCCGGTCCCATGAGGCGAAAGGTATCCCTATTCATGGCGATGACATCGCGCAGATAGCCGCCCATGACCCGGGTGGCCTCGCCGAACTCGGAACCGGGCGAAGCGATTTCCACCGCATGCTTGTTGTAATCAGGGAGTTCGAGCTTTCGCTTGAGCGCGCCGCCATTGGCGTGAGGATTGGCGCCCATTCTGCGGACGCCAACGGGAGCCAATGCCTGCAAATCTGGTTGCAGGCGACCGGCGTCGTCGAACAGACTTTCGGGATGATAGCTCCGCATCCAGTTCTCAAGGATTTCCAGGTGGGCGCGATTGGTCCGCACTGCTTCGACCGGGACCTGGTGGGCACGCCAGAAGCCTTCGACCTTCTTGCCGTCGACTTCCTTGGGGCCCGTCCATCCCTTGGGGCTTCGCAAGACGATCATGGGCCAGCGCGGGCGGCCGCCATCTCGGCCACTGCGCGCGCCCTCCTGAATGGTGCGGATACGATCGAGCACGTCGTCGATCGTTCGTGCCATCTTTTCATGCATTTCCCCGGGCTCGCTGCCTTCGACAAAGCGTGGATCATAGCCATAGCCGGTCAGGAGCTGGTTCACCTCGTCGTCGGGCATGCGCCCCATGATCGTCGGGCTGGCGATCTTGTAGCCGTTGAGATGCAGGATCGGCAGAACCGCGCCATCATGCGCAGGGTTCAAAAACTTGTTCGAGTGCCAGGACGCAGCGAGCGGACCGCTTTCAGCTTCGCCGTCACCGACAACGCAGGCGACGATCAGGTCCGGATTATCGAAGGCGGCGCCATGTGCATGAACCAGCGAATATCCCAACTCGCCGCCTTCATGGATTGATCCTGGCGTTTCGGGTGCGGCGTGGCTCGGGATGCCGCCCGGAAACGAAAATTGGCGAAACAGTTTTCGCAGCCCTTCCGTATCCCGGGTGATATCAGGGTAAATCTCCGAATACGTGCCTTCAAGATAAGTATTGGCGACCATGCCGGGGCCGCCGTGACCGGGCCCGCAAAGATAGATCATGTTGAGATCGAGCGCGCGGATCGCGCGATTGATGTGAGCGTAGATGAAGTTCAATCCGGGAGTGGTGCCCCAGTGTCCGAGCAGCCGGGGCTTGATATGCTCAGGCCGCAGCGGTTCGCGCAGAAGCGGGTTGTCGAGCAGGTAGATTTGCCCAACCGACAGATAGTTCGCCGCCTGCCAATAGCGGTTAAGCGCTGCCAGGTCAGTCGCTGCGGGAGAATTCGCATCCATGCGGAATGACCTCCTGCCGGAACCGGTGCCTGTGCAATGCACGAGCAGAGAGAAAGTTGCCGATTTCTTGCGTGACATTTCGATGACGGAAACGTCGAAGGTAGCCTTATGCCTTCCTGCGTTTCTTGTTCGGCACCGAAGGAAAGCGATCGCTTCGCGTTTTGAGGTTTCACCAAAAATTCGGACCGACGCAACTTTCGACTTTTGCAACAGTATCGGCAGCAAACGGATCAGTCGGCCCGGTCTGACGATGTCCGTTCATCGGGGGGAAGCAGACTCGCCGCGAAAGGCTCTCCACTTCCCAGTTTGTGAAGGTTTTCGGATGCCGGCCCGTGATGACGGCGCCACGGATTCCGGGGGCCGGCGTCCGCAAACCTCCAAGGGGGGAAACCGCGGGACATCG
>Ga0210396_10006167_pt1 | contig 11520 bp, 8 predicted proteins | sample IncBWH17OmetaG_FD_155466 | JGI IMG/M metagenome (GOLD analysis project Ga0210396, IMG submission 155466) | Forest soil microbial communities from Barre Woods Harvard Forest LTER site, Petersham, Massachusetts, United States - Inc-BW-H-17-O ...
GACGAATCGATCCAGCGGTACCGGAGAGCCAAAGCGCGTGCCGGTGGCGGCGCAGAACGAGTCAAGGGACAGCTCGCCCTCATATTCCGCGATGCAGGTGGCTGTCCAGTTGGAGCGCAGCAGCAGGCCGGCGGGCATGCTGTTTTGCCAGAACGACATCGGCTCCCCGATGACCCGGACCTCTACCCCGGCCCGGCGCAGATGCGCGGCGGCAGCGAGCCCGTACGGCCCGGCACCGATGATGGCGACGTTGGTGTCAGTCATGAATCGCCCGCTCCCTAACAGAACTATCCTTTCCTGGCCGAAAGAACGGCGCCGCCCCTTTCTGGCGTAGCTGACCTCATCAAACTGAGGGTTGCTGGTGGCATGAAATGCAGTCGATCGTTGAGACGGGGGATGTTTTATCCGCAATGAGGTTATTTTCATGCTGGCTGTGATAGGAAGCGCGCCCGAGATGAGATTTAGTCGGTTCCGCAGGCCGGGTGGAATCATCGCCGTAGTGGCACTCGCGGCTGGCATATCGGTTGTGCTGGCACTGCTCCCCGGATGGGTGAGTCAGGCCGTCCCCCTGCCGCCGTCTGGAGGGTATTTCCAGCTGCAGCCAGTCGGGTCGTATGCGCGGCTGCCGGACGACGCAGCGGCAGCGGCCGAGGTGCACGACTCAGCCTGGGAGCCCCGGCCCGGCAATGCCAAGTACAACGAGGTGATACCGAGTGACCTGAGCTTGCAGCGGACTGACGATGCGGCTCGCGCGTATGACCCCCGGTGGAATAAATCCATCCTGGGGCGGATCACCGGCGACTTTACCGGCACCACCGATGAGATCTTTCAATGGGCTGCGGCCAAGTGGGGCCTGCCAGATGATCTGCTGCGCGCTATCGCGTACATGGAATCCAACTGGCAGCAGTCAAACTACGGGGACTACGTCGACAACCGCGCGCTGTGCCCGCCTGGGTACCAGAATGTGCTGCCGTGTCCGGTTACCTTCGGCATCGTCGGGACCAAGTCCACCAGCTGGCCCGGGATCTTCCCGTGGAACCGGAACTCGACCGCCGCGGCGGTCGACGTGCTCGGCGGATGGCTGCGGGGCTGCTACGAAGGCTGGGTATGGTGGCTCCGCGACCACGGGAACCGGTCACATGGCGTTTACCAAGCTGGCGACATCTGGGGCTGCGTGGGTGCCTGGTATTCGGGGGACTGGCTGGACGGAAGCGCCGCCACCGCGCAGACCGGAGAGCACTACATCGCCCAGGTACATTACTGGCTGCAGCGACGGCCCTGGCTTCGTCCTGGCTTCTAAGCAGCTACATGCCCGCTCCTGACTCACGACTGCCCGGTCGGCTCGCGTGGCCGTCGTTGTTGGCGTTCACCGTCTGCGCCGGCAGCAAATAGCCCTGGGCGACGGCACCGGGAGACTCCTGCCGCACACCCGGGGCAGCCGGCGGCCTTGACGCGCTCGCCGACATGTCCGGCACGTTGTTGAGCACTCCCACCACGTGCCGGTTGCCGGACGGGCTGATCTCACGCGCGACCGCCCGCACGTCTGCCCGGGTTGTGCGGCGGACGTCGGCGACTACGACGACCACGTCGCTGACGGACGCGAGCGCGATCGGGTCCGAGACGGCGAGGACCGGCCCGCTGTCGAGCACCACAACGTCCGCAGTGGTCAACAGCGACGCGAACACCCGGGCAAGCTCGTCCGGCTCGAGTATCTCCGCTGAATGGCCACGCGGCTGCCCGGCCGGGACCAGTGCCAGCCGGGGCACGGCGGTACCCTGGCCTACCTCGGCGAGAGACGACGTACCGGTAAGCAGATCGGCCAGCCCGGGTCTCCCGGCCATGCCGTAGAGAGCAGAGAGCGAGGAATCCCGCACGTCGCCATCCACCAGAAGAACCTTCTCACCCGCCTGGGCCAGCGCCGTCGCTAGGTTGCTCGCCACTGATGTACTGCCCTCGCCTCCGCGCGGCGCGGTCACCAGGACGGCGTATCCCTGGGCGTCACGCGCGGGTGATAGAGCGCCGATGCGGATCCGAAGGTAGCGGTACGCCTCGGCTGCCCGGCTCGCCGGGGTCCGGGCGAAAGCGAACGCCGCGGATCCTGCCTTCCGTTCCGCGGGCGGGATGTCCACCAGGGCAGGCGCACCTAGGTTGAGGCTCAGGTCCGCGCGGTCCCGCACCCGGTCATCGGCCCGATCGCGGACATAGATCGCGCCGACACCAAGCAGCAGGCCGAGCAACGCGCCGATCGTGAGCAGGACCGGCTTTCCCGTTCCCGCGGTCGAGGTCGGCAGGGTCGCGGGACTCACCAGCGTCACGTCCAGTGGGTCTCGCGCCTGGGCCGACGTCGTCGCGGCAGTTTCGTTCCGGAAATTGATGTAGGCGTGAGTCACGACACCGGCGCAGTGCTGCGCTTGGGCCGGCGAGGACATGGTGCAGCTGATCTGCAGGATGGAGCTCGTACTAGGCACTGACGACGCCAAGCGCGCCGAAAGATCGCTAGGGCTCATGCCAAGCAGTGGTGCGGCCCTACCGAGAACAGCTCCGGATGTGGCGACTCTTTCCTCGGTCACCAGGTTCGGTGTGACCGGAGTCGAGCCGGTGATAATCCGTGGCTCGACATCGACGGAGGCGGTGGACGTGTATGCCGCGGACCCGAGGGAAGCGACGATCCACGCTCCCCCAAGCCCTACTAGTGCCGCGAGCACCAGCGCCACCGCGTGCTTACGTATGAGTCTCATTCTGAGCATTCCGCCAATCTGTTCCTAGGCATGCTCGCCAGCTTCTCCACCATCAATAAGCTCCCTAATCGCGGATACGTACCGCCCGGACTGGAGTTCCCACGCAGTGAACTCCTTGACAAGGCGCTGGCCTATGTTCCCCATTTCGTCGCGTGCCGCCGGATCGTCGAGCAGTTCATCGATAAGCCTCGCCATCGCGGCGACATCCCCCTTCGGCGCGTAGCGCGCCGAGTCCCCGGCAAGGCGCATGGTCTCCTCGGCGTCGAACGCGATGATCGGCAGACCCGCCGCCTGGTACTCCATGACCTTGACTCCCGACACGTAATCCTCGGTATTCGGCTCGATCCCGATATCCGCGGTGGACAGGTAATCGAAGACAAGTTCCTCGTCGACGAACCCAGGGAAGCTGACCCAGTCGCTAATGTCTAGTTCCCCGGCCAGCTTCTGAATTGCGGGAAGCGCTTCGCCTGCGCCGACAAAGGCGAACGCGCAGTCGGTTCGCTTGAGCTCGTATACGAGGTAAGCAATGGCTCGCAGCGCAAGGTCAACGTGGTCCTGCGGCCCGATCGCGCCGATCCAGCAGCCTAGGTAGCGGCAGGCTGGCCGCAGGTCGGACCGGGCCGGGCGCCTGGTTATCCGCTTAGCCACCGGACCATTGCCCACCACGACGATGCGCGCGTCATCCACTCCCCCGCGGGTGCGCGTCATGGTTCGCAGTGACTCGTTCACCACCAGTACGCGATCGGCCACCCGGAAACTCCAGCGCTCCAGCAACAGCAGGGCCCGGTATACCCGGCTGTCCCGCCGGCCGTAGCGAGCCTCGTAAGTCTCCGGTGACGGGTCACGGAAATCGAAGACAACCGGGCGCCCGAGCCACCGGCAGGGCGCTGCGACGAGGAAGTAAATGTCGGGAGTGCTGGCGACCTGCAGGACGTCGAAACCGCGTCTCGCCAGCGACCAGAGGGTGAGCACGGCGGCCATGGCAACCGAATATCCGTACTCCACCGCGAACGCCAGCAGGCCCTTTCCCTCCGGCGGAGACGGGTACTGCACAACGTGGACCCCAGGCACGCAAGTCTTGTTGCGTGGGTGCCTGCGGCATATCACGGTCACGTCGAAGCCGCTGGCCAGCAGCGTGCGTGTCTGCTTCTTGAGCCGGTTGTCCATGCCCAGCGGCACGTTCTCGACAAGCACAAGAACCCGCGGCTTGCGTCGAGCGGTGCTGACACTGGTCATGTCAGTGCCTCCTCAAGGGCCGGAACGTCGGTTACTGCGGGACCGCTGGCAGCCGGCCTGGTCCGCCGCCGGCCGGGGAGCCGACGTACCAGGGCCAAAAGCATGAAGATCGTGTCGCCCGAGCCCCGGTAAGTCAGATGCGGATCGAACAGCATGACTACCACCTGCGCGCACATGACGGCGGCAACTGCCGTGCCCGCCGCCCCGGCCGCATCGGCGCGCCGCGCGAAACGCCAGCCCTTGCGGATGCTGGCAGTCGCGAAGGCCAGATAGCTGGCGAGCAGCGGGATCCCACCGCCCCATAGGAGCCATGTGTAGCCGCTCTCGATCCATACATATCCGTACTCCGTAGTGGGCACCACTGCGCGGGCCGATGGCCGGACGCCGAGAACCCAGTTGAAGTCGGAAAACAATGTGGGCCAGAAGTACGTACGCAGGTTGTACAGGCGGACCAGCCAGCTGGAAGGAAGGCCGGACGCGCTTTGAAACTCGCTCAGCCGGATCTGGATGACCGGCCACAGCAGGACGGCGCCGATGGCGGCGACAGGGATGGCGTAGGCGACGATCCTGCTCGATTTCGTCAAGATGACGATGACAACGACGGCTACTAGCAGGCCGATCAGCGTCGAAAACTCCGCCGCCGCGACGACGCCCAACGCGTAGATGACCGCCAGGCCTCCAAGCAGCCAGCGCCATCGGCTGCCCCGCACGATCAGCGCCACTGCGATGGCCAGGGCGATGATGGCAAGGTCGGCGACAGCGGCAGGCAGTGCGAGCAAGGAGCTGCCGCGTCCCTGCGACAGATCGCTCGTCACGTTCAGCGGGGCGTAATACTTGGCGAGCAGTGCCGTGACGCCGAACTTGTTCAGTGACTGCAGGATGCCTATGACGCAGACGATCGCCACCGACGCCATCAACAGCGCCAGGCAGCGCATCGCCTGCTCACGGGTCACGATCACCGAGCGCACGATGACGTACTCCGCCGCCAGCTTCCACAGCACCAGGGAGTAGAGGATGTCGTCGCTTCCGATGGCCCGGTTCCTGCCCATCATCATGATGAGCGGCAGCAGCGAACTCGTGAGGCAAAGCGCGATCAGGCTGAGGTCCACGCTGTCCAGCTGCGGCCAGTGGCGGTCACCGGTGCGGACGCGCGCGAGCCAGCGCACCGCGATCGCCGCGCCGAACAGGGCCATCAGCGCCTCATTGGGCCGCACCAGGGGAACTATGGACCCGGCGTTTACGCCCACGATGAGCGGAGTCAGGAAGATGAGCAGGTACGCCGCCGCCGCAGGCCTGGCCACGACCAATCCGCCGAGAAAAACGACAGCGGTCAGGATCACCGCGTCCTTGGGCTTGGCACCGGCCAGCGAACCGACAGCCAGGGAGAGCACTAGCAGCGCCACGTCGACCCGGTGCCGGCGGAGGAACGGCCAGGCGACGGTGATGCGCTTGCGTGGCCACTGCGGGGCGTGCCAGGGGAGGCGCGCCCCCCAGCCGCGCAGGCCGCCGGCCAGCCAGCCCATCTGCGGTGCGCGCAATGCCGCCTGGGCGGCGAAGTAAATCCCGGCGCCCACGAAGGTCGCGGCGAGCATCGCCATCACCCGGCCGACCGCCCCCGGCAGCAGGTCGGCAACCGCATCCGCCGTAGTGAGCGCGGGCCCGGCCATGATGACCGAGCACGCGGCCGAGCGCAGCAGCGACGGCCACGCGGATTCCCCCCCGCGCGGCAGTCCTTTCATGAGGTGGTGCACCAGGTACGCCGCCGCAGCCAGGCTGCCGAAGGAAAAGGCGAGGCCAAGCCCGGTGAGCAGGGCGGTACCGTGCGTGTGCACAGTGGCTGCTATGCCGCCTGCACATATGACCGCCTGGATGACCATCCCACGAAGTGGATAGGCAGCCTCTCTGCGCGCGTAGCAGGCGTAGGTCGTGACCAGGAACAGCGTCTCGCCGATGATCGCCGGTGCCAGGCCACGCAGCGCCGCCGCGATCAGGCCGCGGCCGTCGGCCGCGGAGAAGGCCCCGAACCCGATCATGCCGGAAATCGGCTGCGCGAGAACGGCATAAGCCGTGGCCGCGGGCACGGCAAAGAAACACGCGAACGCCAGGCCACGCACGTAGGTGTCACGGAACATCGTGGCTTGGCCGGGAGCTGTCATCCGCGACAGCCTCGGCACCAGCGAGAGCGCGACCGGCGTCGCCGCCAGCGCGATCGGCAGGAAGTAGAAGTTCGCCGCGAGCTGGAAGGCCACCACACCTCCTGGCACCCGGTCGGCAGCGAGGAACAGCGCCCCTAGCTGCAACTCGGCCAGCGCCGCCTGGCCCAGTGCGGGCAGGGCCCGGTGAATGGTGGCACGTACCTCCAGGTCGCGCCATCCGGCATTCGGCACGAGGACGATGCCGACCCGCCTCGCGCCCCACCATTGCACGCTCGCATGCAGCATCACGGCGGCCGTGGTGCCCAGGCCAAGCAGGAGCAGCAGGGATAGCGGGACGCTCTGCTGCGTCGCCACGTGGGTGTAGAGGACGGCGACCACGCCGAGGACCGCGATCGTGCCCAGATTCTCCAGGGCGGGCGCGGCAGCCGCCAGTGCGAAGCGCCGGTAAGCGTTCTGGACCGCGGTCGCCGTGCCCACGATCGCGTACAGCGGCACCTGCGGCAGCAGGAGCAGCACCAGCACAGTGCCGGTATTGGCCTGGCTGCCCGCCGCCCCGCTGCCAGCCGAGGCCACCCTGAGCAACCAGGGGGTCGCCACCGCCGCTATCGGAACAATCACCAGCATGCCCACCATCGCCACCCCGAGCAGCCCGCCAGCGGTACGGGCGGCCGCGAGCCTGTCTCCTGAGTCGATATGGCCGACGAGCGCGGGCACGAGGAGCGATGAGAACATCGCCCCGGCCAGCAGGCCGTAAAACACCATGTTGGGCAGGGAGTTTGTGAACTGGTAGGTGTTGGCGAAGTAGGTTACGCCCAGCACCGCTGCGATCGTGATGCCGCGCAGGATCCCCGTGAAGCGGCTGACGAAAGTCCAGACGGCGACCGACAGGGAGTCGCCGACCGCGCCTTCTGGGGTGGTCAGGTCGGATCCACCATCAAGCGGCTCAGGAATCGTCGCGGCGACACTGGTCATCAGCTCGCCCCGCCCCGGAAGAGGGCTGGAACCGTCCGGGCCAAGATGCTGAGGTCAACCAGCACGCTGGGGTGCCGCGCGTACTCGACGTCGAGTTCGAGTGCGGTCCGCATGGATAGTCGGCTGCGGCCGCTGACCTGCCACAGCCCTGTGATGCCCGGCTTCACCGTGAAACGCGGCCGATACGGTTCCGCGAGCAGCTCCGCTTCCCAGGGAAGCATGGGCCGAGGTCCGACGAGAGACATGTCGCCGCGCAATACGTTGATCAGTTGCGGCAGTTCGTCCACGCTGGTCTTGCGCAACCACCGACCGAGTGGCGTGATACGCGGATCGCGGGCCAGCTTGAACAGCATGCCGTTCGGTGCGGCGGCTTCCTCGTCCGCGGAGAGCATGCCGGTGACGTAAGCACGGTGCGTCCCGTCGTCGTTGCCCTCGTACATGCTGCGCAGCTTGAGCATGGTAAAAGGCCGCATGTCGCGGCCGACCCGTTCTTGCCGGAAGAGCGCCGGGCCAGCGGATGTCGACCGTACCAGGCACCACAAGAGCAGCACCAAGGGACTCGTGATGATAAGCAGCAGCGAAGCGAGTGCGATGTCCAGTGCTCTTTTCACAGCCTCCCGCCCAAGGCGGGGCGCCGTTATCTCCTTCTTCGCTACGACGTCAGTCATGGCAAGGCTTCCTTCCCAGCACCACCATCGGTCAAGTGGTATGGCCTCGCCGACATCGTGTCCGTAACCACCCGCCCATCGATGTCGGGCAATTCTCCGACCGTGCGGTGCGATACCGCAGGGTTGCCGAAGGCCACAACCGCCGCTGGAATGTCACGCGTGACAACGGATCCAGCACCGATGAGCGCCCCCGCGCCGATGCGCACGAATGGCAGAATGGTCACATTGACGCCAATTTGCGCTCCAGCGCCAATCCTGGGGCCAGCCATCAGCTCGGCAGAGCGACGGTTCCCCGGGTAGAGGTCATTGGCTATCGTCACCCCGGGCGCAAGAAATACGTCGTCTTCGAGTTCGCTATATTGCGCGAGATAACAATTGCAGTGGATTTTTACGCGGTTGCCTATGCGGCAGCCGTAATCGATGACGCTGTTGGTCCAGACAGAGACGTCATCGCCGACCTCGCAGCTTTCCCTGATGACGACGCCGTGCCCAGTCTGAAGGCGCAGGCCTATCCTCGAGCCGTCGTACAGTACGGTTCCCGACCGCAGCCTGGCCCCGGCCCCAAGGACCAGTGGCTCGGCGCTAGCGCGCGACACGGGGTAGCCGACGAGGACTCCCTGGTCGGCCGCCAGTGCCTCGTGTCCTGACGCACCTGGGGGCTCACTGGACATTGGCAGTCTCCGACCTGATGGCTGCGGCCCGCAAGGCCTCGGTAAGCGACTCGCACACGTAGTCCACCTGGCAATCGGTCATGTGCGGGAAAATTGGGAGCGATAGAATTTCGCCGGCCGCTTGTTCGGCCACCGGCAGCGGGTGCTCTGCGAAACGCCGCAGCGGGGGCTGCTTGTGGCACGGCACGGGGTAATGCACACCGGTCTGGATGCCACGCTTGGCTAGTTCGGCGCGCACACTGTCTCGCCGGGATACACGCACGACGAAGAGGTGATTGACGTGCCGTGCGAGCGGCGCCGTAGCCGTCAGTTTTAGACCCGTGCCGCTGACCTCGTAGCTGGCAAGCAGCTTTCGGTATTGCGCCGCCAGCGCGATCCGGAGCTCGGTCCACGCGTCGAGGCGGGCAAGCTTGCCGGAGAGCAGGATCGCCTGCAGGGCATCCAGGCGGCTGTTCGTGCCGATGCGGTCGTGTTCGTAGTGTGAGTGGCCCCTGGACCGCCCGTGGTTGGCCAGTGATCGTATCTGATCGGCCAGTTCCGGCCTTGAGGTGACGACGGCGCCCGCGTCCCCAAACGCACCCAGGTTTTTCGCGGGGTAGAAGCTGAAGCACGCCGCCGCGCCGAAGGACCCCGCCCGACGGCCGGCCCATTCCGCGCCGTGCGCCTGCGCGGCGTCTTCGATCACGGCTATTCCTGCCTGCTTGGCGGCGGCGACGAGGTCCGTCATATCGGGCATCTGTCCGTAAAGGTGCACGATGATGACCGCCCGGGTGCGTGGCGTGATCGCTTCGGCGAGGGTGCGCGACGTCATGAGCAGCGTGTCGTCGCTGACGTCGGCGAAGCGCGGAGTGGCGCCGGCCCGCACCACCGCGGCGGCGGTGGCGATGAACGTGTTCGCCGGAACGACAACCTCATCGCCCGCGCCTACGCCAAGCGCGGTCAGGCAGAGTTCGAGGGCGTCAGTTCCGCTCGCGAGGCCGACGGCTTGGTCCGCCCCGCAGTAGTCAGCCCACTTTCGCTCGAAGGCCGTGACCGCCGGGCCGCCAATGTACGCGCCGTCGAGCAGGCACGCCAGATACTCTTGCTCGATCTCCGGCCAGACCTCACCCGCCATGGCGCTTAGGTCGGTGAACGGGACGGCGGTCACGGCGCGGGCCGCGCTTTGATGGTTCATTGGCGTGCCCGCTACGTCAGTCAACGGAAGTCCTTGGCGGCGAAGGCCTCGTCGAGCCCGGCCGGCCAGCCGGTCCGCTGTCGTGTCACCTCGGCCAGAGCCACGGGCCGCTGCTCGCGTAGTGAGATCTGGGCGCACTCCAGGGTCTGGACGACGGCCAGGCCGCTGCTCCCATCCACACAGGGGGACGAGTCATTGACGATGCAGTCGATGAAGTGCTGATCCTGCACCGCCAGGGGCTCGGCGAAGGGGACGAATGGCGACACGACCTCGCCTAGGTGGTAGGCGATTCCGGAAAGCGGCGCGTCGCTGTCCTCAGGCGGGATCGCGGATTTGTCATAGACGCGGATCCGCTCTTCGTCCGCCATATCGTTGTACACGACCATCTTTTTGGAGCCCACCGCCGTTATCCGTCGCACCTTGCGGGGATCCAGCCAGCTGACGTGGATATTTGACCGTACGCCGAGGTCGCCGTAATCGAGCCGTATGTAAGCGACGTCTTCGTGTTCCGGATGGACATGGCGTGATGCCCAGACCGTGACGGTCGTCGGCCGTGAACCGAGCACGAAATTCAAGATCGATATGTCATGTGGCGCCAAGTCGAAAATGACATTCACGTCCGCCTGATAAAGCCCGAGATTCAGGCGGGCGCAGTCAAGGTAGAAGAGCCTTCCCAGGTGACCTCCGCGCACAAGGTCACGCAGCTTGTGCACGGCCGCGTTGTGCTCGAAAGTATGGCCGGGCATGAGCACCACACCAGCGGCCGCCGCGGCATCGACGAGCATCCGTGCCTCGTCTGTAGTCGTCGCCATGGGCTTTTCGATTAGGACATGCTTGTCTGCCGCGATCGCCTTCAGGGCAAGAGGCACATGGCTGGTCGGCGGCGTGGCGATGACGACCGCATCAACATGCGGTAGGGCATCCTCGATGTCCGCGTATGCCGTGACCCCGTGCTCAGGCGCCCGGCGGTCGTCACCTATCTGAGCAAACCGCTGGTCGACGCCGATGACAGTGGCCACCCCAGTTGTGGAACGAAGCACCCGGACGTGCCTCGAACCCCAGTACCCCACTCCAACGACGCCGACCCGGATTCCCTCCGCGCGCGCCCGCACATTCCACCCCCGGCTGCCGCGACCCGCGGCCTTGATCCCTTCGGAGCTTCCCTTGCTGTCGGCAGCCTCGCCTATTGCCGGATGGAACGGCACCCCCGCGTGAGCGGGCGGAACTACGTCAGATTGGGGTGTGGTGACCAGTACCGTAACGGCACATACGTCGGTCGCCTGTCGTCATGCTGCCGGGCCGCACAGGCTGAGGTAAACGAAGTCCGCGATGACGTGCGGACTGGTGTTGCGGCAACTTCGAATCAAGTATCAATCTTGCGCTCCGGGAGCCTGGTCCCTTTCCGCATCGCGCGAAACGGGCCTGGACGGCTCGCGAGTCTCCGGCAACGCCTCCAGCCTTGGCCGCGCTAGCGCCACCACCTCGAGCGTGGAGTGAACTCCAAACTTCGACATGAGGCTGTGCAGGTGGGTGCGGACCGTGTTCGCAGACAACTGCAGCCGATTCGCGACCTCTTTCCTGCCGACGCCCTCGACCAAGAGCAACAATATTTCCCGCTCACGCGGCGTGAGCGCCGCGAGCAGGTCATCGCTGTCGCGGCGGTGGTCTTGATCCTCGATGAGCAGATGCAGCACCACGCCCAGCTCCCTGGGAGGCAGCAAGGTCTCGCCGCGAACAACGCCCCGGATGACGCTAAGAAGATGATCGATCGACTCATCCTTCCTGACCCATGCTGCCGCTCCGGCGCGCACCCCGGCCACAATTCGCTCGGGCTCGGAAGCCACGCTGAGCATGACAATGCGCGGCGGGTCTGGGCGCCGCATCATCTCCGAGCAGAAGGCGATG
>Ga0210396_10006168_pt1 | contig 11519 bp, 6 predicted proteins | sample IncBWH17OmetaG_FD_155466 | JGI IMG/M metagenome (GOLD analysis project Ga0210396, IMG submission 155466) | Forest soil microbial communities from Barre Woods Harvard Forest LTER site, Petersham, Massachusetts, United States - Inc-BW-H-17-O ...
ACCCGGGTTATGTGGGTAATGGTGATGTGGCAACCAAGTCTCAGGGACCATTCACGATCCCGCCTTCCTCAACACCGTCGATTGCCGATGTGCTGAACAAGTATGACATTTCCTGGGGCTACTTCGGCGAAGGGTGGAATGCCTATGTCAACGATCCGAGCTATTACGCGGAAGGTTCGGAGTATTGTAACATCTGCAATCCCTTCCTGTATGAAACTCAGATCATGAAGGGTAAGAACAGAGACGGCGTTCCCTATCGCATCGCCAATCTTCACGATACGACGGATCTCTATGACGATCTAAGGACCGGCGAACTTCCTGCCGTTTCATTCGTGAAGCCAAGTGGTGTCAATGACGGCCATCCGGAATCGTCGCAAGTGGCAGAACTTGAGGGCTTTATCCGGAAAATCGTCACTGAGGTGCAGGCGAACAAGAATCTCGCCAACAACACCGCTATCCTGATCACGTTCGATGAAGGCGGCGGCTACTACGACTCAGGTTATGTCCAGCAGCTCGACTTCTTCGGCGACGGTACGCGCATTCCTCTGCTCATCGTCTCGCCGTGGACAGCAGGTGGCCATATTTCGCATGCCTATAGCGACCATGCCTCCATACCGAAGTTCATCGAGGCGAATTGGGGCCTGCCGACCATCACGGGGCGCAGCCGTGACAACATGCCCAACCCCGTCACCAAGCCGGGCAATCCTTACGTGCCGACCAATGGGCCCGCGATCAGCGATCTCATGGAAGCATTCAACTTCAAAAACTAATATCGATTTCACCAACTGCGGAAAGGGCGCCTTCGGGCGCCCTTTCTTTTTCTCCTCACGCTCAAATCCGTCCATGTTCTCGCGAGAAGCCGCTCATTGTTTAAAATACTGACGGCAACGGCTTTGCTGCCTATCTGGTAGCAAAGCCGTTATTCACAATGGCGAGTTCGAAGCTGAGTGTTCTACCAGTTCTTCGTGATGCGCAATCCAAACAGACGCGGATCCGTTACGAAGATGTTGGTCGTCAGGCCCGTGTCGTCTGTGTTGAGGAACGCGCCTGTGATGGCTGTCGTGTCGAACACGTTCTTCATATAGGCCATGACCTGCCAACCATCCTGATTGGTAAAGACCAGCGAGAAATTCACGTTGGTGTAACCGTGAATCTGGTCATAGGGTTTGTCATTGAAGACCCGTGCAAACGTATTGCCCTGCCAATACCCATCGACGCGCGCGGTCGCCGCCCAATCCGCACTCACAGGCATTGAGTATTGCGCGCCTGCGGAGAGCGTGAACGGTGGCGCATTGGGAAGTTGGTTGCCGCTCAGATTTTTGTCGAAGCCCTGACCGCCATTGGGTGCCGTCGCCGGATTGAAGCCTGCGTAGCCGGGAACAGGAGTGCCGAAGAGATTTGTTGCGGGGTCGGGCTTATAGGTAGCATAGGTCACCGGATCAACATCATGACTGTAAGCGTTGTAGCACCCATCGTAAAAGAGAAGCCCCGGCTGCATCGCCATCACTTCGTTCACAACCGCCGTGGGAAGAATGCAATTGGACGTCGCAGCGGGGTAAGGCTTGATAACCAGCCAATCACTGTGCCCCGCCGTGCGATCCATTAGATCGATAGCTTGCGAACCATTGGCGAGCCGCGTGCTTTCGTAGCCACCCGAGAAATTGAACCGCAATCCGGGAATCGGTTCCCAGGTTGATTCCAATTCCGCGCCCTTGACGTCGGCATTGAAGTTCAGATTGACCGAGGTGCGGTCAACAATCTGTGAAACCTGATAGTTCTGATATTTGTAATAAAAGATATCCGCATTGAACGTCATCGTACCATCGAGCAACGTATTCTTCGTTCCCAGTTCGAAAGCATCGACAAATTCAGGCTTGAAGGTCAACGGATGGGTTGAGTTGCTCAGCGACGTTGTCGGCAGCCCGAGATAGTCGAACAGCGGTATCGTGCCCGGCGGATTGGCGCCCCCGCCTTTGTAGCCACGCGAATAAGACCCGTAGAGCATCGTTACATCAGTGAAATCGAGTTTGGGTGTCCAGGCGGTGTTGAACCGGCCTGTCCACTCCTTCCATTCCTGATTGAGAACGCCTTCCACGGGGTAGCCTTCACCGGCGAGGGCAGCCCAACTCGGAATCTCGACGAAATGTTTTCTGTCATCAGTCCAGCGCAGGCCGCCGGTCATTTTCACATCCGGCGTGACTTGATAATAAACTTCACCAAACCCTGCCCAAGAATTCAGCCTGTAGGGATTCTCGCTGCGGAAGTAATTGTGCCCCTGCCCGTTGATCTGCCCAAGTGGATTGGGATCTATATAAGTGCAGCCGCGTCCAAGACTGTTGAGGCTCGTTGGATCTGCAGGCTGCGGATTGCACGAATTCGCGAGTACCGGATTGAACGGGTCGTGCGGAGCGTCCGGACCGAAAGTCCCGCCATATATCCCGCTGTTGAATTGTGAAAACAGGGAAAGGGCATTTATGAAAACATAATAATCTTCGACCGTCTGGTAGTGCAGATAATTGACGCCAGCGCTGAAATTGAACGCATCGTTGAAATTGGAGGCGACGCGCAATTCCTGTGAAAATTGCTGCGCACGTTCCTGGGAAAGGTCTTCGCCGACCAGTCTGCTTGAACAACCCAATTGCGGATCGCAATATTCGCCGTCCTGCGTTCCGACAAGTCCGGGTCCGATGCCGTCGCCCACCTGAAACAGGCCAGGTGCCGTATTGAACCGGTTATAGTCTTCCGTCGAATACAGCATATCTTTGTTGAAGCCCGTCTGCGAAGTGAATGTCAGAGCTTGCGTGATGTTGTAATCCGCGTTCAGTTCGAACGTATCGTTCTTCGCCCGGTATTTGGGACTCAACAACGAATCGACAACGCGAAGATTTTGCGATTGATTCAGACCTGCATATGGATTGAGACCGCCCGGAATATATTCGCCGAACAGCTCCAATGCCGTGACGAAAGGCAGAGCGCCAGCGCTGGGCGTTTGGAAGGCGGCAGAGCCGTAGAGCGGGCCAGGCGCACAGCCCTGCGCGAGATAATTTGCGTCGAAGACATCGGGAGTCTGAGGACCAGCAGGCCCATTGATCACGGACGGGCCGATATCTCTGGTGCAGAGCTGCTTGGTTGAGCGTTCACGGTCGTCGTCTTCCTGGAAATGCTCCCAAACGAAATTCGCCGTGAGATTTTCAACGGGATGAGCGAGGAGCGACACACGCCCCGACCACAGATCGCGGCCATCGACGGGTTGGCCGGTTTCTTCATCGTAGGAGTAACCGTCGCGCTTGGTCCACTCACCGGCGAGGCGAAGATCGAGTTTATCGCCGACGATAGGAATATTCAGCATGCCTTCGAGGCGCCGGGTTTCATAGTTTCCGACATCGACGGAAGCCATTGCTTCATACTGATCGGTCGGTTTGGCGGAAACGAGGTTCACCACACCCGCCGTTGCGTTGCGGCCATAAAGCGTGCCTTGCGGACCGCGCAAAACTTCGACCTGCGAAACATCGTAAAATTCCTGCTCAAAGAAATGATTGCGGATGAAGGGCGTGTCGTTGAACGCGACCGCCACAGCAGGATCGGTTGTGACAGAGATCGCCTGCGTGCCGATGCCGCGAATCTCGATGTTGTAGCCCGTGAAATTCGTCTTCGAGAAAGTCAGATTCGGAATCTGCTTCACCAGATCGGGACCACCCGTAGTCTGTGTAGCGGTCAATTGTTCCTGCGACATCGCCGTGATCGAAATCGGGATGTTCTGTACATCCCCGCCGATCTTTGAAGATGTGACCGTGACGGTTTCGAGTGAAGCGCCGGATGCCGTCGGAGCAGTCGCGGCGGCATCTTTTAGCCATCCCGCTTCATCGGATGTGGACATCGCGCGGATAATGCCAATCGCACCTTTCGCGTTACGATATTCCGTGAAGCCGCTTCCCGTAAGAATACGCGTCAGCGCATCGTCATATGTAAGATCACCCTTTGCGCCTCGCGTATGCGCATCCCTGACCGCTTCAGCGGAATACATGATCGTCACGCCCGACTGCTTTATGTAAGCATCGAGAGCCGCTTTCAACTGGCCGCTGGGAATATTGAAATCGTGCGCGAAGGCCAAAGAAACGAACATCACCGCCGGTGCGCAGACGAGACTTCCGACAATGTATTTGTACATTGACATGAACTTGCTTTCCCCAAAGGCGAGCCTGCCGAAAGATTTCATCTTGACGTTCCCCAAAACAGTTTTGTTAACGCGAAATCACGATTTCGCGCCCATTGTTCACGACGCGAAGCCCCAGAACGTGCTGCACCAGCTCGGTGAATGCGGATATATCATTTGCCGGAAATTTTCCGCCGATAATCGTGCGCGCCGCTGCCGTGTCCGCTACGACGATCTGAACTGCGTTATAGCGGTTCAATTCTGCCGCAGCATCCGCAAGCCGTATGTTATCGAAAACCAACGTTCCATTGCGCCATTCCAATTCGTCGGTCATTTCCGTTGCCGATTCTTTCGCGAGCGGAGCCGCATCCGCAGTCGCGACCACAACATCGCCCTGGGCCAATGAAATTGAGCGTTGCCGAGATGCGCCGCTAGAAGCATCCAATCGCACGCGTCCTTCGACGACCGCGACACGCAGACGGTCCGGCTCCCGCCGCACGACGAATTTGGTTCCGAGATCGGTCAAGCGATCATTACCTGCCACGACAACAAAAGGACGCGTCGGATCGTGCACGATCTGAAAATAAGCCTCCCCTTTGTCGAGCCAGATTTCCCTTCGGCCCGCGCCGATTGACGCTTGCAGAACCGTATCGGTGTTAAGCTCTATCTGTGAGCCGTCATTGAGCGTGATGGTTTCGTGGCTACCGATTGGGGTCGCGAACATTTGTTTTCGCGGTGTTGAAAGATAAAGCCACGTGCCAATGCCAACCGCGGCGGCAAGAACAAGCATCGATCCGCCGAATAGAACGCGCCGCAATCCAGGAACGAATTTCTTTTTGTCCTGCCGCGCCCGTGCTGGTTCGTGTGTCGCACGCAGCGCCGCGATTCGGTCGGCGCCATTCCATAACGCTTCGATCCGCACATAAGCAGCCCGATGCGCCAAGGACTGAGATAACCACGCATCGAATTCAGTCTGTTCGACTTCACTCCAATCCCAGAAGCGTCGCCGTTCGAACCACGCGACAGCGCATGCGTTTATTTCTTTGGCGATGTTTGCCACCAATTCTGGACCGCAATCGCTCATATCTCTCCCCGACTTTCGGGCGCATCGTCATGCATCACGGCGGCGAGCATGGTGAGAGCGCGATTGAGATGATGCGAAACCGTTGCAGGTGTGATGCCCATACGGGTTGCGATTTCCCGGCCCGATAATCCTTCGAGCCGGCCCAAGACCACAACCTCACGACATTGCGACGGCAAATAATCGAGCGCCAGTTGAAGCCTGCGCAATTCATCGCGCGCGATCGCCGTGCGGTCGGGCCCTGGCATATCATTGACGACATCGAGCGCTTCGAGATCGCTAACCGTTTCAATACACACAATCTGCGTGCGGCGGATTTTGTCTATGAGCAGGTTGCGGGCTGTCGTGAAGAGAAATCGCCTCGCAAGATCGGGAATTTCCTTAAGCGCCGCCTCGTAAATCCGGACATAGATGTCCTGCACCAGATCTTCGATATCGTTACGGTCGCGCCAGTGATGCTGAAGAAACTGCACGAGACCGGATTCCAGCGGCACGATCTCCCGCGCGAACCAGATGTCGATATTGCCCGCGTTGCTTCCGCCGAGCCCCGGATCAGCCCCGTCAGATGTCGTCTCCGGCGTTTCGGTCATCCCCGTATGCCCGTCCTCAAGGGATAGCGTATCGCTACACTCTATTGGACGAGAGAGCTGTAGAAAGATTCGATAGAGGTTATCAGAAAAAGCTGGGGCGACCGCCACATGCAGTGCAGTGTCAGTCCGCGTATCTATCTGTCCGAACTAGTAGCCGTCCTCTCAGAAAATATCCGAATTAGCTTGCTCTTATCGACAGAATATCGATCGGCCTACCCTCCCAGCCCCACGCTTATGCTCGCGAATGGGCCATAGAAGCCGACATTCTCCATTTTGCGCATGTCTATGCCGCCATCCATCGCGCCGAAGAAGAGATCGGCGCGATAGCCAAGGCTGACCTTCGCATTGGGAAAGCGTAGCGACGCACCCGCGAAGCCGCCGAGATTTGGAACCAGGATAAATCGAGAACGCGCCGCACCATGCGGCGTTTTGTACACGATAGGCAGCGGCCCGCTCGAGTGCCGATAATTCTTATAGTGCGCGCTCGTCTCGTGATGTGCGCGCATTTTCTGGCGCCCGAACAACAAAGCTCCATTCAATCCCCAATCGAATGTTAGACCCGTAGTGTTAGAACGGCCGGCTATCAAAGTATCAGCATGCCATTCAAGCGACGGCCCGACGCCTATGAAACTTCGATTTGCGTTCATGGTCGCGTGATATAAATCCCAATTCTGCTTTGGGAATTTGACGTAAGCGGAATGCCCAGCAACTTACGTAATATATTTGTAGGAAATCTTGAAATTGGGATCGGAGTCGATTGTCGAAGCCGTTCGCGATGTGAATTGCGCGAACCGTATGCCGGCATTGAATATCGATGATCCGTTCGTGCCGAAACTGCCAAGCCCCACGTCCTTGCCGGCTTGGAAATCCACTACGAGGTTTGAGGAATATGTCTGCGCAGCAGTGGTGGCGAATCTGTTTTCCGCAGCAGGTTCAGAAAACGTTTGATTGATATTGAAATACGGTATGCTTTCCATGACCTGCACAGAGGGGTGCTTCGTCTCCTGATGAATGCTGCGATTTTTGTTCGCACGCCCGTACCGCACGGACGCCGAGAAAACCCAATCCGAACCTTCGGGGTTAAATGAAAAGCTTGCCTCCTCGCCGATCGAGAAACGCGGAGGCGCCTCGATTTTCGCGGGCGACGTGAACGGATTCTGCGCGATGAATGACGCGAATGGCGGAGCAAATGCCTCTTGCGCATTATCGAGTCTTTCGAACTGGCCGCCGAGTTCGATCCAAACGAGCGGCTGGTCATCTTCAGCCAGCGCGGGCGCCGGCATAAGTGTCAATAGTGCAAGCGCGGAAACGCTACCCAACAAATGATGGCGTGCAACAGTCCATTTGATATTGTTATTCGCGAGTTCACTCATGACAGCCCCTTACCAATTCTTCGTGACGCGGATGCCGATCAATTTGGGATCGGTCAGGAAGACATTGGTTGTAAGTCCGCTGTCATCGCTGTTGAGAAACGTCCCGGTGATGGCCGTCATGTTGAAGACATTCTTGTCATAGAGCATGACTTGCCAACCGTTCTGGTTTGTGAAGATGAATGTCAAATTCACGTTGGTGTAACCGCGCAAACGGTCATAGGGATTGTCATTGAATACGCGCGCCCAGGAGTAATCCTGCCAATAATAATCAACGCGCGCCGTTCCAGCCCAATCGGCTGTCAGCGGCACTGTGTATTGCGCACCCACCGACACTGTGAACGGTGGCGCATTTGGTAATTTGTTGCCGCTCAAGTTCTTATCGAATCCTGCGCCGCCGTTTGGGGCAGTCGTCGGATTGAAACCTGGATAATCGCCAACGGGCGTGCCGTTCGGCGATGTCGGAAGGTGTTCGGCATAGGGGGCGCCCGTAACGGGATCAAAGAGAGAATTATACGCCGTACCACACATTCCGCCCACACTATACGGATTGGCGATAAGCATCTCTTCAATGACATAAATAGGCATCACGCAATTTGATGCTTGCGTGACGAATGGTTTCAACACCATCCAACCCGCGTGACTGGCGTCCCGATCCATCAAATCGACCGCCTGCTCACCCTTCGCAATCATCGTGTCTTCCCAGCCGCCCGCAAAATTGAAACGCAAACCGGGCGCTGGCTCCCAGGTCGTTTCCATTTCGGCACCCTTCACATGGGCATCGAAATTCAAGTTGATTGAGGTGCGATCGACGATCTCAGAAATCTGATAATTCTCGTAATTATAGTAGAAGACATTGCCATTGATCGTGAGTGCGCCATCGAAAAGCGTGTTCTTCGAACCCACCTCGAATGCGTCGATGAATTCCGGCTTGAACGTAAACGGATGGATCGGCGTACTGATTTCACCTGGCCCACCGCCGTAGGTGAGCAAAACTGCTCCGGGAGGATTGGCGCCGCCCGCCTTGTAGCCATGCGCGTAAGAGCCATATACAAGGGTCTGATCCGTGAAATCGAGCTTCGGTGTCCAGTTGACAGCGGCGCGGCCCGTCAGTTCGTCCCATTGTTGATTCACGATCGCGGTAGAGGGATAGCCCCAACCATTCACCAACAATTCACTTGGAATATCGGTGAAATGCTTTTGATCTTCAGTCCAGCGCAACCCCGTAGTGAATTTAAGATCGGAAAGCACATTGTAATAGGCCTCGCCGAATGCGGCATACGAATTGAGGACGTAGGGGTTTACGCTGCGGAAATAATTATGTCCGTTGCCGTTAAGCTTGGTGATGGGATTTGGATCGATATAGGCGCAGGCCCCCGGGCCGTGCGGAGCCGACGGATCGGGAAAAATAAAGCCTGTGTAGAGGCACGACGAATTGTCTGAAACACCCGGCACCCAGGGAGTACAACCACCCTGATAGCCGCAAGCCGTGCCTGTTGATGCAGCAGCAGCGGTCAGAGAGTTTATGAAAACGTAGTAGTCCTCTTCCGTTTCGTAGTGCAGGTAATTTCCACCGGTGCTGAAGTTGAGCGGACCGCTAAAGTTCGATGCCAATCGGATTTCCTGACTCAATTGCCAGGCGTGTTCGTCTGATAAATCCTCTGCCACAAGCCGGTCGCTGCAGCCGACTTGCGGATCGCAGAAAGTTCCCGTGTCGACACAATTTCCATTTTGATCGCATACCGAGCCGCCATCAGGTGTTACCCTTCCATCGGTCGTCGCTGCGAATGCGCCGGGTGCCGTGTTGAAGCGATTGTAGTCTTCCATCGACCAAAGAAAATCGTGATTGAACGCGGTTTGCGACGTGAGCGTTAGAGCCGGGCTGACAGAATAATCCGCATTCAATTCAGCGATATCATTCTTTACGCGATACATCGGATTGAACGCCGTTTCGATCACGCGCAAATTGTGCGACTGCGTTCTGCTGATATAGGGATCGTTGAGCGTGACCGGCGCGCCGATGGCAGCTGCCCCAAAATAATAAGGCAGCGAGAATCCGTTGGGCACTTCGAACGCGTCCGACGAATAGAGCGACCCCATCTCGCAGCCCTGACTGCCATAATTCGCTGCATTGAAAACGGCGGTGCTGGCGCCAAATGGATTGGTCGCGGCTGCATCGCCGCCGAAAATGGCTGCAATCGGTTGGCGGTGACACAATTGTTTCGCCGTGCGCATCCGGTCATCGTCTTCAGAGAAATGCTCCCAAACGAGATAAGCTTGCAGACCATCGAACGGCTTAAGTCCGATCGTAATGCGGCCCGACCACAGATCTCGACCATCGATGCGCGCATCGGTATCTTCGTCGAAGGAATAGCCTTGCCGTTTCGTCCATTCGCCCGCAATACGAATGTCAAGTTTATCATCGACGATCGGTAGGTTGACCATGCCTTCGAACCGGCGCTGATGATAATTACCGAGCTCAGCCGAGACCATTGCCTCGAATTGATCCGACGGTTTTGCGGAAACGAGATTAACTACGCCCGCCGTTGCGTTACGGCCGTAAAGCGTACCCTGAGGGCCGCGCAGTACCTCGACCTGGCTTACATCATAGAATTCCTGTTCGAAGAAATGATTGCGGATGAACGGAATGTCATTGAAAGCAACCGCAACCGCGGGATCCGTAGTCACCGAAATCGCTTGCGTGCCGATACCGCGAATCTGGATCGAATAGCCCGTGAAATTCGTTTTCGTGAAAGTGAGGTTCGGCACCTGTTTCACAAGATCTGGACCGCCAGCGGTTTGCGTGGCCGTCAATTGCTCCTGACTCAGCGCGGTGATCGCAATCGGGATGTTCTGCACATCGCCGCCGATTTTGGACGAGGTGACGGTGACGGTTTCGAGCCCGGCACCTGGCGCGCTCAGCGATGGTGCGGCCGCTATCCGCATTCTCGATATATCAGACGAGTCGCTAGACCGCTCCCCGCGAACGATTTCTATGACGCCAGAAGAGTTATGGCTCGGTACGAAGCCAGTTCCGTTGAGGATGCGAACAAGTGCATCTGTGGAAGACAAGTTTCCCTTAACGCCAGGGGATTTTATGCCTCGCACAGCTTCGTTCGACATGACCAGCGTGACGCCGGATTGCGTCATATACGCCTCCAACGCGGAGTCGAGATCGCCGCGCGGGATATTGAAGTTCTCGGCATGCGCAAGAGACATCAGCAGCATCGCGCAAATGCCGCCCAGCAGCGTCGGTCGGAAACTGATGAACTTTCTCATTACTCCCCCTTCAGTCTGACAGCTTCACCGCCGCGCCAACCAAGTTTCAAGCCGAACTCACGCTCTCAACGGGAAAGCACAATTTCCCGATCATTTTCGCTCACACGGATGTCAAAAAAAGTCCGCGCCATATGGGCGAACGCGTTCAAGTCTTTCGTCGGCAGAATTCCGCTGATCGTAAGCTTTCCAACGCTGGCGTTCGCGATCACGATCTTTCGCGCGTTGTAACGGTTATATTCGTTCGCGGCATCGAGGAGTGATATGTGCCGAAAAACCAGCAATCCGTTTCGCCAGGAAAGATCGCTTTCCAGTGAGCGCGCGGATTGCGACGTGACGGACATGCCTTGCGCCGTCGCCACGAGAACTTGCCCAGGCGAAAGCAGCGCAGATTGTGGGTGCTTGTCTTTCGCCTCGGTATCGAACCAGACGCGCCCGTCCAGCAACGCGACCTCGACCTTGCCCGGGGCATCAAGGACACGAAATCTCGTTCCCAACACGGTGATGCGATGATTTGCGACTTTTACGGTGAAGGGCCTGCTCGCATCGTGAGCGATCTCGAAGTAAGCCTCACCCTTCTCCAGCGAAGCCATCCGCTGGCCGGATGACAGGTCAACATGTACGAATGTATCGGTATTGAGTTCGATATGCGACCCGTCCGACAGCGCCACAACCTTGTGACCGCCAAGAGATGTTTCGAAGGTTTGGCCGCTCGATCGCGTGAGAAAATATGCTCCTCCGCCCACGACAAAAATAGCCGTGATGGCAATCGCTGCCGCAACGCGCATGAGAAATGGCTTCGTGCCGCGCTGATCATTCCTCCAGACTTCGCTGGGACCACGAAGGGCAACCAGCCTTTCCGCCTGTTTCCAAGCTTCGGCGACGCGGTGATAAGCAATTAGATGTGCCGCCGATTGCGCAAGCCATGCATCGAATTCGCTTTCGTCGGCCTCGCTCCAACCGGAGCGATCCTTGCGTTCCAGCCAATCTCCGGCTTCCTTTTTTATATCCGCCGCATTACGCGGAAAAGAGGAAGCCGGAGATTGGCT
>Ga0210396_10006171_pt1 | contig 11516 bp, 8 predicted proteins | sample IncBWH17OmetaG_FD_155466 | JGI IMG/M metagenome (GOLD analysis project Ga0210396, IMG submission 155466) | Forest soil microbial communities from Barre Woods Harvard Forest LTER site, Petersham, Massachusetts, United States - Inc-BW-H-17-O ...
AGCCGCACATGGCCCGCACCGACCAGTCGGGCAAGGGCAAGATCGTGCTCGCCACGGTCAGGGGCGACGTGCACGACATCGGCAAGAACCTGGTCGACATCATCTTGTCCAACAACGGCTACGACGTGGTCAACATCGGCATCAAGCAGCCCATCTCGTCCATCGTGGCGGCGGCCGAGGAGAACGACGCGGACGTCATCGGGATGTCGGGCCTGCTGGTCAAGTCGACCGTGGTGATGCGGGACAACTTGTCCGAGCTGAACTCGCGCGGCCTGGCCGGGCGCTGGCCGGTGCTGCTCGGCGGCGCCGCCCTGACCCGCGCCTACGTCGAGCAGGACCTAGCCTCGCTGTTCGACGGCCAGGTCAGGTACGCACGGGACGCGTTCGAGGGGCTGCGCCTGATGGACGCCGCGATGGCGGTCAAGCGCGGCGTCCCCGGGGCCAAGCTGCCCGAGCTGCGGACCCGGCGGGTCCGGGCCGTCTCCCAGGTCGCCGCGGCCGACGGACCGGACGCAAGTACCACGGTCCGTTCGGATATATCAACTGATGGCCCGGTGCCGCAGCCTCCGTTCCTCGGTACCGAAGTGATCAGGGGGGTACCGCTGGCCGAGTACGCCGCCTACCTGGACGAGCGGGCGCTGTTCATGGGCCAGTGGGGACTCAAGCCGTCACGGGGCCGCGGTGGGGCGAGCTACGACGAACTGGTCGAGACCGAGGGCCGTCCGCGGCTGCGCATGTTGCTGGAGCGGGCGCAGACCGAGGGGCTGCTCGAGGCGGCGGTGGTCTATGGCTACTTCCGCTGCGCCAGCGAGGGAAACGACCTGATCGTGCTCGGCCAGGATGGAAAGACGCAGCTCGAGCGGTTCACCTTCCCCCGGCAGCGGCGCGACCGGCGGCTGTGCCTGGCCGACTTCTTCAAGCCGCAGAGCAGCGGGCAGACCGACGTGGTCGCGTTCCAGCTCGCCACTATGGGCCCGCGGATCTCCGAGGCCACAGCTGAGCTGTTCGCCAAGAACGCCTACCGCGAGTACCTGGAGCTGCACGGCCTGTCCGTCCAGCTCACCGAGGCGCTGGCCGAGTACTGGCACACCCGCGTCCGGCGTGAGCTCGGCGTCGGCGGATCGGACCCCGAGGACCTGGATGGCTTCTTCCGGGTCAACTACCGGGGCGCGCGGTACTCCTTCGGCTATCCGGCCTGCCCGGACCTGGCCGACCGCGCCAAGGTGATGCGATTGCTCGAGCCGTCCCGCATCGGCGTCGAGCTCTCCGAGGAGATGCAGCTGCATCCCGAGCAATCCACCGACGCGATCGTCCTGCACCATCGCGAGGCGAAGTACTTCAGTGTCTGAAGCGCGGGTAGCTGTCCTGTTCGACATGGACGGGCTGCTGATCGACTCCGAGCCGCTCTGGCTCGAGGCCGAGACGGCGATCATGGCCAGGCTCGGGGCCAGCTGGTCAGAAGAAGACCAGGCGCAGCTGCTCGGCGGGAGCCTGGAGCGCTCGGTGCGGTACCTGCTGTCGAAGGCGACCCGGGCCGCGGCGCCGGAACTGATCGGCGAGTGGCTCATGTCCGACATCATCGAGCGCGTCCGCCGCGACGGCGTCCCGGTCCAGCCCGGCGCGCGCGAACTGCTCGCTGCGGTCAGGCAGGCCGGCCTGCCGCACGCGCTGGTGACCTCGTCCGAGCGCGGCTTCATGGACGCCGTGCTGGCCAGCACCGGAATGCGGTTCGACGTGCTGGTGTGCGCCGAGGACGTGACCGCCACCAAGCCCGACCCCGAGCCGTACCTGCTCGCGGCCAAGCTGGTCGACGTGGACCCCGGGGACTGCTTCGCGCTGGAGGATTCGCCCAACGGCGTCGCGTCGGCGGAGGCGGCGGGCTGCCGGGTGTTCGCCGTGCCGTCGCTGGTCCCGATCCCGCCCGCGCCCGGCCGGACCGTGGCCCGCTCCCTGCTCGACCTGACCGCCGACGCCGGCGGAATAAGAGTCAAGCCGGGGGGCTAGCCCCAGGGATTCCGTACGGATCACGACCTAGACTTGAGGTAGAACCGCGGGGAGGTGCGGATGTCCACCTACAACCAGATCGTCTCGCTGCCGCTGTGCGCGGCGCTGACCGGACTCGGCCTGGTGCTGAGTTTCTTCGTCATGCGGCGTCGTGGCCTGGGAGCGGGCCTGCGCGGCGCGGCGTGGTCGCTGCTGCCGCTGGCCGCGTACCTGACCGGCTCGGTCAAGATGTTCTGGAAGATGGGTGTCGCCATCGCGGACTTCGCGAAGGGCTTCGTGCTCTCAACCGAGGTATGGTCCGGCATCGCGGTCGCCGGGCTGGCCGCGCTGCTGTTCGTGGTGTCCGGCCCGCTTCGGCGACGGGGCAAGCGGGGCCAGCGGGGCCAGGACCAGCAGGCCGTCGGGGCCGCAACAACCAGGACCTCCGGGCGGGATATTGCGCCGCGGACGGCGTCGGTCGCCACCACGCCGTCGGCCCAGACCCCGGTCAAGGCGCGCAAGGGCAAGAACGCGGCCGACGATGACGACGACCTCGGGGACGTCGAAGACATCCTGCGCCGTCACGGCATCACCTAGGAAATCTTCCCGCAAATCCCGCCTGTTGCCATAGATTCCATCAGGTCTGGGGTCACTCAGGCGTAGCGTCGTGATCGGGACGGTGGGGCTGCGGCCGTGCTCTGTAGTCACATGGACCTCGTGCGTAGCACACTATGACATTTAGGACGGGTTTTAGTCACGATCATGCTACGACTGCGGCGCGGGACTGGTACCCACGCGTGAAATGACGGAATCTCACTAGGTAAAGGCCGAGGCGCTAGATTGCGGTAACCGTGGGGGCCGGTCCCGGACGCGATAGATGCCTGTATCCGAGCACAGAGAGTGGTTTTCAGACGATGGCCGTGCCCATAGACGTGGCGACGGGTCCGGGCGGGCCGGAGCCGGACGTTCCGCTGTCCGTCGCGGGTAAGGCGATCGAAGGCCGGTCCCTGGGGCAGATCGCCTGGATGCGGCTGCGCCGGGACAAGGTCGCCATGGGCGGCGGCATCGTCGTGGTGTTCCTGATCCTGGTCGCCATCATCGGCCCGCACGTGGTGCAGAACCCGGATGTGTACAACTCCAACCTGATCAACCCGACGTTCTTGAAGCCCATCGGCCCGTTCGGCGGGATCAGCTTGGCCCATCCGCTGGGCGTCGAGCCGGAGACCGGCCGTGACCTGCTGGCCCGGATCGTCGTCGGCGCCCAGTACTCGCTGCTCATCGCGTTCGCGGCCACCGTGCTCGCGGTCGGCATCGGCACCTTCTTCGGCGTCGTGGCCGGCTACTTCGGGGGCTGGATCGACTCGCTCATCGCCCGGGCCATGGACGTGTTCCTCGCTTTCCCGCTGCTGGTCTTCGCGCTGGCCCTGGCGGGCGTGATCCCGAGCAGCGCGTTCGGCCTGTCCGGGAATTCGCTGCGGATCGCGGTCCTGATCTTCGTCATCGGCTTCTTCAACTGGCCGTACATGGGACGGATCATCCGCGGTCAGACCTTGTCGCTGCGCGAGCGCGAGTTCGTCGACGCCGCCCGCAGCCTGGGCGCGCGCCCACCGTACATCCTGTTCCGTGAGCTGCTGCCGAACCTGGTGGCGCCGATCCTGGTCTACGCGACCCTGCTCATCCCGACCAACATCTTGTTCGAGGCGGCCCTGGACTACCTTGGCGTCGGTCTCTACGTGCCCACGCCCACCTGGGGGCAGATGCTCTCCAGCGCGGTGCAGAACGGTTTCTACTACATCGACCCGGAGTACATGATCGTCCCCGGGCTGACGATTTTCATCACGGTATTGGCATTCAACCTATTCGGTGATGGGTTGCGTGACGCGCTGGATCCGAGGACCCGGTAACCAGCGGTACGCAGCCCTGACGTGAACGATTACAGGAGGCGGGTTCACGGCATGAAGAGACGCAGCATCATCGCGGCGACTGCGGTCGGCGCGGTCGCAGCACTCTTGATAAGTGCTTGCAGCAGCAGCGGTAGCAGCAGCGGCAGCACGAATACGACGACGCCCGGGACGGTGGCGTTCAACGCCGGCATTACCAGCGTGGTCAACCCGTCCACCCACAAGGGCGGCACATTGACCTACGACCTGAGCAACACGCCGGACTCGACCGACCCCGGCAACACCTACTACGCGTTCATGCTGAACTTCGACCGGCTCTACGCCATGCCGATGTTCACCTACAAGTCCTGCCCGGGCTCGTGCGGTCTGCAGCTCGTGCCGGACCTGGCCACGGACATGGGCACGACCAGCGACAACGGACTGACCTGGACGTTCCACATCCAGCCCGACGTCAAGTTCGAGAACGGCACGGTCGTCACCGCCGCGGACGTCAAGTACGCGATTGAGCGCACCTACGACCGGTCGGTGCTGGCCAATGGCCCGACCTACTACCAGGTGCTGCTTACGGACCCGAAGTACCCCGGGCCGTATAAGGACAAGAGCTCGACGGGCCTGACCGCGATCGACACGCCGAACGCGACCACGCTGGTGTTCCACCTGGTGTCGCCGTTCCCGGACCTGCCGGACGTGCTCGCGTTCCCGAACACCGCCCCGGTGCTGCCGAGCGCGGACACCGGCAGCAACTACCAGCTGCACCCGCTGTCGACCGGTCCGTACATGTTCAAGAGCTACACGCTGAACAAGCAGCTCATCCTGGTGCCCAACCCCAACTGGAACCCGGCCACGGACCCGAACGCCAAGCAGCTGGCCAGCCAGATCATCGTCAACATGAACGTGAACCAGGCCGACATCGACAACCGCCTGCTCCACGGTGACATCCAGGTGGACCTGGCCGGAACCGGCATGGCCGCCGCCGGGCGGGCCCAGGTTCTGGCCAACCCGACGCTCAAGGCCAACTCCGACAACCCGGTCAACGGGTTCGCGCGGTTCATCTACATCAACACTAAGGTCGCGCCGCTGAACAACCTGCACTGCCGTGAGGCCGTCGAGTACGCGGCGAACAAGGTGACCATGCAGACCGCGTGGGGCGGCCCGGTCGCGGGCGGCGCTATCGCCAGCACGGTGATGCCGCCGAACATCATCGGCTACAAGTCGTTCGACTACTACAACGCGCTGTCCCAGCCGACCGGGGACCTCAGCGCGGCCAAGCAGCAACTGGCGATGTGCGGCCAGCCGAACGGCTTCAGCACCAGCATGGCCTACCGCAGTGACCGGCCGACCGAGGTCGCCGCCGTCACCGCGCTGCAGGCTTCGCTGGCCACGGCCGGGATCAAGGTGACGCTGAAGGGCTACCCGTCCGGCAGCTACTACACCGACTTCGCGGGCTCGCCGGCCTACGTGCACTCGCACGGCCTCGGCCTGGCCGCGGGCGGCTGGGGCGCTGACTGGCCCAACGGCTTCGGCTTCCTCGACGAGCTCGTCGCCGGGAACACCATCGCGCCCACCGGCAACACCAACATCGCCGAAGAGAACAACCCGGTGGTCAACAACTTGTTCACCGAGTCGTCGAAGCTCAGCGGCGCGGCCCGGACGGCGGTCTGGTCCCAGATCGACGAGCAGGTCATGAAGGATGCCGTCATCCTGCCCATGGTGTACCAGAAGGTCTTGCTGTACCGGCCGTCGAACCTCACCAACGTCTACGTCCAGGCGTACTACGGCATGTACAACTATGCGGTGCTGGGTGTGAGTTCGTGATCGTGAAGGCCCGAGCGTAGAGAGCAGGTGAAGGCGCCGCTGCCGGGCGGGGAACATCTACCCCCGCCCGGCGGCGGCGTCGTACGCGATGATCTTCTTCATCATCCGGCGCCTCATTCTGACCGTGTTCCTGCTGCTCCTGGTCAGCGCGATCACGTTCGCGATCTTCTTCCTGGTGCCGCGGCTGGCCGGGCAGACCTCTTATGAGCTCGCCGCCCAGTACGTCGGGCGCAACCCCATCCCGTCGGCGATCAAGGCCGTCGAGATCAAGCTCGGGCTGAACGCACCGGTTTACCTGCAGTACGGGCGGTTCATCAAGGGCATCGTGGCGGGCGTCCACTACAACAACGGCCCCGACGTCAGCTACTGCCCGTTCCCGTGCTTCGGCTACTCGTTCCGCAACCAGGAGCCGGTCTGGCCCCAGCTGATCAGCGACGCCCCGGTCACGCTGTCGCTGGCCATCGGTGCATCCGTCCTGTGGCTGATCGGCGGGGTGTCCATCGGCGTGCTGTCCGCGTTGCGCCGCGGCAGCATCTTCGACCGGTTCTCCATGGGCATCGCGCTGGCCGGCGTGTCGCTGCCGGTGTTCTTCACCGGGCTGATCGCCCTGGAGCTGTTCAGCTACAAGTGGCCGATCTTCCCCGACGTGCACTACGTCGCCATCACTGCGAATCCGCTGCTGTGGGCGCGTAACCTGGTGTTGCCCTGGGTTACCCTGGCCTTCCTGTATGCGGCGCTGTACGCCCGGCTGACCAGGGCGGGAATGCTGGAGACGATGGGAGAGGACTACATCAGAACCGCTCGGGCCAAAGGCTTGCCGGAACGCAAGGTGATCGTCAAACACGGAATGCGAGCCGCGCTGACGCCCATCGTCACGATCTTCGGCCTGGACCTCGGCCTGCTGCTCGGCGGCGCGATCTTGACCGAGACGACGTTCTCCTTCCCCGGTCTGGGTCAGTTCACCATCGAGGCCATCCAGAACCAGGACCTGCCCGAGATCCAGGGCGTGGTCCTGCTCGCCGCGTTCTTCATCGTCATCGCCAACATGATCGTGGACATTCTGTACGCGGTCGTCGACCCGAGGGTCCGGTTCTGATGGCGCCCCTGCTTGAGGTCGAGGACCTCCGGATCCACTTCCGCACCGACGACGGCCTGGTCAGGGCGGTGGACGGCATCTCGTTCGGCCTCGAACGCGGTCGCACCCTGGGCATCGTGGGCGAGTCGGGCTCGGGCAAGAGCGTGACCAGCATGGGCATCATGGGCCTGCATCAGGGCACCAAGGCCGAGATCACCGGCCACATCCGGCTGGACGGCGAAGACCTGGTCACCGCGACCCCGAACCGGGTCCGTGAACTGCGCGGCAGCAAGATGGCGATGATCTTCCAGGATCCGCTGTCCTCGATGCACCCCTACTACACGGTGGGCGACCAGATCATCGAGGCGTACCGGGTCCACAACAAGGTAAGCAAGCAGGTCGCCCGCAAGCACGCCGTCGACCTGCTCGGCCGGGTCGGCATCCCGACGCCTCAGACCCGGGTGGACGACTACCCGCACCAGTTCTCCGGCGGCATGCGCCAGCGCGCCATGATCGCCATGGCGCTGTCCTGCGATCCCGAGCTGCTCATCGCCGACGAGCCCACCACGGCGCTCGACGTCACCGTGCAGGCCCAGATCCTGGACCTGATCTCCACCCTGCAGTCGGAATTCGGCTCGGCGGTCATCATCATCACCCACGATCTCGGCGTGGTGGCCGAGCTGTCCGACGACATCCTGGTCATGTACGCCGGCCGGGTGGCCGAGTACGGGTCCGCGGCGGACATCTTCGGCCGGCCGGACCACCCGTACACCTGGGGACTGTTGTCCTCGATGCCCCGGATGGACCGGGCGAAGACCGCCCGGCTGGTCCCCATCCCGGGCACGCCGCCCAGCCTGATCAGGGTCCCCTCGGGCTGCCCGTTCCACCCGCGCTGCCGGTACACCGAGGTGGTCGGCGGCCGACGCTGCGAGACCGAGGTGCCGCCCCTGCGCGAGGCGGTGACGCCGGGGCATGCCGCGGCCTGCCACCTGACCACCGAGCAACGGACCCGGCAGTGGGCCGACCTGTCCGCAGCCACGACCCCGGACAACGACAAGGCGCCGGAAGCCGAGGAACAGGCCGGAGAACCAGAAGCCAGGGAGCCGGTGTGACCGAAGAGATTCAGACGCCGCCAGCACCGGAGGCAGGCCGGGTCGCCGTGCGGGACGGCGACCCGCTGCTCCAGGTGACCGACCTGGTCCGGCATTTCCCGGTCACCCGCGGCGTGGTGTTCCGGCGCAAGGTCGGCGCCGTCCAGGCCGTCGACGGGATCAACCTGTCGGTGACCCGGGGCCAGACCCTGGGCCTGGTCGGCGAATCAGGCTGCGGGAAGACCACCACCGGCCGCCTGCTGGTCCGGCTGGACGAGCCGACCAGCGGCCAGATCGTGATCGACGGCCACGACGTCACGCACCTGCGTCAGGGCCAGATGCGCCCGCTGCGGCGCGAGATCCAGATGATCTTCCAGGACCCCTACTCTTCGCTCAACCCCAGGCAAACGGTCGGAGGGATCGTAGGCGCCCCGTTCCGGCTGCAGAACGTCAAGGTGCCCGGCGGGGTCAGACGCAACGTGCAGGAACTGCTCGAACTCGTCGGCCTCAACCCCGAGCACTACAACCGCTACCCGCACGAGTTCTCCGGCGGCCAGCGGCAGCGCATCGGGATCGCCCGGACCCTGGCCCTGCGGCCCAAGCTGATCGTGGCCGACGAACCGGTGAGCGCCCTCGACGTGTCGATCCAGGCGCAGGTTATCAACCTGCTCGAGGACCTGCAGGACGAGCTGGGCCTGACCTACGTGGTGATCGCGCACGATCTGTCCGTGGTCCGGCACATCAGCGACCAGGTGGCGGTCATGTACCTGGGTAAGATCGTCGAACTCGCCGACCGGGAGAAGCTCTACGCCAAACCGCGGCACCCGTACACGGTGGCGCTGCTGTCGGCGGTTCCGGTGCCCGAGCCGCTCAGCAGCCCGACAGGTCAGCGGGAGCGACGCCAGCGCATCAGGCTGGAGGGCGACGTACCGAGCCCGCTGTTGCCCCCGCCCGCGTGCCGCTTCCACACCCGGTGCTGGAAGGCGCAGGAGATCTGCCGGACCATCGAGCCGCCGCTGACCGAGCTGATCCCTGGCCACCAGGTGGCGTGCCACTTCCCGGAGAACACCCCGCAGGTGTCCGCAAGCTCTCCGGAAAGCGCGCCGCAGCCGGCCTGAGGCCGGCCGGGTTCCTAAACGTTCACCCTGCTGCCGGCCGGCCGTTACCTATAACCGTGCGGCCGGTGGGGCTGGGGGAATATGTACGTTGCCATGGCTAATTCCGTGGCAAGTCGTCGCCTCTTCCGAGTGGCCGCCGCGTGCGGAGTGGGGTTGCTGTCCGCGGCCGGCCTCATGGCTCCGGCCGTGGTGCTGGCCGCGCCCTCCGCTCAGGCGAGCGAGCTCACTATCACCAGCACAGGAACGCGTCCCGGTGCGATCAAGCACGTGTGGCTGATCATCCTGGAGAACAAGTCGTACGACGCAACGTTCAGTGGCCTCAACCAGAACACCTACCTATGGAAGACCCTCCCGGCCCAGGGCGTCCTGCTCAAGAACTACTACGGGACCGGTCATTCCAGTCAGGATAACTATCTGTCGATGGTCTCCGGGCAGGCTCCCGAGGAGGACACCCAGGAGGACTGCAGCGTCTCGGACAAGCTGATCGGGCCCAACTCCGACATCCTGCACTCTGGCTCGCTGCTCACCGACAAGAACTACGGGCAGATGAACTCGCCGGCCAACGCGTCCCAGCCCAGCGGCGCCAACGCCCCGCTCGGCACGAACGGCTGCACCTACCCGACCGACGTCCCCACCCTGTTCAACCAGTTCAACGCGGCCGGGGTGACCTGGAAGGGCTACGCCCAGGACATCGGCGGCGAGCAGACCCCGGGCTCGACCCAGTTCGTGGCGAACACCGTGCCGAACCGGGAGGCGGCGACGTGCGCCGGCCCGGGTACCGCGGCCAACAACCCGGACACCAACCCGACCAACATGGCCGGCGATTTCCCGGCCGGCGTGACCACGCTCACCGCGGCGCAGCCGAACGACCAGTACGTGGCCAAGCACTTCCCGTTCGGATGGTTCGAGTCGCTGACCGGCGCGGTGCAGTCCGACAACTCGGTGTCCGCGCCGCTCAACGAGCCGCCGGGCGGCGGCACCAACTGCGACGCCAACCACATCGCGAACCTGGATAACCCCGCCGACGGCCTGGTCCACGACCTGCAGAAGGCCAGCACCACGCCGGCCTTCAGCTGGATCACCCCGGACAACTGCAGCGACGCCCATGACGCGGTGTGCAAGGGCAACAACCTGTCCGGCGCGTTCAGCGCCAACGGGGCCCCGAACTACAACTCGCCGATCCCGGACGATCCCGAGTCGACCACGCCGAAGAACTTCACCGGCGGCCTGTACGCCTCCGACCTGTTCCTTCAGTACTACATCCCGCTCATCGAGCAGTCGCCCGCGTTCAAGCAGGGCGGCCTGATCGACGTCACCTTCGACGAGGCCTTCGCGCCGTTCACCTACACGGGCAACAGCTTCAACAACGCCAACGACTACGCCCCGACCTCGCAGGACCAGCCGAACTTCACCAGCAGTCTCAAGTCCGACACGGCCGGGGAGAACCTGTTCGGCCGCAACGTCAACTACGAGCCCACCGGCCCGAACTCCACGCTCGGCACCAACGCCCAGGGTGATCAGCTCTACCCGGGGCCGGGCAACAACGCCTTCATCGACCGGCCGCCGGTGTGTACCCAGACCAGCCCGACCCTGGTGCCATCGGACTGCGTGCCCGGCATCGTCCGCGGCGGCGCGGGCAGCCCGCCCGCGGCGCGAACCGACACGGTGACCGGCGGAGCCTCCTCGAGCACCATCACCGACAGCTCGATCGTGGCCGATGACACCGGCCGGGCGGTGACCGGCACGAACATCCCGGCGAACTCCTTCGTCGGGGCGGTGACCGACACCGGGCCGCAGTTCCCGACCACCAACACCGGCTCGGCCACGGTCGGATCCTTCCAGCTGGTCAGCCAGGACGGCACTCCGGTCGACCCGACCGGGACGGTGAGCAGCATCACGCTCAGCGCCGAGGGTGACCCGAACGCCCTGGCCAAGGGCCAGACCCCGGACCCGCTGTGGAACGCCACCTCCGCGACCCCGGGCGGCGGCGACACCGGCAGCGTCCTGATCAGCCCGTTCATCAGGCCCGGTACGGTCTCGACCGTCTACTACAACCACTACAGCTGGCTGCGGACGATGGAGGACCTGTTCAACGTCAAGGCCGGCCACGACCACACCCCGCTCCCGGCCGGGACGGTGTCCGGCGGGCTGGATGGCCAGGGTCATATCGGCTACGCTGCCCAGCCCGGCCTGCGGCCGTTCGGCCGTGACGTGTTCAACAACCCGTCCGGCTTCGGCCTGGCCAGCCTGGATTCTTACACCACCCCGGGCGGCGTCGTGCCCTCCTCACCGTGGGCGCGGACCTCGCTCGCGGTCGGCGTGCCGGTCCTGGCCCTGATCGCGGCGGGCGGGTACCTGATGTACCTGCGCCGTCGCCATACGCTCCCTGGGCGGGCATGACCATACGCACGCCACGGAGCGCGCCGCTGGCCGCTCTCCTGCTCGCGCTGGCCGGCTGCTCGGCGGCCAGCGCGGGCCACGGGGCGAACCCCGCCGCCGCAGGCGGCCAGGCCAGCCGCGGCCAGGCCAACAG
>Ga0210396_10006172_pt1 | contig 11515 bp, 9 predicted proteins | sample IncBWH17OmetaG_FD_155466 | JGI IMG/M metagenome (GOLD analysis project Ga0210396, IMG submission 155466) | Forest soil microbial communities from Barre Woods Harvard Forest LTER site, Petersham, Massachusetts, United States - Inc-BW-H-17-O ...
CGGTCCGGATCGGCAATGCCGCGGTGCAACAGACACAGCTCGATGTGTATGGTGAGGTCCTCGATGCTCTATACGTGGCCCACTGCCATGGTCTGCCGACGGTCGACCGCGCGATTGCGATCGGCCAGAGCATTCTCGGTCATTTGGCGCGAATCTGGCGTCAACCTGACGAGGGAATTTGGGAAGTACGCGGTCCGCCGCAGCACTTTACACACTCCAAGGTAATGGCATGGGTTGCCTTCGACCGGGCCGTCAAAATTCGGGAACAAGTTGGCGAGCAGGTGGGCGACGCGGGTGAGAGCGATGGCTTGCGGCAGATACGTGACGAGATCCACCAGGATGTCTGCCGGCGTGGATTCGATCCGGAACTCGGCAGCTTCGTCCAAGCCTACGGGTCAAAATCGCTCGACGCGAGCCTGTTGCTGCTGCCGCTCGTCGGCTTTCTGCCGCCGACCGACCCGCGCATCGTCGGAACGGTCAAGGCAATCGAGCAGCGCCTTTTCGTCGACGGTTTCGTCATGCGTTACGACACCGGAGAGGTCGCGGACGGCTTGCCCCCCGGAGAGGGGGCCTTCCTAGCCTGCAGTTTCTGGCTGGCCGACAACTATGTCCTGCAAGGACGCGTCGACGAAGCCCGCGAGCTTTTCGAGCGCCTGCTGTCTTTGCGCAACGATGTCGGGCTCCTCGCAGAGGAGTACGACCCGCGCCTCTGTCGCCAAGTCGGAAATTTCCCGCAAGCCTTCTCGCACGTCGCGCTGGTCAACACCGCCTACAACCTGACCCGCGCGCAGGGTCCCGCGCAACAGCGCGCGGACCGTCGCAAGGCGAGGCGTCACCTCGCGTCATAGCGAAATCCCAGCGGAAGCTCGTACCGAGAGGCCCTCACCCACCAAGTCCAAAGGGCTTGCTGGGTGAGGGTCTATGTGCGTAGCGCCCTGGATAAGGCGGCGGCACAATCGCCTACGGCGCGGCGGGCGGCGGCGATCAGTCGGCCGTAGCGGATGAAGCCGTGATTTAGGCCTTCATAAACCTTGCGTTCACACGGTACGCCCGCCTCCTCTAGGCGCGCGGCGAGGCGCTGGCTGTCGTCGAGGAGCGGATCGAGACTGCCGACGATCAGATGTGCCGCGGGTAGCCCGGACAGTTCGGCGAGCGCCGGTGCGGCGCGCCAATCTTTTTGCTGGTCCGGACTTTCGAGATACGTCTCCCAGATCCAGCGCATCTGGGTCTGCGACAGACCGGCGCCGCGGCCGAAACGCTGCCAGGATTGGCTCTCGGTGTCGGTCGAGAAGCAGCCATAGATCAGCAGCATGAAGCCGATGGCACTCTCGCCCGCGTCACGCAACGCAACAGCGGCTGCCAGCGCCAGGTTGGCGCCGGCGGAATCTCCGCCGACAGCGAGCCTGGTCGGATCGATACCGAAACTCGCACCCTCACGCGCGGCGAGGCGGACCATCGCGACCATCTCGTCAAAGGCCACCGGAAACCGATGCTCGGGCGACAGCCGATAATCGACGGACAGCGCGGCAACCCCGCTCTGGCGGACGAGCTCGCGCAGCATCGCATCCCAGCTCGGCAGGCTGCCCTGCATAAAGCCGCCGCCGTGCGCGTAGATCATCAGCGGCGGGCGTTCAGCGTTGTCCGGCAGATAGAGGCGGCATGGCACCTGGCCGTGCGGCCCCGGCAGGCTCAGATCCCGCTCGCACTGCAGTGGGACCGAGCCTTCGCCGAGAAACGCTCCGATGCGATCAGTTGCGGCACGGACCTCGCTCAACGACGCCTGCGTGCGGTCCGGCGCGACGAGGCCGCGGCTCTGCAGCAGCTGCCCCGCAGCGACAAGCTCGGGATCGATCCAGGGTGTCGCGTCATTCATCTCTCTCTCCCATTGGCTATTCGGCGGCGCGGGCCGGCTCGACCACAGGTGTTGATGTTGCCGTGGGCAGCCGGGGCAAGACTTCTTTTGCCAGGAGCCGGATGCCCTTCTCCGCCTCCTGGTGGTCAAGGAAGCCGGAACGCCCGATGAAGATGAAGTGGCCGAACCCGCCGACCTTGTCGTAGATCTCCATGATCTGCTTGTAAACGGTATCCGGATTGCCCGCACACAGGATACCGCGGGCGATCGCCTGTTCGGCAGTGATGCCGATCAGGCCGTCGGCCGGACGACGCGCAGTGCCGGGTTTCGGTTGCGGGCGATAGTTCTGTGCCGTTACCTCCGGCGGCGACCGCCCGGGCAGCAGCTTCGACATCTGCGGCGATTGCTTGAGGCTGGTGTTGAGGAACCACAATGTCTTGCCGCCGACCCGTAGCCCCTCCTCGTCGGTATCGCCGACATAGCAGAGCGCCGCATAGGCGAAGCGGTCGGTTCCGGGGGCCGGCAAACCGGCCTCAAGGCGGGCATTCCTGTAGGTGTCGAAAGCGCGCTTGCTGGCCTCTGGGCCGCGCAACACGAGCGCATTGACCATGCCGCGCCGGCCCAATTCGGCGGAGGTCTCGGGATCGCCGGTCGCCGCCCACATCGGCGGATGCGGCCGTTGCAAGGGCGGCGGCCAGATATTGACATGGCGATGCGTGTAGTGCTTGCCCTCCCAGCTGAATGGGCCGTCATGCGAGGTCAAGGTCTTCTGGATGAGGTCGATCGCCTCCCAGAAGCGATCGACATAACCAACCGGGTTGGCGTTGCCCGACACCATCTCGCTGTCGCCCGATTTGACAAACCCGATTTCGAGCCGGCCGCGGGAGATAACGTCGGCGGTCGCGTATTCCTCGGCCACCCGCACCGGATCGGGGCGGATCGTGATCAACGTCCCAAGGCTCAGGATGCGCACCTTCTTCGTCTGCCGCGCTAGGATGCCGAGGATCATCGGGCTTGCGCCATAGAGGCTGTTGATCCCGGAATGATGCTCGATCGAGACGACGTTGACGCCGAGGTCGTCGCACAGCAGGTGCTCGTCGAGGCATTCCTCGAACAGGTCTGCCGCGATCTTCGGGTCGCAATATTTGTTCGGCAAACTGGCTCGCACCGACTCGGCGCGGTCGAGCACTTCCTGCGGGACAAAGGGGTAGACGTTCTCGCAATGATACCAGGCCTGCATAGCGGCTACTCCTCGAGAAAACGCGAAACCCGCTCGACCAACATCCCGGGCTGCTCGATCTCCGGATGGTGCCCGGCGGCTTCGATCAATTCGAACCGCGAACCCGGGATCAACCGGCTGTAGGCACGGCCGTAATCCGGGGTCACGACCCGATCGCTCTCGCCCCAGATCAGCAGGGTCGGCACCTTGATCCGCCGGAGCCAGCGCGGCAATTGCGGGTTGTACATATACGGGTGCCAGGCATAGAGACACAGCGCCTCGCGGTTGCGTGCGTAGACGGTCAGCGCCTCGTCAGACATTGCATTGAAATCCGGCGCGAACCTCTCCGGGTCGTGCCAGCTGGCCCGTCTGACCTCGTCAGGCGATCTGTTGAAGACGTCGAGAATATCGGGCGTCTCGCGATCGCTGATCTTGATACCGACGGGATCGACGAGGACGAGTTTGTCGATCCGGTGGCTGCACGCAACCGCGAGCTCCGCCGCCAGCCAGCCGCCGAACGAAAAGCCGACCAGCGTCGCCTTCTCCCCCGGCAGATTTGCGAGAACCTCCAGGTACAGATGGACAAGATCGTATACCGTGTCGAAATCCTTGGGCCGCGGGGAATGGCCAAAGCCCGGTCCGGAGGGTGCGATCACCTCGCCATGCCGGGCGAGAAGACCGACAAAACGCGCTTCGGGATCGACCGTCTGAAAACCGTGCAACACCAGGATCGGGCGCCCTGAGCCGCGTCGGACCACTTCGAGCTCGATCCCGCTTGCCGTGAGCCGCCCATTTTCCGCCATGACTTTCCTTCGCGCAGCGCCCCTGGAGGAGAATGTATAACCTTGTTCGATACGCACCGAACACCCTAGCGAAGCGAGATGGCGGAATGCGGAACCTGCAGGTCAACGGCGAGCGGTTGTGGGCGAGTCTGATGGAGTTGGCGCGGATCGGCGCGACGCCGAAGGGCGGCGTGTGCCGGCTCGCCGCGAGTGACCTCGACGGCGAGGCGCGCCGGCTCTTCATCCGCTGGTGCGGGGAGGCCGGCTGTACCGTCCGGGTCGACAGGATCGGCAACATCTTTGCGCGCCGTCCCGGACGCGACGAGACCCTCCCGCCGGTGATGACCGGCAGCCATCTCGACACTCAGCCGACCGGAGGCAAGTTCGACGGCGCCTACGGCGTCATGGCCGGGCTCGAATTGGTGCGAACGCTCAACGATCTCGGCTACGAGACCGAGGCGCCGATCGAGATCGTCGCCTGGACCAATGAGGAAGGCTCGAGGTTTTCGCCGGCGATGGTCGGCTCCGGGGTGTTCGCCGGCGTGTTCGATCTCGCCGAGGGTCTGACGCGGCCGGACAATGTGACCGGCATCACGCTCGGCGCCGAACTCGAGCGGATCGGTTTCGCCGGCTCGGATCCGGTCGGCGGCCGGCCGATTGCCGCCTATTTCGAGGCGCATATCGAGCAGGGGCCGATCCTCGAAGCCGCCCAGAAGCCGATCGGCGTCGTAACCGGGGCGCAAGGTCAACGATGGTACGAAATTACCGTCACCGGCCAGGAGGCACATGCCGGGCCGACGCCGATGCTGCGGCGGCGCGACGCGCTGGTCGGCGCCGCGCGCATGATCGACGCGGTCAACCGGATCGGTCATGCGCATGCGCCCTATGCCTGTGCGACGGTCGGCTTTATGCAGGTCAGCCCGAATTCGCGCAACACGATCCCCGGACGCGTATTCTTCACGGTCGATTTCCGCCACCCCGAGGACGCGGTTCTGAGCGCCATGGACGGCGACCTACGGCAGGCTTGCGATGCCGCTGCTGCTTCGGGCGGCCTCGAAGTGGAGGTCAAGGAGTTCTGGTATTTCCCGCCGACGCCCTTCGACCCCGACCTCGTCACCGCGGTCCGAGACGCCGCCGAAGCGCAAGGCTATGCCTATCAGGACATCATCAGCGGCGCCGGCCACGACGCCGTCTACTTGGCCCGCGTCGCGCCGACCGCGATGGTCTTCGTGCCCTGCGTCGGCGGTATCAGCCACAACGAGATCGAAGACGCCAAACCCGAGGAGTTGACCGCCGGCTGCAATGTGCTTCTCAACGTGGTGCTCGACCGGGCCGCCGACTCTTCAACAGAAGAATACCGGCGAGCGGCTCGCCCCTGATGCAGCGAGGACGGCCTCAAGGCGCCCAGTAAGCGCTTGTTTGGTGTCGCGTAACGCGTTACATTACAATGCATCACGGCTCATAGAGGACGAGATGGCTGCGCCGGCCGAACGAATGAGGATAATGCGAGAGCGGCGCCGCCGGCGGGGTCTACGCGAATTGCGTCTAATGGTGCCGGACGCCCGCTCGGAAACAATCCGCCGCCGGGTCGCGGCGCAAGTAGCGGGCCTGAGCCGCGACAGTGAGCTCGAAGCGCTCGACTGGATCGAGGGCGTCTCCGAGTTCGATGCAGATGAGGCGCGGTGACGTGGTCACCGTCGCCGCATCGGGCGACTATGGTAAGCCGCGGCCGGCGGTGATCGTCCAGACCGATGCCTTTCCGGCGAGTCATGCCTCCATCGTGGTCTGTCCGATGACTTCCGAGTTGGTGGTAGCGCCCGACTTTCGAGTCACGATTGAGCCAAGCCCGGAAACCGGGCTGCGCGCAAGGTCGCAGGTGATGGCCGATAAGCCGGTCACAATCCGCCGGGAACGCATCGGCAGTCAGATCGGCCGTCTTGGAGCCGCCGACATGGCGCGGCTCAATGTGGCGCTTGCGTTCGTCCTGGGGCTCGCGGACTAGAACCCGGTGATCACACGCTCGACACCTCTTCTTCAAATATACCGAGCCGGTTGACGCCGTCAAACGCCGCCACCTTATAGCATTCCGCCAGGGTCGGGTAATTGAACACCGTCTCGACGAAGTAATCGATCTTGCCGCCGAACGACAACACCGCCTGACCGATGTGGATCAGCTCGCTCGCGCCTTCGCCGATGATGTGAACGCCGAGGAGCTGGCGGGTTTCGCTGTGAAATATCAGCTTCAAGAGCCCGGTAACGTCGCCGAGGATCTGGCCGCGCGCGATCTCCTTGTAGCGCGCCTTGCCGATCTCATAGGGGATCGCGGCTTCGGTCAGCTCCTCCTCGTTCTTGCCAACCATCGAGATTTCGGGGACTGCGTAGATCCCATACGGAAAGCGCTCGGGGACGCTGTGGGCCGTGACGCCGAAGGCATGGCATACCGCGAGCCGGCCTTGTTCCATCGAGGTCGAGGCGAGCGCGGGGAATCCGATCATGTCACCGACCGCGTAAATGCCGGGAACCGAGGTTTGATAATGCTCGCTGACGATCAAACGACCGCGCGCGTCGGCGGCCAGGCCGGCTTCCGCCAGATCGAGCTTGCTGGTGGCACCGGTCCGGCCGACCGAGTAAAGCGCCTTCTCGGCAATGATCGTCTTGCCGCTGTCGAGATGCAGCCTGACGCGCGGGCCGTGCTCGTCCTCGATGATCTCCAACCGGGCGACGCTCTCGTTGAGCCGCAAGGTCGCCCGGTTCTCCCGAAGATGGTGGCAGAACTCGTCGACGATTTCGTGGTCGACAAACGGCAACAACCGGTCGCGTTTGTCGATCAAGGTCACACGAACGCCGAGAGCGGCGAAGATGCTGGCATATTCACAGCCGATCACGCCGGCGCCGACGACCGCCAATGTCCGCGGCAGCCGATCGAGTTGCAGCACGTCGTCGCTGGTGAAAATCCGCTCTCCATCGAACGGGATATGCGGGTCACGGGTGGTTTCCGCCCCGGCGGCAATGATGATCTTGTTTACCCTGACTATGCGGGAGGTCGCGCCCTCGACATAGTCGAGGCGGACGGCGTCCGGCGCGACAAAGGATGCCGTCGCCGCGATCAGCTCGACATCATTGCGCCTCAGCTGGTGGCGGGTGACGTCGATCTCGTGCTGGATCACCCGGTCGGTGCGAAACAGCAGATCCTGCATCGTGATGTGCTGTTTCACGGTATAGGACGCGCCGTAAAATTCGCGCGAACGATAGCCGCATAGCTCGAGCGCCGCCTCGCGCAGGGTCTTGGACGGAATCGTGCCGAGATTGACGCTGCACCCGCCGAGCACGGTCCTGCGTTCGACGATCGCGACTTTCTTGTCGAGCTTGGCGCCCTGGATCGCAGCTCGCTGCCCGGCCGGCCCGGAGCCGATCACCAGAAGATCGTAGTCGAACGCGTTGCCAGACATGCTGTTGCTCGCTGCCAATTGTGACTGCCGCAGAAGAATGCCACAACCCTGCAACGCGACCGTGACAATTCCATGAAGCATGAAGGGATGCCGACGCCGCGTATATCGAAACGCTCCGCGCAGTGCCTCGATATTTTCGGTCGGCAGCCGGAGCCGACGTTCGGCGAGGTTCACCGTGAAGAAATAACTGCCGCCCCCGACAAAGTTGCGCCGATAGCTCCCCATCGCTTGTCTCGTCTGAAAATGCGATGGGTTTCGCTCCGCTCAACCCGTCCTACATGTTGTTAATTCGCCGTCGCATATCGCTGATGCATAACCTCTGATGACCGACCTCGTCCTGCAGAACGGGCTTTCTTTCGCCGATCTTTACGACCGCGAGGGGCTGGTTCGCCTCGACCGAGCGTTTGTCGGACATCTCGCCGAGGGCGATGTCGGTTTGCATGACCGACTAATGACGGCCCGGCGCGACCCGGATGCGGTGGATCGGCTTGAGGAATCGAACCTGCTGGTCGAGCTCGCGCCCTATCTCGAGGATTTTATCGGCGCACTGTTCGGCATCGAAACCGAGGTCCGGGAACTGCAGGCGCGTCATCACGAACTGGCGCCGCTCTATTCGGTCAAGCGGCTATTCGTTCAGCGGCGTGCGGTGAAGGGCATCAAGGAATCGGATGCGATCGCGATGGATGGCCCGGCGCTGGCCCGCGAGCTCGACGAACTGATCGGCTCGCCAGCGCAGGACGCCTGGGAGCGGCGCTACGCGGAACACGTCGCGAATTGGCTGGAGGACGAGGCGGGTAACAAGGCGGCGCTCGATGTGGCGCAGCGCTACGCGGCCTGGGCAGCATTGGCGCCCGAAGGGCAGCGAAAGCACGGGCGCGGCGTGCTGTTCAAGATCCCGCACCGGCTGGACCCGCACCACCTTGTGCCGGTCGAAACCATCGAGCGCGACGGGGTCACGATGCTGCGGCTGCCCGAGGACGACTGGCGCCGCCGCGACGGTTTTGCGCTGACCGACCGGGGCGCCGACCTCACCGGAGCGCTCGACCAGGCGAATTACTGCATCTGGTGCCACAACCAGGGCAAGGACAGTTGCTCCAAGGGGCTGAAGGAAAAGGACGGGGCGTTCAAGAAGAGCGTCTTCGGCGTCACCCTCGCCGGTTGCCCGCTCGAAGAAAAGATTTCGGAGATGAACCTGGTGAAGGCGCGCGGCAACAGCCTCGGCGCCCTCGCCATTGTCGCGGTCGACAATCCGATCTGCGCCGCGACCGGCCACCGCATCTGCAACGACTGCATGAAGGCGTGCATCTACCAGCGGCAAGAGCCGGTCGACATTCCGCAGATCGAGACCCGCACGTTAAAAGACGTGCTCGGGCTTCCTTGGGGTTTCGAGATCTATTCGCTGCTGACCCGGTGGAACCCGCTCAACGTCCGAAGGCCACTGCCGCGGCCGGACAGCGGCTACAAGGCGCTCGTCGTCGGCCTCGGGCCCGCCGGTTTCACCCTCGCGCACCACTTGCTGAACGACGGCCATTTCGTCGCGGCGGTCGACGGGCTGAAGATCGAGCCCTTGCCGCCGGAGATCAGCGGGGTTGCGCTCGACGGCACGCGGCGGGCATTCGAGCCGATCCGCGACGTCGCAAGCCTTGTCGAGCGGCTCGACGACCGTGTCATGGCTGGTTTTGGCGGGGTTGCCGAGTACGGCATCACCGTGCGATGGGACAAAAATTTTCTGAAGATGATCCGCTTGCTGCTGGAGCGGCGCGCGAGCTTTTCGATGTATGGCGGCGTCCGTTTTGGCGGCACGATCACGATCGAGGACGCCTTCGCTCTCGGCTTCGACCACATCGCGCTATGCGCGGGCGCCGGCCGGCCGACCGTGATCCCGATGAAGAACGGCCTCGCGCCGGGGGTACGGCAGGCCTCGGATTTCCTGATGGCACTGCAACTGACCGGCGCCGCCAAGACCGACAGCATCGCCAATCTGACGGTGCGGCTGCCGGTCGTCGTGATCGGCGGCGGTCTCACCGCGATCGACACCGCGACCGAGTCGCTCGCCTATTATCCGCTGCAGGTCGAGAAATTTATGTCTCGCTACGAGACCCTCGTCGCCGAGCGCGGCGAAGAGGCCGTGCGCGCGAAATGGACACCGGCAGAGCGCGACACTGCCGCCGAATTTGTCGGCCATGCCCGCGAAATCCGCACCGAACGCGAGACCGCACAGCGCGAAGGCCGGGCGCCGCGTCTCGCTAACCTGATCGACAGCTGGGGCGGGGTGACGATCGCCTATCGCCGGCGCCTGATCGACTCGCCGAGCTACACCCTCAACCACGAGGAAGTCGCGAAGGCGATGGAGGAGGGGATCCGGTTTGCCGAACTCCTGACGCCCGTCGAGGTAGAGGTCGACGTCTTCGGCCAGGCTGCCGCGTTGCGGCTGACCCGGCATGCAGCAACCGTAGTCGGCGGTCATCGCCCCGACCCGAACCAGGGCCCGGGTGAGGAGGTCGTTCTGCCCGCGCGAACCATTCTCGTCGCCGCAGGCACGCAGCCGAACACCGTGCTCGGCCGCGAGGACCCCGACCACATCGCGCTCGACGGCCGCTATTTCCGCGCGCTCGACGAGGACGGCAACCCGGCTACCCCCGAGCGGGTCGCGAAACCCGCGGCCGTTCGCGTGTTGACACATCTGCGTCCCGATGGGCGCGCGGTCAGTTTTTTCGGCGACCTGCATCCGAGCTTTTCCGGCAACGTCGTCAAGGCGATGGGCGGCGCCACCCAGGGTTACCCGGTGGTCAGCCGCATGCTCGCGCGGCTCACGCCCTCTGCTCCCACACCCGTCGAATTGATGGCGCGGCTCGATTACGAATTGCGCGCTCGCGTGCACGAGATCGTCCGCCTGACGCCGAACATCATCGAGGTCGTCGTGCGGGCGCCGATTGCCGCGCGCGCGTTCAAGCCCGGTCAGTTCTATCGGTTGCAGAATTACGAGCGCCTAACGTCGCGGGTCGATGGGACGACCCTGGCGATGGAGGGGCTTGCGCTGACCGGCGCCGGCATCGACATGGAGGCCGGCCTGTTGTCGACGGTCGTGCTCGAGATGGGCGGTTCCTCCGACCTCTGCGCCCTCCTAAAGCCCGGCGAGCCGGTAATCCTGATGGGGCCGACCGGAACGCCGACCGAGACGCCCTCGGGCGAGACCGTGCTCTTGGTCGGCGGCGGGCTCGGCAATGCAGTCTTGTTCTCGATCGGCGCGGCGTTCCGCGCGCGCGGCTCGCGCGTCCTCTATTTCGCCGGCTACAAGCTCGTGCAGGACCGCTACAAGGTCGATGAGATCGAGCACGCCGCCGACACTGTCGTGTGGTGCTGCGACGAGGCGCCGGGCTTCGTGCCGGGCCGGCCGCAAGACCGCGCATTTGTCGGCAACATCGTCGACGCGATCGAGGGCTATGGCCGGGGCGCTCTCGGGTCCGTCAAGATCCCTCTCTCGGCGGTCGACCGCATCATCGCGATCGGCTCCGACGGCATGATGGCCGCCGTCGCCGAAGCGCGGCAGGCAGGGTTGAAGCGCTATTTCCGTCCCGATCACCGCGCGATCGCGTCGGTCAACTCGCCGATGCAGTGCATGATGAAGGAGATCTGCGCGCAGTGCCTGCAGCGCCACCGCGATCCGGTGACCGGCACCGAGACGGTCGTCTTCTCCTGCTTCAACCAGGACCAGGAGATGGACCGCGTCGATTTCCGCACCCTGCGTCGCCGCCTCTCGCAAAACGGCGTCCAGGAAAAACTCACTAAACTCTGGGTCGACCGCTGCCTGCAGCATTTGGGCGAACGCCCGGCAATAGCGGCGGAGTGAGGATTCGCTGGAATTATGGATTGAAATATGTCAGCGTTAAACGGTCTCGATTGGCACGCCGTCAGTGCACACTATCAGCAACGCGCGGAAATCCATCAGCGCCTCATCGGCCTCTATCAACAGCAACGCGCGCTTCAGTTCGCGAATCTGTTGCTTGGAATCAGCGACCCCGCGGGGAATTACAGCGCGTCCGAGCACGGTCTGGGCCCACAGGTCCTCAGCGCAAACCCTAACGCAGTGCAGCGTCTGTATAATCTGGCGCGTGGTTTCATAAGTTTGCGGTCAGCCAGAGAGGTGCCCTTTTTGATTAGACAAACCGGTCTTCGATAGTTTCAAATTGGGGTAGGCTCCGAGGCATCTTGT
>Ga0210396_10006173_pt1 | contig 11514 bp, 6 predicted proteins | sample IncBWH17OmetaG_FD_155466 | JGI IMG/M metagenome (GOLD analysis project Ga0210396, IMG submission 155466) | Forest soil microbial communities from Barre Woods Harvard Forest LTER site, Petersham, Massachusetts, United States - Inc-BW-H-17-O ...
CGAGACGGACGAAGGACAGCAGGTGCGGCTCGCGGAAGACTACTTCGTCGCAACAGACAAGGCTTTGCCGCCGGAAATCTCGATCGACCGTCCAGGTGGCGACTACCGGGCCAGTCCCATCGAGGAGGTCACGGTGGGCGTGAAGGCCGGCGACCAGTTCGGACTGCATGAAGTTCACCTTCATTACTCCGTGAATGGCGGGCCGAACCGTGATGTGGATCTGCTCACAACACCCGGTGCAAAAAACGCTGATGGCTCCTACACGCTTCCGCTGGAGGACTACAAACTGGTGCCCGGTGATTTGGTAAGCCTCTACGCCACTGCCAGGGATGGTCACAGTGAAGCGCGCACCGACATTTCGTTCATTCAAGTCGAACCTTTTGAACGCGAGTTTTCGCAATCGCAGCAAAACGGCGGCGGAGGCGGGGCCGCGAACAACCAGACGGAAATTTCGAAACGCGAAAAGGAACTGATTGCCGCTACCTGGAAGCAGCAAAACGACAAGACCGCCACTCCCAAAGACGCGGCGGCAGCCGGACAGTTCCTCGGTGACGCGCAGGAGAAGCTCCGCAATCAGGTCGCGGCGCTTTCGATCCGCATGCAGAGCCGCGATATCTCCGAGGCCAACCAGGAATTCACCGATTTCGATAAGGACATGCAGGATGCCGCGGCGGCCATGGCGCCTTCGGCTGAAAAGTTGAAGGACATGAAGTGGAAGGATGCGATTCCACTGGAGCAGAAAGCGCTACAGGCGTTGCTCCGAGCCGAGGCGACTTTCCGAAAAATCGAGGTGGCCTTTGGTCAACAGGGAGGCCCTGGAGGAAACGGCGGAAATGCGGGCCGCGACTTGGCGAGTCTCTTCGACCTGGAATTGGACACGGAGAAAAATCAGTACGAGACAGCACAAAGCGCTTCTCCAGCCCAGCAGCATGAGAAAGATGTAGAAGACGCGCTCGAAAAACTCGATGCGCTGGCCAAGCGCCAGGAAGATTTGGCCAACCAGCAACACAATTCTCAGCAGAGCTTCCAGGAGCGTTGGCAACAGGAAATGCTGCGGCGCGAGGCAGAACAGTTGCAGCGTAAACTGGAACAATTGGCGCGAAACGGCCAGCAGGGTCCGAACGGATCAGAGCAGGATTCGCAGCAGCAAAGTTCCTCTTCGCAGAGTGGTTCGCAATCGTCGCGCCAACAACCCGGTAGCCCATCTTCCCGATCGTCGGCAGGCGCAGGCGGGGATCAGCGCATCCAGCAAGCCCTCAAACGTTTGCAGCAAGCCACCGACGATATGAAGCGCAACGGCAATCCGCAACAGAGCGCTGCCGGGAAGCAGGCCGCGGACGAGTTGCACAAAGCATCGAGTCTAATGGCCGGCACGCAACAGCAGCTCGCCTCGGGTAAGGTAGCCGATCTTTCCCGCGAAGCCGACCGTTTGACGCAGGAGGAGCGCGCGCAAGCGGACCGGATCAACAAGTTTGCTGGCCAGCAGCCTGATCCTAATGGGACGAACCTGGACGGTATGTTGGGACGCGTTCACGATCGCGATCGGCTGGCGAAGGACCGGCAACAACTCTCCGATGACCTGTCAAAGTTGCAGAGAAACGTTCGCGAAGCTGCACGTGAAATGGCTTCGGCTCAACCCGGCGTTGCGCAAAAGTTGCGCGACGCGCTGACGCAGAATGACGAGTCCGATCTAGACAATCGCGTGCAACGAACCGCGGACTGGTTGCGAAGGGGGATCAATCCGAATGCAAACGGGACGGAAAGCGAAATCGCGCAAGGTCTCGCGAAACTAAACCAGCAGCTCCAGCAGGCACAGCAAAAGGTGGATCAGGGCGGGCCGGAACAGCGGGGCCTAGGCAAGGAAGGCGAAACAACTGCGCTCGATCAGGTTGAAGGCTTGCGCAAACAGCTGGAAGCCATGGCCCCGTCGCAAGACGGCCAGAGCGGCGGACAGCAGGGACAGAATCGCGCCGGTCAGAGCTCCGATGCCCGAAACGGCGGCGGGCACAATTCGGATGGCACCGCGTGGAACAACATTAACACCGGCAACAATCGCTATGGCCAGCCGGGCCAGCCAACTGCTTCTCCGGACAGCTCCGGCAATCCTACCGACACCGAACGCACATTTCGGCAAAGCATGCGTGCGTTGAATCAGCTTCGGCAGATGGTTCGGGATAATCCGGAAGCCGCGAAAGAAGTGGCGGAACTAGCGCGCCAGATGCAGTTGCTCGATCCGAGCCGCTTTCCGGGCAATCCAGCCATGCTGGAGCAAATGCACAGTGAAGTGCTCAGCTCCGTCGACAGGCTGGAACTCCAGCTACAACGCGATGCTGCCTCCACCCAGGCTCGCACTGGAAAATCTTCCGCTGTTCCGTCAGGTTATCAAGATTCCGTCGCCGAATATTACAAACGCCTCAGTAAGAATCCGTAGAGAGCCAGGGCATGAAACATTTTCACCGAGGCTTGATCAAACTCGCTTTGCCGCTGTGTTGCAGCGTCGGCCTGGTGGTTGCCATGTTTGCCCAGCGCCCGTTCCGCCAATATCCATCGGTCGAATATGGTGAGTCGACGCCGCTGCCATCAGACTTTCAGCGCCCAGGTGAATGGACTTTTGCGCGGCTTATGTACCCACCTGGTCCTAACGATGGTTATCGTGGCCGTTTCGACGGCGATTGGCGGCAAGGGATGTCATTGTGGACGCAGGATGGGCCTCCGGCCGATCGTGCAATGGCCGCTGCTGTGCGCCGACTGACACGCATCGACGCGCGATCTGTGGAACAGGACGTGAATCTCGATGATGGCGACGAGGTTTACAATTGGCCGTGGCTTTACGCCGTTCAAGTGGGCGAATGGGGAATCACGCAGCACCAAGCGGATGTTTTGCGAGGTTATCTGTTGCGCGGCGGCTTCCTGATGGCCGACGATTTTCACGGCACCTACGAGTGGCAAATGTTTCTCGAGCGCATGCGCATGGTTTTTCCTGATCGTCCGATCGTCGACATCCCGGATAGCGATCCGATATTTCACACTTTGTTCGATCTCGACGACCGCTATCAGATTCCTGGCCAGGCACACCTGCGGCGCGGCTACAAAGAGCCGGACTATCCCAAAGGCCCCAATGATGGAAAGGGAGCGCACTGGCGCGCCATCTATGACGACAAAGGCCGCATCATGGTGGCCATCTCCTTCAATTCAGACCTTGGCGATTCGTGGGAGTGGTCCGATCGCCCATCGTATCCGGAGCGCTTCTCCGCGCTCGGCATTCGTATCGGCGTCAACTATGTCGTCTACGCCATGACTCACTGACCGATCGCAGCCCAAGCGGCGTACCGGTTTCGACGTCCAACGCCATCACACTTTTCTGAAGTGAGACTTCCCCTGCCACCTCATCTTGCTGGGCGTAGCGGGGATACTCTCAATAGTGCGGCCCTGCCCACTTGCGAGATTTTTCAGGAAATGTCTTAGGAAGGAGTCCAACTTGATTAGAAAGAACTGGCGGAGAGGGGGGGATTCGAACCCCCGTTAGGGAGTTTATGCCCTAAAACGGTTTAGCAAACCGCCGCCTTCAGCCTCTCGGCCACCTCTCCGTTGATAACCGGCCACTTCATAATAGCTTACAACGCGTTTAGTGACAATTGCGAAGTCGACTGCTGCATTTTGGTGTACGGGGGAACCACATGGTTATTGCTCATTGTCGGCTATGGCCTTGCCGTCCGCATTCATTTTGGGCTTCAAGAGCGCGTCCGTCGAGTCAGGCAGATGCTCTAGAATTTGTAACCGGCCCATAGCGCCCAGTAATTCAGGTTGCGGCCTGGCTGACTTTCTTTGACAAATTTCCCTGCATAAAAAATACCATAGTCGGCTTGAAACCATAGATGTTGGTTCGCCTGCCAGCGCACCTCAATGCCCGGGCGGCTTCCAACGAAACGCGCGTTGCTCTTTCCTGCTGGAATAATTAGAAATCCGGGAACGGAATAGACCCCGTCTCGCAAACTTTCCCGCCACTGAAAGATCCAATCGACAGAGACAGTCACGCTGTGCGGTAGCGTCACTTCAGCGCGAGGGTGTACGTCAATAAAGTTGATGGGGCCGGGGCCAGCGGTGGCGAGAACGCCAAAATAATTGCCCTTGGGGAATAGCGGATTGAATGTGCCGAGTGTGTTCGTCCTCGGATCGTCGCCGCTGGAGATGTCCGCCTTAGTGCTGAATCGCGGTTTCAACGGAACGTTCGGCAATCGGTAACCGGTTTCCGAAGCCACTGTCCAGGCGCTTATGTTTGCGGAGCCGAAGGTTCCGAATTGCCAAAGCGCTTCATCGTCGAAGTCCCACCCAGGCTTCAACTCGGCGACGGGACGAGAAAGACGCGCGCCGATACTGTGCCGCACTTCGTGGCCGACACCTCGGTTGAATTTAGCTGTTTTTCGATCGAGGCCAAGGTAGTAAGCGTCCAGTGTGATGGTCTTCGTCACGGGTCGGACGCTGTATACACCCCAAAATCCGACAGCGTGGTTTGGAGCGTTATCGAAAAAGCCTGGCTTGTCCTGGTCTGGGCGCACGGCGAAGCCGTCAATTTGCCAAGAATCGACACCGGCCTTCACGTGGAACCCGTCAAAGCTCAAGCGCACGTTGGGGCCTTCGCGAACATCGATCAGCCGCCCAGAGCCATCTTCCAGCTCATGTCTCCCGGCTCTGACCTTGATCCATTTGCGTTCATCTCCGGTTCCGACTTCGAGAAACGCTGCTTGGAAATCGAGTTTTTTTTCGTCGATCGGTCTCGGACCACCGATGCGGAAAGAGTTCAAGCCGCTTTTAAGCTCAACGAACGAGCGAACGTGGTTGCCGTAATGAACGTCGAAATAAAGCATGTAGCGTTCATTGAGATAGGCGTTCATGAAAGGCTGTTGGCCCCAGTTGTCGTTTCCAATCTGTTCCCAAACCTCGCGAGCTTCGCCACCGATGGACAGGAACCAGTCATTCCGACCTGGCCGAAGACGAATATATTTGATGGGGTCCCAAAAATCCTGGCGCTTGGCGGGATCGGCGAGAAAACTCCAGTCATCGTCCTCGCGAAGCAAGTGATAGACGCGTGCCGGCGCCAGAGATTCAGCGGTAGGAATCGATTGGCCTCGCGAAAGTGCCGGAGTCGCGAAAGAAATGACCATTAAAATCGTCAACGTTCGCATGTAACTCTTGGCTCTAATCCCAAGCGCGGCGCTGCTTTTCGTCCGGCATCGTGGGAAGTGTTTGCGCGTCCTATTTCCTTTTTACGGAGTGGATTTCCGCGATGTATCCTCCGGGGAACTGGACGACAAGGGCGTCTCGTTCGTCGGTCGTATACGGAGGTACGAGCACGTCGACACCGCTGGCTTTTGCCTTAGTGAGTGTGTCCGTCAGATTCGTTACTTCGTAACCGGTGGTCTCGCGGCCGTACGGATAGGGAAGGTGACCGTCGGTAACCAGCGCGGTCAGCCTGCCGAACTTGGATTCGATCCTTACTCGCCGATAGGTTTCTGCTGGCCGTCCGATTTCGACGCCTGGCGCGCGCGGTTCATCAGAGACGACACTCCCGTAGGAAAACGCGACAAAGCTGGACACAAATGCATCCACTCAGTCCGGTGACACGTAGACCCGATTCTCAGGAATAGTTTGGAGCGGGGCGTAAGATGGCGCGGTGGTGTGCCAATAGAGTTGCGTGTTTATGCCACCTGGCCATTGAATGATCGCGTCTTGACCGATCGGATCGTTGAAGGCAGCGACCGAGACGTCTGCGCCCGTGGCCTTGGCGGCGCGGATCGCCTCATCCATATCCGTGACCAGATAGCCTGTGCGTTCCAAACCGAACGGATGCGGAACCGGGGTCTTGAAGCCGAACACGGACACCGTTCCCACCGGCGTCAGGACCAGCTGCGACATAGTGCTGCTCGGGGCCGGGGTTACTGTGAAGACGCCTTGCTTGGTCGTTGTGCCCCCAAATGTAGCAATCAGACTCGCGACGAAGCGATCAAAATCTTCCGGAGCAACGTAGACATGCGTCGTGTCGTACTGCGGGCCGACAGCGACACTCGGCGTTGGGGCTGTCTGCGCACTTTGGACGAATGTTTTGAAGTGTTGCGATTCGCACGTGAAGCCAATCGTCAGAAAGATCGCAACAGACGTTCCAACGAGGATTTTTTTCAAGTGCATTCCATTTCTCCTAAGTCGCCAATTACCTGATCGCTATGAAACTGGCCTTGTGACTGTCAGCTCCCAAAAAAGGGTTAATCGCTATGCACATCTCTCGTATCTACTTCGTCGGTCGTGGCGATGTGTTCTGCAAAGATGGAACTTGAGTCGTAACGCGTCTTGCGTGACGGAGGATTGTAAAGTTGACGATCGTAGCGTTCACCGACAAGGCATACCGAAGCGGCACGCGAAATGTCGAGCTTCTTCGTTTGAATCCAAGTCCCGAACTGCTCACCAAGCACCATTCCTAAGAGGCCGAGTAAAGCGACAATCGGCGGTGCAGGACTCTTCACTCGGATAAGTCCGTGGAGGACACCGACTCCGAGACCAACGATGAAAGATAAAAACAACACCTTCATTTCGATCCCTCCAGCCACGTGTGGATCAGAATGCAAAGCAGTCGCAACCCAGCTCCCATAGGCCAAGGTCACCCAGCACTTGAAGGTGTGATCGCGTTCGACCATCTGGTGAAGCCTCAACATGCGAACAGGCGGCGGGGTGAGATACACCGAGAGTCTGGTCCTGGGACTTCGCGTAACCTCCATATTGTTTGACGGGAGACCGGAATCGGCAATTCGTTTTGTTTTCAATAGAAGAGAGGCGCGCGCGGTGCCAGGGCGAGAATTGAGGGATTCCTCTCGCAGCTATGTCATGCCAGAGATTTGACGATAATGTCGAGGTCGTGACTGAGTCTTGAGTTCTCGCATGGTGTGTGGACCCAGCGTGCTGTGCAGGCCCTTGGGTTCGGGATGTGGGTCGAAAATAGTACCGTCATTGTTTTCGGTCCGCGCCGCGCCCGAGACGCATCTAATCGTGGCCGAAGTCAGAATTCACGGGAAGCATTCCAAGCACGCCAAGTTTGTTCAAGACGACAGGGTTCCGCGCAGATCATCGAAAGGATGGCAAGCGAATGAAGAACGCCAAGGCCATTCACGTTCAGCCAAACTCAGGTAGAACAATGGAGCCGACCGCTCCATGTAGATTTTCTGGGTGTATCATGCCGAACATGGCCTCCTCAGGACAGGGATCCGAGCGGTTGAATGCCCAACTCCTTGTTGACTCGATTCCTTCGCTGATTCACACCGCCAGGCCCGACGGGTACCTCGATTACTTCAATAAACCTTGGCTGGAATACCTGGGCGTCACTTTGGACAAAATGACCGGCTGGAATTGGACGGCTTTTATTCACCCTGAAGACCTTGAAGGAATTGTGGCCAAATGGCGAGCGTGCCTCGCGTCTGGAGAAACCTTCGAGTACGAAACGCGCGTCCGCAGGGCGAATGGAGAATACCGCTGGATGTTCCACCGGAAAGTGCCCCTTCGCGATGAAAACGGCAACATCGTCAAGTGGTATGGATCGAGCCTGGACATTGATGAGCGCAAAACGGCGGAAGAACAGCTTCGCCGGAACGCCCAAGAGCTGCAAAGAAGCGAGTTTTACCTTGCCGAAGGACAGCGTCTTGCCCACATGGGAAGCTGGGCCTTTGATCCCGACGGCTTCTACTATTGGTCTCCCGAATTATTTCGGATGTACGGACTCGATCTGGCCAAACCGCCTAGTATTCAGGAATACCTGGATCGCGTCCACCCGCAGGATCGCGAGTCGATGGCGGACCTGATAAAAGGAATCTTGGCGAAAGCTTCGCCCTTCGATGCTACAAAGCGCATCGTGCGTCCCAACGGCGAAGTTCGGTACATTCGCTGCGTCGGTGCTCCTGTTGTCGAAAACCAGACCCTGAAAAGGTACGTGGGTAGCGCGATAGACGTTACGGAGCACGAGCTCCTGACGCAGAACCTCCGGCGACGTGAAGCGTACCTATCCGACGCTCAAAGGCTCAGTCACACGGGTAGTTGGGCCTGGAACTTGCGTACCGGCACGCAATTCTGGTCGGAAGAAATTTATCGCATTTATGGCTATAACCCGCATGAAGTCGACCCCACTTGGGAGCAATTCCTGAAAAGGGTTCATCCTGAGGATCGGCCACAGATTGAGCAACGAGCGAAAATGGAAGCGACCGGGAGGGAGTGGACAAACTCGCACGGCGATTTCCGAATTGTTCTTCCAGACGGAACGATAAAGTATCTCCATTCCGTTGCGCATCCTGTTAGGGACGGGTCGGGTGAAACCGCAGAAATCATCGGCACCGTCATGGACGTGACCGAGCACGAGCTCCTAACTCAGGAACTGCGGCGCCGCGAAGCCTACCTGGCCGAAGCTCAAAGGCTCAGTCACACGGGCAGCTTCGGTTGGAAACCTGACACAGGCGAGATTATTTGGTCGGATGAAACCTACCGTATCTTCGAGTACGACCGCTCTGTCAAGCCAACTATAGATTCATTGGTGCAACGCGTCCATCCCGAAGATCGCGCTGACTTCAAAGAAGTCACTAATCGCGCCTTTGTGGGAGCGACAGATTTCGAGCATTCCTATCGCTTGCGACTGGCAGATGGGCGAGTCAAGCACGTCCACGCCATCGCTCATGTTTTACAGGATGCGTCTGGCAATCGCGAGTTTGTCGGGGCGGTGACCGACATCACTGAGCGCAAGCGGGCGGAGGAGGATCTGCGCGCCAGTGAACGCAAGTATCGCCATCTGGTAGATACAACTCCGGCGTTCATTCACACCGCTTTGCCTGATGGCTCTCTCGACTTCCTGAGCCGGGGCTGGCTGGAATATGGTGGCCGTTCTCAAACAGATTTTCTGGACTGGCGCTGGACCGCGGCAATTCATCCCGAAGACGTCAAAGGGTTCGTGGACAAGTGGCGCGCGGCACTTGCATCCGGAGAAGCCTTCGAGGCCGAATCACGAGTGAGGCGCGCTGACGGTGAATACCGCTGGTTCCTACAACGCAATGTACCACTGCGCGACGAAACAGGAAAAATCGTCAAGTGGTACGGCACAGGTATTGACATCGAAGAGCGCAAGCGCGCCGAGGAGTCCCTCCGGAGCAGTGAAGCGTACCTGGCGGAAGCACAGCGGTTGAGCCACACCGGCAGTTGGGCCTGGAGCCCCGACACCGACGTCAGGCATTGGTCGGAGGAATGCTACCGCGTTCTGGGTTTTGATCCACGGGATGGTTTGCCCCGAACCGAAGAACTCATTCAGCGAATTCATCCCGACGATCAACCGGCGTTCCGGGGATCTACCACGAGGGCCAAGCATGAAAAGTTAGATGAAGAAGTGGATTATCGCATTGTGCATCCGGGTGGCACCGTCAGGGACATTCACAGCACTGGTCATCCTGTTTTCAGCCCCTCTGGCGATCTCATCGAATTCACAGGAACTGTAATCGACGTAACTGAGCGTAAACGAGCAGAGGAGGAACTGCGCAGAAGTGAAATGGAGCTCCGGCAGATGCTGGACTTCACACCTCAACTTGTGGCGGTTTTCGGTCCCAACCGCGAACGTATTTACGTCAACCGCATCACGCTCGATTACATCGGCATGACTCTGGATGAGTGGCGGCAAGGAAGCACTGGTGATGGAGTTCACCCTGAAGATTCCGAACGACTCAAGGCTTATGTGGATCGCGCTTCGTCGAGCGGCAGGGGTTTCGAGTTGGAGTTGCGCGTGCGCAAAGGGGACGGAAGTTATCGTTGGTTTCTGGCTCGGTACAACCCTGTGCGCGACAACGAAGGGCAGGTCATGCGATGGTATGTTGCCTGTACCGACATTGAGGATCGCAAGCAGGCAGAGGACACTCTTCGCCGAGAAAACGTCGCTCTGCGGGAAGAAATCGACAAAACTTCGATGTTCGAAGAGATTGTCGGAGCCTCTTCCGCTTTGCAACCGGTACTCTCGCATATCTCCAAGGTTGCACCGAGCGATTCCACGGTGCTGATCACGGGTGAAACGGGAACAGGCAAAGAGCTCGTAGCACGCGCTATTCACCGGAGATCTGCTCGATCGTCGCGCTCTTTCGTCAGCGTCAACTGCGCAGCGATACCCCGCGACCTAGTTGCCTCGGAACTATTCGGTCACGAAAAGGGCGCTTTTACGGGTGCGACTCAGCAACGCCTGGGTCGATTTGAATTGGCAAGCGGAGGCACGATCTTCCTGGATGAGGTCGGAGAACTTCCAGCCGAAACCCAGATTTCCCTTTTACGTGTATTGCAGGAACGCGAGTTTGAGCGAGTCGGAGGTAATCGTCGAATCCGCGCTGACGTTAGGGTGATCGCGGCCACCAACCGTGACTTGCGGGCCGCCATCAGCGCTGGGTCCTTTCGTAGTGATTTGTTTTATCGCCTGAATGTCTTCCCGATCGAGATGCCTTCTCTACGAGAACGACGAGCGGACATTCCTCTGTTGGTCGAATACTTTATCGATCGCTATGCGCGAAAAGCTGGCAAGAACATAAAACATGTCAACAAGAAGACGCTCGATTTGCTTCAGGCGTATCCCTGGCCGGGAAACATTCGCGAACTGCAGAACGTCATCGAGCGTTCGGTGATACTTTGCGAAACAGAGATTTTCTCGATCGACGAAAACTGGATACCGCAGTCGCCGCATTTGACACCAGAGTCGAAAGAGCAAGTTGAGCTCCGTCAGAGACTGCTCGGGCAAGAGAAGGACATGATCGAGGCTGCACTGAAAGATACCGGTGGCCGTGTGTCTGGACCCACGGGCGCTGCGGTCAAGTTGGGGATACCACGGTCTACGCTGGAATCGAAGATTCGGTCGCTAGGGATCGACAAGAATCACTTCAAGGTTTGAGGAGTTTGAGATGTTACATCGACCTGGGTCTGGTACGGCATGCTTGCATGGTATTTCGCAATGCGGCGTCCGACTCCGTCCAGTCTATGCAATTCATGTTCGGATCTTGGCGTACTCGGCTTTAGCTTGCCGATAGATGGGAACATCAGGATCGGCGTCCTTCCAGATAGTCAAAAACTCTTCATACCATCTGCGGGCTGTGGCTTGGTCACCCATGATCTCGTACGCCCTGCCAAGCTGCAAACGCGCTAGCGCGCCGATCACATCTCTTCCAACGAGTCCCGGGTGATCAACCAACTTCTGGAACTCCACTGCCGCCATTCGCCCCTGGTGCAGTTGAAGGTATGCAAGTCCCCGAATATATGCTGGATGAAGATCCTCAAGGCAATCTGTGTTTGACAAATCGTACTTCGCGACGGCACGCAAGATTTCGACGGCGGCGGCGGGGTCGTGCTGATCAAGTTCTATAGCAGCCTGGATTGTGGGCAGACAATAATTCTGGACAAGGGTAGCCGACGTAGCACTTTGGCTGACGGTGTCTGCCAGTTTCCGCGCCTGCTTAACGTCTCCCGCGCGCG
>Ga0210396_10006175_pt1 | contig 11512 bp, 10 predicted proteins | sample IncBWH17OmetaG_FD_155466 | JGI IMG/M metagenome (GOLD analysis project Ga0210396, IMG submission 155466) | Forest soil microbial communities from Barre Woods Harvard Forest LTER site, Petersham, Massachusetts, United States - Inc-BW-H-17-O ...
ACTCGTTCCGGCCGGAAACATTAATGACCGTTCTGCCGGTGCCTCCAATCGTCCTCACCTCTCAGAAAATCGCGTTTGGCAGTATCGGTTTATCGATAACACTCCTCTCCAGCGTTTACATGCAAGGGCGAAATTTGTCAAGAGATGTCAGACAAATTACCAGCCGCGACCTCACGAGACGGCATCGATAGCGGTTGCCAAGCCATCGGTTGAAATGAAGATCCCCTCGGAACCAGGACCATAAAATCCGCGGGTTAGGGGGCGTGGAGGCATCTCGAGGACCCCCTTTTGTTACCGCAAACAACACGCCGACAGCACTCGAAAACATGTCCGTCAGGTCGGGTCCTAAGTGTTTGACAGGAATTAAAACCTGAGCTACTATCTGCCCCTATAATCTTAAGTTGTCCTACTTCTTGCCGGAAGAAGGGTTATTTTGCCTAGCCTAGGTTGAGAAAGAACGTCCAATTTCAGGGTTTCTAATACCTAGTCAAAAAGAGTCAGGCTACCAGGGTCGGTGGCGGGATCTGGTTTCTATGGCAATTCCCTACGCAGCCTCCACTGGTAAATCAAAAGCTCAACAGTTTCAATGCGGATTTCAACACTTCTCGCGTCCCAGCCATACGCACGATTTGGGAACTTCCTCGCATGTCCGGCAGTTGAAACAGTGCCGAATTTGGTTGATTAGAGTAACGCTCGAAGAAATTGCTCGCGCAGACACATCCGGTCCTTGCCGGACCCATGGCTGGCACGCGCCCATGTCCGACGAACGCCGAATCTGCGGCTCAAGAGTCTAGATCAGGAAGGAATTCGATGAACCCGACAATGTCACGGCGAAATTTTCTTGGCCTTCTTGGTGCCGCGCCGCTGCTTGCACATTTCAATCTTCTCTCGGAGCCAGTGAAGCACCAGCACAAGATACGCGACATTCAGTGCATGGTTTTGTCCGGCCAACGAACTTACACCTTGGTTAAGGTCATCGCAGATAGCGGGATCTACGGAATCGCAGAAGCATATGGCAGCCCGTCAATTGGAACCAAAGAACAAGTGTTAGCGTTGAAGCCTTGGCTAATCGGCAAGGATCCCTTGGGCATTGATGCTATTTATACCTATCTCGGCAAAGGCGGAGAAAATTTGAGTGGCAGCCGAACTGACGGTTCGGCGCACATGCTCATGCGGGCGGCTAGCGGCATTGAGATGGCACTGTGGGATCTGGCGGGGAAGATATTGGGCGTCCCTACGACGACCCTGTTGGGCGGAGAGTTCCGGGAAAAAGTTCGTGTCTACGACCATGCAGCTCCTCGAGACATGCTCGACAAAGGGTCGTGCCGGGAATGGGCGCACCAAGTAAAGTCAGACCCAAGCGGCTTTACGGCGCACAAGATCGGAGTGAATAACACCGACCCAGCTACAGACAGAGCGCGGGACCTCGGTAACCGTGCGCTCACGACCAGGGAGTTGAGTGAGGTCAGGCAGGGATTCGAAAATTGCCGCGAAGCGATTGGCTGGGAGCACGATCTCATGGTCCACTGCCATTGGGAGTACGATCTGCGCACATCCATTCAGCTTGCTCAGGCCGTCGAGTCGATAAAGCCGCTTTGGTTGGAAGACCCACTCGGAGTCAACTATTCCGGCTCCTGGAAACGGCTTGTGGAAGTGTCGAATGTTCCGATCTGCACAGGGGAAAATCTGGAACGTCGGGAAGGATTTAATGACTTCCTTGTCAATCAAGCGTTAGACATTCTCAATCCTGACCTTCGCAACAGCGGCGGGTTCCTCGAAACGAAACGCATTGCTGACATGGCCGAGGTCTACGGCTTGCCTGTCGCCACTCACAATACAGGCAGCCAGCTCAATACGTGGGCGACCTGCCAATGGGCGGCGTCGATCCGCGATTTTATTGTGTGCGAGACCATCACTGGCCGGGGCGGGTGGATGGACCAACTACTGGTGCTTGACGGGCCGTATATCGATGGCGGGTTCATTCGCTTGAATGACAAACCCGGCTTAGGCGTCGAGCTAAATCCGGATGTGGTGAAAGCCCACCTTGGCGATGGTGAAACTTGGTGGGGTTGAGTGGCACGGGCGCTAGATAGATCGAATAGTTGGTTGAGCGGATGCAAGCGTTCGGCGCAAGCGAGAGGATGCATGATTTTCGTGCTGAATCGAAGTTTGAAACGATGTGGAGCCTGCTCGCCTCCTGCGGGGCATTAAAGTGAGGCCGATTATTTCAGTCCAAGTGCACACATCGCCTAGTGCTGCAATTTGCACGGTGCTAAAGTAATGAGCAGCGATGCGAAGGTCACAACCTCTTTCCTCGACACTCCCTGCGCGCCACCTGTTGATGGCGCGGCGGACTCTTGGCGTCGGTGGACTGTTATTGGACTGCTCAGTCTAGCAGCCATCATCGCTTACATCTCCCGATCGAATATCGCCGTTGCCCTGGCAACGCCCGACTTCTCCAAGGCATTTGGTCTTTCCGAAACTGACCGTGGAACAGTGAACTCAGCATTCTTCTGGGCCTATGCGGCACTGCAGTTACCGGCCGGATGGATAGTTGATCGTTACGGAGTGAAATGGCCCTACGCATTTGGCCTGCTTTTCTGGTGCGTGGCTTCTGCCGGTACTTCCCTGGTTACCTCGATGGAGCAACTCATAGCCTTGCGAATCCTCGTAGGTATAGGGGAATCAGTCTCGGTGCCCGCGAGTGCCAAATGGATTCGCTTGAACTTTGCCGAGCGCCGGCGTGGGCTAGCCATGGGTTTGTACATGACGGGTACCAAGATCGGTCCAGCTGTTGGTACTCCACTGGCCGCTTGGTTGATCATGCGTCACAATTGGCGGACGATGTTCTTCGTCGTAGGGGCATGCGGACTTGTATGGTTGGTCCCCTGGCTTTTTGTGGTCACAGGCAGGAACGGAAACCGCAGTCGAACCCCCATCAAGCCAGGTATGGAAAAGACATTGTCATTCCGCCAGCTCCTCGCCAGTCCCGTGATATGGGGAACAGTTATCGCCACCTTCTCGTACATGTACTTCGTATATTTTTGCATGACATGGATGCCTGCTTACTTTATTGAGAGGAGACACCTGTCACTTACTCAGATGGGCATGTACACATTTTTCAGCTTTGGCGGAATGGCTGTCGTGGCTGCACTCGGGGGATGGGTAGCGGACATTACCATAGGGCGTGGAGGAGATCCAGTCTCAGTAAGGAAATGGTTCACCATTCTCGGCTTTGTCTTCGCGTGTACGGAACTTGTTGGCGCCCGCTCCGCGTCCATTCAGACGGCATTGACCTTCTCGATAGTCTCATTGGCCGGCCTTGGTCTGGCAACCGCCAACTATTGGGCTTTGACCCAGACATTAATTCCGGCTTCGGCGATCGGGTGCGTATCTGGGGTGCAAAATTGTGCAGCAAGCGTCGCTGGCATAGTTGCGCCGATTTTTACGGGTTGGCTGAAGCAACGCACGGGCAGCTACGAAGGCCCAATGTTTGCTTGCTGTGCCTTCCTCGTGACCGGTGTGATCTCATATATCTTCATGGTGAACGAGCGGTATGCGCCGCGGCCCGAGTTGTGAGTGTTTTGTCGCCAACGCCCTCGCATCGCTGCTATTGAGCGTCCTGAGGGGCGACAACCACGATCATGAAAGTTCCAGCTTTTGGTTTCGGTCGCCCCTTAGGTCCATCTTTGGAATCCTCAAATTCCGCGGCAGGTAGATATATTCTATGAGCCGTGCTGTCTATAGTCATCGTGCTCGCCCCGACGTTAGTTTTCACAACCTGCACAATCTCAAATTTGCCAGGCGACTTTTCGCGGGCAACCGAAAGGGAACCGTCGCGGCAACTGGCGAATACCTGGCCATTTTCAACCTTTGTAGCATCCACAGTCTCGCCAATCGGCATATCCGATAATACCTTTCCGTCCTTGGCACTCATCACAATCAGCTTCCGAGGATTTCGACAACCGATAAACAAAAGGCCGTTTTTGGTGTCTATCGACATCCCAACCGGACTCCCGCCGGGTGCCACGGTCCAACGGGCGACTACCTTCCTTTCTTTTAGATCGACGACCGCTACTTCGTCTTTGTCCATAAGATTGACGTAGACCTTCCCGCCCCCATCGGATGCCAGGAACTCCGGCGCTCCGCCCAGATCAATCGGAGCATCGATCTTGCCACTCTTAGGATCGATGCCAGGCTTGAATGACATCAGCACTCCCTTGTCCCCTGACACGACCAGCACAAGCCCACTCGCGGGCTCAAATATGATCCCATCCGCATCGGGCTGGGCTACAATTTTGCCAAGAACCGCATACGTCGTCAGATCAAAGACCACGACGGCCCCGCCCCCCCCACCGTCACTGATGAAGCCGCGTCCCAGCTCGGGAACAATCGCGACACCATGAGCGATCTTCTGCCCCGGAATGTCGCCCAGCGCCTTCCCTGAGTCGGCATCGATCACCATCGTGTGTGTGCTCCTCGGAACAAACAGCCGATGCGTCTTCGGGTCGACGGTGAGATAATCCCACGCACCTTCACCGCCGATTTTTAGTTTTTTCTCGATCGCCCAGTTCGTCTGAGCCATTACCTGCAGAGAACCAACGAATAGAAGGAGGGTTAAGGGCAGCCTTCTTGCAGGTAATGTCGTTCGCATGATTTTCCCTCGTGTGGAGCGGGATAAAACTGTCTGTACCGCGATTGTTAGAGTGGTTCTGCGGTGCTATCGAGTGCTCGAATTCGGGCGTTCGAAATATGTACGCGCATGGCGGCTCGCGCCTCTTCTTCGTCTGAGTCGCGGATTGCCTGGACTATCCTTTGGTGCTCTTCTTGCACCAGAGTCAATCGCTTTTTGTTGCGGGTCAGTGAGAGATGACGGGTGACGTTCATGCCGTTGAAGACATGCATTGCCAGGGCGTCGAGTGCTTGAATAAACAATTGATTGCGGGTAGCTAGTGCAATTGCCCCGTGGAAGCGAACGTCTTCTTCAACGCCGAGCTCTCCGTTCGCATTGGCCTTGTTCAAAGACTCGAAAGCCTCGTCGATTGCTGCGAGGTGCTCGCATGTTCTGCGTTGAGCAGCAAGAGCGGCTGCCTCTCCTTCGAGAGCAATGCGAAACTCAAAACAACGCATCAGGTCAGCCACTCCGCCGATCGGGGCCAAGCGGAGAAATTCACGACCGGGCTGGCGCTGCACGTAAGTGCCAGCGCCCCTACGTGTGACCGCGACCCCATCAGCATGCAGGCGGACCAGGGCTTCACGTATCACTGCGCGCGAAACGGCGTATTTGGCGCCCAGCTGACTCTCGGACGGCAACCGTTCGCCGATTTTGAACTCGCCGGCGACGATCTGCTCGAGAATGTTCTCGTAGATCCGGTCGGCGTATCGGGCCGAGGTCTTCTCAATCCCAGCCGACTCCTTTATCGCAATTGTCTCAATCATTTTCGTCTCAGCCTTACGTCACACCTTAGTCTGTCTGCTTTCCAACTTGTCAGGCTTCAATTCGGTGATCGCCTTATTATTTATGTGCCGCAGCTGCCCTATTGTCAAGACTTGTGAGACATGTTTCTTTGTTCATAGGAACTTCAATGAGCCAAGGCGTCCGTAAAGTCGGACAGTATAAGGGCCCTCTGCGTGCGCCGTCAGCCAATGGTTCCTGCTTGATAGCAAGCCTTTCGGCGGCCTCCGTGACTCTCAATTTACGAGAATACAACGAATCGCCAGAATGCCTCTCGTTAAAGCTGTCTGTCAAGTACGAAAATTTGCTTGACAAGTAATTGGCGTTCGGATTATTAATCCTACCGTTGAAACGAATCTGTCCTACTTCGGACCTGACGTTCCAGATCGGTCTGGTGAAATCAGAACAATGATAATGCGAATAAAGGGTTTGCGTCTTGCTGTGGCATTGGTCGCGCTGGTGCTGGCGGTTTCACCTTTCCCGCTTTTTGCCCAAGTCACAGGAGCTACGCTCTCCGGAACTATCACAGATGCCTCCGGTGCCGTTTTGCCTGGAGTGCAAGTCATAATTACGAACTTGTCCACAGAAGTGGCGCGCAAATCTCTAACGCAGAGCGATGGCTTCTACAGCGCGCCAAACCTCTCCCCCGGGAGCTATGAGGTAACCGCCTCAGCACAGGGGTTCGCTACCGTGACGCGCAAGGGCATTACGTTGAACGTTGGCGGCAATGAAATTCTCGACATCCAATTGAAGGTAGGCCCCGCGACCGAACAGGTCGAAGTGGACGAACGAGCGCCCATACTTCAACTGGCGTCTTCTGAGGTAGCAGATGTCGTTGACTCCCAGACGGTTCGAGAGCTGCCTCTGAACGGCCGGAGCTGGACCGACCTAGCCGCTCTTCAGCCAGGTGTCGTGCGACTTGAGAGTTCATTTAATTACAGCTCGGGGTTCGACCGTGGTTTGAAGGGCTTCAGCACTCAGCTCTCGATTAGTGGGGGCAGGCCTGTGCAAAACAACTACCGCATAGACGGTCTAAGCGTCAACGACTACGCAAATGGTGGTCCGAGTAACGTGATAGGCGGAGCACTGGGAGTAGATGCCATCCAGGAATTCTCTGTTATTACGAGCAATTACACCGCCCAATATGGAAGGACCTCGGGAGGAGTCGTCAACGCGATCACGAAATCCGGGACAAATAGCTTGCACGGCAGCGCCTACGAATTCATTCGGAATAGTGCTCTGGATGCCCGAAACTACTTCGATTTCGACAAAGCCGGCAACCCAATCAGGCCGCCATTCAGGCGAAACCAGTTTGGTGGGTCGTTGGGCGGACCAATATCCAAGGGTCATACCTTTATCTTTGGGGATTATGAAGGGATCAGGCAGAGCAAAGGCATTGCCACCCAGGCGAGAGTGCCCTCGGACACGGCGCGAGGGGGCAAAGTCTTTAGCATCTATCAGGCTAGCAACAATCCTCCCTGCGCCGTCGGTGTTCCCACGCTGGATCAGGCGTGTCAGGTGAACGTGGATCCCGCTGCTGCCCGGTATCTTCCCCTCTATCCTCATGCGAACCTGTCTGCGGGAGCCGGCGACATAGGAATTTACTCGTTTACCGCTCAGCAAGTGCTTACAGAGAATTTCTTCACGACCCGGATCGACGAAGTGGTATCCGAGAAGAACAGCCTATCCGGAAGCTACATCTTTGACAACACGCCATACTCTTCGCCCGACCCGATGAACGTCACATTGAAAGGCCATCACATACGGCGGCAAAGCGGAGTGTTTGAAGAGACGCATTTGTTCAGCCCCACCTTGTTGAACTCCTTTCATATCGGATTGAGTCGAGTAGTGGCGGACATCAATAGCAATAGGGGTCCCATAGTTCCTCTGTCTACAAACAAGTCGCTCGCCGCGATACCTGGAGACAATGCAGCCCGAGTATTCATACCGAATCTAACCACATTTCCGGGAGGTGTTGCCGAGACCGGCGACCTCCAATCCTATACTTCCGCCCAAGCCTATGATGATGCCGTTCTCACCCGTGGCGCTCATAGTCTAAAGTTTGGCGTTGCTGTCGAGAATATTCGGAGCAATGTATTGGGAGGCCGAGGTACGGGAGACTGGGCGTTTGCAGACCTTGCCCATTTTCTCATCAACCAGCCGCTTAGCTTCCAGGCAAGCAAAACCAATACGGTCGTGCCGCGTGATGTGCGCTCAACAATCTTCGGCGCCTATCTTCAGGACAATTGGAGAATTCGCAAGGCTTTCACCGTTGATCTGGGACTGCGGTATGAGATGGCAACCGTCCCACAGGAGGTTAACGGCAGATACGTGACCCTGTTAAATCTGACTGATGCACAGGCGCAAGTTGGCGGTCAACTCTTCCATAATCCGACATTCCGTAACTTCGAGCCGCGCATTGGCTTCGCGTGGGATCCGAGGGCCGATTCGAAGACAGTTGTACACGGAGCTTTCGGCATGTTCGATGTTCTGCCTCTTCCGTACGTTATGGCTTTGGTGGAATCACAGGCGGGGCCGTTCAACCAGGTGGCAACGGCGCAAACGGGCCTAAACGGCGCCTTCTACGCGGGGGGATATTCGCTCTTGAACCCCACTACTAATTCCAATTCGGCGTTCGTCGAGCAGCATCCCCATCGCAACTATGTAATGACCTGGAATCTTAACGTGCAACACCAATTTACCGATGACCTGGGAGTCATAATTGGATACGTCGGGAATCGAGGGTTGCATCAGCAGTTCAAAGTGGACGACTCAGATATGACCTTGCCAACTCTGACGTCAGCCGGCTATGTGTTCCCCTTCTCAGCGTCGGTAACGCTCCCCACTTTGAATCCTAACTTCGGGGATATTCGATCCTTATGGTGGAACGGTAGCTCTTCTTATAACGGGCTGCAATTGGGCGTAACCAAGCGTATGAGGAAGGGAATTCAGTTCCAGGGTTCCTACACATGGTCCAAGAGTATTGATAACAGCTCATCAGGCGCTGGATCGGATTCGTATGGCAATTCCCTAAGCAGCCTGCATTGGTACGATCAAAGACTCAACAAGTCGGTTTCGGACTTCAATACTCCGCGCGTGCTAACCTTGAGTACGGTCTGGGAAATTCCTACCTGGCAAGGGTCGGCAAAGCTCACTCAGAAGATTTTGGGCGGATGGCAACTCGGAGGCATCCTCAATGCTCAAGATGGACAGCCCTTCACTGTACTGGTCGGGGGTGACCCACTGGGGCAGAACAGCAGTGATCCGTTCGCATTCCCGAATCGGCTGACTGGTCCCGGCTGCAATTCTTTGGTCAACCCAGGAAATATCACCCAGTATTTTAAGGTGCAGTGCTTTTCCATGCCGACCGCTCCAAGCCAGGCTTTCTACAGCCAGTACTGCAACCCTGCGACGCCGTTACCCACATGCATCAATCTGCTGGGAAACGCGAGACGCAACATATTGGCTGGTCCGGGGCTGGTGAATCTGGACTTTTCTGTATACAAAAACACACGAATTTCTGAGAAGTTAACCACCCAATTTCGCGCGGAGTTCTTCAATGTGGTGAACCGTGCTAATTTCCAGAGCCCGCTGGATAACAATACTATATTCGACCAGAATGGTAACCTGCAGGACGGTGTCGGTGCGCTTGACAAAACCGCAAATGATTCCCGAGAGGTCCAGTTCGGGTTGAAGTTCTTGTGGTAATCAGCGTGACGGCCGTCGGTTCGCTGATGCTGGAAGCACGCATCTGCGGTTGGGGCGTCCTCCACTGCGAGTGCTGAAGCCAAAGGACATAGCAGAGCTGGGGAAGGAACGAAAACGAACAAGCGCGCCGTTCAGAACGCTTGCTACGAAATACGGGCTATCGGTGTGGACCATCCATAATTTGTGCACCGGACGACAGCAGAAGAAGACCGGATTGAATAGCGAATGGGCACCCTTTACAAACGCGCAAACGGAAGCCGGAATTGGATGATGGCGGTGAACGTCAACGGTCTCTCGCGCTGGGAGACTGAAGTATTCGAGGGTCGTTTTCATTTGCCGAAATCTGCTCCGCCGGCCTTCGGGGAATGGGCCGACCAGTTTCTCTTGAAAGTTGGGCACCTGGATACCCGAAAGCGATACCCGATTATCTCGGCGGCAAAGAGCCGAGCCTCTGGATTATTGGTGGGCAAAAATTCGACGATGCAGAGCCAGTCCTTCTCATCTTGCCAGTAGGGCTCGAAATTGTCTTTGTGCTTCGTTCCCAAGATCGCAGATCACCTTGTTCCACAGTTTTGGTTCAGACTCGCGATAAACAGAGCGTCGGCTCCTTTGTATTCCCTACTGCTATTTACTGGGCATTACGGTGCGATCGGTGACTTGTAATTACAACGTGATCCAGTCTGTCAGCGCCCTTTCACGCGCAAACGCGGGTTCAAATCCCGCCGGGGACGCCAATTCAAAAACTTAGGGGAGAAATGTCTACTCTCTGTTTAACAAGATGGTCGAAAATCGCGAGTGCCATCTCAGTGACCATGTTCCGCTGGTGGCTGATCTGGGTATCGGAGAGGGCAGTAGGAGGTGAGTCTTCCGTAGCAGCCCCTCCAAAGGGTGAGAGGCTGTATTTACTATCTCAAGCAGACTTCTTTGTCGGTGGGCACAGAAGTAATTGCCACCACCGGGCGAGTTGGCACAAAACAAAACGCCCCGGACTCGGTTTGAGTCACAAGGCGCTCAGTCGATCAGCCCTCCCCCAAGTGCTGCTCAACTACAGAGTAGTGCCCTCACAGTTAGTAGTGAATGACACCAGCGTGCTGGATGGCATCACGTTTAGGCCATCCAGTAGGTGCCACCGGCGTCTAGACTTGGGAGTTTGCCATCGCTGAAAGCGATCACTCTTTAACACGTGAATACCACGGCAGCCTTCGGGGACGAAGATCAAGCGCGACGTCTTCGCCGAACCGGATCGATTGCACTCCATTCGGCTGTGAGGTCATGGCACGCCCAAACGAAATTGCATGATTTTACATCACATCGAGAACAGGAGGCGTAAGTGCAACCCTTGCTTGTGCTTGGGACGACACTAACCATAACGCTCCGAGACACGCTCCACTATGGACAATCCAGTTCATGCAGCGCAATCATTCCGCTCACGCGCACCCTTGCACTCGAGGACTGACAATGAAAAAGATGTCTGGCGAACCCGTAACTCTCAGGCTCTTAAGCGTGTTGATGGTAAGTGTCTTGTTCGGCTCCGCAGCCGCGAGAGGCGATGTCGTTTTGGACTGTGCGATCGCGGTCAACACTGCCGTCGCGAACAAACAGAACCCGTTCGCCCAGGCGCGCTACGCAGCGATCATGCAACTGGCTGTATTTGAGGCGGTCAACTGTAGCCTCAGGTCAACTCATCCCAACTCATCTCATTCGTGTCTGGATCGGACGTCCCTTTGTAGTAGGGCGAGCGCGGCCCGGGGGGGCACGCCTTCACCTTCGCCCATCGCGCCCTTTGCGCAGCCGTGATCTTCTTTCGTGCAGCTGCGGAGAGCGCCCGCTTTCCCGTTATCGGAACGACCTTATTCTGAGGACCCGCCTTCTGTCGGACTTTCGCCCAGCGGGCCCGTTGGGCGGCTGCGATCCTCCTACGCGCTGTTCAAGTTCTTCACCGAACGCTTTGTAACGATAGGCACTGCCGGGCCACCATTATGCAAGCCCCCCGCCTGACCCCGCGGAAACTGCAAATCTCAAAGTGAGGGGGAGTTGTGACCTGCAAAATGAAGCTTTTTATTCCAATATTGGTATTGTCGACGAGTTGCCTAGCACAGGAAGCACTCACGATCCGCACTCACAGCAAACAAAGGCCGCCCGCGGACGCTCAAAAGATCTACCTCTCGGCGTGCTCCGCAGTGCAACGCGAGTTTGGCACCAATCGACTTCCCAGACCCCAACTCACGCTCGTCATCGGAGGCGACTCCAACAAGGCAGATTGGGATCATCGAGAAATCCACCTTACGAAATGGGACCCCTACCTATTCGCCGAAGGTGTGGTGATATTCGCTTTTGAAGAACTTCTCC
>Ga0210396_10006176_pt1 | contig 11512 bp, 14 predicted proteins | sample IncBWH17OmetaG_FD_155466 | JGI IMG/M metagenome (GOLD analysis project Ga0210396, IMG submission 155466) | Forest soil microbial communities from Barre Woods Harvard Forest LTER site, Petersham, Massachusetts, United States - Inc-BW-H-17-O ...
CGACGTTGCCCTTTGTGTAGGCCTTGGCCCGTCGCATGGCTCGACCGCTGCGCAGGCACGAATGGAGCTCTTTGCGCAGCGCACCCCGGCTTTGAACAAAGAGTGACTGGTAGATGGTCTCGTGGGACACCTGCATCTCCGGGCGGTCGGGGTACTCAAGAGCCAACCACGCCGAGATTTGCTGGGGTGACCACTTGGCCTCGAGCTTGCGCTCGACGACACCTCGGAGTCGCCGGCACTGAGCCAGCTTGGCCCGCTTGGGTCGCAGCGCCTTCCGACACGCTGCTCGGTCGGCCACGAGTGCCCGATACTTCCTCCTTCCCCCGTTGGCGTTGACTTCCCGGCACACCGTCGAGGGAGACCGGCCGAGCGCCTCTGCGATGGCGCGGATCGAATCACCCGCCGCCAACCCCCTCGAGATCTCCTCTCGTTCTCGAAGCGACAGCCGCAACTCGGAGCGCTCTCGGGCCGTGGGTCGCTTCCCGCCGGCGTCGGCGATGAACTTGCGCAGCGACACGTTCTGCCTGCCCAGATGTCTGGCAATGCGCTTCACCGGCACCCCGGCCTCACGCATGTCCCAGATCGTCCGCTTTTCAGCCTGGCTGAACCGCCTCATCGTTAGACCTCCTGATCGACGACATCACTGTTCGCCGATCAGGCTGGTGTTGCAATGACCGCTTGAGGACACAGCACTTCGGGGGCAGGGCGGAATCGCGGGAGTGGCAGCTGCAAGCATGGAGTCGTGGTAGTCCGGATGATGGCGCTCGGTCGGTGATCGGAAAATCGTCCGACGAACGAGAGCAGCATCGTCGATCACTCTGGGCGTACTACGACCGGCGGGTGACTGGACGCTTGCCTGGCTTGGCCAACGCCCACGCCTACTGGACGGGTCTAGGCGTCACCGCGGAAATCGAAGACATCGCCACTGAAGCTGCGCAGCTTGAACGCCTACTGGGTGAACTCTCCGCGGTCCGCTTTGTCGAGGCGGGTGCCGGGCCAGGCACTTTCACCCGATACCTTGCCGGGAGGGGCATCGCCATCGACCAGAGTCGAAGGGCGCTCGACGTTCTGCGCACCGACGCTCCGGGTGTACCTGTGATCCAGGCAGATGCGACGCTCCTACCCTTAGGGTCTCATGCCGTCGACCGCTACTTCTCCGCCCACCTTTACGGCTTGCTTCTTCCAGGCGAGCGTGAATCCTTTCTTGCGGAGGCGCACCGGGTTGCGTCCGAGGTCGTAATCCTTGACGCCGGTCGCCCCAAGGGAGTGAGCGCCGAGGAGTGGCAAGAGCGGACCCTGCCGGGGGGAGATCACTACAGAGTCTTCCGCAGACACTTTGATGCGGACGCGTTGGCCGCCGAAGTCGGCGGTGTGGTCCTGTTCGCCGGGCAGTTCTACGTGCTGGTGAGCACTGCGGCCGTCTCGTAATTCTTAGCTCTGGAATCGAGGAGGACCGGGGAGAGATGTGCCGGCCTCGAGCTTTCCGTTGCAAGCCTCCGCACCCGCCCGGTATCGCGTACCCGATGCGCTGCTCAATGCCGCGATCGGACCTCAGCTTCACGTGACCCAGTTCGCCGGGACGTGGACCGGTCGGCGGCGGGGACGTGCGTGCAAGAGACCGTCTGCGGGCACCATGATGGAGGGGTGCCAGAGACCTTGTCTTCCGAATCGACGGAAACTTGTATGACTAGGAAGTCCTCCTAAACAACAGCGACACCTCGAGTCAGCCTCTCCCCGAACACCTCGTGAGGCTGACGGGGCTCAGGGAGTTCGGGCGGCGGCCCTGAAGGGCGTGTCCCAGATCGCCGGGCTGGGGTGCAGCCTGACTGGACTGGAACCATCGGGCAGGCGATCCACCGCCCGGTGACCCTGGGGGATCACAGCAGTCAAGCCCTCTACTAAGCGGGCAGAGGAAAGCTGCTTACGACTTATCGGGTAAATCTTTGCAGCAACATTCAGAGTTGCTGCAACGTTCGACCACTTCGCCGCGATCCACCAGGCAGCCGCAGTCGGCGCAACGCATTTCCATGGCGTCCGATCATTGCATCGACGACCAGCTATCCCAGATCGCCGGGTCTCAGGCATTGCCGGAGTCAGGCTGAAGGAGCCAAGACCACAACGTCCACGGGCTCGTTCCGGCCACGAATCGCCACCCGGTCGCGGCGGCCATCGGGATGCTCTTCCTCGACCAGCGAGTAGAGCGACGCAGCGAGCACCACCTCACCCGGCGACGCATGAGCCTGGAGCCGAGCGCCAACGTTGATGGCGTCACCAAGTGCAGTGAAGTCGAGCACGGTCCCAGATCCCACATTGCCGACGAAGGCAACGCCAGCATTGGCAGCTACACCGACGGGTAGCTCAGTCACCTTTGATGCGAGTTCGAGAGCAGCCAGTGCTGTCTTATGGCGGTAATCCTCTCCTGCGATACCTTGGATGAATAAGCCCATGACCTCGTCTCCGATTAGCTTGTCCACGATTCCATCGTTGTAAATCAGCACCTTCGTCGCGGCTGCGTAAAACTCGTTGAGGCGCTCCGCGAAAGCGGTGGCGTTCGACCGTTCGCCCAGAGTTGTCGATGCACGGATGTCGGCGAACACGACTCCGATGTCGAGTTCGATGCCTCCGGGTGGCAGGTGATCGAAGCAGAACTGACAAATATTCGGGTTTTTGCGTGACGGCTTGCGTCCCAGGACGCCTATGACCTTGCCCGCCAAGCCGCCAAACGGGTTAAGGCAGAGCTTGCAGCGGGGCTCGGAGGGAAGGCGACGGAAGACCCGCTGGCTGATCCTGAACGGCTCGTAACCCTTGACCAGCAGGGCTTCCCAATCGATCGGCTTTGCCACGTCGGAACTATGGCCCAACGTGGGCGGAGCCGCCAGGGTCGTGGGCGAATGCGCGGCTTCGGAGCGAGCGTCCCAGTCCGCCGCGACGGTGGGGCAGTTCGGGAAATGTCCTGAGCTTGAGGCTTTGGTGAACAGTCCGCTGCATCGATGATTGCCCGATGTAAGGAGCCGCCGGGTAGTCGGTAGGGTGGAGTCATCGGCGCGAGGGATCACGGCAGGAGTCGGCGATGCACAATCCGTCACATCATCCCAAGATTGCACGGGGCAGCGATGATCGGTGGGTCGTGAGTTGCCCAGACTGCCAACGAGACCGTGGGACCCCAGTTCCTATTGGCATCGGTATGCCCCTCCAGTCCCACCACGTCGCTGAAATGTTGCGCGACAACCACGGAGGAGGGCAGCGGCCCAGGCGCAACGGCAGCTAGAACTTCACGAGTTCGAGCTGCCCCCGTTCATTGATACTTCGCCAGGTTGATGGCGCTCGGACGAGACCTATTCCAGCTCTTTGAACTTGCGGAGAACTCCTTGAGATTTCGGGAGCTATTTTGTTCCAACATGCGCAGAGCGGGCGTCGTAGACGGCTCTTGCTGCAACGATTCGCGGCGTGTTTTGTTTCGTCCATTGCGCGAGAGCTAACACCGGAACGAGCAGTTCCCGACCCAGATCCGTCAGTTCGTATTCGACCTGCGGGGGTACCGTCGCCGCAACTGTTCGCGTGATCATGCCATCGCGCTCGAGCACCTTGAGGGTCGAAGAGAGCATCTTCTGGCTGATGTCTCCAATCTGTCGACGGAGCTCGTTGAAGCGAAGCGAACCATCACCAAGGGTGGAGACGATCAAAAGTGACCATTTGTCTCCGATGCGGGCAAGCATGTCCGAGATCGTGTCGCAGGTCTGAGGGTCACCTTGGCCATCGGATCGAAGCGCCAGCGGACGTCGGACCATTTGATTCCTCCTGTTGCATCCGGTTACTTCCAGGTGACCAGGTGCAAACAAAGTGCCTTCTTGCAGATACGGATCGTCCTCACCAGACTGCGGTAACCATCAGAAATCTACTATCGACTCGATACTAGAAAGAAGGCAGCGTGAGTTCAACGCCCCCCCGCTTGGCAATGATCATCGGATCCACCCGTCCCAACCGCTTCGCCGACAAGCCGGCCGAATGGCTTCTCGACCACGCAACGCATCGTGATGACTTCACTCTCGAGAGTCTTGATCTAAGAGATTTCGACCTGCCGCTCTTCGCAGAGTTGGCCACCAATCTGCACGTGCCGAGCCAGGACCCGAAGGTCCTCGCCTGGCAGGACGCCATCCGTCCATTCGAGGGATTCATCTTCGTTGTGGCTGAATACAACCACTCCGTCACTGGAGCGTTGAAGAATGCGCTCGATCAGGCCTATAAGGAATGGGTCCGCAAACCGTTCTCAGCACTTGGCTACGGAAGCACGGGCGGGGCGCGTGCGATCGAGCACCTGCGTGGCATCGCTGTCGAACTTCAGATGGTTCCATCGAAGTTCAGCGCCCACATCGGCGGTGGAGAAATGATCAAGGTTCATCCCGCCGGTGGCAACGCACCTATCAGCGAGATCGCACAAGCGATCACCCCATCGGTCGATGCCATGTTCAACGACGTCGTATGGTGGGCAAACGTTCTCACTCCAGCCCGCGAGGACGCCTAATCGAGACGGGTTCGGGTGTCGGGATCTATCGGGCGCCTTATCTTGCCAAACCTCTTTGATCCGAGTGCCGGAGTGTCACCAGGCGCCCGTTGGTCCTAATCAGTCTTATCGGCACTACCTCTGGCTCTTGCGAGCCGCTCGGCCACCAGTTCCTCGGCCGCAGCCAGCGGAGTGATGCCGCACAACTCGGCGCGGTCGAGCACGGCGGTCGTCGTGGCCCGGATCTGACCGACAGCTTGCGCCGCCCGCGCTTGGTCATAACCATGGGACTCTTCGGCGATGTTGATGATGCCACCTGCGTTCGCCAGAAAGTCAGGGACGTAGAGAATGCCGGCCTCCGCAAGCGAGTCCGCCACCCCAGAACGAGCCAGCTGATTGTTTGCGGCTCCGACGATGAGCGCAAAGGAAAGGTCCGGCACGACTTCCTCGGTGAGCAACCCTCCTAACGCACACGGACAGAAGATGTCGGCGGTTACTTTCAGAGCATCCCTCGGGTCGACAACGCGGGCCGCGCCGATGCGCAAGGCTCGCTCGGCCTTGGTGCGATCCACGTCTGAGGCGATTACGACGACGCGTCGTTGCACGAGAAGCCGAATGATCTCTCCGCCTACCTTGCCGGCGCCGAGGACACACGCAGTCCGGCCCTCGAGGACGCCACCCCACAGACGAGCCGCCGCGGCCTCCATCGCAAGCACCACACCGAAAGCGGTTGCGGAACTGGGGTCGCCGGATCCTCCGTGGGAGGTGGCCGTGCCGGCCACGAATGGAGTCGTCTCACGAATGAGATCCATGTCGTCCTGGTTTGTCCCGACATCCTCTGCGGTGATGTAGCGACCCTGAAGCAGGTTGATCGCGGCAGCGAAATCACGGAGCAGAGTCGGCGTCTTCACGAGGCGCGGATCCCCGATGATGACCGCTTTGCCACCTCCTTGTGGCAATCCAGCCAGAGCCGCCTTCTGCGTCATGGCTCTCGAAAGGCGAAGGACATCGTTGAGCGCGAGGGCCTCGTCCTCATACGGATAGAACCGAGCCCCGCCCAGGGAGGGGCCCAGGAGCGTCGAATGGACGGCAATGATGGCTCGAAGGCCGCTCTGCGCACGCCGAACCCTGACGATGTCCTCGTGCTCCGACCCCGACAGCCCCTCCAGCACCTCACCTGACTCGGTCGCGGGCAAGCCACTCACGACGAAATTGTATGGGCGATCGAGTCGGCACCTCACCAAACCCGGCGGCCAGACGTCGGGGACGAGTCCCTGGATTACGGTCTCCCGGCGGGAGGGTAGATGGACCCCTTTGCGCAGGCGCATCTTTCGGAGCTTCTTGCCGCCGCCCGGATGGGACCGCCGGTTCCGCCAGCCGATCCCGATGAGCAAAAGAGACTGACGTTAATGATGTTCAACGCTGCCCTTGCAGCCTTGAAAGGCGTCGGTGCGATCGCGGACGGTGAGATGGCGGACTGGACCAACCGCATGCTGGTGGCACTCGGCGAGGAACCTCTCGAACCGGTTCCGCCCGGTACAGCCAGACTGATCAGCTTTGGAAGGAACGGCGCGCAAAGTCCAGAGCGCCCGGCGGATCCTCCACCGGAGTCCAGATTCCTTGCTCTGGTCCCCGCGGACGAACCCGACCGACCCTTGGCCTACGGCGGTCGCATCCAGATCCTCGGACTTGAGCTCTACAGCGACAAGGTCTCGGTGAACTGGAGGCTTGCCCCGCTCCCCGACCCGCAGGCCTTGTTCGCGGCCGAATTGTCCGAACAGGAGCCCGACCTGGAGGGTCTTTCGGACGACTTCAAGAAAATTCTTCGGGACAAGCTCATACAGCGACTGCAGATGCAACGACGATCGCTCACGCTGATCGACGACGTCGGTACGGAGTTCCGGTCGACCGGCGGAGGTTCGGGCGGAGGAGGCAATGAAAGACGGGGGCACTCGGATTTCAGTCCCGGGGTGCCGGCCCAGGCCACACAGTTGTCAGTGCGCTGGGATGAATTGGAGTTTGTCGTCGCGTTGCCACCGAACCGGGACTCGGCCTGAGCGCCTCCGTTCGCCGGCCGAGGCGTGGCAAACGTGCTGCTGCCCTCGTCGTCTAGGACTCAGCCCGGTCTCCACGCTCGATGACCCGCGTGATCCGACTGTCGGGCACGAGCCAGACGACAGCGACCCCCACGTAGATCGCAATGGCGACCCACGGTTCGAAGAAGGCAACAACGATTCCGACCACGTAGGCAATTGCGGAGAGCCGGCCCTTCCGATCGCTGCCAATCGCTATCGCCAATCGAGAACCCGGCGGGTGCAGTGCTAACAGCGCCCGAGTGAGAAGGAAGTAGGCGATCGCGGAAAGAAGCAGTACCAGGCCGTAGACAACCACCGGGGCGGTGTTGCCCGTGTGCCCGCCCCACCACGCGGTGGCGGCGGGCGTCAGCGAGAGTGCAAACAGCAGTCCCATGTTCGCCCAGAGCACCCGACCATCGATGCGCTCAACGACTTGCATCAGATGGTGGTGGTTGTTCCAGTAAATCGCCAGGAAGGTGAAGCTCAAGGCGTAAACCAAAAGTCTTGGCAGCACGTGCTTGAGGTCTCCGAAGCCGTGACCTGCGGGTGGCCTCAGATCGAGCACCATGATCGTCATGACAATGGCTATGACGGCGTCGGTGAAGGCCTCGAGCCTTCCTTTTGTCACGGCGAGAGCATCGCATACCGAGTGGCCGGTGAAGGAGACTGCGAGACAACGACGACCGGTGCCGGCCGCAAAAAGAAGCCGCCTACGGGAGATCTATTAGCGTCGGAACGTCTCGAAGGAAGGGGGCGCACTCATGACTGCTGACGCCAGGATCGAGCACGTTCACGCCCCGACCGCTGACCCCGGCGCCGTCCACGCCATCATCGAGCGAGATGGCGCCGTGATCCTCGAGGGGCTCCTGAGCACCGAAGTCGTCGACCGAGTCAACCGCGAAGTCGGGGGAGCACTCGACGCCGCCGATCCCGACGCAGAGTTGTTCAACCCGATCATGAAAGCGTTCCACGGTCCGTGCACGAAGCAGGTTTCGGGTGTCTGCGCCCTCTCACCGACTTTCGCCACAGAGGTGATGTGCCATCCGCTGCTCCTGGCCTTGTGCGACCGCATCTTGCTTCCTTCGTGCGCGCGCTACCAGCTGAATCTCGGCCACCTCCTCCAACGCGGACCCGGAGCTGAGGAGCAGTTGCTGCACCGTGACGAGGCCGTGTGGAGTGACGTGCCCAAGCCGGCGCCAGAGCTGCAGCTGGCCACTGTCGTCGCCTTCGTGGAATTCACTCGTGCGAACGGCGGCACCCGGATCGTGCCCGGCAGCCATCGCTGGCCGGACCGGAGTCTGTCGCCGGCAGAGCAGTTCGCCCAACCCCCGCCGAAGCCGGAACAAATCGCGTACGCGGAGATGCCCGCGGGGTCTGCAGTGGTCTACACGGGCGGGACCATCCATGCTGGAGGGTCGAACACCACCGAGCTCCCTCGGCGTGGTGCGCACCTCAGCTACTGCCTGGGCTGGCTCCGGACGGAGGAGAACAACTACCTGGCGGTCCCGCCCAACGTGGCGACCGAGCTGCCAAGGCAAGCCCAAGAACTGCTCGGCTACGCGGTGCACGACAGCATTCCCCGCGGCGGTGGTTACCTCGGCATGGTGAACATGCAAGACCCCGTTGAACTCCTCCGCCGGCACGAGCTCTAACACGCGCCTGGGAGAAACTGATTCTTGTCCCCTTCACCAAATCTGTGACCACGTCAGCCGCGAAGTTGACTGTCAAAAGCGATCTCGCGTTGCCAAACCTCGGGCCAGGTGCGTGGTCGGTCGCTGCTCCGCGATCAGGTGCGCAGAACGTGATTAGTGGATCTTTCGACGGCCCCAACAGCATTCGTGGCCGTCACCGGGTTGTACCGCCGTTGGTGGCGACCAGTTGGTAGTCGGTGAACACAACGGGGCCGGCCACTAGCTCAGGCTGGTACACCGACTCGAATTGCCTCACCGCTTCCGACTGCCCGTGCTGTTCATGGGCCTGCTCGTCCTCGAACGTGAAGAGGTGGACAAACTTCGTTGAATCCTCCTTGGCCTGCCAGGCTGCGTAGAACCAGGTGCTCGGCTCGTTCTGTCGCACGTAATCGACAAATTCGGCGATGGCGCTCCTGACTCGGTCCACGGCTTCGCGCTTCACCTGGTAGTGGGCGGTTTGGTAGATGGGCATGCCGTCTCCTCTCGTCAAACATTCAACAATCGGCTTGAAGATAACTGATCCGGTATCGTTACACAAGATGGTTGAAGATCAGATCCTCGACCGTGCCTTTGGCGCTCTGGCGGATCCCACCCGTCGAGCCCTGCTCGTGGCGCTGCGAAACGGCGACGCCCGCATCACCGACCTCGCCCGGCCGTTGCCCATGACCTTCGCGGGCGTCTCTCGCCACGTCGGCGTGCTCGAGGCTGCGGGCCTGGTCCGCCGCGAAGTGCGGGGCCGGGAACATTGGGTATCGGTCCAGTCCGACGCTCTTCGCCAGGCGGAGGGATGGCTGACCGAGCAGACCGCCTTCTGGGATAAGCGGGCGGATCGCCTCGCGCACCGGCTCCAACAAAGGAAGCGACGGTGACCAACGACGAGAGAACCGTCGCGCGAGTAGTGCGACTGTTACCCGCGTCGCCTGCCGTCGTTTACGACGAATGGCTCGATCCCGAGGCCCTCTCTGACTGGATGTGCCCTGGGCCCGCACGGGCCCACAGGATCGACCTCGAACCGATTGTCGGTGGCAGGCTGCGGATCGACATCGAAGAGGACGGCGTCTTCTTCGTCGTGATGGGCCGATACGTCGAGCTCGACCGACCGCACAGACTCAGTTTCACGTGGACCTGTTCGACCTGGCCCGATCCGAGCGCGGAGAGCCTGGTGACCGTGACTCTCGAATCGCACGGCGACGGCGAGACCCTCATGACAATTCGGCATGCCTTGCTACCGGAGGACCTCGTCGATCAGCACGAGACTGGCTGGGCCGACATCGCGGAGCAGCTTGCTGCCGAGTTGGCCGTAGCGAGGTGATCTGACACCGCTTCGCGGTTGGGGGTGGGTGCTGCAGGAACCGCCTCCTACGCCATGTCACGATCCCGCTCGCGCCGGGCCATGTCACCGGGGCTCCCGAGCGGGCTGCCCTTCCCGGTCTCGGCGTAGTCACGCAGGCTCGGGACGAAGTGGTTCCAGCCGCTGGTGCACATGTCGATGCACTCCAACTCGGACGTGAGGCCGATATGGCGGAACCGGAGTTCGGTCGTGCCGTCGTCGAGCGGGATGATCGTGTACGTCGGGCGCGTGCCCACCCAGTCCGGCATGAAGTCGCAAGAGATGCAGGTCCACTGCACCAGTGCCGGCCGCGACGCTACGTCGACCCGCATCACGCACGGCTCGGGCGCGTTCATCGCGAAGCGGAGCTCGCCACCGGCTTCGCCGGACCCCGTCACCGGGGACCACCAGTCGGTGAGCCCCGACGTCGTGGTGAGCGCGTCGAAGACCGCGTCCGGGCTCGCATGCACGATCACCGCCTTCTCGTAGTCGTCGCTTGCCTTCACAACCGTCTCTTCTGTCTGTGTCATGGTCTTTGTCCTTTCGTTTGTTCGTTGTGTTCTTTGTTCACGTCCGATACCGCATCGCCTCAGGGCTGGCGGCCCGTGAACGCGAGCAGCTGCTCCATCGGCCTGGCGGCGGCGCCGGCCGGGAGCTCTGCGCCGAACCCCTGGCCCTCGCCACGGAACGACGGCCGGATCAGCCCGTGCGCGAGGCCGAGCACGTAGGTCGAGAGCCCGTCGTTGGCCGGCACGGTATGTCCGGTCGCTCGCGCGAAGTCCCACGCGTGGACGAGGAACTCCATCGACAAGATGCCGCAGGCAGTCTCCGCCGGGAACGGCCCCGGCCCGAGCGTCACCTCGCCCTCGAGACCGTGCCGCCGCCACCCCTCGAGCACCTGCTGACCGAGATCGGCCACGCGGACCTCGAGGGTCGCGTTGATGTCGGGTGCCGCCTGCACTCCGACGCACCCGCCCAGCGAGACGAGCGAGCCACAGAGATGCTCGGCCAGCTGGTCAACGTCGTACTCGCTGCACGGCGTCTGCGCCTTCCCGTCGCCGGGGCCCATCTGGGCCAATACGTACTCGCACATCGCCAACGACGCCTCGGCCGCGGTGAGCGGGTCCCAGCTCTCCGCCGGACGCTGCAACATCGGGTCGAGTTCCGCGCTGCCGTCCTTCGCCGCTGCGACCAGCCGGCCCAGGAAGTGGTCCCACCCGTGTGAGTGCGCCTCGTCCTGTTCGGGCGTGAGCCCCTCGTGCACGAGTCGCACCGTGGTGCCACCCTCGGCGGGCTCGAGCGTGATCGTGATCGTGGAGGCGCCCGGCTCGGGCCCCATCTCGGTCCGTTCCGTCTCCCAACCCCACGTGTAGACAAGACGCTTGCCCGGCTCGACCTCGACGAAGGTCCCCGACGCGTTGGCGCCCGGCAGCACGGTCCAGCGGAAGTCGCCACCGGCGCGCAGGTCCATGCGCGCGGAGACGAGCTGCCAACGCCGCAGGCGTTCGGGCTCCGTCAACAACGCGAAGGTCTCGTCCGCGTCGAGCGGCACCAGCACGGTCTTGTCAATCGTCATCGTGGCTTCCTTTCGTTTCCGCCGTCGTTTCCGAACGTGGCGCCGGTCTCGCCGCTGCGAGGTCCTCCAACTCTGTGGTCCAGAACGCGTCGAGGCTGCTGCGCAACGCCGCCATGCCTTCGGGACGGACCCGGTAGCGGCGGAACCGGCCGTCCCGCCGGACCTCCACCAGGCCGGCCGCGGCGAGCACGCCGAGGTGCTGCGAGATCGCCGGCCGGGTGACCGTGAAGTGCGCGGCCAGCTCCGTGACGGTCATCTCGCCGCCGCGCAGCAGCTCCAGCAGGCGCCGCCGGTTGGGCTCGCCCAGCACCACGAAAAGGTCGAGGGTCGTCGGGGTCT
>Ga0210396_10006177_pt1 | contig 11511 bp, 12 predicted proteins | sample IncBWH17OmetaG_FD_155466 | JGI IMG/M metagenome (GOLD analysis project Ga0210396, IMG submission 155466) | Forest soil microbial communities from Barre Woods Harvard Forest LTER site, Petersham, Massachusetts, United States - Inc-BW-H-17-O ...
CATCTAGTCGACGTAATTCTTGGCCAGCTCGTCGACGCGAACCTTCAGCGCCCGCATCGCCTTCGGACGAAACCAATCCGCGCCGATCGCGCGCACCAGCCGATGTTGCGGATCGTCCAGGTGAATCAGTGTGCGCACACCTGCAGCGGCCTGCAGCTCGTCGCCCTCCGCCGTCGTCAGAACCGGGCGCGGCCAGTTGGTGAACAACACGTTGTCGCGCTCGATGTCCATGATGTCAGCATGTTTGGCAATCGCCCAGAACGGCCGGTAATTCGGCACCTCGACCCAGGACACGGGAGCGTTGGCACGCAGATAAGCCAGCGCCGCATGCAATTTCGGCTCGTCGGCATATGCCAGCGGATCGGCAAGGACCTTCGCGGATTCGTCCATCGTCGGCGTACTCATGGGCAGCTCCTCACTGACGCAACTCTTTGAGTACGGCGGTGATAGTTGTCGCGGGAACGGTGCGGGGAAACGCCGGCATGACTCGGTCGATGACGCCCTCGCAGCGGGTGCGAAGCGCGCCTGCGAGTTTGTCGTACGTCGCGACGACAGCGAAGGCGTCGAGGATTTCATCGTCGATCAGAGCTCCCATGGCATCCCACTCCCCCTGCAGTGAAAGTCGGTGCAACTCCGTCGCCACAGCCCCCCAACCGTCCAGCTCGAGCACCTTGCGGTAGGCGGGCGTTGATCCGTAGAAGGCAATCTGCTTGCGGACATCGGCCGCACCCAGCCGCAATTCCGCGTTGTCGTTGCCGGTCACCACGAACACCGGACACGCCACCTGGAATGCCCGCCGATCACGACCAGAGCGCAGCAGGCCACGCTGCACCGCCGGCATCGTCACCTCGTGCAAATACCGCTTCGTCGTGAACGCGTGGGCCAGTAGGCCGTCGGCGACTTCGCCGCACATCTCGGTCATCGCTTCGCCGACAACGGCGATGAAGATTCTGGGCACCGAAAATGGTTGCGGCTCAGGCGTGAACATCGGCGTCATGAGCTTGTGGGTGTAGAACTCACCCTCGAACCGCAGCCTGGTGCCATCCTTCCAGGCCGACCAGATGGCGTGCAGCGCCTCCACGAATTCGCGCATCCGGGCCACCGGATGACTCCAGGGCATACCGAATCGCTTTTCGATGTGTGGCTTGATCTGGGTGCCCAGGCCGAGGATGAACCGGCCCTGCGAGTAGGCCTGCAGATCCCAACCGAGGTTGGCGACGATCATCGGGTTGCGCGCGAAAGCCACCGCGATACTGGTGCCCACCCCGAGTCGGGTGGTGTGTTCGGCCGCCAGCAGCAGTGGCAGAAACGGATCGTGGTTGATTTCGCCGGTCCAGCAGGCGTCGTAGCCCTGTCGCTCGAGCGCGCCGGCCAGTTCCGGCACCCGAGCGAGGTCGGTGAAGATGCCCCCGTCGACCCTGAGGCCGGACGCCGGCGTGGCGCTCATACTTGTGAAGCTACAGTAAGCTATTCGGTAGGGTCAATCTCGGCTATCCCGATGGCCGCAAAAGCCATGTCGCACCAGCTACTTCGTTATGACTTCGGCATTGCGATGCGGGAGTTGTCCCATGTCAGGATTCGGCCGTCTGGCACGAAGCGTAGAAATACCTGACTCGCGTAATACGTCTGGGTCGCCGCGGGCAGGCTGGCAACGGGTGCACGAAACGCCGCATACTTGTCGTTGACGGCGGCCTCGATTCGCGAGCTCGCCGTGGCGTCCCGGACGATCTCCACCCGTCCGGTGAGATGAACGGCGCGCAGGTCAACCCAGCGCTCCCCCGATTCGACGAGAAACGACGCCCGGGGATCATGCTGGACGCGCGCAATTTTCTTGGTGCCGGACGGAGTCATCATCGCTACCGTGCGATCCTCGACGACAAACCACACCGGCAACGCAATCGGCATACCATCGCGGCGCAGAGTCGTCAGAATGCCGGTATGCGCCGCACCGACCGCTTCCCACGCCTCGTCAGGCGTCAACCGGATCCCCATCGCGCTACTCCATCTCCCATCCATCTCCATCTCGTCACTCGGCCGCTGGCCGCCTCCCTCTCGCAGACGCTACAGTAAGCAATTCGGTACGTAACAGCCGACGAGTGAGGACATGCCCATGACGAAGTCCCCCGACTGGCAGGAGACGCTCGACGACCTCGACCGTCGCCGTCAGCACACGCGGGCGATGGGCGGTCCGGACCGGCTTGCCAAACACCGCGGCAAGGGCAAGCTCGACGCCCGAGCGCGGATCGATCACCTCGTTGATCCGGGTACTTTCCGCGAACTCGGCACGCTCGTGGGCGGAGAGATCGCCGCCGACGGGATCGTCGTCGGCTCCGGCTTGATCAACGGCTCGCCGGTGATGCTCGGCGCGGAGGACTTCACCACGATGGCCGGCAGCATCGGGCCGGGCGGCAACTCCAAGCGCTACCGCATCGCAGAATTGGCGCTACGCGACAAGATTCCGCTGGTGATGCTGCTCGAAGGCGCCGGCTATCGTCCCACCGGCGGGCACTACGGGCGCAGCCCGACCGACCTACTCGCGCAAGCGCAGTGCTCGGGCCGAGTTCCGACTGTCGCCGCCGTCCTTGGCCCCTCGGCCGGACACGGCGCGCTGGTCGCACCGGTGTGCGACTTCCGAATCATGAGCTCCCAGGGCGCCATCTTCACCGCCGGCCCCCCGGTCGTCAAAGAGTCGACCGGAGAAGACATCTCGAAGGAGGACCTCGGCGGACCGGACGTCGCATTGCCCAGCGGCGTGATCCATAACGCCGCCGAGGACGACGAGACCGTGCTCGACGACATCCGCCGTTACCTGTCGTATTTCCCGTCGAGCGCGTGGTCGTACCCGCCACCGTTGCCGGCTGACGAGACTAGCGAACCGCGGCAGACACCGGAGCTGCTCGGCATCGTCTCCCTTGACAACCGCCGCGTCTACGACATGCGGGCAGTGCTCGACGTGGTCTTCGACCGGCCCGACTGGTTCGAGGTCCAGCCGCAGTTCGGCAAGGCGATGATCTGTGCGCTGGCCCACCTGGGCGGCCACCCCGTCGCGGTGGTCGCCAACCAGCCCAAGGTGCTGGCCGGCTCCATCGACGCCGACGCCGCGGACAAAGCAGCGCACTTCATCACGGTGGCCGACTCGTTCCACTTGCCGATCGTGTTCCTCGCCGACAACCCCGGCATGCTGCCCGGCAGTCGGTCCGAGCGCACCGGCGTGCTGCGGGCCGGCGCGCGGATGTTCGCCGCCCAGACCGCGGCCACCACGTTGAAGCTGCACCTCACCCTGCGCAAGGCCTACGGGTTCGGCTCGATGGTGATGTCGCTGCTGAGTTTCGACAACCAGTCAGCGACCTTCGCCTATCCCGGCGCGACGATGGGCGCCATGAGCGCTGCGGCGTTGAGCCGTGCGTCGCACGCCGGCGAGGACCTCACGACCAAGCTGCGCGAAGCCGAGCTACAGGCGTCGTATCGGTCGGCCGAACACATGGGTTTCGACGAGCTGATCGATCCCCGCGAAACCCGCGACGCGCTGCTGGCTTCGTTGCGGCGGGGCCTGTCCAGCCGGCAAGCCGCCGCCGAGCCGGTGAGCCGGACCGTCATCATGCCCTGAGGGTCAGCAGACGTAGTTCTCGCCGCTGGCTCGCACCGTCACGTCGCTGATGTTGATTCCCCAGGGTTGATCGATGACATGTACCACCGCGTTCGCCAGGTCATCGGGAGTGATCAGCCAGTACTCCACTGAGTCCACGTCGGTCTGCTCGGGTCGAAGGGCTCCGTTTTGGAAGTTGCCGACATTCTCGACGAACTGTGCACCCTTCTGCCCGGCGATGCCGATGATCGCCGCTTCGTTGACGACCCCGCCGGCGAGATTGGTTCCAAGGACGCCCGTCGGCTTGACCGTGGTCACCTTGATCCTGCCTTGGGCCTCGACCCGCAACGAATCCGACAGCACATCGACTGCCGCCTTGGTGGCGCTGTAGACGCCTGAGCCCTCGGTCCCGGCGTTGCCGTAGATGGATGAAATGTTGACGACCTGGCCTCGGCCCTGCTCGATCATCGTGTCGTAGACGGCCGAGATGCCGTTGACGACGCCTTTGATGTTGATGTCGATCGCCTTGTGCCATTTCTCCCACGCACGCTCGTGGTCGGCGAAGAATGCCAGCGGCATCACGCCTGCGTTGTTCACGATCACGTCGATGCGGCCGTAGGTGTCGAGGGCATGTTGGCTCGCCGCGCGGACCTGGGCCATGTCGGTGACGTCCGCAACGTGGGTGGTGCCTTCGAAACCAGCGGCCCGGATGCTCCCGAAGACCTCATTCAAGTCTTCGACGTTGACGTCGACCCCGACAACCTTCGCCCCACCGGCGGCACACTTTTCCGAAATCAGCTTGCCGAAGCCGCTGGCTGCGCCGGTCACGATAATGACCTTTTCCTTTACGTACTTCAGGTACTCGGACATACCCGTCCTTTCTCGTCCTACCTGCCCGCCCGGTATGTCGCGACTATAGGCTCGAGCTCGTCGGGGGTTGCGCCGTGCATGATCACCGCGTCGGCCCCGTAGCCGAATTCGTTGCGAATGCGTGCCACACACTGCGCGGCCGATCCGGTCGCCGACGGTTCGAGCCACTCGTCGGGAATCAACGTGGCGATGTGCTCGATCTGCTCGGGGGTGGCCTTGTGGTCGATCCCGCCGGCGATCGAGGTCACCACTGAATCCGCCCGGAACCGTTGCAGCACAACCGGATCCCATTTGTTGGTCTGTACCATCAGATCGCCATACCCCTGCAGGTAGGTGGCCAGCCGCGCAACGGTTTTCTTCAGTCGCAGCGGCTCGGGCAGATGATCACCAACCGTGGCGAAGCACGACCACACCCGCACACTGTCCGGGTCGCGGCCCGCTTTCTCCGCGGCCGTTTTGACGGTTGTGACGCAGCGCTGCAACGTCTCCGGGGTGAAGTAAGTGTGCAGGATGACGTCGTCGAAAACCCGGCCGCCGAGCGCAAGCGTGTTAGGCCCGAAGGCCACCAAGGCCAGTCGGATGTCTTCGTCGAAGTCCGGGTCGAGAAAGAGTATGGGGTACTTGCCCATCGGCCCGTCGTGGTTGAAGATCACCTCGCCGTGCCACAGCCGGCGCATGACCTGGGCCCAATCCTCGATCTGCGCGGTCGTCACCGCCGGTATGCCGAATGCCCCGTAGATCGCGGCGATCCCGCGGCCGACGCCCAGGGTGAACCGGCCACCGGAGAACCGATGCATGGTGGTCGCCCACGATCCGGTGATCAGCGGGTGGCGGGTGTTGTGATTGGTTGCGGCGGTGGCGATCTGCATCCGGCTAGTCACCGCGCACGCGGCACCGACCAGAGACGACGCTTCCTTGACGTTCCACCGCTCGGAGATGAATGCGGTGCCGAAGCCCAACTCCTCGCCGCGGCGCGCCTCATCCATCAAGGTTGCCGGGCCCTCACCTCCGGCCCCGGCCAGTAGGTAGTACCCCAGCTCGTCAAGCGTGCGCTCGCTCAATTGACAACTCCTTGCAGGAATCGCTCGGTGACCCGCTGTACACGCCGGGAGAACAGGTGGCCGACGTGGCTGCCGTCGTACCAGTAGAGCTGGCCGCCCCAGCGTTGCTGCAATTCAACTGCAGGCTCGCGCATCGCCATCCGGTCGTGCCATGCCCCGACGATGAGCCGCCGCTGCGGCGGCGGCGCCGGGTCGACCGCCAGCGGATCGATTACCGAGGTCAGTCTCGAGACCACCGAGGACTCCAACAGCTCCCGGTATCCGTCGCGCGAGGGGCCCCAGCGTCCGAGGTGTCGCGCAATCATCGCGTTCAGTCCCAGAATCGGGGTATACAGCGCAACGGCATCGACCCGCCTTTCCAAATGCGAAACCAGCGCGGCCACCGGGGTGCCCATCGAAATCCCGGCTACCACGACCGTGGTGGCCTGTGGCTGTGCCCATCGCACCACGGCGCGCACCTCCGACACCGCGCGCATCATCCCCGCGACATTGCCCAGCGGATCCATGTCCGGGTACGCCGGCCACTCACGCCGCCGGCAACCGTGGCCGGGCTGCACCGGCAGCGCAACGTTGAACCCCAGCCCGTGATGTATGCGTCCGATCCGCGACAGCACCAGGTCTTCGGTGCCGCCCTGGCCGGCGCCGTGCACCCACACCAGCCACGGTCTGGGGCCGTCGCGGTGCCGGCACAGATGCACCACCGCCTTCGCCGGCCCGCCCAGGCCGTCGGATTCCAACGTCTTCGGCAGCGCCGGATCATGTTGGAACGTCATCCGCTCGTAGGCCAGCCGGCCAATGCGCTGCCGTCGTATCGTCTGCACCTGCAACGGTTGTGGGTCGGCATGCGCGCCGTCGATGCCCAGTGCCGACAACTCCTCGGCCGCCGCTGCGCAACCACTCAACGGCCGCACCGCGGCCGGTCCCCCACCCAGCAGCGAAAACCCGGACAGCACAAGTTCGTCCAGCATGACCTCGCCGAACTGACGCGCGCCGCGCGGCGACGCCGGGACCCACCCGGTCGATTCGTTGAGACCGGCCACAGTACGCGGTACGACCATGCCCAGCTCGCGGACCACGTCGCGGGTGAGGCCCAGGCTGCGCGTCGCCAACGACATGCCGCTCACCTACGCCAGCTTGAAGCCGGTGTAGCCGCAGGCCGCGACTTCATCGCAGCGCCGCCGGTATTCGGGGATTCCGCCGGTATAGCCCATGTACATCCGTTTCTTGCCGGGCACGTTGCCGCCGTTGTACCACGAGTTGCACGACGGATGGACCAGCACCGTCGCCGCGACCAGCGAGGTCGCATGGTCGATCCACTCCCGCTGCGCGGCGGGCAGCGCTTCGATGGTGCGAATTTCGTTGGCGCGCAGGTATGCAATGCAGTCCCCGATCCAGTCCACATGCTGTTCGAGCGCGGCGACGAAGTTGGTAGCCGCGCTCGGGCTGCCCGGGCCCTGGATCGTGAACAGGTTCGGGAAGCCCGCGACCGCCAGCCCCAGATAGGACAGCGGCCCCTCGGTGGCCCAGAACTCGCCGAGCGACAATCCGTAGCGCCCACGAATGTCGATGCGGCTCAGCGCGCCGGTCATGGCGTCGAACCCGGTGGCGTAGACGATCGCATCGAGATCGTAGGAACCTTGTTCGGTGCGGATACCGGTCGGCGTCACCTCGCGGATCGGTCCCTTGCGCAGGTCGACGAGCGTCACGTTGTCGCGGTTGAAGGTCTGGTAGTAGCCCTGGTCGATGATTGGTCGCTTACACGCAAACGGGTGGTCGGGCACCAAGGAGGCCGCCGTTTCGGGATCCTTGACGATCCGCGCCACCGCCTCCCCGTACAACGTGGCCGCCATTCGGTTGGCGTCGATGTCGAAGAAGACGTCGCCCCAATTCAGCGCACCCATCACGCCGTCGGTTTCGATGGCCCGCAGCTGGTCTTCGCGTGACGCCGACTTCAATGGCGGCTTGCCGAGCATGCCGAGCAGCACCGAGAATGCGCTCAGCCGCGCCGCGCCGACCGGGTGGGCCCGCCCCGCCGCTCGGATCTCGTCGTACCGCGCTTTCATCTCGTCCAGCTCGCCGGGCTCGAACCGCCGCACCTGCCACGGCAGCGTATACGCCGGCGAGCGCTGAAACACAAAGAGTTGCGCGGCTTCTCGGGCTACCACCGGAATGAGCTGAACACCGGTCGAGCCAGTCCCGATGACGCCTACCCGCTTTCCGGCAAGGTCGACATCCTCCTTCGGCCAATGACTGGTGAACACAGACGTTCCGGTGAAGCGTGCCATCCCGGGGATGTCGGGTTCCAGCGGCGCCGACAAGATGCCGGTGGCGGCGACGACGAACGGCGCTCTGAAAGTCTCACCGGTCGCGCTTGATACCACCCAGGCCGCATCCTCCTCGTCGAAGGTCATTGCGACGATCTTGGTGTCGAACCGGATATCGCGGCGAAGATCGAGCCGGTCGGCAACGAAGTTGAGGTAGGCCTCGACCTCGGGCTGGGCCGGCATCGTCTCCGTCCACACCCATTCCTGCTGGATCTCGTCGGAGAAGCTGTAGGAGTATTCAATGCTCTCGATGTCGCAGCGCGCACCTGGGTAGCGATTGTAAAGCCAAGTCCCGCCGACATTTTCGGCCATTTCCAACACGCGGGTCCGCAGTCCGAGTTGCCGCAGCCGATGCAGCGTATACAGGCCGGAGAACCCCGCTCCGATAACGATCACATCGAACGATGCGCCGGCTTCAGTCGCCATCGCTACCGGTTATCTTCTGAACGGTTCGGGTCAGGTGCAGCGTTTTGATTCGCCAGGTGCCGTCGCGCTTCTCGTAGGTCTCGTGGTAGTGACCGGCGCCGTGTAACTCCTGCCCGCCGCCGAAGATGATCCAGTCCTCCATCGCCCAGATGCCGGTTGCGGTCGTTGGTGAGGTCAGGGTGATCTCGGGGGTGTGGCAATGGTGCATGGTGGCCGCGTTCTCGAGGCTGGCCATCACCATGGGCACGAAGTTATCGACGCCTTCTACTGCTGGCGCCGTCATCGGGTCGGCCCCGCCGGTGGACACCGCCATATCCAGCCTGACCACCACATCGGCCGTGAACACGCTGCGCCAACCCTCGACGTCTTTGGCGTCGAGAAAGCGGCAGTAACGCGCCTTCAACTGCCGAATCGCTTCGAGATCGTCAGCCACCGTGTCACGCCTCCTCGACCTGAAACCTATACTGTAACGAACTTAGTATCAGCGAACTACAGGAGGCGCCGCCGTGGAAGTCCCGTTCACCTGGAAAGTCACCGGATGGTTCATGATCGGCTGGTCTCCCGAGTTTCCGGTCGGCGAGGTCCACCCGCTGCGCTTTTCGGTGAGGATCTGGTGGCCTACCGCGACGAGTCCGGTGAGCTGCATGTGCTGGAGGCGCATTGCAAGCACCTCGGTGCGCACATCGGCCACGGCGGCACCGTGGTCGGCGACTGTGTGCAGTGCCCGTTTCACGGTTGGCGCTGGGGTCCGGACGGCACCAATCGATACATCCCCTATCAGCCGGACCGTCCCAATCGCGCGCTACGACTGCGGGTGTTTCCGGTACGAGAGCAGTACGACTGCGTGTTCATCTGGCATCAGCCGGATGGCAAAGAACCGCAGTGGGAGATGCCCGACATATTTCGCAAGTTCCCGCAATTCGAGACCGATCCGGCGGCCTACTACCGCGCCTATCCGGAGTTCTCCAGACGCGCGGAGCGCGAACCGGTGCATCCGCAGATCGTGGCGGAGAATGCCCCTGACAGCGCCCATTTCGAGTACGTGCACCGTGCCACGGTCACACCGAGGGTGCTGGACTGGAAGATCGTCGACCAGGAATGGCAATTCATTGCGGGTTGGCCCGACGCAAGTAGCGACAACCCCGACGACCTCGCGTTGCGGTTCCACAGCCACTTGTTCGGTCTCGGCGGGGCGATCAGCGTCTTCGAAGGCGCGCAGAACCATCGGCTGATCTTCACCTGCACGCCGGTCGACGACGAGTGCTCTGACCTGTTCTACTCGATCTGGTGGCCCCGACTCCCCGGCGACGACTCCGACGTCCCACAGGGCAAGCTACGCGACGTTATCGAAAAGCAGTTTCTGTCCACCGTGTTCGACGATCTGCAAATCTGGCGCTACCAGAGATACGTGGAACACCCGCCACTGTCCAAAGTCGACGCGAAAGGCTATATGGCACTGCGGAAATGGGCGACTCAGTTCTACGAAGTGCCCGCATGATCTCGCTGGCGGAACTCGCTGCGCCCGAGCACACCGCGATCGTCGCTCAGGAGTGCCAAGGTGCGGTCATCGGCCCCAACGCGGGGCTGGCGGTGCTCGCCAACGAAGCACGCCGCGTCGCGTTACCCAACATCACCCGGTTGTTGCCGACGGCTCGAGCAGCGGGCGTGCGCATCGTGCATTGCTTGGTGCAGCGACGACCCGATGGGCTCGGCTCCAACCACAATGCCAAGATTTTCGCCGTCGGGCGCGGCGGCGTCGACATCACCCCCGGTACGCCTGGAGCCGCCGTGTTGCCCGAGCTAGGTCCTGAGCCAACGGATCTCGTCCTGAGCCGTGTGCACGGCGTTGGGCCGATGGGCGGCACCGACCTGGACGCGGTACTTCGGAACCTCGACGTCTCCACCATCATCGTGGTCGGCGTTTCGCTGAACATCGCGATCCCCAACCTGGTCATGGACGCGGTCAACGCTGCCTACCGCGTGATCGTGCCGCGCGATGCCGTCGCCGGCGTACCCCCCGAGTACGGCACCGCGGTCATCGACAACACGCTGTCGCTGCTCGCGACGATCACGACGACCGAGGAGCTGCTACAGGTATGGACCCCGCAATGACGGACACAGCACCCGAAATCCGCGGCGGATTTCCAGAGCTCAAACCGGTCGACGCACCGCCTGAGCTGGGCCGGTTCGTAGCGGCAATGCGCCGCCTGCAAGACCTCACGGTTTCGACCAAGCCGGAGAGCCCTACCTGGACTGCCGCCGCCGAGCAGGTGGAAAGCGCGTGCGCGTTGCTGGAAGGCCACCAGGTGCCGGAAGGCCGAGCGCCGGCCGGCCGAGACATCGAACTGCCCGGGCTCGGACATCCCCTCCTGCCGCCGTGGACTGTCTCCGACTTCGGGCCCGACGGGGTCACGATGGAAGGACACTTCACCCGCTCCCACGTAGGCGGTAACAATGCCGTGCACGGCGGCATGATCCCGCTGTTGTATGACTGGCACTTCGGGATGATCGTCGCCACGGCCGGGCTTTCCCCCAGCCGCACGGCCTACCTACACGTCGACTACCGCAGCATCACCCCGATCAACGCGCCGTTGACCGCCCATGGCCGCATCACCGAGATCGACGGCAGGAAGGTGTTCGTCGCCGCCAGCATGACAGCGGCCGACGGCATGCTACTCAGCGAAGCCAACGGACTGATGGTTCGTTTACTTCCGCACCAACCCTGAGAGGCCCGATGTCAGCTAGCGCAACGCAATTCACGGTGCCCGCCGTCGCCGGAGCCGTCGCTGCCACGATCGGTGACCGTGAGTTGATCATCCAGGGCGGACGACGTTACATCTACGCGGAGATCATCGCGCGGGCGAATCGCTTTGCCGGATACCTACACTCGCGGGGGCTGGGCTGCCACACCGAGCGGTCAGGGCTTGCCGGTCACCAGGTTGGGCAGGATCTTCTCGGCTTATACGCCTACAACGGAAACGAGTTCGTCGAGGCGTTGCTCGGTTCCTTCGCGGCGCGCGTCGCCCCGTTCAACGTGAACTTCCGCTATGTCAAGAGCGAGTTGCAGTACCTGCTCGCGGATTCGGGTGCGACCGCGCTGATCTATCATGCCGCTTTCGCGCCGCGGGTAGCCGAAATTCTGCCGGACCTTCCACAGTTGCGAGTTCTCATTCAGATCGCCGACGACTCGGGTAACGCGCTGCTCGACGGCGCGGTGGATTACGAGAACATCATCGAATCGAGT